>Ga0209266_1000706_pt1 | contig 24552 bp, 23 predicted proteins | sample GraSoiAngelo_132_FD_185889 | JGI IMG/M metagenome (GOLD analysis project Ga0209266, IMG submission 185889) | Grasslands soil microbial communities from the Angelo Coastal Reserve, California, USA - 14_0929_02_40cm (SPAdes) (version 2) | ecosystem: Environmental > Terrestrial > Soil > Grasslands ...
TGAGATCGTCGCCGCCGGTGATGTTGATGAGCACCCCCGTCGCGCCGGCGATCGAGATGTTGTCGAGCAACGGGCTGGAGATTGCCTGCTGCGCGGCCTCCATGGCGCGGTTCTCGCCGCGCCCCATCCCGGTCCCCATGAGCGCCGGCCCGCCGTTCTGCATGATGGTGCGGACATCGGCGAAGTCCACGTTCACGAGCCCCGTGACGCTGATCAGCGACGCGATGCCCTGCGTCGCGTGCAGCAGCACTTCGTCGGCTTTCTTGAGCGCGTCCTGGAAGGGGATGCCCTTGCCGACCACCGCGAGCAGCCGCTCGTTGGGCACGACGATCATCGTGTCCACGTGCTTACGCATCTCGGCGATGCCCATTTCGGCCTGGCGCATCCGCTTGCGGCCTTCGAACAGGAACGGCTTGGTGCAGATCCCGATGGTGAGGCCGCCGAGATCGCGCGCCACCTGCGAAATGATCGGCGCCGCCCCCGTCCCCGTGCCGCCGCCCATGCCGCAGGTGACGAACACGAGGTCCGCGCCCTGCAGGGCGTGCAGCACCTCGTCGCGGTTCTCCTCGATGGCCTGCCGGCCGATCTCGGGCCGCGCGCCCGCGCCGAGCCCGCGCGTGAGACGCTTACCGATCTGGACCTTGACGTCGGCCTTGTTGTTGAGGAGCGCCTGGGCGTCGGTGTTCACCGCGATGAACTCCACGCCGCGGACTCCCTCGTCGATCATGCGGTTCAGGGCGTTGCCGCCGCCGCCGCCGACCCCGACGACCTTCATCCGCGCGTTCTGCGATACGGTCTCTTCGAGCTCGAAGATCATAGCCCCCTCGGGTCGTCGATCAGAAGAAGTCCTGCAACCAACGCTTCAGTGGTCCCAGCCATTTCTCCACCGCACCGCTCCCGACCAACGGGCCCCCGCTCGCCGCCTGCCCGTGGGCGACCCGCCGCGCCGCGTACAGCACCAGCCCCACCGGCACCGCGTAGCGCGGCGCCTGCACGCTGTCCACCAGGCCGGAGATGTCGCGCTCCGGCGCGCCGGCCCGCACCGGCGTCGCGAACACGTCCCGGGCCAGCTCGACGATGCCCGGCAGGTGCGCCGTACCGCCCGTCAGCACCACCCCGGCCGGCAGCCGTCCCGCGTACCCAGCCTTCTCGAACTCGCGCGCCACCAGCTGAAACACCTCGTCCAAGCGCTGGTGGATGATGTGCGACAACAGCTCGCGCGACGCCTGCCGCGCCCCCTGCCCAGGCGTCGACGGCAGGGCCACCATTTCCGACGGGTCTACCAGCGGCGCGTACGCGATCCCGAACCGCTCCTTCAGCCGCTCCGCGTCCGCCTGCGTCACGCCGAGGCCCTGCACGAGATCGCTGCTCACGTGCGTGCCCGCAAACTTCAGCGACCCCAGGTGGCGGATCTTCCCTTCATGGAAGATCGCGACGCCGGTGGACCCGCCGCCCACCTCGACCAGCGCGACCCCCAGCTCTTTCTCGTCCTCCGTCAGCACCGCGTACGACGCGGCGAGGGGCTCGAGCACCAGATCCGCCACGCGGTAGCCCGCGCGCTGCACGCTCTTGCGCAGGTTCTGCGCCGCGGTGGTCTGCACCGTGACGAGGTACATCTCCACCTCGAGACGCATCCCCGTCATGCCGACCGGGTCGAGCACGCCGCGCTGCTGGTCTACCACGTACTCCTGCGGGATGTCGTGCAGGAGCTCGTGGTCGCGGCCCAGGGACACCGCGCGCGCCACCTCGTTGACGCGCGCCACGTCCTGCGGCGTGATCTCTTCCCCCGTCACCGCCACCACGCCCGACGAGGTGCGCGCCGCCACGTGTTCGCCGGCGATCCCGCAAGCGACGCCGTTCACCTTGGCGCCGGCCATCCGCTCGGCGTCGCGCAGGGCGGCGACGATCGACCGCGTCGTCTCGTCAATGTCGCGGACGACGCCGCGTCGCACGCCGGTGTTCCGCGCAAGCCCCACCCCGAGCACCTTCGCCACCGGCGACCGCGGGAGATCGCCAACCACCTCGGCGATCACCGCGCACGTCTTGGTGCTGCCGAGGTCGAGCCCGGCCACGAGCCGACGGTCCCGGCTCACGCCCCCGACCCTCCAGACGCGCCGCGGGCGCGCCGCCGCACCACCACCTGGCCGGCGTAGCGCGCATCGAGCTCCGCGTAGGGGCGCCGCTTGGCCGCCAGATCCTGCGCCACCAGTACCACTGCCTGTATGACCTCCGGTCCGGCGTCGCGTCCGAGCAGCACGCGGCGGGACCCCAGTTCCAATGCGACGTCGCCACGCGTCAGCCGGCGCGCGACGGTGATCTCCTGATACAGCCCCGCGTCCACCGCCTGCACCAAGGCGAGCACCCCGAGCACGGCCGAATCCGCCGTCACCGCGATCGGCAGGTCGAGCGGCGTGCGCGCCGGATCGAACGGCAGCAGCATCCCCCGCGCATCGACCGGCACCAGCCCGCCGGCTCCGGGGACGAACGCGACCGGCTCCGCTTCCCGTACCACCACGCGCAGCGTGGTGGGGAGCCGTCGCTCGACGCGCGCTTCCAGCACACCGGGCAGCGCCTTCACCCGCTCGCCCAGCGGGGCGGTGGCGTCGAACACGCTCGCCCCGGGCCGCAGCCGCAGCGCCGCCGCGACCACGCGCGGCGGCAGCTGGCGCGCGCCGAGCACTTCGATCTCGCGCACGCGGAACGCCGCCACGTCCCGCAACAGCGGCGGTCCCACGACCGACGCGGCCGCCGCCGCGCCGGCGCCCATCGCCGCCCACAGCACCCGCCGCGACACCGCCCCGCGGCGACGGCTCACGACGTTCCATTCCCGCGGCCGCCGAGGCGCGTCACCAGCTCGGGGCCGATCCGGGTGACGTCGCCCGCGCCGAGCGTGAACACGACGTCGCCCGCGCGCAGCCGCTCCGCCACCGCCGCCGCGAGCTGCGCGCGCTCGCGCACCGCCACCGTCGCCGCGCCCGCCCCGATCGCTCCGCGCGCCACCAGATCGCTGGTCACGCCAGGGAGGGGCCGCTCGCGCGCGCCGTAGATCGGCGCCACGACCACCAGGTCCGCCGCCGCGAGCGCCCGGCCCAACGCATCCCCATGCATCGCCGTTCGCGAGTAGAGGTGCGGCTGGAAGACCGCCACCAGCCGGCGCCCCGGGAACGCCTGTCGCGCCGCGGCGAGCGTCGCCCCGACTTCCGTCGGGTGGTGCGCGTAGTCGTCCATCACCGTCACGCCCGCCGCCTCGCCGACGCGCTCGAACCGCCGCGCCACACCCGTAAACTCGGCGAGCGCCCGCAGCGCCGCGTCCTCGTCCGCTCCCAGCTCGTGGACCACGGCGAGCGCGGCGGCGGCGTTGCGCACGTTGTGCATCCCCGGCACCCGCAGCGCCAACGCGACCGCCCGGCCGCCGGGGAGCGTCACCGTCGCGCGAGAACCGGTCGGCGCGAACTCGGTCTGCCCGATCCGCACGTCCGCGTCCGCCCCGACCCCCACCCACCACACCTTGCCGCCGAGTTTCGCGGCGACGCGCCGCGCCCCGGCGTCGTCTCCGCCCGCGATCACACGGCGCGCGCCATCCGCGAATTGCGCGAACGCGTCTTCGAGCGCGGCGATGGTGCCGTAGCACTCGAGGTGGTCGGCCTCCACGTTCGCCACGACCGCCACCGTCGGCGCGAGCGACAGGAACGCCCGGTCGAATTCGTCCGCCTCGACCACGTACAGGTCCGTTCCGCCGACCCGCGCGTTCCCGCCCCACCCTGCGACACGGCCGCCGACGAGTCCCGTGGGATTCCGTCCGGCGGCCGTGAGCGCTTCCGTCACCATCACCGTGGTGGTGGTCTTGCCGTGCGTGCCGGCGACCGCCACCAGCGTCCCCCCGGCCACCGCTTGACCCAGGGCATCGGCCCGCCGAATGACCGGGATCCTCAACTCCCGGGCCCGTTTGAGCTCCGGGTGGTCCTGGCTGACCGCCGCCGTGACCACGACCGCCTGCACGCCCTCGAGGTGCCGGGGATCGTGACCCTGCCAAACTTCGACCCCCGAAGCCGCCAGATCGGCGGCTCCCGAAGGATCAGTATCGCAACCAGTTACCCGCACCCCCCTTTGCCTGGCCACCGTCGCCAGAGCACTCATCCCCGCACCGCCGATGCCCATGAAGTGCACCGGGCGGGGATCTGCGGGTCTAAACAAGGTCATTAGTGGCGGGCTAATATAGCGAAACTACTACACTTGCGAAAGAGTATTCGAGCGAATTACCCGAGTGTCAGAATCTGCGACACCACCTCCTGGGCGGCGTTGGGACGTCCCCGACGACGGGCCTGGGCCGCCAGCGTCGTGAGCCGCGATCGGTCGGCGAAGAGATCCGTGATCACGCGCGCCAGCGACGCCGGCGAGAGGTCCCGCTCGGCGAGCAGCACCGCTGCCCCGCCCTCGGCGAGCGCTCGCGCGTTGTGCGTCTGATGATCGGCCGCCGCGGTGGGCAGCGGCACGAGTACACTCGCCTTCCCCCACGCGCACAGCTCGGCGACGGTCATCGCACCGGCGCGGCAGACGACGAGGTCCGCGGCGCGGTACGGGTCGGTCATCGGATCGAAGAAGCCGCGGACCAGGACCCGCCGCGGCCGCGCATACCCGGCGAATGCCGCGGCGTGGGCGGTGCCGGTGCCCCATAACACGTTGACGTCCTTGAGCAGGCCGTGCTCGACGACGCCCGCGAGAGCGTAGTTCAGGGCCCGGGCCCCCTGGCTGCCGCCGAAACACAGGACCGTCGGCCGTCCCGGATCCAGGCCCAAGCGCTCGAGCGCCGCGCCGCGGTCGCCGGGCTCGGGAGGCCGAATGGGATTGCCGAGGGTGAAGACCGTTGTGCCGGGCCCGGGGCGCAGGCGGCTCTGTGCTTCGGGAAACCCGAGGTGGATCTGCCGCGCGCGGCGTGCGAGCCAGCGGGTGGCGAGGCCGGGACGGGCGTCCTGCTCCTGCAGCACCGTGGGAATGGACGCGCGTTGGGCACACCACACCACCGGCCCCGACGCGTACCCGCCCGTGCCCACCACGACCGCGGGCTGCTCCTCGGCGAGGACCCGGCGGACGCCGCGGACGATCCGCCAGGCCAGGATGGGCCAGCGCAGGTTGCGCCACCACGTGCGCCGGTAGATCGGCTCGAACGGCAGCAGGTGGTGGCGGAACGGGTAGCGGGGCAGGATGTCCTTCTCGATGCCCCGCTCCGATCCCACGAGGACCGGTTCGACGTCCGACCGCAGGCGCGCGAGCGTCTCGGCGAGCGCGAGGGCGGGCATGAGATGGCCGCCAGTGCCTCCGCCGGCAAAGAGCACCTTCACAGCAATGCTCCAATGCGGAATGCGGAATGGGGAATGCGGAGTAGAACTGGAGGGTCGCATCGCGAGGCGACGGCCCCCTCGCCATTCCGCATTCCGCACTCCGCATTTCGCATTGACCTATACCCGCTCGCGGGCGCGACCAATGCTGACAAGCACGCCCGTAGCCACCAGGGCGACCAACAAGCTGGATCCCCCGTAGGAGAGGAACGGTAGGGTGACGCCGGTGGCAGGGAGCACGGCGAGGCTGACGCCGATGTGCAGCGCCGCGGTGACGCCGATCAGCGCCGTGAGACCGACGGCGAGCAGCTGGCCGAAGGAATCGGGGGCGCTGCGCGCGATGCGGAAGCCGATCCACACGAACGTCCCAAAGCACAGCACCACGCCGAGCACGCCGAGGAAGCCGAACTCTTCACCGATCGTGGAGAAGATGAAGTCGGAGTACGCATAGGGGAGATAGCCGAGCTTCTGCTGGCCCTGGCCGAACCCGACGCCGAGCAGCTGTCCCGAGCCGAGCCCGACGAGCGATTGAGTGATCTGCCAGCTCGCTTCCTCGGGGGCCGCCCCGGGGTTCAGGAACGTCAGCACGCGTGCCACGCGGTACTGCGCGGCGGCGACGGCGCCGAACAGCAGCGGCAGCGCAGCGGTGCCGACGAGGAGGAAGTGGCCGATGCGGGCGCCGGCGGCGAACATGACGATGCCGACCAGCATCGCCACGAGCACCGCCATGGAGAGATTGGGCTCGAGAAAGATGAGCCCCGCGATGGGAGCGACGATCACGAGGAACGGCAGCACACCGAGCTTGAAGGTGCGGATCTGCTCGCCCTTCTTGGCCGCGAGCGTCGCGGCCCACACGACGAGGGCGAACTTGGCCAGCTCGGACGGTTGCAGCGCCACCACGCCGAGCGTCACCCAGCGCCGCGCCCCGTTGAGCGTCGGGGCGATGGGATGGGTGAACGGCAGCAGCGGAATGAGTAACAGCCCGGCGATGGCCGCGAGCAGCCGCCAGGCCCAGCGCTGCCACACGTGGTAGTCGAGACGGGCCACCACCGTCGCGAGGATGGCGGCGACGAGGGCGGCCGCCGCCTGGCGCACCGCGAGCCGCGCGCCCACCGTGCCGCCGGCGGTGGTCACGAGGCTCGATGCACCATAGACCTCAGCCAACCCGAGGACGACGAGCACGGCCGCGATGACTGCGAGCAGGCGGGTCTCCCAGCGGCGGTCGTTCACATCGCCTCGACGAGTTTGCGGAACAGCGCCCCGCGTTCCTCATAGTTCTTGAACATGTCGTAGCTCGAGCAGGCGGGAGACAGCAGCACCGTGTCGCCCGGGCGGGCGGCGCGGCGCGCGCGGCTGACGACGTCCGCGAACGTCGTGCCGCGCTCCAGTGTGACCTTCCCCTTCAGGTCCTCCTCGACCAGCGGACCCGCCTCGCCAAAGGCGATGACGAGGCGGCACCGCTCGGCGAGGAGCGGGGCGAGCCGCGTGTAGCGCTCGCCTTTGTGCCGGCCGCCGAGGAGGAGAACGAAGGACCGGTCCATGGCGGCGACCGCGACGGCCGTGGACGCGATGTTCGTCGCCTTGGAGTCGTTGATCCAGCGCACGCCGCCCACCTCGCGGACGAACTCCAGGCGGTGTTGCAGCGCGTGGAACGACCGCAGCCCCTCCGCGATGCGGCTCGGCGGGATGCCGGCCTCGTGCACCGCGAGGGCGGCGGCGAGCGCGTTGGCGACGTTGTGCTCTCCCAGCAGCTGCAGCTCCTCGCGCGCGATCAGCTCGGTGCCGCCCAGGCGCAGCCGCCGCTCCCGCGCGTCGTACCACCCCTCGGCGGGCCGGACGAGCGAGAAGTGCGACACCGTGCCCGCTGCGCCGGCGGCGAGGGCGAGCACGGCGGGGTCGTCCGCGTTCAGCACCCAAACGCTCTCCTTGGTGGCGTTGCGAAACAGCAGCCGCTTGTCGGCATAGTACACATCGACCGACGGATAGCGGTCGAGGTGGTCCGGGGCCAGGTTCGTGAGCACGCCGACGTCGGGCGCGAAGTGCGGGCTGTCGTGCAGCTGGAAGGACGACACCTCGACGGCCAGCCACTGGTAGCGCTCGGTGCCGAGCGCCACGTCGCTGAGCGGCAGGCCGATGTTCCCCGAGGCCTCCGCCTTGAGTCCCGCCACGCGCAACAGATGCGCGATCAGGGCGGTGGTGGTGGTCTTGCCGTTGGTGCCGGTGACGGCGATACAGCGCACGCCCTGCGCCCGCGCGGCGCGGAACCCCAGGTCGATCTCGGAAACGATCTCGCGGCCCGCCTCCCGCGCCGCCGCCAGGGGCGGCGCATCGGGCGGCACCCCCGGCGAGACGACGACGCCGGCGGCGGCGCGGATCTTCGCCAGGTCGTGGCGTCCCACCTCCACCTCGACCCCGGGGAGCGTGCGCAGCGCCAGCGCGGCCGCGCCGGCGTAGGGGTGGTCGGACGCATCACTCGCGTACACGCGCGCGCCCTCGCGGGCGAGGAGCCGGGCGGCGGCGACGCCGCTGTGCCCCAGGCCGAGCACGGCGACGACGCCGTCCCGCCCGCGCCAGGCGGCGGGGATCACCGCACTTTCAGCGTTGCCAGGGCGATCGCGGCGCACAGAAAGCCGAGGATGTAGAAGCGCATCACCACCTGCGGTTCAGCCCAGCCGAGCTTCTCGAAGTGGTGGTGCAGCGGCGCCATGCGGAAGACCTTGTGGGCGTCGGCGTACTCCCTGCCGCGGCGGCGTTTGTGCCAGCGATACACCCACACCTGGATCATCACCGAGAGCGCCTCGGCGACGAAGACGCCGCCGGCGATGAGGAGCAGGAACTCCGCCTTGAGCATGATGGCGACGGTTCCCAACGCGCCGCCGATGGCGAGCGAGCCGGTGTCGCCCATGAACACCTGCGCGGGATGTGCGTTGAACCAGAGGAAGCCCAGCGCCGCGCCCATCAACGCGCCGCAGAAGATGGCCAGCTCCCCCGCTCCAGGCAGGTAATAGACCAGCAGCCAGTTGGCGGCGTCGAAGCGTCCGAAGAGGTAGGCGAAGATGGCAAACGATCCGGCCACGATCGCCGTGAGGCCACTCGCGAGGCCGTCGAGCCCGTCGGTCAGGTTGACGGCGTTGGAGCTCCCGGTGACGACCACGGTCACGAACGGGAGATACAGCCACCACGGCATGATCAGGAGGACGTACTTGAGCAGCGGCAACTGCGTGCTCGTCGCCGCGAGTCGGGGCGCGACGAGTTTCCAGCGGGCCACCAGCCCCTGCGGCTTGCCGCGCACGATCTTCAGATAGTCGTCGACGAACCCGATGGCGCCCATCCACAGCGTCGCCACGCACGCGACGATGACGAACCGGGTATCGAGCCGCGCCCACAGCAACGTGGGCACCACGGTCGAGAGGATGATGATGAGCCCGCCCATCGTCGGCGTGCCGCGCTTGCCTTGGTGACTCGCGGGGCCTTCGGCGCGGATCACCTGCCCCACGCGCAGGGTCCGCAGCCGGTTGATGATCCACGGACCGATCACGAACGCGAACAGCAGCGCCGTGACCGTCGCCCCCGCGGCGCGGAAGGTGATGTAGTTGAAGAGATTGAAGATGATGTGCTGCTTCGCGAGCGGCGTCAGCAGGTGATAGAGCACGTCCGTCCCCCCGAGCCCTAGTGCAGGTGCGGCAGCACGCGCTCCAACGCGACGCCGCGCGACGCTTTGAGCAGCACGACTTCGTTGCCGCGGAGCCGCGACCGCAGCGTGGCCCCCAATGCTTCGGCGTCCGGTGCCGCGAGCAGACGAGGTCCGAGGGTCGCGGCATGTCGCGCGAATGCCGGTCCGAACTCCCCTACCGCCGCGACGAGCGCCGGCGCGGGCCGAACCGCCATCACGGCATCCGCGATGGCCGCGTGTAATCTTGCACTCTCGGCCCCCAACTCCAACATCGACCCCACCACGACGGCCAGGGGACGGTGGTGCCGCGTCGCGTACGCCGCCGCGAAGTCGAGGGCCGCGCGCATCGAGGACGGGTTGGCGTTGTAGGTGTCGTCGATCACGGTCAAGCCGTCGAGCTGCACCAGGCTCCCCCGCCCCGCCGGCAAGGTGACCGCCGCCAACCGCTCCACGGCCGCCCCCGAATCCACGCCGGCCTGTTCCGCGACCGCGAGCGCGATCATCGCGTTGTCCACCTGATGCAGGCCGACCACCGGCAGCGTGAAGGTGCGACCCCCCCCCCAGCGGACGACCGGCCGGCCGGCATCGTCCAGCTCCGCCGCCTCGGGGCGGACCTCGGCCGGCGGCGCCCGCCCCGCCACGATCGTGCGGGTGCGCCGCCGTGCTTCCACGGCGAGCTCGGGAGGGTCGGTTCCCACCACGGCGACCGGCACGCCGTCGAGCAGCGTCAACTTCTCGCGCATCACGCCAGCGAGCGAGCCGAACCCCTCGACGTGCGCATAGCCCACGTTGGTGATCACGGCGATGCTCGGCTCGATGAGCGCCCGGAGCCTGGCGATCTCGCCCGGCACGCTGGCGCCCGCCTCGACCACGAGCGCGTCCGCGTCGGCCGGCGCGGCGAGGATCGTGAGCGGCACGCCGACGAGGTTGTTGAGGTTGCCCGTGGTGGCGTGCACCCGCCAGCGCGTGCCGAGCGCCGCGCGGATCATCTCCTTGGCGCTGGTCTTGCCGCTCGAACCGGTGATCGCCACGACCGGCGCCGCGGCCGGCAGCGCCCGCCGCCGCGCGCGGGCGAGGAGCCCCAGCGCCACGAGCGTGTCGTCCACTTCGAAGAACGGCAGGCCGGTCTGCCGCGGCGTGCCGCGCCGCACGACGGCCGCCGTCGCCCCGCGCGCCTGCGCTTCCTTCAGGAAGTCGTGCGCGTCGAAGCGGTCGCCTTTCAGGGCGAGAAACAAGGTGCCAGGTGTCAGGTGTCGGGTGTCGGTAGAGACGTCGTCAAACGTTAGAGTGCCGGGCGCGCCCGTTCCAAGAGCTTCGGCTACGGCACCGGAACTCCAGCGATAGGACGGTCCGACCGTCCGACTGTCCGACTGTCCGACTGTCACGTCGCGCCCAGCTCCCGCACAATCTCGCGCTCATCGAAATGCTGTTTCTCGGTACCGATGATCTGATACGTCTCGTGGCCCTTGCCGGCGAGGAGGATCGTGTCGCCCGCGTGGGCGAGCCCCAGCGCCTTCGCGATCGCGCGGCGCCGGTCGGTCTCACGGTGGTGCGGCTTGCCGCGCATCCCGGCTTCGACCTCGTCGAGGATGCGCTCGGGATCCTCCGTGCGCGGATTGTCGGAGGTGACGATGGCGACGTCGGCCAGGCGCACGGCGATCTCGCCCATAGGCGCGCGCTTGCCGCGGTCGCGGTCGCCGCCCGCGCCGAACACGATGATGACCCGTCCGGACGTGAACGCGCGCACCGTCTCGAGGGCACGTTCCAGGGCGTCGGGCTTGTGCGAGTAGTCGCGAAGGATCGTGCACGGCCGGCTCGCGATGCGCTCCATGCGGCCGGGGACCTGCGGCGCGCTGCACAGCCGCCGCGCGACCTCAGCCGGCGGCGCGCCAAGGGCGATCGCGCAGCCGGCCACGCCGAGGGCGTTGGCGACGTTGAAGCGACCAGGCAGCGGCAGGGTGACGGGCCAGCGGCCCGATGCCGTGCACAGCACGAAGGTCGAGCCGGCGGGCGAGGCCACGATCGCGTCCGCCCACACGTCGGCGTTGGCCCGTTCGCTGAAGCGCACGCGGCGATGGCCGTTGGGGAGGCCGGCCCAGGCGGGGTCGTCGGCGTTGACGACCGCGATGCCGTCCGGGGCGAGGTACGCGACGAGCTTCGCCTTGGCGGCGAGATAGGCGTCGAGCGTCTGGTGATAATCGAGATGATCGCGGGAGAGATTCGTGAAAATCCCCGCGCGGAACACCAACCCGTCGATGCGTCCCTGGTCGAGGCTATGGGACGAGACTTCCATGGCGGCGCCCTTGGCGCCGCGCGCGACCAGCGCGGCGAGCGTGGCCTGGAGGTCGATGGGGCCCGGGGTGGTGAGGTTCCCAGCTTCGCTTTCGACCGGCGCCCCGGCGGCGTCGAAGGCGCCGAGGGTGCCGATCGACCCCGTGGGCCACAGGGCGCCGAGCACGTGGCGGGCGAGCACGACGGTGGTGGTCTTGCCGCTCGTGCCCGTCACGCCGACGAGCTGCAGTCGGGCGGCGGGATGGTTGAAGAACGTGGTCGCGGCAATGGCAGCGGCGCGCCGCCCGTCCTTGACGAGGATCTGTGGCAGCCGCGCGTCGACCTCGTGCTCGACGAGAACGGCGGCCGCGCCGCGCCGCGCCGCCTCCGCGACGAAGCGGTGCCCGTCCTCCGCCACACCGCGCACGGCGCAAAACAAGGTGCCTGGTGTCAGGTGCCTGGTGTCAGCCGTGATGCCCGTGATATCGGGGAGGCTGGCCGGCGCGCGGACGAGCTCACCGCCCGTCCGCAGGGCCTCGACGATCGCGGCCAGCCGGCTCACGGCGCCGGCCGCGTGCCAAACAGCGTGACGGTCGTGCCCGCGGCGGCGGAGTCCCCCGCCGCCGGCCAGGTGTGGTGCGTGACGCCGAAGCCCTTGAGGACCACGCGGAACCCGCGGCGGTGCAGCGCGCGCACCGCTTCGCGCAGCGGCAGCCCCGTCACGTCGGGCACGGCACGCCGGGCCGCGGGCACCGCGCGCGCGCTGTCCGGGGGCAGCGGCCACGGCAGCACGGCGGGCGCGCCGGCTTCTTCTTCCGCCGGCGGGGGCGGGCCCGCCGGTGACGCGAGGGCGACGGGCGCCGCGTCACTGAGGCTGGCGCGATCCAGCGCCACCTGCCGCGCGGCGAGCGCCTGCTGCAGCATCGCGCGCGTCACCGGCGCGGCGGTGTGGGCGGCGAAGTAGGAGCCTTTGCGGGGGTTGTCGATCTTCACCACCACGACGAGCTGCGGATGATCGGCCGGAAACAGCGCGGCGAAGGAGGCGGTGTACTCGCCCGGCGCGTAGCGGCCGCCCACCACGCGCCGCGCGGTGCCGGTCTTGGCGGCGATCTGGAAGGTGGCGAGCGTTCCCTCCTCGCCGGTGCCGCGCTGCGCGGCGCCGTGCAGCAGCTCGCGCAGGCGCCGCGCCACGTCCGCCGTCACCACCCGGCGCACCGGCGCGGGCCGATGCCGGTACAGCACGTCGCCCGCCGGGGAGCGGATCTCTTTCAAGAGCGTGGGCTCGAGCAGCACGCCGTCGTTGGCGATGGCGCCGTAGGCGGCGGCGAGCTGCAGGGGAGTCACCGACAGCTCGTAGCCGATGGCCAGGCTCGCGGCGCTGGGGCGCGTCCACTGCGCGGGCGGGCGCAGCCGGCCCGTCGCCTCGGACGGGAACTCGACGCCGGTCGGCGCGCCGAAGCCAAAGTCCCGCAGCACGCCGTACTGTTCCCCCGGCTCGAGCCGCCGCGCGAACTTCACCAACGCGATGTTGCTCGAGACGCGGATCGCGTCCGCCAGCGTGAGCGACGGCAACGGCTCCAGATCCACCAACGTGCGATCGAGCAGCTTCCAGCGGCCGCCTTCTCCCGACACCCGCTCGCCGGGCTTCACACGGTTCAGCGCCAAGAGGCCGGCGGCGGCGAAGATCTTCGCGACCGAGCCGGGCTCGAAGGTGTCGGTGAAGGCGCTGGGACGCGCCGTGCCGTCGCGGCGGCGCGAAGCGACCGCCAGCAGCTCGCCCGTGGCGGGATCGAGCATCACCACGTCGCCGCCGTCGGCGTCCATGCGGCCCAGCGCCTCGTCGAGCGCGCGCTGGGCGATCTCCTGCAGCTCGGCGTCGAGCGTCAGCACCACGTCGTTCCCCGCCAGCGGACCGGCGATGACCCGCGCGGGCGACACGTACTCGCGGCCGGCGCGGTCCTTGAGCACCACGGCCGCCCCGGCACGCCCGCGATCAAGGTGTCGAGCGTGCGCTCCAGCCCCGACGCGCCCCGGCCGTCGTCGTCCACGCGGCCGATTACCGGCCCGGCGAGCCCCGGCGAGGGATAGAACCGGTTCAGCACCGGCTCCAGATGCACGCCGCGCCGCGCGCGGATCGGCTCGACCGTCGCGGCGCCGTACGGCCCGCCGAAATAGGCGTAGCGCTGCCGCAGGGCGCGCCGCACTTCGACCGGTGCCAGGCGCAGCGCCCGCGCGATCGCCTCCGCGTCGCCCGCGGGGTCCTTGAGCTCGTTGGGAGCGATGCCAACGTGGTACGTCTCCTGCGTTATGGCGATGGGGGTGCCGCGGCGGTCGCTGAGCCCGCCGCGGCGCGCGGGGAGAATAACGCGCTCGGTGCGCGCGGCCGTCGCCAGCGCCGCCCAGCGCCGCCCCTGCACCACCTGGACCTCCGCGGCGCGGCCCAGCAGCACCAGGAGGGCGAGGAGCATCACGCCGAAAATCGCCTGCAGCCGGACGAGCGGGCGCGCCACGGTCAGTGCGCCCCTTTGACGGGCAGGGGCATCAGGATGATCTCGCTGTCAGCCGGCTGCCGCAGCCGCAGCTGCTGCTGGGCGCGCGGCATGAGGATGCGGCGACTCTCGGCCGCGCGGATGCGGCGCTGCATATCGGCGCGGCGGCCCTCGAGCGCCGCGCGCTCTCGCCGCGCGTCGGCGAGCGCGCGGGCCGCGCGCAGGCCCGAGGTCTGGCGGGCGACCACGACCCACGCGACGACGAGAATCGCCAGCAGCCACAGCATCAGGCGGTGCCGGCCCTTGAGCGCCATGGCGCTAGACTTCCGCCCGCTGGAACACGCGCAGCGTCGCGGAGCGCGCCCTGGGGTTGGCGAGGGTTTCGGCGGCCTTGGGGCGGACGCCTTTCTTTTCGATCACCCGCCCTAGCGGGTGTCCGCGGCAGGTACACACCGGCTGACGCGGGGGGCAGATGCAGGCGCGGCTCCACTCGCGGAAGGCGTGCTTGACGATGCGGTCCTCCCCGGAGTGGTAGGTGATGACGCCCAGTCCCCCCCCCGGCACCAGCGCGTCGCGGAGCGCGGGGAGCGCGAGCTCGAGCTGCTCGAGCTCGCGGTTCACGGCGATGCGCAGCGCCTGGAACAGCCGGGCGAAGTCGGCCGGCCCCGAGCGCGGGCCGAGCACTTCGCGGATCGCGTTCACGAAGTCATCGCTCACGGCGAGAGGCGCCCGGGCGCGGCGGCGGATCACCGCGCGCGCTAGCGCCTTGCCGCGCCGCTCGTCGGCCCAGTCGCGGAACGCGACCGCGAGGTCCGCGTCCGTCCACGTGTTGAGCACATCCGCCGCCGTCGGGCCTTGCCCGGGCGTCATGCGCATGTCGAGCGGCGCCCCGGGACGAAAGGTAAAGCCGCGTTCGGCGGAATCGACCTGGTGGGAGGAGAGCCCCAGATCCAGGAGCACGCGGTCGGGATGGAAGGCTTGGACGGCGGCGAGCGCGGCGGCGGAGGCGAAGGAGGCGAGCAGGTATTCCACGTTCTCGTCGCCGACGTGGGCGCGGGCGGCGACCAGCGCCGCGGGATCGCGATCGAGGGCGAGGACGCGGGCGCCGGCGGCGCGCAGCAGCGCGGCGTGGCCGCCGCCGCCCACGGTGCCGTCGACGGCGCGGCGGCCGCCCGCGGCGAAGGCCGCCACGGCGTCGGCGAGTACGGGTACGTGAAAGGCGGCGGCGATCGTCGTCTCGTTCCCTCCGCTCCCGAAAATGACGACGGCCCCGCCTGCCGAGGCAGGCGGAGCCGGTGACTTCATCCCGCGACGCGGGTTCAGGCGGGGCTGACGGGGCTCGAACCCGCGACCTCCGGTGTGACAGACCGGCACTCTAACCAGCTGAGCTACAGCCCCCTGCAACGGAGCGTTGCAATATAGGCTAAAAATTCCGGCAGTGGTAGGCGCGCTTCACCTGCTGCAGGTAATTGTCGAACCGCGTGACGAGCTGCATCGGCTGCACGATGGCGGCCGGCGCGACCGACCCACCGAACACCAGAGCGCGTTTGGCGCGCTGCAGCCGCTCATTCACCGGAGGGGCTAGGTCGCATTTCTTGGATGCGCCGACCTGTTGCAGCAGCGGGCCGATGCTGTAGATCGAAGCCAGACCGTAATAGAGACTGGTGAGCGCGGCCAGCTGCCGCCGCGGGCCGATGGTGTCGCTCGCCAGCTGGGTGTACGGGGGCTCGAGCCAGGCAAACGCCCGGTCGAACGTCCCCGCCTGCACGAGCTTGGAGCCGCCGCTGTACGCGATGTACGCCGCCGCAAACCGCGACGCTGAATCCCGCGACCCGAACCCCGGCGCGAGATACGGCCACGCCGGATCCAGCCTGGATGCGAACTCCGCGCCGATGATGCGACGGCACGTCGTGTCCCCGCGCCGCGTGCAGTCTCCCAGGCGCGCCGTGTCCAGCACCGCATGATCGACGATCGTCTTCGCGACGAGCAGGCCCGTCGAGACATCCGTCGTATCCATCCGATACGCCTGCTGGTATGCGATGATCGCCGAGTCGACCTTGCCGGCGAGCTCGTAGGCCGCCCCGAGCTGCTTGGCGAACGATCGGGACCGCGGGAAGCTGCGGGCGCCGAGCCGGCTCAAGTTGAGCAGGCGTGCGGTGTCGGGGATCGACTGGTTGACACCGATCGCACCCCGCAAGAACGTCGAATCGTGTTGCAGCGTCGTGTCGGCTTCCAACCGCACCTGGTAGAAGTCCGAGGCGGCCTGCCACAGCGCGCCCTCGGTGGCGCAGCGGATGCCCAGCTCGGTCAGCGCCGTCTCGCCGGGAGTCACCTTCAACGCCGCCTGCGCGAGCTGCACGCATTTCTGGTGCTGGCGGTTGGTCAGCAGCAGCTGCGCGGTGCCGCGCACGGTGCCGACGTTCTTGAGGTCGGTGAGCGCCAGCGAGTAGAACGCGTCCATCGCGCGCAGCGTGTCCCCTTTGGTGAGGTAGTTCTGCGCGATCGAGTTCCAGGCGGTGGCGTTGAGCGAGTCCCCCACGAGGGCGCGCCGCGCCGCGGCGATCATGCTGTCGGTGGGCATGCGCTGCACTTCGTAGACGCTCAGCACGCACAGATGCGCGGCGGGGAGATTCGGTTCGAGGGCGATCGCCTTGCGGGCGGCCTCGAGGGCGCGCAACGCCGAGCCGCGGGAGCGCTGGTCGCGGCACTCGCGCGCGTTCTCGGCGGCGCGCACGATGTTGTTGAGCCGCTGGCCGATCGCCTCGCCGAGGATCTGCGCCGTGCTGCCGGTCGCGGTGAAGATCATCCCGAACCCGGAGCTGCCTTCGCTGATGCGGATCCGGGCGGTGTACGACGCGCTGTTGTGCCCCAGCGTCCCCGTCGTGTACGCGTTCACGCTCAGCGACCGCGCCAGCTGCGACGCCTGCTGTTCGGCGAGCAGGATGTCGCACGCGAACCCCGACGCGCTCAGCGCCTCGCAGATCTTCGTCTTGGGGACCGTGAGCACCTTGTAGCGCGCGAGCTGGATCAGCCGCTCCCGCGCGATGTCCATGGCCTGGACGGCAACGGCGGAATCGGCCGGCGATGTCACAGCGAGGGGCAGCACCAGCAGTTTCTCCGTCGGCTGGGTGATGGCCAGCTGCGCCGGGGCGGCCGTCACGGCCCCCAGCGTCAGAACGGTCACCAGTCGCAGCATGCTCACGCGGTCAAACCTCCGTGCGGAATCGTACCCCAATGGGCGAAGAGGGATTCGAACCCCCGACTTCCTGCGTGTAAGGCAGGCGCTCTAACCCGCTGAGCTATTCGCCCGTGCGCGCGGCTCGCTACAGCGCGAGCCCGAGGGGAAAGAATACGCAATAGCCTAGGACCAGCAGGACCGGGGCGGTGGTGGTCGAGCCCCGTGACAGCAGCCAGTACCCGAGCACCAGCGATATAAATCCCGCGGCGAGCAGGACGTAATTCAACCGCGCGAATCGCAGCCGGGAACGGGCGAGACTCTGGTCGGGCATCGGGGTCGGAGTTTACCCCGCAATTCCAAGCTCGTCAAGAAGTTGGCGCATCGTCCGGAGGCACGACCCACCCCTCGTCGAGTCGCGCCCGGCGCTCGCGGTCGCGGCGCCGCCGGATCAGCACCAGCCCGACGAGCAGCACGCCAAGCAACGCCCAGAACGCCCCCACCGACTGGGCCCACTGCAGCCACCCGTAGCGCGACCGCAGGTCCCGTTGCCAACGCTCCTCGAAATCCCCCTCGGTGACGTGGTAGGTCTCCCTGAGGGCGGCGTCGAAGGAGGGCGTCGCCGGCAGCCGGGCCATGAGTGGCGTGAGGCCCTGGTCGCCGCCCCAGCGCTCGAGCAGCAGCACGGCGGTGGTCGCGAGGGCATACGCGCCCTCGGCGTCCGTCGCATCGCCCCGCAGGGCGCGGTCCAGGTCGTCCAGGTCCATCGTGCGGCCCCGCGCCAGCTGCCAGCTCATGCGCAGCGCCTCGAGCCGCCCCCACTCGCCGGCGGCGACAGCGGCGTAGCCTTCCTCGAACCACAGCGGCAGGCGGTGCCCGATGCGCCAGCGCAGCGCGACATGGGCGAGCTCATGACGCAAGGCGTCGGACAGTCGGACCGTCGGACGGTCGGACAACAACACGACGACACCCGCTTCCGGGAAGGCGGCGCCGCCGCTCCACGAGGGAAGCCGTCCCCGAGTAATCGAGTCGAACGCACTCCTGGTGGGAGCGAGGATGAGGCGGAGCGGGCGGTCGGGCAGCGGGCCGATGCCGGGAAACGGGGCTGGGTGGTCGGCGGCCTCGGCGAGCGCGACCGCGAGGGCGGCCTGCCGGGGCCAGGCGACGGCGGTGACGCGGCCGACGGTGGTCGCCTGCGGCAGCTGCGTCACGAGGAGGAGGCCGAGACCGGCTAGGTGCGCGGGGGTTCTCCCCCCTGGGCGACGAGGTCGAGCATCTCCTGACACTTCTTGCCCCAGGGGTTGAACTTGTTGGCCTTGAAGCCGTCGGTCCACGTCTGCTTCGCCGCGTCCTGCTCGCCGGCGAACCAGCGCGCCCGCCCCATCTCGTAGTAGGCCTCGATGAGATTGGGGCCGAGCTTCAACGTCTTGCCGAAGAAGGTCTGTGCATCCTCGTACATCTCGCGCTGCAGGTACACGAGGCCGAGGTAGAAGTGCGCGTACAGCGTGGCCTTCTTGTCGTTGTCGAGCCGGATGGCCTTGGAGAGGTGCTCGATGGCTTCGCCGAAGATCCGCTTCTTGAGGCAGATGTAGCCGACGTTGATGCGGGCGAGCGAGTTCGCCGGCTCCTTCATGAGGACTTTGGAGAAGGTCTGCAGGGCGTCGTCGTAATCACCGTTGAGCATCTGGGCCCAACCGAGCAGGGACTCGGCCTGCGTCTCTCCGGGCGAGAGCTGCAGGGCCTTCTGCAGCGCCTGGATGGCGCCGAAGTGATCGCCGAGGGAGATGAGGCTCCACCCCTTCTCGATGAAGGTGGAGGCGCCGATGTGGTCGGCGTGGACGGCGGGCCGGGAGCCGGTGAACTCGGGCGCCGCCGCCTCCGCCGTGGACGCGGCGAGCTGCTTGAACTTGTCCACCAGCTGGCGGACCTCCTCCTTCAGCTGCGTGAGCTCGCCGATCATGCCGTCCACCTGCTTGAAGTAGGCGATGATCTCGCGCTTCAGCGCTTCGCGCTCGGCGGCGGCGCCGCCCGTGCTGTCGAGCCGGCGCGCGATGGCGTCGTACTGCACGCGCAGGGCGGCGAGGGGCGAGTCGGGCATCAGGTCTTTACCTTTTGTGCCTTCTGCTCGCTCGCCGCGTGCTCCTTGAGGGCGGTCTCCAGCTGCAGTTTCTCTTTCGAGGCGAGCAGCTTGTTCGTATTGAGGACGATGATGGTGCGCTTGTCCTTCACGACGAGTCCGGTGATGTACTCGGCGGCCAGGCCTTTCACGATCCCCGGCGGCGCGGTCACCTCCGTCGCCGCGACCTGCAGCACTTCGGTCACGGTGTCGACCACGGTGCCGATCTTCGCCCCGTCCCATTCGAGGATGACGGTGCGCGTGTCGTCCCGGAGCGCGGCCGGGGCGCCGAGCCGCTTGCGCAGATCGATCAGCGGGACCGCGGTGCCGTGGTACTGGAGCACGCCCTCGAGATAATCCGGCGCCTTGGGCAGCGGCGAGGGCGCTTCATAGCGCAGGATGCGCTCCACCTGGAAGATGTTGAAGGCGAAGTCCTGCCCGCCGACGCGGAAGGTGACCAGCTGGATGTCGTCGCCGCTCGTCATGCGATCCGGTCTCCCAGGAGGTCGAGGTCGAGAATCGGCACCAGAACCCCGCGCTGGCGGGCCACACCCCCGGCCCACGGCAGCGACTGGCCGCGCGGCACCGGCAGTGGATCCTCGCGCACGACTTCGTCGGCGTCATCGACTTCCAGGGCGACGAAGCGCCCGCGCAGCTCCACCAGGACGGCGGCGCGGCCGCGCTCGGCGGGCGGCGACCGGTCGCCCAGCAGGGCGCCGAGGTGCACGAGGGGGACCAGCCGGCCGCGCAGCGGCGTCAGGCCCCGCACGGCGGGCAGCGACCGCGGCACATCCATGACCTGGCCCATGTCTCCGACCTCGAGGACGCGCGCGACCGGCAGGCCGTACGCCTTGCCGTCGGCGCGCACCAGCAGATAGCCCCGGCTCACGGGCGATGCCCTCCGCGCCGCACCAGCTCGATGGTCACGCGGTCGGCAATCTGGGCGAGGGGGAGCACTGCGTCCACTCCCCCGGCCTGCACGGCCGCGACCGGCATGCCGGCGATGACCGCCGACTCGCGATCCTGCGCGAGGCCGGCGCCGCCGGCGTCGTGGATCGCGCGCAGACCGTCGGCGCCGTCGCGGCCCATCCCCGTCAGGACGATCCCCACGCCGCGCACGCCGAACACGGCCGCCACGGACCGAAACAGCGGGTCGGCCGCGGGGCGCACGCCCCACACCGGCGGCCCCTGCTCCAGCGCGATCACCGGTCCGTCTTCGGCGGCGAGCACTCGCATATGATAATCGCCCGGCGCGACGTATGCCGTGTCGGCCACGAGCGGCGTGCCGTGATCCGCCTCGACGACCTGGTACTGGCTCAGGGTGTTGAGGCGCTCGGCGAGACTGCGGGTGAACATCGGCGGCATGTGCTGCACGATGAGCACGGCGGCGCCGCGGCCGGTTTGCAGCGACGGCACGAGATCGGCGAGGGCGCGGGGACCGCCCGTGGACGCGGCGATCGCCACGGCGAGCCGGGCGCGCGGTCGCAGGCCCAGCTCGGGCGCATGGTGCACCGGCGCCGGCGGCCGGGCGAGCACCGACACGCGGGAGATATCGGCCGCGAGTGCCGCGCGCACCGCCTCTTGGAGCCGCGGCGCGAGTCCCTGCAGCGCTTCCTTCGTCGCGTTCTCGGGCTTGGCGACGATCTCGACGGCACCGAGCTCCAGGGCGCGGATCGCGGCGGCGGTGCCGGGCCCGGCGTGGGCGCTGACGACGACGATGGGCCGCGGCGACTCCGACATGATATAGCCGATGGCCCCAAGCCCATCGAGCTCGGGCATCTCGAGGTCCATGGTCACGACGTCGGGATCGAACTGGTGGACCTTGCGCACGGCGTCGAAGCCGTCGCGCGCGGTGGCGATCACCCGGAACGGCCCGTCGCCGCCCGTGCCCCCGAGCACGTCGGAGAGGACGCGGCGCATCAGCGCGCTGTCGTCCACCACCAGGACCGAGGGCTTGCCCTCAGATGACTTCGACATCGCGGCCCACCGCGCGGACTTCGACGCGGCCGTCGGCGAGGTGAAAGCGGATCGACCGGCCCTGCGCGCCGCCCACCGCCTCGCGCTGGAGCGGGATCGCGGCGAGGCGCAGCGCGTTGCGCGCGGCGACGATGTTGCGCTCGCCCATCTGCAACGTACCCGGCGTCATCAGCGAGGCGAACATCGAGGCGCCTCCCGCGAGCTTGGCGATGAGCCGGCGGCGGTCCCCGCCCAGGGCGCCGAGGCGCGTGATGAGCAGCGGCACGGCGGTCTCCGGGAACTTCGCGGGGTTGTCGGCGTCGCGCGCCAGGCTCTTCGACGGCAGCAGCACGTGCGCCATGCCGCCGACTCTGGCTTCCGGATCGTAGAGCATGATCGCCACGCACGATCCCAGCCCCAGCGTGACGATCACCGCGTCGGCGCGATCCGCCGCCCAGTCGGCCACCTTCACGATGTGCTCGCGCGGACCCGCCGGCGGAGCCGGGCTCACGCGGGTCTCCGGTAGATCCGCTCACGCGGGTCCTCGAGCACGAGCCGCTCGCGCGCCGGCCCGAACAGCGTCTCGACCTTGCCAAGCAGCAGCAGGCCGCCGGGGGATAACGCCTCGGCGAAGGTGGCGAACAACCGCTCCTGCATCGGCCGGTCGAAGTAAATGACGACGTTGCGGCAGACGATGAGGTCGTACGGGGGATCGGGGGGGCCCTCGCGCGTCAAGTCATGGCGCAGCACGCGTACCAGCTGCCGGATGTCCGGGACGGGGCTCCGCGGGGCGGCCGGCGTGAAGTAGCGGCGCAGCAACTCGCGGGGCATCTCGGTGAACGTGGGCTCGCGGTACGTGGCGGCCGCCGTGCGCTCCAGGCTCTCGCGGTCGATGTCGGTGGCGTCCACGCGCGCCTGGCGCAACGGTGGTGTCTCGCCGCACTCCCGCGCCGCTTCCGCGAGCGCGACGGCGATCGAATACGGCTCCTCGCCGGAGGCGCACCCCGCCGACCACGCCCGCACCCGACCCCGGCGCGCGCGCCACAGGTCGACGAGGTACGGGCGCAGCAGCGCGGCCCACGTGTCCGCGTTGCGGTAGAACTTGGTGACGTTGATGGTGAGCGCATCGAGCAGCCGGTCGTACTCGTGCGCGTCCTCGTCGAGCAGGCGGCTGTAGTCGTCGTAGCTGTGCACGCCGCGGGCGCGCATGCGCACCGCGATGCGCCGCTTCAGACACTTCTCCTTATACGCCTCGCAGCCGATCCCCCGGGTGCGGGAGATTTTCTGGGTGAGCGCCTTGAACGACGGGTCGTCCTGCTGCGCCGTCACGACAGAGCACTCAAGGTTTCCAGATTGGACTTGACGAGCTCGTGGGCGGGGTTGAGCTCGAGCGCCCGGCGCCACAGCCGGGCCGCGAGCTCGCGGTCGTTCCGCTTGTAGGCGATGTTGCCGAGCTTGAAGTACACGTCGTCGCCCAGGTCCGGAGCGAGCTCGACCGCGCGGCTGTAGGCCTCCCACGCCTCGTCGTAGCGCGAAGCGCGGTAGCAGAGGTCGCCCAGGTTCTTCGACAGCTGGGGCTGCGAGGGCTCGTCCTTGAGGGCGGCGCGCACCAGCTCCTCGGCCTTGCCCAGGTCGCCGCCGAGCTCGTGCAGGACGGCGAGGTTGTTGCGGAGCACGGCGCTGGCCGGGTGCGCCACCGCCGCGCCGCGCGCCAGCTCCTCCGCCGGCTCGAACTCGCCGGCCGCGGCGCACGTCAGGGCGCGCGCCCAATACCACACCGCCGGAATTTTGTCGCCGAACAGCTCCTTGGCGCGGTCGAGCCGGCCGCCGGCGCTCACGAGATCGCCGCGCTTCAACGCGGCGACCCCCCAGCCCAGGTACACGCGCGGATCGGTGCGCGCGCGCGCGGCGGCTTCGCCGTACGCGGCTTCCGCTTCGTCGAGGCGCCCCAGCTGCTCGTAGGCGTAGGCGAGGTTGTGCAGCACCGCGGGGCGGCTGCCGCCTTTCTCGGCCGCGAGGCGCAGCGCCTCCATCGCCTCGCGCCAGCGCGCCTGCTTCAGGGCCACCAGGCCGATGTAGAACAGGGCGTTGGCGTCGCCGGCCCGCAGCTCGGCGACGCGGCGGAACTCGCGGGCTGCCTCATCGAGCATGCCGGTCTTGTAGAAGGCGACACCGAGGTTGCGGTGCTCCTCGACGCGCGCGTCGGTCATGCGCACGTCCTCGGCGGAGGCGGTCTTGCCCGCGCGGTGCAGGAAGCCCGCGGTGATCAGCCCGTACAGGGCCTTCCCCACTTCGAACTCTCCGAGGCCGGAGTCCTCGATGAGGTGATGGATGTCGCGGGAGCCGTCGAGGAGGGGCAGCAGCCGCTGCTGGGTCTCCGTCATGGTGGACTCGCTGATCGCGAGGCGGTCCTTGTCCACGCTGAAGATGAGATCGAACGACGGGATCTTCTTTTCGATCAGCGACCACTCGTCCACGCGGCGGGCGCCCTCGAGCAGCAGCGACTCGGGGTTGATGGAGACGAGGAAGTCCTGTTGTTCGGGGCGGACCTCGGTCTCGAAGTTGAAGGAGCCCTGCGTCCAGGTGAAGAGGAAGTACACCGCCTCCTCGATCTGGACGCGCATGTACCGCTCGAGCTCGGGCTGGGTGATGGTGCCCATCGAGACGAGCAGCTCGCCGAGCTTCTTGTCGCGCTGCTTGCTCTGTTTCGCGATCGCCGCGTCCAGCTGCTCCTGCGTGATCTTCGTGTTCTTGACGAGGATGTCGCCGAGCCGGTCGCGCCGATTGACGATCGAGGCGTAGCAGATCCGCCCCTTGTCGAAGTAGATGTAGCCGAAGTTCGAGCGGTCGGCGATCGAGAGGCACCCCGTCTTCTGCCCCAGCGCGAGCAGCTGCAGGACGTCGGGGAGCGAGGCCTCCTTGAGCGAGCCCTTGATGGCCATCAGCGCGGCTCCTCGAGCACGCGGTCGGACGGCTCGGGCCAGTCCCACACCATCTTCTCGCGGCTGCGGATGCCGCCGGCGCTCGAGACGACGATGCCGCTGGTGCGGAACCCCGAGGTGCGGCGCCGCTCACCGGCCGCCGCCTGGCCTTCGAGCTCCTCGCGCGCCAGACCGGCGGTGAGCGGCCGCTCCTGCGCCGTCGCCGCGCCCACGACGCGCTGCACCATCGCCGCGAGGGCACGCACCGAATCGGCCGGCCGGTCCGCCAGGTAGTCGAGCAGCGCCGCGTCCGCCCGCACCTGCTGCTGCGCCAGCAGCCGCTCCGCCACGCCCCGGCGCACCTCGCGGTCGGGCTCGGTCAACTCGGCGACGAGCCCGCTGCCCAGTCGCGACGCGATACGGTCCTCGATCCCCGCGAGGGCCCCGGGCGGCGTGGGCGCGGTGAAGACCAGCTGCTTCTCCTCGTCGAGGAACCGGTTGAAGAGGTTGAACAGCTCCTCCTGCGTCCGCTCCTTCCCCGCCAGGAGGTGAATGTCGTCGAGCAACAGCGCCGTGGCGCCGCGATAGCGCGCCCGCCACCAGTCCACGCGGTTG
>Ga0209266_1000709_pt1 | contig 24514 bp, 15 predicted proteins | sample GraSoiAngelo_132_FD_185889 | JGI IMG/M metagenome (GOLD analysis project Ga0209266, IMG submission 185889) | Grasslands soil microbial communities from the Angelo Coastal Reserve, California, USA - 14_0929_02_40cm (SPAdes) (version 2) | ecosystem: Environmental > Terrestrial > Soil > Grasslands ...
TCATCGTGCTATCCCTGCGGATCACCTGTACCTTGTTCAACCGGCCCAGTTCCGTCGGCCCGCCCGCCTGCGCGATCGCCTGCGCGAAGGTCGTCCCCTCGGGCAACCGATAAAGGTTCGGCTGACGTACCTCTCCCGCGACGGTCACCGGGAACACCGGCTCGAGAACGAACGGCACGCCCTGCTCATATGTGGACAGCACGCCGCGCACTCGTTCCCGCACCACCGAAAGGGGTGCCCCCGCGACTTTCACGACCTGGTATACCGGGTCCACCAGGGTGCTGTCCGGGGCGACGACGAAGTCGCCGCTCAGCTCAGGGTGGCGCCACACGTTGACCCGGAGGACATCGCCTGGGCGGAGGGCCCGATCCTCCAGCGGTCGAACCAGCCGTTGGGCCGATGCAGACCCGAGCGGTGCCAGCAGCAGCACGGCAACGAGCCGTCCAGCCCAGCGCCTCATCCCGTTTTCCTTGCGGTTCACGGCGACGGAGAAGTGCAAGGAACGTGCTGATACTCAGAATCGGTGCCGTCATGAGCAACTCACTGTGCAGCAATGCGTTGGTAGAACCAAGCGGTGTTTCGGCGAGCGCCAAAGGAGGGCGCATCGCGGTGGCCTGTGGCTCGAGCGCATTGCCGCAGGTGTTGCGGGCCCGCAACGCGCTATCGGCACCAACGCGAAATGCGCGGCGCCAGCAATCAGTTACACACGTGCCGACCAGGCACGGCACGTGCTATGCCGGTCCCTTGGGTTATGAGCAATGCTGCCTTCTGGTCTCTCTGGTGCTTCGTGTTTGTCCTGCCGTGGGACAAGTTCATCCTGATGCCGGTGTTGGGCTCCATCCCTCGCCTGGTCGGCTTGGCGGCCTCGGCCGTCGGGGTCGTCCACGTCCTCGCGCGCCGGCGGGTCAGGCCACTGTCCTGGTTTCACCTGTTCGCGATGCTGTTTGTGCTCTGGGCTGGGGTGAGCGCCTTCTGGTCGATCGATCCGGAGGCGACTCGCGTGCGGCTCCTGACCTACCTCCAGCTTGTCGTGTTGGCGTGGCTGATCTGGGAGATCGCGTGGTCGCCGGAACGCCAACGGGCGCTGCTCCAAGCATACGTTCTCGGCGTCTCGTTTGCCGCGGGAGTCACCATTCACACCTATCTGTTGGGTGTTCCCGCCCTTGAAGGCACGAGGTTCACCGCCTTCAGCTTCAACGTGAACGAGCTCGGCATGACATTGGCGCTCGGCCTGCCAATGGCGTGGTACCTCAGTCTTTCGCAGCCGCACCAGCGCTTCGCGTGGATCTGGCGACTCTATCTACCGCTCGGCGTCACCGCGATTCTCCTCACGGCATCGCGCGGAGCGTTCCTGGCGGCGCTGGTGGCGCTCGCGATCATCCCGTGGACGCTCGGGCGCTTGCGCCTGCGGACCAAGGTTGCGCTGTATGCCCTTTCCGCCGGGACGCTCTTCGCCGCGACTCAGTTCGTGCCGGAGACGTCTCTGGCACGCCTTCAAACCATCCAAGCCGACGTCGCCGCGGGCTATTTCGGAGGCCGTGGTGCCATTTGGATGGCGGGCCTGGAGGTGGCGCAGGAGCATCCCATAGCCGGGGTGGGCGCCGGCGCGTACCCAGCGGCGGTCGAGCCGACGCTCTACTTTGCGTGGTCATCCCACAGTGTGCCTCTCGGGATTCTGGTCGAGAACGGCATTGTCGGACTCTTCTTGTTGCTCGGGGCGGTAGCGGCGGTAACGATACCCGTGAGGCACTTGCCGCCCCTCCAACAACGGTTCTCGATCGTCCTGCTTCTCGCCCTGTCGGTAGCCTCGCTATCGGGGGAGTGGGAGGATCGCAAGCAATTCTGGTTTGTCTTGGGGGTGCTAGCGGCTCAAGGCGCGCAACGAGCTACGCAGACACCGGTCGTGCCGGCCCGCCGACGCGCGTCGACGGTCTGACAGCCGGGGCGCGCCGACTGGGGCCCGCGCGAGATCAGCGCTCTACAACGTCCCCGCTGGTGAAGGTGCCCGCCCCAGCTGCGCGACCCTCCAACTAGGGAAGATGCTGCTCCAGGAAGTCGATAAAACGCCCAACAATCTTGGTGCGGTCGAAGTCTCGGACCGCTGCCGCACGCCCGTTCGCGCCCATTCTCTGGCGCAACCCGGCGTCGGCAGCAAGCGTGCGAAGGGCGCGTACCAAGCCGGCGAGGTCTCCAGGCTGGACGACAAGGCCGGCGCCATGCTTCCGAACGATCTGCGCCGCTTCCCCATCAGCGATCAAGACAACCGGTCGCCCGCTGGACATCGCCTCGTAGAGCTTGGACGGCACCGCACCAGGAATGTGCCGCGCCAGGGCCACCAGCACCACGTCGGCGGCCGCTAGGACGCCCGGCATCTCCGCGTGCGGACGGGGGTCGAGAAAGCGTACTGCTCGCGCCGTAGATTCCTGGACTCGCCTGACAAGCTTAGCCTTGTGAGGCCCGTCGCCCAGCAGCACAATGTTCAATCCGCCGTCGGGCGACAACGCGTCAGCGGCATCGAGCACGAGCTCTAGTCCTTGCGCGACGCCGTGCAGGCCCGCGTACAGGACGACGCAGCGTCCATCGCTGCCTAGGAGCTGCTTCGCTGCGGTTGTTGGAGAGGCCGGGCGAAATGTCTCGGTGTCCACGCCATTCGACAGGTGAACGGTCCTGCAATGAGGAAAGCGCCGCGAGATATCAGCTACGATCTCGTGCGACTGCCCACTCACCGCCCATGCCTGCCGGTAGCACAGCCGCTCGAGCCCCGCACTCAGTCGGTACGCCGTACTGTCCGTACGGAGCACGCCCAACCGGACAGCGCTTTCCGGCCAGAGATCGGACACGTTGAACACCATCCGAGTGCCCTTCAATCGGCTCAGCCAAATACCGGTCAGCCCCAGAAAGAGCGGCGGGCTTTGGACGATCAGGTAGTCAGCCTCCCGGAGCAGGAAGGTGCCGAAAACGGCCGAGGAGAACACGAATGAGAAGTAGTTTGTCAGCCGGTGGGCGAAGTCGGTGCGTTGCGTCGGGTAGACGAACGAGCGAATGACGCTCACGCCGTCCTGTTGCTCGCGGCGCCACAGGCCGTGATACCCCGGCTGGAGCCTGCCAGCTGGATAGTTGGGCATGGCGGTCACTACAGTGACCTGGTGCCCTCGGCGCACGAACCCGCGCGCCAGCGCCGACAGGCGGACCTGGGCCGCGCCGATTTCGGGGGGATAGTATTGTGTCAGGATCGCGACTTTCACCGATGTACCCACCGGGATTCGAGCGGACGCCCTAGCTCATTGCGAACGAGCCGAGTAGCGAGGTAGCGCGTCATCGGGTACGCGCGCATGTCGTGTGCCTGCGCGGAGCCGCGGGGCCGCGCCGAGGCCGTTCTGCGGGACGGGTGGCGCGCGCCCCAGGTGTGGTCTGCGCGCCACACTCCAGCGGGACCGCTTCTCAGCGCGGTACCACGCAGGCGCGGCCTCCCTCTTGCTGCACAGCCCCGTAGCTATGTGCGGCATCGTCGGCATCGTTCACAAAGATCCGGCCCGGCCTGTCCCTCCCGCCACGATTCGGCGGATGTGCCGGGCGATCGCGCATCGGGGGCCAGACGACGAGGGCGTCTACCTGCAAGGCGCCGTGGGCCTCGGGATGCGCCGGCTCAGCATCATCGATCTGGCTGGCGGGCGACAACCGATTTTCAACGAAGATCGGTCGAAGGTCATCGTCTTCAACGGCGAGATCTACAACTATCGCGAGCTCAGGCGTGGGCTGATTGCACGGGGACACGAGTTCACCACTCAGGGCGACACCGAGACCATCCTCCATCTCTACGAGGACCAGGGCCCCGATTGCGTACGACGGCTGCGCGGCATGTTCGCGTTCGCCATCTGGGACTCCACGGCGCAGACGCTGTTCCTCGCCCGCGACCGGTTCGGCATCAAGCCGCTGTACGTCGCTGTCGCGCCGTGGGGCATCGCGTTCGCGTCGGAGCTGAAAGCCGTCCATGGCGCCGACCTCACCAGTCGGGCACTCGACTGGGAGGCGCTCGACATGTACTTCCAGCTTGGCTACATCCCGGCGCCCGCGACGCCCTTCCAGGACGTCCGCAAGCTCGAGCCGGGGCACACCGGCGTCTGGCATCGGGCAAGCGGTCTCTCAATTCGGCAATACTGGGATCTTCCACGAGAGCGCAAGCCGGCACCTCGCGACGTGGAGGCGCGGATCGTGGATTGGCTCGACGAGTCGGTGCGCGCCCATCTCGTGAGCGACACGCCGGTCGCGGCGTTCTTGAGCGGGGGACTGGACTCGTCCGCGGTGGTGGCGAGCTGGGCGCTGGCGGGCGACGCGCCGCACGCGTTCACCGCCCGGTACTTCGGTACCGGCGCAGCCAGCGTCGACGAGACGGATCTCGCCCGACGGCTCGCCGCCCGATATGGCGTGCAGTTGACCGAGGTGGACATACACCCCGACGTGCGCGACCTGCTCGAGCCCATCACATATGCTCTCGACGAGCCCCACGCGGACGAGTCTGCATTGCCCACCTGGTTGCTGTCACGGGCGGTCGGCGCATCCTACAAGGTCGCTCTCACCGGCATCGGCGGGGACGAGCTGTTCGCGGGGTATCGACGCCACATTGGATTGCTGGTTGGCGAACATTACGCGCGCTTGCCGCGTCCTGTGCAACAGGGGGTGAGCGCCCTTGCCAACCTGTTCCGAGAGCCCCGCGGCGGTTCACTCACGGTCGATCGCCTCAAGCGATTCCTCCGGCCGGGGAATGAATCCGCGCCCGATCGGTTTCTTGGCTACGTCACGCGGTTCCCCGACCCGGACCGCTGTGGGCTCTATACTGCAGGCTTACGCGACCACCTGAGTTACTCCGCCGCCCGCTCGCGATTCCACCTGCTCCATCAGGGTCACGGTGCCCCCACCGGCCTCACGGCCGCGCTGTATCTGGACTACAAGACGTTCCTCGCGGACGACATACTGGCACTGAGTGACCGGATGTCGATGGCGCATTCGCTGGAGATCCGGGTGCCGTTCGTAGACCACGAGCTCGTGGAGCAGGTGTTCCCGCTCCCAGACCACATCAAGATCGGGCTGTGGCAGAAGAAGCGGCTGCTCAAACGGGCGCTGACCCCTCGCCTTCCCGAGCAGCATCTTCACGCCCCGAAGCGGGGCTTCGGCGGCCCTGGCGCCGAGTGGCTGCGCCACGAGCTGCGCGAGGTGATTGAGGACGAGCTCGCGCCCGGACGGCTGCAGCGGCTGGGGTACTTCAATCCGGCAGTGGTCCGCGGGCTCCTCGATGACCATTTCGCTCGCCGCTACAACCGTGAGGGCATCCTATGGGCGTTGTTGTGCTTCTCGGTCTGGCACCGCATTTACGTGGAGGCGGCGTCGGACCGGGCTCCGACGCTTGAGACCGGAGGTGATACGCGCGTGCCGATAGAACACGACGTGAGCGTCCCTCGCGCCGAGGCGGTCGGGTGAACACACGGCCTCGCCTGCTCTTCTTGTGCCCGCTGCTGCCCTATCCCCCTGACTCGGGGGCGGCCATCCGCAGCTTCCATATCCTGCGGCTGCTGGCTCAGGCGTTCGACGTGACCGCACTGTGCTTCTCACGTACCAAAGGCGGCGCGGTGCCGCAAGACGACCTCGCGCAACGTGTGGCGGCCCTGCGGCACGTTGGCGAAGTCGAGGCGTTCCCGGTACCACAGGAGCATAGCGTGTGGCGCCTGGCGTGGGATCACCTGCGCAGCGTCGGCGTGAACCGAGTGCATACCGTGTTTACGTTCGACTCCCCGATCGTGGCCGACCGAATCCGCGATCAGCTCCGCACGCACCGCTTCGACCTAATACACGTCGATTCCATCGCGCTGTCGCGTTACTTGCCCCTGCTTCGCAACCTCCCGGTCGTGTGCACGCATCACAACGTGGAATCGGAGCTCCTGCGGCGGCGGGCGCTGGTGGAACGAACCCCCTGGTGGCGGGCTTACGTGCGACACCAGGCGCGCTTGATGGCAGCCGAGGAGCGACGCTGGTGTGCGCGCTGCGATCTGAACATCGTGGTGTCGGACGCGGACCGCGTGATGCTCCAGCAAAGCGCCCCCCGGGCGACCTGCGCGGTCGTCCCGAACGGCGTCGACATCGAGACCTTCCGCCCTAGCCCTGGCCAGGACGAGGGACTCGTGTTCGTCGGCGAATCGACGTGGTTCCCGAATCGCGACGCGTTGCAATACTTCTGCGCCGAGATCTTGCCCAGGATGCGTGCCGCAGGCGGGCTGGCGCCCATTCGTTGGGTGGGTCGTGCCTCGGACGCGCTGCGCCGGGACTACCGCGATCGCTACGGGGTCGAGCTCACCGGCTACGTGGCCGACGTGCGTCCGTACGTGCGTGACGCCGCTTGCTACGTCGTGCCACTGCGCGTTGGCGGGGGCACCCGGCTCAAGATCCTCGACGCGTGGGCGATGGGGAAGGCGGTGGTCAGCACGTCGGTCGGCTGCGAAGGGTTGGTCGCCGAGGATGGCCGAAACATTCTCATAGGGGACGATCCGGACAGCTTCGCTCGGGCGGTGTGCGCCGTACTCCGAGACGCTCCATTACGCCTGCGGCTCGGAGCGGAAGGGCGTCGCACGGTTGAGCGCCACTACAGCTGGGACGGGATCGGCGAGTCGATGCTGCCCCTGTACCGCTCGCTCTACGAGGCCGACGAGCACCTGCATGGTCGCCCTGTGGCCGCCCGGTCCACCTAGGAGTACCACACCTCAACCTGGCCAAATTTAGGACCGCAAATTGCACGTTTACTTGCATATCACAATACAAAACTACTACGTAGAGTTGACGATTTAGCTTGTTCTAGGGGTTTGCAAGTCCTGCAGTGGCGCCTCAGCTTCCCACAGGCCACCGATACGCGGCACACCTGTTGCACTCACGCATCACCCGAAATACGCTGCTCAGAGCAAAGCCGCTGAAAGGCGGTGACGCAGAGCCACGGGACTAAGGCGAGCCGCTGCTCGCGAGGTCCGCCGGGCCGCCAGCGAATCGACCGCGCGTCGAAGCTGGCGGCCCTTTCGTGTTTTGGAGGAATTGGCGCTATGCCGTTCACGTTCAAGCTGTCACAGCGCCTCGCGCGCATGAAGCTGCCCCTCGCCATCGCCGCCGCGGCGTTCGCGGCGTGCGAGCTGCCTGTTCGGGTCACTGATCCCACCCCACCGAACAGCCCCGTCGTGCAGATCGTCTCTTCTCCCGACACTGTCACACTCGATCCGGACCAGACGCAACAATTCGTTGCGTACGGTCGCACGCAGGCCGGCGACAGCGTCGCCGTCGCCGTGAGCTGGAGTGCATCGGGGGGAACGATTACAAGCGGCGGTCTTTACACCGCGAACAGCGTTGCTGGCAGTTATCAAGTGACGGCCACGGCTCAAGTCTCGGGTAGTTCGCAGGTGAAGAACAGGGGTCCGATGGCACAGATCATTCTGACTCCGCTGTCCGCCTCCGCAGTCGGCGGGGGAAGGGTGCAGTTCGCTGTGTACGGGAAGCGGAAGAACGGTGACAGCGTTTCGGTAAACGTGGCGTATGCCGCCACGGGGGGCATTATCTCTGCGGTCGGGCTGTATACCGCCGGGCAGAGCGCGGGAACCTACCAGGTGATGGCCACCCAGAGCGGCGGGACGCTGGCCAGCACCGCGGCCGTCACGATCAGTAGTGTGCCGGTGGCGTCGGTGGCGGTGAGCCCAGTGGCCGCGGGCCTCACGGTAGGCGCGACGACTCAGTTGACAGCTACGCCCGAGGACTCGACCGGCACCGCCCTCACTGGTCGGGCCGTGACATGGGCGACGAGCAACGCAGCTGTCGCGACGGTGTCGGCGAGCGGCCTGGTGACGGGCGGGGCGGCAAGCTCAGCCACGATTACGGCGACCAGCGAAGGGCAGAGCGGGACATCCGCCCTAACGGTGACGAACGTACCGGTGGCCTCGGTGACGGTCAGCCCGGCAGCGGCGACGGTCACAGTAGGCACGACGACTCAGTTGACCGCTACTCCAAAAGACGCGAACGGCACCGCCCTCAGTGGTCGGGTGGTGACGTGGGGGACGAGCAACGCGGCCGCCGCGACGGTCTCGGCGAACGGAGTGGTGACGGGCGTGGCGACAGGTTCGGCCACGATCACCGCGACGAGCGAGGGACAGAGCGGGACATCCGCCATAACGGTCACCAACGTGCCGGTGGCTTCGGTAACGGTCAGCCCGGCGACGGCCAGCTTAACGGTGGGCGCCACGACTCAGTTGACGGCGACTCCGAAAGACGCGAACGGCACCGCCCTCAGTGGTCGGGTGGTGACCTGGGCGACGAGCAATGCGGCCGCCGCGACGGTCTCGCAGAGCGGATTTGTGACGGGGGTGGCGGCAGGCTCGGCGACGATCACGGCGACGAGCGAAGGGCAGAGCGGCACGGCGGCGATCGCCGTGATGGCCCCCCCGAGCAACCCCGGAACCGTCACCGATCTCGCGGTCGCCGGTGTGACGGACAGCTCAGTCACGCTCTCCTTCACCGAGGTCACCGACGGCACGGGCCTCCCGGCGAGCTATGACATCCGCTTCGCCGCGGGCACGATCTCGTGGGGGTCGGCCACGGTGGTGGCGCGTGGCAGCTGCGCTTCTCCGATGGCGGGGAATGCCATCGGGGCGAAGCGGAGTTGCACGGTGCTGGGCCTCGCCCCGTCCATCGGCTATCAATTCCAGCTGGTGGCGTTCCGAGGCACGCTCAAGCTGAACGCGGTGTTCGGGGCACTCTCGAACATCACCCAGGCCACCACCTCGCCCTCCACGGCTGCGGTCGCGACGGTGGCCGTCAGCCCGGCCGCGGCGAGCTTGTTGGTAGGTTCCACGCAACAGCTCAGCGCCATGATTAAGGATGCGAACGGGAACGTACTCTCGGGCCGGACGGTGACCTGGGCGTCAAGCGCTCTTGGGGTGGCGGCGGTGTCCGTGAGCGGGCTGGTCACGGGCCTCGCGATCGGGTCGACGACCATCACGGCGACGAGCGAAGGGATCACGGGAAGCTCCGCGATCAGCGTCAACACCAGTGCCGGCACCGCCCACCACTACTACGGCGCGCCCGCGGGCAGCGATGCGAACCCCTGCACCGCGGCGGCCCCCTGCTACACGATGCAGCGCGTCTCCCAACTCCTGACCCCGGGCGACACGGCCCACTTCGCCGCCGGCAACTACACGTGGAGCTACGCCGGCAATCGGGTGACCAAGAGCGGGACGGCCGCCGCTCCCATCACCTATATCTCCGATGTGAAATGGGGTGCGAAGATCACGGGAGCGGACTGTTCGTCCATTTGGAATGGTGGCGATTACGTGAATATCGTGAATTTCGACGTCACCGGGAACTGTTCCGTAGGGATTAATCAGAACGGCAATTACGGTAAGATCATCGGCAACCGTGTCCATGATATGCCGAGCACGAGCAATGCCGGCGCCATCCTGGTGGATTGCTGCGCCTACAACAAGACGGGCAATCAAGTCATCGGCAATGTGGTGGACAACATCGGCCCCTGGGGGGCCGATAACAACACCCACGGCATCTACCTGGCGGGGCCGGGCAATACGGCGATGAACAACATCGTCACCCGCACCGCCGCCGCCTGCATTCAAACCTACCACGGCGCCACTCACTTAGTGATCGCCAACAACGTGGTGGCCAACTGCGGGCGGTATGGCATTCAAATCTCGGCCGATCCCGCGCTCACGGCGAACGACTACACGACCGTGGACAACAACATCGTGGTGAATGTCAACGGGTACGGCATTTGGGAATCGAGCTTCGGCGCGATCGGCACCCACAACGTCTACAACAACAACATCGTCTACAACAACGCGCCGAACATGTCTCTGGTGTCCGGCACCCAGTCGGGCACCCTGGCGCTCACGAGCGCCCAGTTCAGCGCCCTCTTCGTGAACTACACCGGGGCCGGCATGACGGGGGATTACCAGCTCCAGGGCGGCGCGATGGCGATCGACCGGGGCACGACCCTCTGTGCCGCCAGCGTGGTCGTCTGCGTGCCGGTGCTCGACTTCACCGGCATCCTGCGCCCTCAGGGCGTTGCGTACGACATCGGGGCCTATGAGTGGCATTGAGGCATTGAGGACACGGTAAACCCTCAGGGCCGCACGCCGTGACTACTCGGTCGAACGCGTGCGGCCCTTCTCTCGTCTAACCTAAGGAGCGCCCGACCATGCCTTTCAAGTTCAAGCTGTCCAAGCGCCTGGCCCTGATAAAAGCATCGCTCGTCGCCAGCGCCGTCCTGACGCTGGCGTGCGATCGCAGCGATCTTACCGCTCCTCAGCCGCCCCCCCACCTTCAGGCAGATGCCGTCACCGCGGTCCCGGTGGTTTCCGTCGTGGCGAGCGCGAATGACGGCAACATCCCGCAGAATACGCTGGACAACAACCTCGCCACCCGCTGGTCCGCTAACGGCGACGGCCAGTGGATCCGCTACGACTTCGGCGCGGTCATGGCCCTTAGCCGCTTGGACATTGCGTGGTACAATGGCACCGCCTGGGCGTCCGCGTTCGAGATCCAAGTGTCGTCCGACACCGTCACCTGGACCAGCGTGTTCGCCGGCCGGAGCAGCGGGCAGACCCTCCAGCCCGAGCGCTACGATTTCCTGACGGTCACGGGCCGCTACGTCCGCATCGTCGGCCACGGCCAGTGGAGCGGCGCGACCCCGCTCAGCCTCTGGAACAGCATCACGGAAGTCGCGATCTACGCAAGTGCCGCCGCGCCGGTAAGTTCCGTGCCGGTAGCCTCAGTCGTCGCGAGCGGGTATCTGGACCCCAATGCCCCCGAGAACACGCTCGACAACAACCTCGCCACCCGCTGGTCGGCGTCCGGCGACGGCCAGTGGATCCGCTACGACCTCGGCACGGTGATGGCCGTCGGTCCCGTGACCATTGCGTGGTACCAAGGAACTGCATGGGCGTCCGCGTTCGACATCGAAGTGTCGCTCGACAGCCTCACCTGGACCCGGGTCTTCACCGGCCGGAGCAGCGGGCAGACCCTCCAACCCGAGCGCTACGATTTCCCGACGGTCACGGGCCGCTACGTCCGCATCGTCGGCCACGGCCAGTGGAGCGGCGCGACCCTGCTCAGCCTCTGGAACAGCATCACCGAAACCGCGATCTACGGAAGCCCCGCGGCGCCGGTCACTGCCGTGCCGGTGGCGTCGGCCATCGCGAGTGGGGACGACGGCAACATCCCGCAGAATACGCTCGACAACAACCTCGCCACGCGCTGGTCGGCGTCCGGCGACGGCCAGTGGATCCGCTACGACCTCGGCGCGGTCGTGGCCGTGGGTCCCGTGAGCATTGCGTGGTACCAAGGAACTGCATGGGCGTCCGCGTTCGAGATCCAGGTGTCGCTCGACACCGTTACCTGGACCAGCGTGTTCGCCGGCCGGAGCAGCGGGCAGACCCTCCAACCCGAGCGCTACGATTTCCCGACGGTCACGGGCCGCTACGTCCGCATCGTCGGCCACGGCCAGTGGAGCGGCACGACCGAGCTCAGCGTCTGGAACAGCCTTACCGAAGTGGCGATTTATGCAGGGGCGGCGGTGGGAAGCGCCGTGGCGACGGTCGATCCGGCGGCGGTGGCCTCGGTGACGGTGAGCCCGGCGGCCGCGAGCGTGCAGGGCGGCGCGACGGTGCAGCTCGGCGACGTGACCAAGGACTCGGCCGGGAACTTGCTCACCGGCCGGACGGTAAGCTGGATGATCAGCAATGCGGCGGTGGCGACGGTCTCGGCGAGCGGCTTGGTGACGGGCGTGGCGGCGGGGTCGGCGACGATCACCGCAACGAGCGAGGGGAAGAGCGGGACATCCACCATCACGGTGACAAACATACCGGTGGCCTCGATGATAGTGACGCCAGCGATTGCGAGCCTGCTCATGGGGGCGACGGTGCAGCTGACGGCGACGCCGAAGGACGCCCTCGGCAATCCGCTGAGCGGCCGCGTCGTCACCTGGGCGAGCACCGCCCCGGGAGTGGCCGCGGTGAGCGGCACCGGGTTGGTGACGGGGCTCGGGATCGGAGGGGTGACGATCACGGCGACGAGCGAGGGGCAGAGCGGGAGCGCGGCCGTGACGGTGACGCTCGTGAGCGATTCGACGCCGCTCTACACGTTGGGGAACGGCGCCAACTATTACGTCGCGCCGGCCGGCTCGGACGGGAATCCCTGCACTGCGACCGCTCCCTGCTACACGCTGCAGCGCGTCTCTCAACTCCTGAGCCCGGGCGACAATGCCCACGTCGCCGCCGGCAACTACACGTGGAGCTACGCCGGCAATCGGGTGACCAAGAGCGGGACGGCCGCCGCTCCCATCACCTATATCTCCGATGTGAAATGGGGTGCGAAGATCACGGGAGCAGACTGTTCGCCCATTTGGAATGGTGGCGATTACGTGAATATCGTGAATTTCGACGTCACCGGGAACTGTTCCGTAGGCATTAATCAGAACGGCAATTACGGTAAGATCATCGGCAACCGTGTCCATGATATGCCGAGCACGAGCAATGCCGGCGCCATCCTGGTGGACTGCTGCGCCTACAACAAGACGGGCAATCAAGTCATCGGCAATGTGGTGGACAACATCGGCCCCTGGGGGGCCGATAACAACACCCACGGCATCTACCTGGCGGGGCCGGGCAATACGGCGATGAACAACATCGTCACCCGCACCGCCGCCGCCTGCATTCAAACCTACCACGGCGCCACTCACTTAGTGATCGCCAACAACGTGGTGGCCAACTGCGGGCGGTATGGCATTCAAATCTCGGCCGATCCCAGCGTCACGATCAACGACTACACCACCGTGAACAACAACATCATCGTGAACGGTGGCCAGTACGGTATTCACGAGGGCTATTCCCTGGGAAGCCATATCATCTACAACAACAACATCGTCTACAACAATCCGGCCGGGAACATCTCAGGCACGACCGGCGTGCAGTCGGCCACGATCACGCTCACCAGCACCCAGTTCAATGCGCTCTTCGTGCACTACACCGGCGACATGACCGGGGATTACCACCTCCAGAAGGGCGCCGTGGCGATCGATGCCGGCACGACCCTCTGCGCCGCCGGTGTGAGCCTCTGCGTGCCGGGGCTGGATTTCGCTGGCCTCGCGAGGCCCAGGGGCACGGCCTACGACATCGGCGCCTACGAGTACTGAGCTTGCATCCGGAAAGACGACACGCCTGCCGCGGTCCCCAGCCTCAATCGGCGGCGGGTCGCGGCAAGCGCTCGCCTGAGGCAGACGGCCCACGTGGCCGCCGGGCAGCACCCTGTGGCACACAGAGAACGGCCGGTTTGCGGTTGACGCGGTAGCGCCGCAGGGTCGTCGGAGGCTTCGCACAGGACGGCAAGTCTTGACCTGGTGCAGAATTGCACACGCCCGCCAGGTTGGACCACCATACGTCAAGAGACGGGTCCGGAAGTTGCACAGCCGAAACGCTGCCTTATGCCTTCACACACCGGACAGATGCGGTCACGCTCCGGACCGGGCGTGGTACCCCTCGCGGTTGCGCTTCTCCTGCTGTTGGCCTCCTGCGCGCTGCAGGACACGGTTGCGCCCAAAGACTCCTCGGGAACCTGGGGCATAAGCGCCGACCGCTCCGCCGGTCCGGCGCCGGACTTTTACGTCTCGCCGACCGGCTCTCCGTCCAGCGACGGATCGTTCACCGAGCCATGGGACTTGGCAACGGCCCTCGCCGGCCCGGCCGCGGTGACGCCGGGCAGCACGATCTGGCTGCGCGGCGGAACGTATACGAACGCGGCAGACCCGAGGGGCTTCGCGAGCACCTTGATCGGTACGGCCGATGCGCCCATCGTGGTGCGCCAATATCCTGGCGAGCACGCAACGGTTACGAACACCCTCTTTGTCACAGGTGCGAATGCCTGGTTCTGGGGATTTGAGGTCGCGCACCCCGCTCCGCAGCTGGGAGAGGCCCTACACGGCGTCAACCTCCGAGGGCCCGGGACCAAGCTCATCAATTTAGTCGTCCACGACGCGACCGATGACGGCATCTTCATCGCGCCGGAGGCAACCGGGGCCGAGGTCAACGGCTCAATCGTTTACAACAACGGACGCACCGACAATCTGACGCACGGGATCTACTGCAGGAGTCAGAGCGCCACGTTGGTGCTGACGGACAACATCGTCTTCGACAATTGGGCATATGGTTTTCACTGCTACGCCCAGGACGGACCGTACATCCAGAACATCAGTCTCGAAGGCAACGTCGCGTTCAACAACTATGTCTGGGGCGTGCCCTGGGACGCCGACATTCTGGTTGGCGGCCAGGTTCCCGCGTCCGGCATCACCGTCAATGAGAATTACACGTACCGGACCAACTACACCAATACGATGACCGCTGACATCGGCAGCAACTCCGTCACGAACCAGGATCTCGTCTGCACCAGCAACTATTTCGTCGGTGGGTGGTGGCGCATGGGCGCTTGGGCCACCGCTACCGTGACGGGAAACACGTTATACAACTTCACCTCCGGCGGCATGGTGTGGACCCTTGGATCGGACAGCAGCGACGAGAGGTGGAGCGACAATACGCTCTTCGGCGACCCCTCAGCCGTCGTGTGGCGCCACGATACCACGGATGTCACGACCTTCGACGGCTGGCGGACGCAGAACGGATTCGCCGATCCGGGCACGTACGCAGGTAGCGCACCCACGGGAGTAAAAATCGTCGTGCGCCCGAACCAGTACGAGCCAGGTCGGGCCAACATCATCGTGTACAATTGGGCGCAGCAGAGTACGGTCAGCGTGGACGTCTCGGGGATCCTCCATCCGGGTGACCGCTATGTGGTGCGAAATGCCGAGGACTTCTATGGCCCCCCGGTCACTAGCGGCATTTACATCGGACGCCCGCTCGAGCTCCCGATGGTCAGCGTCACGCCTCCGAGCCCGGTCGGTATCGCCACGGCCCAGCCGGCGCCCGTCACCGGACCGACCTTCGACGTGTTTGTCCTCATGAAGACGGGGCGAGGCCGCTGCGCTCCATTCAGCGGCGAGGTCCAGGACGCTGTGGGTCTGGACGACGCCGTTGTTGCAGGACCTTGTCAACCATGGGTGCGATGGCCTGGTATGTGATCGGCACGGGGCATGATCGTTCTCGCCAGCCGTCCCGCCAGAGTCGCTCGAGCACGCACGCAATTCTCTCGACATCGGCGGTATCGCGAACCACGGCCCCGACGCGCTCCCCCTCGATTCCCGCGGCGCTGTCTGGCGGCGCCACGACCAGCGTGGGGATGCCCATCGCTACGGACATCGTGGTGGGACGGGCTGCGCGGGAACGCGGGATCTACAACGTGGAAGAAATCTTGCGCTGCATGGAGAAGGACCATCGCGTCGAGCACGTTGACGCGCTCAAGCTTTTCCATGTGGCCCAATTTGAGCTCTGGCACAGGATCCATCGCGGCCAGGGCGCCGCACCGCTCCCCAGGTCCCGTCCCCTATCGGTGACGACGGCCACGACGCCATTGGCCTCCGCCCCCGCCGACGGGATGTGATGTCGGCGCCCGAGCTCGTCAAGGCGATCGCGTGGTATGTGCTGCCCACTGGCATGCTGCGTCTCGTCCGGCGACGTCACTACTATCGCATTCTCACTCAGGGTGGCGGTAATGAACCGGAGCTTGCGGTGCTCGGGTTATTCGTCAAGCCCGGGGCCTGCGTCGTTGATGTCGGGGCCAACTTCGGCCTGTACACGAAGGCTCTCGCGGACCTCGTCGGGCCAAGTGGCTGCGTCTACAGCATCGAGCCCGTTCCTGAGACATTTGACCTCTTGGCGGCTAACGTCGCGCGATTGGGCCTCAGCAACGTCGTCCCCATGAGACGTGCCCTGTCCGACACCGATGGCGAGCGCGTCCGACTGGTGGTTCCGAAAATGGGCCGGTTCGGGCTCGAGAACCCGTATCAAGCTCGGATCGTACGGGGGCCGGCTCAGGGGCGGGAGGTCATGGCCGAGACGTGCACACTGGACCGTCTGCTCGCGGAGCGACCAGGTCAGGTCTCATTTGTGAAATGTGACGTTGAAGGACATGAACTGGCCTGTCTGCGCGGAGCTGTGGATCTGATACGCCGGAGCCGCCCCACGTGGCTGCTCGAGGTGTCCGGCGATGCGCGAGTGGACGGCTCGAGCGCACGCTCGGTGTTCAGCTTGATGCGCGAGTTCGGGTACCGGACCTACGTCCTGGACGGGAAGGCGCTGCGACCGTGGCGACCGGATGAGGCGCCGCACGTGAACTACTTCTTCGTGCCGAACGCCGCGGCCGGGCCGCCGTTCCCCAGATAGCCTTCGTGCCGCAACCAGGCAACGCTCGACGTGATCCCGCTGGCCATGGTGAAGGTGGGCTGATACCCGAGCATCCGCTGCGCCTTCCCGGTCACGTAGAAGGCGGCCCGGCCATACAAACTGAACTCCCCCGTGGCCGGCACCTTTCGCAGCAGGCTCTCGGCGCGCCGCATAAGCCGCCGAATCGGCCGGAACCGCTCGTGTAACGCCATGATGCGGCCTCGCTGATAGGTCAACAAGAAGTGCGCGGACGCCCGCACGGGTTGCAGGAGCCACGCGCTCGCGTGAGCCGTGAACACGCCCTGGGGATCCAGGATGGGGGCATCCAACGCTTCGCCGAGCGCACGGAAATACTGATTCCACGTGACCCGCTCACGGCCGTTGACGTTGAATGTCTCGCCGACCGCCTGGTCAGTCCGCAAGGCGAGCACAATGGCCGCCACCAGATCATCGACATAGAGCAAGTTGCACGTCCCGCGACACGACTCCTCGGGGAGTGACCACCTGCCTGACAGCAGCCGCTGGACGAACTTGACCGTCCAAACCTCGCTGAACGGACCGTACACGATGGTCGGCCGGAGGATGACGATCGGGAGCCCTCGGGCAACGTATTCGGCGCACACCCGCTCGGCCGCGATCTTTGCCCGGGCGTAGTCGCTTTGCGCAGGACCGAGGGGATGCTCTTCGTCGACGTCCCCGGCGACGGCGCCGTAGACCTCGGTTGTGCTCAGGTGCACGACCCGCGTGACGCCGCGCCGGTGAGCGGCTTCCAGGAGATTGCGGAGCGGCGCCTCACTCTCCGGGCCGGTCACGCTGGCGCATTGCACCACCGCCGTGACTCCGTCGCAGGCCGCGTCCACCTGGCGCGCATCGGCCAAGTCACAAGGCACGATTTCGACCGGCAGTCGCCCGATCCGCGCGGCGCCGGCCCACCGCCGCACGCCGGCGCGCACTTGAGCGCAGCCCGAGCCGTGCAGAACTTCGGCGATCCGCCCGCCGATGAATCCCCCCGCCCCGGTGATGAGCACCCGCTGATCAGAGGGCATAGCGGATCTGCTCCCAGTCGTCGTGCCAGGGCATGACGAAGCGACGCCGCCGGGCGTAACACTCCTCGATCATGGCGATCGACGGCGCAACATCCTGAGCCGACACCAAAGGCGGCCGACCGTTCCGGATGACGTCGAGAAAGTTCTCGACCACCAGTCCTCCGGCATCGCTGGTCGTGCGGATCCCTGAATTGAGCCGGATCACCTTGCGCCTTCCCGACCGCGACGTGAGCTCCACGGCGTGCCAGTCGTAGACGCTCCCGACGATGGATCCCGCCTCGCCTTCGATCCGGAAGCTGTTCGGCAGCTTGGCCAACCAGCTGAGGTGAACCTCTCCGTGGGCCTTCCCGTCCGTGAACGAGACCTTCGCGACGGCTTCGCTACCGCCGAACGAATCGTCCGCGTAGGCCGTAACCCGAGGTTGACACCCCAACCACCAGCAAACCAGATCGAGCACGTGCGCCCCCACGTCGAGCAGGACCCCCTTCCTGGTCCCGCGGAGGCCGAACGCGAAACCGGACGCACTGGGCCAACCATACTTCGCGCCGTCATAGTAGCCGAGGAATCGCACCGGGCCGATCGCGCCCTCTTGCAGCAGCTCATGGACTTTTCTCGACGGCGGAAACAGGCGCCGCGTGTTGTTGACGGCGAGCGTGACCTGCGACTGCTCGGCAGCCGCCACTAGCTCAGCCACCTCCGCTGCGGACTCCGCCAGGGGCTTCTCACACAGGACGTGCACGCCTGCGCGCAGGCAATCGAGGGCAACGCGATAGTGAAGCTGATGCGGCAGCGCGATCACGACCCCGTCAACCGCGCCGAGGACCTCCCGGTAGTCCGCGGCGACCGAGGGCGCGTCGAACGCGCGCGCGAGCCCCCGCGCCCGGTCCAGATCCTGGTCGACGAGTACGAGCCGCTCCCGCACCCCGGGGTATTGTGCGAGCGCCGGGACGTGCTGCATGCTGGCGATCGCGCCGCACCCCACGACCGCCACCGTTGGCGCCGTGGCGCTGTCCGTCATGGAAACCTCTTGAACTCAAGGAGAAATGGTCAGGGGACCACTCCACCGAGCCTCAATATTCGTGCCGCTCGACGAATTCGTCCCGCTCGACGCCCCAGACCCACGGTCCCCCCGACGCCACGTTGCGACGCCGCAACACGGGAGGCGACCATACCGATGGCGGCGGAACAGGGGGCCCACATGGGCTGCGTCTCCGGGTCCGGTTCTTGCTCTCGTATGCGGACGACGATGCGATTCGACGCGCTAGTGCTCAACGCACCGCTGCGACAATCGCTGGTGACAGTGCGATCGCTCGGCCGCCGGGGGCTACGAGTCGCCGCCGCAGGGCCGCACCCCAACACGCCAGCGTTTGCGTCTCGCTGGTGCGGGCAGGCATTCGTGTTCCCACGCGAGGAAGCGCTGGGCGCCTACCTGGCCACGCTCGAGGAGTGGCTGGCGCGCACCGGTGCGCGCGTAGTCGTGGCCTCCAACGACGCCACAATTGCCCTGCTGCGCCAGTATCGCGCGCGGCTCGAATCACACGCATGCCTAGCGCTGGCACACGAACCGGCGCTGGCGATCGCGATCAACAAGGAGCGCACCCTAGCCGTGGCCACCGGCCTCGGGCTGCGGGTTCCACGAGAAGTCGTGGTTCGCGCGGTTGGGGATGTGGCCGGGGCACTGCAAGACGTGGGGCTGCCGGCGGTGATCAAGCCGAGCGAGTCCTGGTTGTGGAACGGACGGGACGGAGCACGCCTGGGTCCCCAACTCGTCGTCACCGCCGCTGAGGCACGGCTCGCCGTCGAGGCGGTGACCCGTTTCGGGGAGGCCGCCCTGGTGCAGCAGCTGCTGACCGGCAGGCGCGAGGCCGTGAGTTTCCTGTATGCCAATGGCGAGGTGTACGCGCGCTTCGCGCAATGGGCCCAGCGCACCAGCCCGCCGTTGGGCGGGGACTCGGTCCTGCGCCAGAGCATATCCGTTCCGCCCGACATCGGGAGTCAGGCCGAAGCGCTCGTGCGGGCAATCGACCTGGAGGGCTACTGCGAAGTCGAGTTCCGCCGTGATGCTGCCGGCATCGCGTACCTGATGGAGATCAACCCGCGGCTCTCTGCATCAGTCGAGGTCGCGGTGCGAGCCGGCATCGACTTCCCCTGGCTCGTCTACCAGTGGGCGAGCGGGGGGCCCATCGAGAAGGCGGACGGCTATCGGACCGGCGGCTGGATACGCCATCTGGGCGGCGACATCACCAGGACGATCGCCGTGCTCCGGCAGCGCGGCCGGCCAGGAGTCGAAACTCCAAGCGAGACGCTCTTGGGCTTCGGTCTCTCGTTTCTCAAACCGACGGCCTACGACTACCTGGATTGGCAGGATCCCCTGCCGGCGATCAGAGCCGCGACCGGTTTCACCCGAGGCGCCGTGCGGCGGTTAGTGTCCCGCGTGCGGAAAAACGGCTCATGAGGCCCGTCTACGACGCAGTAGTGGTCGGCGCGGGCCCCTACGGCCTCTCGACCGCGGCGCACCTCCGCGGGCGAGGCCTGCGGGTAGCCGTCTTCGGCAGGACGCTCGAGATGTGGCGCGACTACATGCCGACAGGGATGCTGCTGCGATCCCACTGGTGGGCGACCAATCTCTCCGATCCGCGCGCGGACCACGGGTTTGAACGTTTCCTCAAGGCCTCGAAGCGCAACGGTGCCTATCCCTTGCCAATCGAGACGTTCATTGAGTATGGCCTCTGGTTCCAGCGAAACGCGGTGCCCGACGTGGACGAGACGTACGTTGCGTCGATCCAGCATCGCGATAATCGGTTTTTCGTCGCGCTGGAGGACGGGCGCGAGGTAGAGAGTGGCGCGGTCGTGATGGCGATCGGTCTCCGTTACTACGCCCATCGACCGCAGCAGTACGCGGGGCTCTCGGCTGAGCTGGTCTCGCATTCTTCCGACCACCGGGACTTCAGCCGCTTCAAGGGACGCGCCGTCGTCGTGATCGGCGGCGGGCAGAGTGCCATAGAGTTTGCCGCTCTGCTCCACCAAGCCGGCGCCGCCGTGCAGGTCGTGTCCCGGCGGCGCATCGTGTGGCTACGACCTGATCGCATGCACGCGCGGACCGCTCTTGAACGGATCCTGGCCCCGAACGCGAGCATCGCCCCCGGCTGGGACAACTGGGTGTTGGACCACCTGCCATTCTTCTTCTACCGGTTTCCCCAAGCGCGGAAGGACTCGTATAACGGTAGTTATCACTCCGGGGCGACTGCCTGGTTGAGGGATAGAGTCATCGGCAAGGTCGCTCTACGCGAGGGCCGGACGGTGGCGAAGCTCGAGGTGGTGGACGGGAAACTCCACGCGACCATCTCGGACGGCGCGACGGTGAGCGCTGATCACATCATCCTGGCGACGGGATACAAGGTGGATATCGACAAGTTGACGATGGTCCATCCGGCGCTCCGGGCGCAAATCGAGACCGATCTGGCGATTCCGGTCCTGAGTCACTGGTTCGAGACCAGTGTGCCGGGCCTCTACTTCGTCGGGATCAGCTCGGTGCGTGCCTTCGGTCCGCTGTTCCGGTTCGTCGCAGGATGTGGAGCCGCGGCTCGCCGCGTTGCAAGTGCTGTCGCCCGACGGGGGGGGCGCGCGCAGCCGGCGCCCAGGCGTACTACCCTCCCGCCCCCGCAGCCGGAGGTGGTCGACGCCCAGGCCGCCTGGGGGTTGAAGTGAGCTCGGTGCTCCAAGCACGGCTGACCTCCGCTGCCTCCCGAGTGCTGCCATCCCGGGTGAAGCGGCGGCTGAAGAGCCTGGTGCGAGCCTACGATCAAATTTTCCGTGCGTTCACGCCCGCGGACCTGAGGGGGGCGCTGCGACCGCTGGTTTCTCTGGCCGAGGGACTACGCCGGACCTGGGCCTGGTTCGAGCGTCGGCCGCCCGCTCCAGTGCCACGCTGCGAGGGACGGGCTGGCGTGCCCGCCTTGTGATGATCGCCACAGGCTCCGTCCCGCCACGCATCGCAGCGCTGGTTGCTACCGAAGGGATCTCGGGCTTTGGGCGCCAGGTGACCGCGCTGGCGCGTGCGCTGCAGGGCGCGGGGGTCGATTGCCTAGTCGTAGTGTTCCATCGGCGCGGCCGGGCCCCGTCCGCATTTGGCCGCTACCTCGAGGAGGCCGGCGTTCAGCATTGCATTGTGGAAGACCATGGGCCGCTCGACTGGCGCATGGCCTCGAGGGTCGAAGCAGTGCTGCGTCGCTGGCGACCATCCATCGTGCAAACCCACGGCTACAAGGCGGCGGCGGTGGCGTATGTGCTCCGCCGGCTCGGTCTCCCGTGGCCCTGGATCGGATTCTTCCATGGTTTCACAACGGAGCCGAGTTTCACAACCGCGTCCATCAAGCAGCGACTCTATCACTGGCTCGACCTGCGGCTGCTCTGCGCGGCTGAGCGCATCGTCGTCATGTCACGCGCTCAAGCCCAGGCGTTCCGCCATTGCCAGCGCCGGGTTCGCGTTATCTACAACGCGGCGCTGGCTCCGCCGCCCGCAGGTGACCGCTCGGAGCGCGACCGCCTCGCCGCCCTCGCCGGGAGCCTCCGCCGACCGATTGTCGGAGTCGTCGGTCGGCTCAGCCGGGAAAAGGGCGTGGATCTCTTCCTCGACGCCTGCGCCGTCCTGGTCCGGAAGGGCCTGGCGTTCTCCGCGCTCGTCGCGGGGGACGGCCCCGAGCGCGCGCGTCTCGAGGCTCAGTGCCGTCGTCTCGGGTTGGAGTCGTGCGTCCGCTTCCTGGGAAGAGTGGACAATGTAGACGTGATGTACAGCAATCTAGATCTAGTGGTTCTGCCGTCTCGCTACGAGGGGTTGCCGAACACGATGCTGGAGGCGATGCAGGCGGACGTGCCCGTGGTAGCAACGGCGGTGGGCGCGGTGCCGGAAGTGATCGGCACGTCCTGCGCCGCTCGTGTGGTGGAGCCCCGATCCGTTACGGCGCTCGCGGACGCGATGGAGCGCGCCGTCACTGAGGGAGACTCGCCCGCGGCCGCGGCGGCACGCCGGGAAGTCGTGAGCCGCTTCTCATTGGAGCACCGACTGGAGGCTCACGTGGACTTGTATCGCGAGCTGCTCGAAGACGCGAGGGGGGTCAGGTCAGCATATGTGGAATCGCCGGCGCGATAGCCCGGGTGGTGGCGCATGGGCGCTTGGGCCACCGCTACCGTGACGGGAAACACGTTATACAACTTCACCTCCGGCGGCATGGTGTGGACCCTTGGATCGGACAGCAGCGACGAGAGGTGGAGCGACAATACGCTCTTCGGCGACCCCGCAGCCGTGGTGTGGCGCCACGATACCACTGATGTCACCACCTTCGACGGCTGGCGGACGGAGACTGGGTTCACCGATCCGGGCACGTATGCAGGCAGCGCACCCACGGGGGGCAAGATCGTCGTGCGCCCGAACCAGTATGAGCCCGGTCGGGCCAACATCATCGTCTACAATTGGGCGCAGCAGAGTACGGTCAGCGTGGACGTTTCGGTGATCCTCAATATGGGTGAGCGCTACGTGGTGCAGAACTCCCAGGACTTCTATGGACCCCCGGTCGCCGGCGGCGTTTACACCGGCCGTCCGCTCCAGCTGCCCATGGTCAGCATCACGCCCCCGAGCCCGGTGGGCGTCGTCACGGCTCAGCCGGCGCCCGTCACCGGGCCGACCTTCAACGTGTTCGTCCTCATGAAGACACGGCCGGACCGCTGCGCGTCACCTCAGCGCCGAGGTCGCGGACGCTGTTGCTGTGAACTACGGGGTTGAAGGATCTTGTCGACCAGGGGAGCGATTGCCTCGTACGTGATCGGCACGGGGCACGGTCGCTCTCGCGAGCCGTCCCGCCAGAGCCGCTCGAGTACGCACGCAATTCCCTCGACATCGGCGGTATCGCGAACCACGGCCCCGACGCGCTCCCCCTCGATTCCCGCGGCGCTGTCTGGCGGCGCCACGACCAGCGTGGGGATGCCCATCGCTACGGACTCATAGAGCTTTGCCGGGATCTGGAGCTCCTGCTGTTGTGCCAGGACGACGGCCAGGCGCGAACGGGATACTAGCTTGAGTGCCTCGGCGCGAGGCAGCTGGCCCAGCACTTCCACATACTGCTCCATCCCTGCTGCGCCGACGGCGTCGTAAAACGCCCGCGCATGACCGGCGTCGGCCTGCCCGGCCACGCGCAATTTGGCACCGGTCTGCGCGGCTTCTGGGTAGCGTTCCAAGAAGAGCCGTAGCGCCTGCACCACCGGCCCGAGGTCGCGGCCTGTGTATAGCCAGCCAGCGTATGCGATGCCCAATCCTGGATAGCGATCCCGAGCAGGTGGCGGCAGGCGCTCCGCGTCGACTCCGTTGGGAACGCACACCACGGGCATGTCGGGATACCGCCCCGCGAGCGCGTCACCAAGCTGACGAGTGTTGGTGATGATCCCCTTGGCGGCCCGGAACGCGCGGCGCTCGAGGCGCGGGGTGACGACGCGAAACAGTCGGCTTCCCAGCATTCGATCCGACTCCCAGATCTTCGTGAACGGTCCCGCCCACGGATCGCGCAGGTCGATCCACCAAGGCACGGCGCTGCCGATCGTGGAGAGTGCCGCCACGAGATGGGCGGAGTGCGGCGGGCCACTGCTCACGACAACGTGCGGCCGGAATCGCCGCATCACCGAGCGCGTGCGCGCGGCGGCGCGGAGCATCCAGCCCCGGCTCTCGTCCGGAAAGGTCAGGAACGCCCCGACCTCGCGACCCAGTAGTCGCAGCAAACCCGGCCGTGCCGAGGGATTCCCGACCCGCGACGGTTTCGGAAACCCCCCGAGCGCCGGCCGAAAGGCCCGCCGCCGAAGCAGCCGCCAGCCGTCGCTCAACGTCCAGAGGCGCAGGCACAGCTCCACGTCAGGGCCGTTGGGCGCGTCCCTCCCGGTCGGCGGAACGGCGGTGACGACGGAAATCTTCCAGCCCAGGCGGGCGAGGTATTTGGTGATCCCCAGCCAGCGCAAGCCACCGACGGGGCCATCGGGATCGAAGTAGTACGTGATGACGAGCAGCCGGGGGGCGTGGGGGGCATGGCGCGGCGCGTCGGTGGTACGGGTGTTCACTAGCGTCCCTCA
>Ga0209266_1000716_pt1 | contig 24408 bp, 19 predicted proteins | sample GraSoiAngelo_132_FD_185889 | JGI IMG/M metagenome (GOLD analysis project Ga0209266, IMG submission 185889) | Grasslands soil microbial communities from the Angelo Coastal Reserve, California, USA - 14_0929_02_40cm (SPAdes) (version 2) | ecosystem: Environmental > Terrestrial > Soil > Grasslands ...
CACGAGTGAAGGATACTCCGGAAGAGATCGAGCTGTCTGCTCTCCTCGGGATGCGAAGACTCGCCGGAGGATCGGCCTCGCGCCGCTCGGATCGGCACGGGTATTGCTGATGCGTCACGCAAACTAAATTTGACGGCACACGCACGCCAACTAGAATCGAGGGATGAGCAAGGTGAGATCGATGACCGCGCTGATGATTCCGCTGATCGCGATGTTGCTCGTCGTCCCAGGATGGACTCACGCTGTGGCAGCCGCCCCGCGCACCGACCCGCGCGAGCCACCGCTCGCGGCCGCGACGGCGCTCGTGCGCAAGGTGTACATCGAGAAGATCCTCGCAGTCCTCGACCAGAAGGTCACGGATCCCGCATCGAAGGGAAAGGCGGCGGAGAAGCTCGCCACACTGAGCGACCGCCAGCTTCGGCTGATGGCCGCCCTGTCGGACCGCGTCCTGCTCGTCGGGGACGGACCGGCCGACGGGCTCGCCCTCTTCTTGATCACGGCGCTGCTCATCCTCTCATGAATCCTGACGGGCTCTCGTTCCGCACTCCGCCGGCCCGCTCCGTGCGCGCCTGGGTCCTGGCGATCGCGCGGCTCCTCGTCGGCGTGATCGCGGGCGCCGTTCGAGTCGTGACCGGCCGTCTCGCGCTCCTCTACCACGTCGGCGTCATCATCGTGAGCGCCGCGATCGCCGCGACCCTTCCGTTCACGTTCGCCTTCCTCGCCCGGCGTCTGCTCGCTTCCTGGTCCGTGATCGAGAACGAGAAGGTCTTCCTCGTCGCCGCCGAGATCGCCGTGGCGCTGGTCCTCGTGCTCGTCCTGAGCCACGCGCGGACGAGCTGGCAGAACCGGCGCTTGTCCAGGATGGCGCGGACCGCCGGGATGGTCTATTTCAGCTCGGGGAACGGCGTCCTGTCCCGACGGGGGGCCCAGCGGCGGAAGGAGCAGCACGCCGTCATGCGGGACATCATGATCATCGGGTCCACGGGCTTTCGCACCCTGGCCGACCCCAAGGGCGACTTGCGCGCGGTGATCGAGAACTGCCGGACCGCGAAGATCATGCTGCTGAATCCCGAGAGTCGCGGCGCGATCGAGCGCATCCGGACGATCAGTGACCACACGATCACCCGTGAGAGCCTGCAGTCGCAGGTGGAGCAGACGATCGCCTTCCTCCGCGCGCTCCCGGCCGCGTCGCAACGGGTCCGACTGAAGTTCTACCCCGAGCCCCCGCTCTGGAAGCTAGCGATCCTCGGCGACCACGCCTGGGTGCGGCACTACCATCCGGCGCTCGATGTCCGCGTCTTGCCGGAATACGTGTTCGTCCACAGCCAGGACCCCCGAGGCCTCTACACCGCCTTCTACCAGTACTTCACCACGCGCTGGAACGATCCTGCAATCCCCGAGTACGACTTGCTGACCGGCGCGCTGGTGTACCCGGACGGCGAGCGACGAGAGGTCGGCGGAGTCTTATCGCGCTCGTGAGCGCATCCCGCCGACGCGCCTCAGGCGGGGATGGCGACCTTCCTGAGGAGTGGCAGGTCGTCGAGCGCCTTGCCGGCCCCGCGTACCGCGCAGGTGAGTGGATCCTCGGCCACGCGCACGGGCAGCTGCGTCAGGTTCTGGAGCAGGCGATCGAGCCCCCGCAAGAGGGCGCCACCGCCCGTGAGCACCACCCCCGTCTCGACGATGTCCGCGGCGAGCTCCGGCGGAGTCCGCTCGAGACAGGTGCGGACCGTCTCGACGATGGTCATCACGGGCTCGCGGAGGGCCTCGCGGATCTCCTCGTCTGTGACGACGATCGTCTTGGGGACACCGTCGACGAGGTCGCGGCCCTTGACCTCGATCGTGCGGTGCTCACCGGGCAAGGGATGCGCCGAGCCGAGGGCGATCTTGATCTCCTCGGAGCGCCGCTCCCCGATGAGGAGCCGGTAGTGCTTTCGGATGTGCTGGATGATCGCCTCGTCCATCTCGTCGCCGGCGATCCGGACCGAGTTGCAGTAGACGGTGCCCGACATGGAGATGACGGCCACCTCGGTCGTCCCGCCGCCGATGTCGACGACCAGGTGACCGCCCGGCTCGTGGATCGGCAGGCCCGCGCCGATCGCGGCTGCCGTCGGCTCCTCGATCAGGTACACCTCGCGCGCGTGGGCCTGGAGCGCTGCGTCGCGCACGGCTCGCTTCTCGACCTGGGTGATCCCCGAGGGGACGCCGATCACGACCCGCGGCCGCTCCAGACGGGAGCCCAGCCGGCGACCCGAGGAAACCCGCCGCGCTGTCGAAATGAAGTACCGCAGCATCTTCTGTGTGATGTCGAAGTCGGCGATCACGCCGTCCTTCAAGGGCCGGATCGCCAGGATGTTGTCGGGCGTGCGGCCGAGCATCGCCTTGGCTTCGCGCCCCACCCCGATCACCGCTCGGTCCGCCCGACGCACGGCGATGATCGAGGGCTCGTTCAGGACGATGCCTTTGTCCCGAACGAACACCAGCGTATTGGCGGTCCCCAGGTCGATCGCGAGGTCCGTCGAAAAGAAGCCGAGCAGCTGGTCGGCCAACATCCGCGCGTGGCCTCAGCAAGACCCGCGCCACCCGATGGCGCGGATCGAAGTCTGCGATTCGAAAGGCGGCCCGATTTCGAGGCTGACGCTCGAGTGATCGAACGCTGACAGCGGCGATGCTTGCCGGACAGCCAGCCGACGCGCCATCCCTTACCTCCGCGGCCCCGGATAGCCGTCCCAGCTGAGGCGCCCGCCGTCCACCGTGAAGCCCGCGCGGGTCAGCCGGGGGAGCGCCTCCGTCTCGCGAACCGGGCGGCCCTCCCAGGTGGTGACGTCCAGCCGCCGGACCGGACGGAGCACGAGCGGGCGTTGCATCAGGGACTGGAGAGCGCCGATGGCGCCAGGGAAGTCCACGTCCTGCCACCCGGCGAGCGGCGTGAGCTCACGGCCCTGGCCCTCACACAATAAGATCGGCCGGCCCTGGCGGAAGACCAGCCAGCTCTGCGGCACGCGCGGCGCCGCGGCCCGCGACCCGTCGCGACGGGCCAGGGGAAAGACGCGGCCCCAGAGGTTCGCCGGGTCCACGATGTTGACGAGCGCGTGCGGCTCGGCGCGCCGCGGGGCCGTGTCGAGGTCGGGAAGGGCGTCCGCGAGGGCGTACTGCTCGCCCGAAAGACCTTCGACGAAGTAGCCGCGCGCGATCTCGCCGCCGTACTCCATGCGGAGCAGGGTGTGGCGGAGCGTGGACCAGTCGCCCTGGGCGAGCTCGCGCGCGACGACGCCGTACCGGGAGAGCAGAAGGCGCGCGCGCGCCTCTTGGTACTCCTCGGGCGAGAGACGGTCCTCCTCGCCGAGGGCGCTCCACCGCCCGATCACCGGGAGCTGGCGCAGCACGCCGCGCGCGAGCCCGCGACGCCGCCGCCGGGCGGCAGGCGCGGCGTCGAGCCGCTTCGCCGTCGCGGTCCCGGCGACGATCGCGCTGAACGTGTCCGGGGTCACGAACCCGACCCAGAAGAGCCGCCAGAGCGCCGACAGAACCTCGGGCGCCCCGAGGCCGGCGCAGCGCGTGAGATCCTGGGCGAAGGACGCACCGCGGAGCTGGAGATGCAGGAACACGTTCTTCGTCTGGGCGTCGATCTCCGCGGTTGCGACCGGGCCCTCCCGCAACCAGCCGGCGTTCTCGCGGAGCGCCACCCCGACGCGTCCCTCGCGGCGCTCGAACGGCGTCCAGACGATCTCGCCCGACAGTCCGAGCCGGTCGAGCCACTCCCGCTCGTAGTCGTCGACGCGTGCGGGGAGCAGGTCCTGCTCCCACAGACGCACCGGGAAGTCTTCGCCCTGCAGGAGCTCGAGCGCGGCCAGCACGCCGGGTGGCCCGACGAGTCGGTGGTCCGGATGGAGATGATGCCGCCGGAGCAGGAAGGCCGAGAAGCGCTCGGCGGTGGCGACCGGGCGCGGGACGCGGCGCGCGTGGACCTGGCGGCGCTGGATCTCTTCGAGCACCGCGACGTGGACGTACTGCGGCCCGGGACGGTCGGCGAGGAAGTCTCCACGACGCACGAGCCCCTGCGCGGTCAGGCGCTCGATCGCCTGCGTCGCCGCGTCCTCCACGACGCCGTAACGCCCGGCGAGCCACGCGGGAGTCACCGGGCCGCGCGTCCGGGTGAGTCGCAGTGCCACGCGCTCGAGGCCGTCGGGCGTCCCGACGGCGTCGTAGAGCTGCCCGTCGGGCGCGGCGATCCACGCGCGTCGGCCGCTCGCGAACTCCACCTGGACGACCCGGCGCTCGCCGTGGAGCGCGGCGATCAGCCCGTCCGCGTCGCCGAGCGCGCGCTCGGCGAGCTCCGCCGTCGTGAGGTCGCCGAGGTCGTCGAGGATGCCGGCCAGCTCGTTGGCGTCGCGCGCCCGGCGCTCGGGCGTGGTCTTCTGGAGCTCCGCCTCCACCGCCGCGACGATGTCCGCCCTGAGCGGGCCCGCGGTCACGCTCCACGCCTTCCGCATGACGACCGCGTCGCTCCGGCGCTCCTCGGCGTGGCCGGCGCCGAGGTACGCCCAGTCCCACGCCAGGAGCAGCGGGTAGACGAACGGCGAGGGAAGCGGCGTGTCCACGTGGCGCGCAGAGAGCTCCCCGTCGTGGATCCGCTCGAGGAGGCGCTTCAAGCGCGGGACGTCGAACGCGTCGCTAAAGCACTCCCGCAGGGTTTCCGCCACGAGGGGGAACTCGGCCCGGCCCCCGACCGCTTCGAGGAGCGCGTCGGCCTTGAGGCGCTGGAGGTACGCGGGCGTGCGCGCGCCCCGGAACATTCGCGGAATATAGAGGGCGCGCACCGCCGCGTGGCGAAAGCGGGTCGCAAAGAGCGGCGAGCCGATGAGGGCGTGACCCAGGAGCGTTTCGACCTCCTCCGGCGCCACGAGCCGCACGAGCCGCTCGGGCCGGGGGGGCACCTGGCCCGGGGCGAACGAGAGGAGAATTCCATCGTCGACGTGGCTCGCTTCGGCGACCGTGCCGAACGCGCGCCGGAGCTTCTCGCGGAGCGCCATACCCCAGGCGCCGTTGATTCGCATGCCGAAGACGGAGTGGATCATCGCGTGGCGCCCGCCCAGCTCGTCGGAGAACGACTCGACGATCACACCCTGATCGTCGGGGACGCCCTCGAGGACCTCCCCGGCCTTCACGAGCCAGTGCCGCATCGCCGACGCCGCGTGGCCATCGAGCCCACACTCGCGCTCCGCCCACTCGGCGAAGTCCGGGGTGTCGAGACGGTCGGCGGCGTCGCGGCGGAGGCGGCCGACGGCGAGGCCGAGCTCCCACGAGCGGGAAGGGTGCTCGCCCTTCCAGAACGGGATCGTCGGCGACATGCCCTGGGCGTCCTCGACCAGCACGCGGTCGGCGCGCACCTTGACGATGCGCCAGGCGTGCGAGCCGAGGAGGAAGACGTCGCCCGGGAGGCTCTCGGTGACGAACTCCTCGTCGAGCGTGCCCACCTTGAGATCGGTTTCGGCGACGAAGACGTCGAAGAGCCCCGCGTCGGGGATCGTCCCGCCGGAGGTGAGGGCGAGGAAGCGGCTGCCCCGCCGGGCGTGGAGCCGGTCGTTCACGCGGTCCCACAGGATCCGCGGCGCCGCGCCCTTGACCTCGGCGGGGAGCGGCTCGGCGAGTGCGCGCACGACGGCGACGAAATCCTCCCGCGAGAGCGAGCGGTAGGGCGCGGCGTTCCGGAAGCGCTGCCAGAGCGTGTCGACCCCCACCGACTCGGCGGCGACCGCGGCGACGATCTGCTGCGCCAGGACGTCGAGTGGGGCCTCGGGCATCACGGTCCGGTCGAGCTCTCGCGCGCGGATCGAGCGGACGACCGCAGCCGCCTCGCCGAGCTCCTCGCCCCGGGTGACGACGATCCGCCCCTTCGACACGCGGGACAGGAGATGGCCCGCGCGGCCCACACGCTGGAGCGCCGCGGCGATGTTTCGGGGCGACTGGAGCTGCACGACCAGGTCGATCGCGCCGACGTCGATCCCGAGCTCGAGGGACGACGTGGCGACGAGCGCCCTGAGCTCGCCCTCCTTGAGGCGATTCTCGGCCTCGAGCCGGGCCCGGCGGGAGAGCGAGCCGTGGTGGGCCGCGACGCGGCCGTCGGCGATGCGGTCGTTCAGATCACGCGCGATCCGCTCCGCCGCCCGCCGGCTCTGAGCGAAGACGAGGGTCGTCCGGTGGGTCTGGACGAGCTCGGCGACGAGCTGGAGCGTCGCGTCCCAGATCGTGTCGCTCGTCGCCGTCAGGAAGTCGTCCACCGGCGCCACCACGCGGAGGTCGAGCTCGCGCGCGAAGCCGACGTCCACCACGACCGGGTCCCGTGCCGTGGCGCCGGTGAGGAAGTCGAGCGTCGCGTCGAGGGGGCTCACCGTGGCCGAGCAGCCGATACGCTGGGGCCGCGCCCCCGGTGCCTGCGCCTCGACGAGGGCCGCGAGTCGCTCGAGCGAGAGGGCGAGGTGCGCGCCGCGCTTTCCCCCCATGAGCGCGTGGACCTCGTCGACGATCACGAACCGTGTCCTCGCGAGGGCCGGCCTGAACCGCTCGCTCGTGAGCAGGATGTAGAGCGACTCGGGCGTGGTGATCAGGACGTGCGGCGGTCGGCGCGTCATGGCCTGACGCGCGGCGGCGAGCGTGTCGCCGGTGCGGACCGCCACCCGCACCTCGGGGAGCCTCGTCCCGTCGGCCGCGGCCGCGGCCTGGATGCCCGCGAGCGGCGCGCGGAGGTTCTTCTCGATGTCGTTGTTCAGGGCGCGGAGCGGCGAGACGTAGACCACGTACACGCGGTCCTCCAGCCGCCCCTCGAGGCCGAGTCGGTGGAGGTGGTCGAGCGCCCAGAGGAACGCGGCGAGCGTCTTCCCCGAGCCCGTCGGCGCGACGATCAGCGTGTCGCGCCCCGACGCGATCGCCTCCCAGCCTTCTCGCTGCGGGCGTGTCGGCTCGCTGAAGGTCTCGGCGAACCACCGGCGGACGAACGGGAGAAACTCGGGCATGCGCGCATTGTACCCGTCCCCATCCTAGAATGGTCCCCGTGGAGGAGGCCCTGGGCGCATGACGCGGCGCGAGGCGACGATCTTCGTCTCCCTGGCCGGTCTGCCGTTCATCGTGCCCCACGTCGTCGAGGACTTCGCCGAGGGTATCGCGGAGCGCGTCGGGCTCGCGACCGGCGCCGCCGCGTTCCTGCTCGGCGGCTACCTCGCGCTCCAGGTGTGGGGGATCGTGGGCGTCGGCCAGGGCCGGCAAGTGGCGTGGGTCATCACGTTCTGGGCGAGCGCGGTCTGGACCGTCGTGGCGGTCGTGGACCACGGGCCGGCGGTTCTCGCCGGGGGCTTCCGGAGCGGCGCGTTCTCCGTGGTGTGGGTGCTCGGGCTCGTCCTCTCGCAGGGGACGGCCGCCGCGCTGGCCTGGCGCGGGTGGCGCCGGGAGCCCGCGTCGTGAGGCCCGGGGCCGACGTCGTCGTCGTCGGCGGCGGTCCCGCCGGCGCCATGGCCGCGATAACGCTCGCCGCGCGCGGCGTGTCCACGCTGCTTCTCGACAAGAAGCGGTTCCCACGCGACAAGCCGTGTGGCGGGGGCATCCGCTACGGCGTCTTCCGGCGCTTTCCCGCGCTCGCGGACTACCTCCGCACCACCGTCGAGATCCACGAGATCCGGAAGGTGCGGATGGAGGGTCCGTCGGGAGTGTCGCTGCTCGCCGAATCGGACGAGCCGTTCTATCTGACGCTCCGGCGCACCGAGTTCGACGCGGCGCTGCTCGCGCGGGCGCGCGCCGTGGGCGCTCGTGTGCTCGAGGCCGTGCGCGTCACCGACCTCCTCTTCTCGGCCGACGGGGTCGCCGCGCGCGCCGTGGACGGGCGCGTCTTCACCGCGCGGCTCGTGATCGGAGCCGACGGCGTGAACGGCGTCGTGGCGCGCCAGGCGGGACTCGGTGACGGCTTCCCCCTGGACGCCCTGGCGATCGACACGATGGAGGAGACCGAGCTCGCGGAGCTCGTCCCCGCAGATCCCGACACGATGTACGTCGCCTACGGGTACAAGGGCTACCCGGGCTACGGCTACGTGTTCCCAAAGCGCCACCACGTGGACGCGGGCGTCGGCTTCCTGCTGTCTTTCTTCAAGGAGCGGCTCGCCGGCGCACCCTACGAGCATCACGCGCGCTTCCTGGCGGACGCGCGTGCCCGCGGCGTCGTCGCCGGCAACTCGAATCCGAAGAACTTCAAGGCGTATCGGCTCCCGCTCGGCGGCCCCCTCGCCCGGACGTACGCCGACCGTGTCCTCGTCTGCGGCGACGCCGCGGGGTTCGTCAACGGCTACACGGGCGAGGGGATCTACCACGCGATGGTGACCGGCCAGCTCGCGGCCGAGACCGCGGCCGATGCGCTCGCGCGGGGACGATGTGGGACGGCGGCCCTCGCGTCCTACGAGGCGCGGTGGCGGCGGGAGATCGGCCGAGAGCTCGCGGACTCGCTCAGGATCCAGCGCCGCCTCTTCGCGCGCCCGGCGCTCGTGGACACGGTCATCCGGGCGGCGGCGACCGACCGGCGCCTCTGCCGGCTCCTCGCGCGCGTCGCGCTGGGCGAGGAGGATCTGCGGGCGCGGAAGCTCGAGCTGGTGGTCCGGTTCCTGCTCGCCCGGTTCAGGCGGGCCCCGTCTGCCGCGCGACGCCTTGTTGACTCCGTCTGAGCCGCTGAGCTAGATTGAAGAACGTGGTGACCGACCAATAGGTCCGTGAGAATCCCTGTCGGAATGAGGGGGCGACTCATGACACAGAAAAAGCCCGCGCCATTCGATCCCGGGACGTACCTTGTGAAGGTCCAGGGGGGAGAGACCGTCAAGGAGTACCGCAAGAAACAAACCATCTTCGTGCAGGGCAGTCCCGCGGACGCGGTCTTTTACATTGAGAAGGGTAAGGTGAAGCTGACGGTCCTCTCCGCGCGCGGAAAAGAAGCGGTCGTCGCAATCTTGGGGAGCGGGGATTTTTTTGGTGAAGGAAGCCTGGCGGGACAGCCTCTTCGCATGGCCACGGCGACCTCGATGACCGAGTGCTCGATCCTTCGAGTCAACAAAGAAACAATGATACGGACGCTGCATGATGAACACGCGTTCTCAGAGCTCTTCATGTCGTACCTGCTGTCCCGTAATACTCGGATCGAAGAGGACTTGGTTGATCAGCTTTTCAATTCCAGTGAGAAACGACTGGCTCGGATCCTGTTGTTGCTGACCCGCTTCGGCAAAGAAGGGCAACACGAGCTCGTCGTTCCCAGGGTAAGTCAGGAAACACTGGCCGAAATGGTCGGGACAACACGGTCGAGGGTGAGTTTCTTCATGAACAAGTTTCGGAAGCTGGGCCTCATTGACTACAATGGCGGCTTGCACGTTCACAGCTCCCTCCTGAGTATCGTCCTCCACGACTAGGGGCGTCAGTACCAGCTATCTGTAGTCGCTGTCGAACAAAACCCTGCTCCCCCATAAAGAGCCAAACGTGAGCAATTCTGACCAGACATCAGAACCTGCGTTGGACCATCCTTCAGTACATGGGGCAAGGTGCGTCGTCCGATCGCGACTCGGGGAACGTTGCGAGGCGTTGGGCCCTTCGCGCGGGAGACCCAGAACGGGCTGTCGCAGGCCTTCACGGGAACGGTGGCAATAATGGCGCTGCCAGTGGCCCCGTTGTCGAGGAGCGCCCGGCCGAAGCGGCGCTGGCCTTCACCGCTTCGATCGTGGAGTCTTTGGACGACGCGATCGTCGGCGAGACACTCGACGGCGTGATCACGAGCTGGAACGCTGGCGCCGAGCGGCTCTACGGGTACCCTGCCCGCGAGGTCCTCGGGCGGTCGGCGATGGGGATCATCATCCAGGGGGACGAGCTGCCGAAGATCCTCAAGCTGGTTGGACGTGGTGAACGGGTCAACCACGACGAGACCGTAGGGGTGAGGAAGGACGGGCGGCGCGTCGACGTGTGCGTCGCCGTGTCGCCGATCCGGGACGGGGAGGGGAGGATCGTCGGGGCGTCGTCGATCGCCCGTGACATCACGCACCGAAAGGAGGCCGAAGCGGTCGTCCGAGCACGGGACATCCTCCGGTACGTCGCCGGCCTCGCCGCCGCGGCCGCGCCCGAGATCAACAATCCGCTGACGGCCGTCATGAAACAAGCCCGGCTCCTGGCCGACGAGGTTGACGCGACGGCGTGTCGGCGTATTGACCAGACCCTGGAGGCCCTTTCGCGGATTCAGGAGATCGGCATTCGGATGAAGCGCGTCACGCGGATCGAGCTGACTTAACGAGGCTCCGCGCCCTTCGCCATCACCTCCGCGACGTCCTTGCCCTCGGCCACGAAGTTGCAGCCCGGCATCAGATCGGCGCACCGAAGCACCCTCGCCATGATCGGCCTCGTTTCGTTGGGGTGAGCTGCCGTTAGGCGCCGAAGATCACGCGCGTGCCCGTGGAGGGCATCACGAGCTTCCCCGGCATCGCGTGGTGCACGGCCACGATCGTGTTAAACCCGGTGCAGTGCATCGGGATGATGTAGTCGGGGTCGATCGCCTTGAACGCCTCGACGGTCTTCGCGACGATCTCGTCCGGGGCCGGCGCCAGGTGAAAGCCGCCGACGATCGCGTGGACTTGGGACACGCCGCTCGCCTTCTGAGCCTGGCGGACGGAGTTAATCACGCCGGCGTGCCCGCACGATGTGATGACCACGAGCCCGCGGTCTCTGACGTGATAGGCGGTGGCGTGCTCGCCCTGGAAGGTGTCGTGGACGAGCTCGCCCGGCTTGGCCTCGACCTGCGTCGCACCGAAGTGCGTGACCGAGCACGCGGAGCCCATCGGCCCCGCCTCGAGGCGGGCGGCCGCCGGCGGCCGCTCGAAATCGGTGAGCCGCGGGATCTGGCCCGAGGTAAAGGCGTGCCCGGCGACGACCGTCGGATCCTTCGAGAGGACCACCCTGAGCCCCCGCGCCTCCAGCGCTCCGCGGTCGAGCTGGCCCCCGTCCACCGTGCCGACCGGGGTGACGACGACGCGATGGCAGAAGGTGTCCTCGCCGCCCGCATGGAGCGTGAGGCCGGGCCGGAGCTTGCCTTGCGCGAGGCGTGCGAGGTCGGGGAGGGCGCCGTAGTGATCGCGGTGGCCGTGACTCAGGATCAGCGCGTCGGCCCTGGACGGGTCCACCTTGAGGACCGCGTAGTTGTTGAGGAGGTTCCGCTCCGTGAGACTGAAGTCGAGCAAGATCTCCCGGCGCTCGGAACCCCGGAGGGACTCGAGGTGATAGGCCAGCCCGTGCTCGGCGAGCAGTGTGCCGCCACGCTCGAGCGGAGTCCGCTGCACGCTGATCGTGTCGAGCTTCCCGCCCTTCGCAAAGATGTCGTACACGTTGTCCACGACGTTGGTCATCACGAGGCGGTCGACCGCCGGGACCGCCCCGCTCTGGGCCAACGCCGCCCGGCCGCCCACACGGAGCGTGCCTGCGACGGCGAACGTCCCGGTGGCGACGGCTCCGAGCTTCAAGAACTCGCGTCGCTTCATGGCTCTCTCTCTCGGTTGGGGGTTACTTGCCGAGGAACGCCTTCGCCTCGCGGAACTCGGGGCGCTCGGTGTCGGCCTTCTCGCCGAGCGCCAGGAGCTCGGAGTAGTGCGTCCGGGCCTTGGTCTGATCGCCCGCGAGGCTCGCGGCTCGCGCGGCGCCGTAGAGCCCCCGGAAGCGGTTCGGCTCCACGCGCATCGACGCCTCGAACTCCCGCAGCGCCTGGGCCGGCTCGTTCGCCTCGAGGAGCATCTCGGCCAGAAGCTCGCGCGCCGGCGCGAGCGGCCCCGGGGTCACGGGGTGCTTCTCGGTCGCGTTCTCGCGGTCGGCGGCGGCCCTGAGGAGAACGAGCGCCTCGTCTCTCTTCCCCTCGGCGCGCGCCACCCAGGCGGACGCGATCGCGCGCTGAATGTCGACCTGCTCCGCCCAGTAGCCGACCTTCGCCGCGGCGAGCGCGTCGCGAAGCGCGCCGAGGCGGTCAGTGTCCCGCCTGGCGGCCGCCGCATCGCCGCCCCGCGCGGCGCCGAGGGCTCGCGCGAATACGAGCTGCGCCTCGGACTGTGGGAAGCGGCTCCACGGGAACTCCTTGCCGAAGAGCTCGAGCCTCGCCGCGTCCGCCCAGCGACCCCGCTCGAGGGCGTAACGCGACGGAATCGTCGCCAGCGCGAACCCGGTCACGAAGTGCTCGACGTTGACCTTGGGGAGCTCGCTTACCTGGTCGACCACACGCTTGGCCGCCGCGTCCTGGGCCGTCTGGAGATAGGCGTAGGCCAGGTAGTCGAGCGCGTGCAGCTGATCGAAGTGGCTGCTGATGGCGTTGATGGAGGCGCGATTGGCCTCGATGGACTCCCCCCAGAACCCCCGCCGCGTGAAGATGTGGGACGGCATGTGAAGCGCGTGGGGCGCGGCTGGCGCGATCGCGGCGTAACGCCGCGCGGCGGTGAGCCCCTTCTCGGCGATCGGCGGGTAATCGTAGCTGTGGATCAGATAGTGCGCGACACCCGGATGCTGCGGCTCCGCGGCGAACACCTTCTCGAGGATCCCCGCGGCCTTGAGCTGGTCGGCGTACGTCTTGTCCGTCGGGAGCGCCGTCGCGTTGAGCGCCAGGGCGTAGAAGACCGCCGCCTCGCGATCGTCCGGGTAGCGCGCGGTGAGCTGCTCCATCGCCTGCCGGTAGGCGAGCGCGCGGGTCCGGTGGTCGACCGTGTCGGCGTCCTTGTAGAAGGTCTCGATCGCCGAAATATAGTCACGCTCGCGCTGGGTCTTGGCGCTCGCGGTCTTCGCGCGCTCGACGGCCGCCCAGCCGTCGGCGAGCGCCTTGGGCGACGGCGGCCAGCCGAAGGGATTGCCCAGGAGGTTCATCGCCACGCCCCAGTGGGCGATCCCGCAGCCGGGGTCGGCCTGGGCGACGGCCGCGAACGCGGCGGTGGACGCGGAGAACCAGAACGAGTGGAGCATGGCGACGGCGCGCTCGAAATCTCCCTGGACCGCGGCACTACACGTCGTCGGGAAGTGGACCGTGCCGACCTTGTCCTGGGCAGTGACGCCGCCCGCGCCGAGCGCCAGCAGCACGGCGAGGGTGAGGGGCAGACTCTTGACCGTCATGGCTCGTCCTCCGGGTGAGGGTTGGCGCGCGCGTTCGGTGGGAAGCCCTGCAGGGATTCTAGCCTAAAATACCCGTTTCGCTTCCGACCTTCGTCGAATCAGCGGTTTGCGGGGCGTTCCTGGGGCGTTCCTGTGGATAGGTGCCAGGGACGGGCTGGACGGCCACCACGCCTGCCGCGATCGCCACGAGAAACTCGCGTGTACGCGATCATGTCACTTCGTGATGACGGATGACAAAGGAAGAACGCGAGTGTGCGCTACAGCTTTCATCGTCTCACTGGCTTGAGAATGATCTGTCCGGTTAGAGACTCACCAGCCCGCACCTGACCAGAGCCGCAGAAGTTATTGATCTTTCTGGAAATTCGATTCCGGTATCAGATTTGCCCTGAAGTCCTGCCATGGAGGGCTCGGGTCAGATGGCGCCCGCCGAGGCCGGGCGTGGACTCCACGATGCCGTGATGCTCGTGAGGGGGCCGCGCCCCGATAATCCAGGCCAGAAGCCCGTTCCGGACATGACAGGCACTGCCAAGGGTCCGCTCGAGGTTATTCCAATTCTGGAGGTCACACGTCTATGATCAGCCGAGTACGACAGCTTGCGCCGCATGTGCATCTACCGTTGCGACACCTCGCCCTGTGTCTCGATTGCGACGAGTGCTTTAAAATCGGCGCCGAGCCATGCCCCGCCTGTGGGAGCCGGACGTGGGTATCGCTCTCGCGGTTTATGGGCCAGGCCTCGTCTTCGCGTCGCCCGCGGCGCCTTGACGGGAGCCCGTCTGCCGCCCAACGGCACGACGACCATCCCGCGATGGTCCGGCAGGTCATCATCGTCGCCGGGCATCGGGCGCATCTGTACGACCATATCAAGCGCGCGTTCGCCGGGAACGAGACCGTGCGAGTGCTCCTCAATCGGCGCATCGGAGAACGGCGGGTGCGCTCCGGACCCTCGACGGCTGAACGGCGCCAGGGTGATCGACGCGCGCCCCGTACGATCGACGGGCTGCTGCGCGCGATGGGCTTGGCCGTCGTGCCCCAGGCTGTCCCGGGAACTCATCGAGGCTCGACCCGCTAGCGGACACTGAAAGCTTTCGACCACGGGCGCCTTCCGTGTTAGGAGCTGCGGGTGCGCCTACCGGGAAAGGACCTTCACGGGCCGGGTGCCATCGCCCCAGCGGGCGGGCGAAGAGACCCAGGGCGCGGGAGTGAAGATCGTGCCCGCTAACTCCGGGTCGAAGTCTGCTCTGGGTTGTGTTGATCGCTGCTCATGGGCAGCCGAGGGCGGCGGTGATGTCCCCGGCATCCTGCCTGAGTTGAGTCGCCTGGGCTGCGGTGACTTCCCCGCTCTGCTCCTTTGCGTTCACCTGATCGATGAACGCGTCGAGTCGGCCGCAGGCGGCACGATCATTGGCCGGGTTCGCGTCGGTCAGGAGCGTTGCGACCTGGCGCAAGGGGCCGATGAGGCTCGTTTGCTCCTCGGGCGGGAGCGCGCGCCTGATGGCCTCGATCAGGCGCGCGCTGGCGTCGGCCGGCGTGAAGATGACGAACACGCCTCCTCCCTGGGTGCCCGCGTAGAGGGTGGTGGGACGCCGGGGATCGACGACTACGGAACTGACGAGGAGGTTGGTCAGGCCCGTGTTGAAATCGCTCCAGCTCTCCCCGCCATCGGTGCTCTTGAAGACGCCGCCGCCCTGGGTGCCCGCGTACAGGGTGGTGGAGGTCTGGGGGTCGATCGCCAGAGCGGGGACAGGGAGATTGGGCAGCCCCGCGCTGACCGCGCTCCAGCTCTCCCCGCCGTCGGTGCTCTTGAAGACGCCGCCGCCAAAGGTGCCTGCGTAGAGGGTGGGGGTCTGGGGGTCGATCGCCAGGGAGAGGATAAAGAGATTGGTCAGCCCCGTATTGACGGGGCTCCAGGTCGCCCCGCCGTCGGTGCTCTTGAAGACGCCGCCGTTCTGGGTGCCCGCGTAAAGGGTCGTAGGGGCCTGGGGGTCAATGGCCAGGGCGCGGACCCGGAGGTTAGTCAGCCCCGTGGCGCTCCAACTGCTCCCGCCATCAGTGCTCTTGTAAAGGATGCTGGGGGGACGACCGAAAACAGGCGAGACGGTGCCCGCGTAGACGGTGGCAGGAGTCTGGGGATCGATCGCCAGGGCGTTAACAAAACGTAAGAAGCCGGCCAGCCCCGAGGGGCTCCAGCTCTCCCCTCCGTCCGTGCTCTTGAGGACCCCTCCTTCCTCGGTACCCGCGTACACGGTCGCAGGGGTCTGGGGGTCCACGGCCAGCGCGAGGAGCGGCCGTGTCCTGTCTCTCCAGCTCCAACTGCCGGCGCCGTCGGTGCTCTTGAAGACGTCGCCACGGGCGCCACCGCTGCTCAGGGTGCCCGCGTAGAGGGTGGCGGGAGTCTGGGGATCGATCGCCAGAGCGCTGACAAATGTTGACCGCATCCCCGTGTTGACGGCGCTCCAGTTGGCCCCGCTATCGGTGCTCTTGAACACGCCAGCGGCGCCGGTGCCCGCATACACGGTGGAGGAAGCCTTCGGATCGATGGCGAGGGTGCGGACGCCGTCCGCGCGGAATCCCGCATTGACGGCGCTCCAGCTTTCGCCTCCGTCGGTGCTCTTGAAGACTGTGGCCGGGGTGAGGTAGGCCGCCGCGTAGACGGTGGCAGGGGCCTGGGGGTCAATGGCCAGGGCCAGGGTGAAGAGGTTGGTCACGCCCGCGTTGACGGCACGCCACGTGGCCCCGCCGTCAGCGCTCTTGAAGACGCCGCCGCCCTGGGTGCCCGCGTAGAGGGTGGTGGGGGTCTGGGGGTCGACGGCGAGAGCGAGGACAGCTTGGTTGCTCAGCCCCGTGTTGACGGCGCTCCAGCTCTCTCCGCCGTCCGTGCTCTTAAAGACGCCGTGGCCGCTACCAGTGGTTGTCGCGTCGATCGTGCCCGCGTAGACCGTCATGGGAGTCTGGGGGTCGATGGCCAGGGCGAGGACAAAAGTCCCAGGGGAGAGGACCAGCACCGACCTCCAGTTACCCCCGCCGTCGGTGCTCTTGAAGACGCCGCCGCCTGTGCTCACGTAGAGGGTGGCAGGGGTTTGGGGATCGATGGCCAGGGCGCGGGCAAAGGGGTTGGTCAGGCCCGTGTTGACGCCGCCCCAGCTCTCCCCGCCGTCAGTGCTCTTGAAGACGCCCCCGTCGGTGCTCGCGTAGAGGGTGGTGGGAGTCTGAGGATCGATGGCCAGGGCGAAGCAGCATCGTCTCGGGTCCAACCCCGTGTTGACGGCGCGCCAGGTCGTCCCGCCGTCGGTGCTCTTGAAGACACCATCACCGGAGGTGCCCGCGTAGAGGGTGGTGGGGGTCTGGGGGTCGATCGCGAGCGCATTGATAGTCTCGCTGTGTGGCCCGTTGGTCGTCCACACGTTGACTCCCGCCTCAGCCCGGTGGAGGCCGACCAAGGAGAAGAGCACTGAGAGCGTCAGGGCCGTGTAGATCGCTTTGCGTTCGATGGTCTTCGCGGCCGACGTTTTCATATGGGCCTCACAAAGTTTCATAATGGGCCTCCCAAAGTGATCTCTGGCCAGCGCTGCTCGAGTGGCGTGACCGAAACTCACGCGCAGCCGAGCGCGGCGGTGATGTCTCCGGCATCCTGCCTGAGTTGAGTCGCCTGGGCTGCGGTGACTTCCCCGCTCTGCTCCTTTGCGTTCACCTGATCGATGAACGCGTCGAGTCGGCCGCAGGCGGCACGATCATTGGCCGGGTTCGCGTCGGTCAGGAGCGTTGCGACCTGGCGCAAGGGGCCGATGAGGCTCGTTTGCTCTTCGGGCGGGAGCGAACGCCGGATGGCCTCGATCAGGCGCTCGCTCGCGTCGGCCGGCGTGAAGAGGACAAACACGCCGCCCTGGGTGCCCGCGTAGAGGGTCGTGGGACGCTGGGGATCGACGACGACGGAATTGACGAGGAGGTTTGTCAGGCCCGTGTTGAAAGCGCTCCAGCTCTCGCCGCCATCGGTGCTCTTGAAGACGCCGCCGCGCTCGGTGCCCGCGTAGAGGATGGTGGGGGTTTGCGGGTCGATGGCCAGGGCGGTCACAGGGAGATTGGGCAGCCCCGCACTGACTGCGCTCCAGCTCTCCCCGCCATCGGTGCTCTTGAAGACCCCATCGGCGCGCGTTCCCACGTAGAGGGTGGCGGGGGTCTGGGGGTCGATCGCCAGGGGGCCGATGAGTGCGTGCGGGGAGGCCGCGAGATCGGTGACGGCGCGCCAGCTCTCCCCGCCGTCGGTGCTCTTGAAGACGCCGCCAATGAAGAGGCTACCAACGTAGCTGCCACTGGTCGCATAGAGGGTGGTGGGAGTCTGGGGGTCAATGGCCAGGCCGCTGGTAAAACCAATACCGCCCCGGAGATTGCTCAGTCCTGTGGCGTTCCAACTCGTCCCGCCGTCGGTGCTCTTGTAAACGCCCCCGACGTGAGGACCGTAGTAGGTGGTCCACATGCCCGCGTAGAGGGTGGTGGGGGTCTGGGGGTCGAAGACGAGAGCGGTGACATACTTGACGAACCCGGTGAGTCCCGATGACGGGTTCCAGCTCCAGCTGTCTAGGTAGTCCGTGCTCTTGAAGATCCCTCCTGCTGCTGCGGAAAAATCATCTCCGGTACCCGCATATACGTTGGCGGGCGTCTGGGGGTCCACGGCGAGGGCGCCGATGAGCCATCTCGCCTTCGCTCTCCAGCCCCAACTGCTGGCGCCGTCGGTGCTCTTGAAGACATCGCCGCCGTTGCTTGCATAGAGGGTGTTGGGGGTCTGAGGGTCGATGGCGAGATCGCGGACGCCGACTGAGAGATTGCTTGGCCCCGTGAAGACGGCGCTCCAACTGGCCCCGCCGTCGGTGCTCTTGAAAGCGCCAGCGGTGCCCGTCCCCGCATACACGGTGGAGGGAACCTTAGGATCGATGGCCAGGGCGCCGACAACGGGCGCGTGCAATCCTGTATTGACGATGCTCCAGCTCTCCCCGCCGTCGGTGCTCTTGAAGACGGCGCCGCCCGTCCACGACTCGGGATAGGAAAACCTCGTGGTGCCTGCGTAGAGGGTGGTCGGGGTCAGGGGACTGGTCACCAGGGCGCGGACGTAGAGACTGGTCAGCCCCGTGTTGACGGCGCCCCAAGTGACCCCGGCGTCGGTGCTCTTGAAGACGCCACTGCTGTACGTTCCTGCGTACAGGGTGGCGGGGGCCTGGGGGTCGATCGCCAGGGCGGAGATAAAGACAACCCCAGGTTTGGTCAGCCCCGTGGAGTGCCAACTGCCACCGCCGTCAGTGCTCTTGAAGACGGCGTCGGTGCCGCCCGCGTAGAGGATGGCCGGGGTCTGGGGGTCGATCGCCAGGGCGACGCAACAGCGTGTGGTGTCCAACCCGGTGTTGACGGCGCTCCAGTTGCCGCCGCCATCGATACTCTTGAAGACGCCGCCGCCGGAGCTAGACGTGTAGAGGGTGGTGGGGGTCTGGGGGTCGATCGCCAGGGCGACGCAACAGCGTGTGGTTTCCAACCCGGTGTTGATGGCGCTCCAGTTGCCGCCGCCGTCGATGCTCTTGAAGACGCCGCCGCCGGAGCTGGCCGCGTAGAGGGTGGTGGGGGTCTGGGGGTCGATCGCCAGGGCATTGACCCAGATTGCCCCGTAGGGAGTGGTCAGCCCCGTATTGACGGCGCTCCAATTGCCGCCGCCGTCGGTGCTCTTGAAGACACCATGGCCGGAGGTGCCCGCGTAAAGGGTGGTGGGGGTCTGGGGGTCGATCGCCAGCGCATTGATAGTCTCGCTGTGCGGCCCGTTGGTCGTCCACGCGTTGACTCCCGCCTCCGCCCGGTGGAGGCTGACCACGAGGAGGAGCACTGAGAGCATCAGGGCCGCCCAGTTCCCTTTGCGTCCTATGGTCTTCGCGGCGGCTGTCTGCATGTGGACCCCCAGTGAATCAGAAGTTGATCTCCGCATCAGAAGTCGCCCGTAGCGTCGCAAAACGCAATCGGGACCGCCCCTGAAGCTCAGATGGGGAAAGTCCGGAGAAGCGTGGAGCCGACCGTGTCCGCAGGTGGGTGGTTTCCCAGACTGTTCAGACCTTTAGCTCTCGAGACCACGTGATGAGCCCCTGCCGAGCGGATGGCCTAAAATAGCCACATGGAGATCGTCTGTGTCGGTGGCGGGGCGGCGGGGCTCTACTTCGCCCTGCTCATGAAGAAGGCGGATCCGGCCCACGACATCCTCGTGGTCGAGCGCAACCGGCGCGACGACACGTTCGGGTTCGGCGTGGTCTTCTCCGACGCGACGCTCGAGACCTTTGCCGACGCCGACCCCGAGACGTACGCGGAGATCACGCGGAACTTCGCCCACTGGGACGACATCGACATCCACTACCGGGGCGAGGTGCTGACCTCCACGGGCCACGGCTTCTCGGGCCTGTCGCGGCAGCTCCTGCTCGACATCCTGCAGCGCCGCTGCGCGGAGCTCGGCGTGAGGCTCCGCTGGGAGACCGAGGTCGGCGACCTCGGCGCCTGGGCGGACGCCGACCTCGTGCTCGCCGCCGACGGCGTCAACAGCGTCGTGCGGAGCCGCTACGCCGAGCACTTCCGGCCACACATCGACTGGCGAGGGAACAAGTTCGTCTGGCTCGGCACCACGTTTCCGTACCCCGCGTTCACGTTCGTCTTCAAGGAGGAGGACCACGGCCTCTGGCGGGTCCACGCGTACCGGTACAACGCGTCGATGTCCACGTTCATTCTCGAGACGACGGAGGCGACGTGGCGGCGCGCGGGGCTCGACCAGGCGGACGAGGATCAGACGATCGCGTTCGCCGAGCGGCTGTTCGCCGCGGAGCTCCGGGGCCACCATCTTCTGAAAAACCGCTCGCTCTGGCGTAACTTCCCGACGGTGAAGAACGCGTGCTGGCATCACCGGAACATCGTGCTGATCGGCGACGCGGCGCACACCGCCCACTTCTCGATCGGCTCGGGGACGAAGCTCGCGATGGAGGACGCGATCGCGCTCCGCCGCGCGCTCGAGCGTCACGAGGAGGTGGAGAAAGCGCTGGTCGCGTACGAGGAGGAGCGGCGGCCGGAGGTCGAGAGCCTCCAGCGCGCGGCGCAGGTGAGCCTCGAGTGGTTCGAGCAGACCGAGCGCTACCACGGCCGCCTCGAGCCGATCCAGTTCGCGATGAGCCTCCTGACGCGAAGCCTCCGCGTCACCCACGCGAATCTGAAGGTGCGCGACCCGAAGTTCGTCGAGTCGGTCGACCGCTGGTTCGCGTCCAGGGCGGAGGCGCAGAGCCGTGTGACGGTGCCGGCGACGCCGGCGCCCCCGCCGATGTTCACGCCCTTCCGGCTGCGCGAGCTGGTGCTCGCCAACCGGGTCGTCTGCTCACCCATGTGCCAGTACTCCGCGGAGGACGGCACGCCGAACGACTGGCACCTCGTCCACCTCGGCAGCCGGGCGATCGGCGGCGCCGGGCTCGTGATGACGGAGATGACCGACGTGAGCCGCGAGGGGCGGATCAGCCCCGGCTGCACCGGCATGTACAAGCCCGAGCACGTCGCCGCCTGGAAGCGCATCGTGGACTTCATCCACACCCACACGCCGGCGAAGGTCGGCCTCCAACTCGCTCACGCGGGTCGCAAGGGCTCCACGCGGCGCCTCTGGGAGGGGATCGACGAGCCGCTCGAGTCGGGTAACTGGCCGCTCATCGCCGCGTCGCCCATTCCGTACTTCCCGCACAGTCAGGTGCCGAGGGCGATGGACCGGCTTGACATGGACATGGTCCGCGACGACTTCGTCCGGGCCGTGCAGATGGCGGACGAGGCGGGGTTCGACCTCCTCGAGCTCCACTTCGCCCACGGCTACCTGCTCGCGAGCTTTGTGTCGCCGTTGACCAACACGCGCGAGGACGCGTACGGCGGCTCGCTCGTGAATCGAGCGCGCTACCCGCTCGAGGTGTTCGACGCCGTCCGCGCGACGTGGCCCGCGGCGAAGCCCGCGTCGGTGAGGATCTCGGCGACCGACTGGCACGAGGGCGGGATGGAGCCGGACGAGGCGGTGGAGCTGGCGAAGCTGCTGCGGGCCCACGGCTGCGACATCGTGGACGTCTCCGCGGGCCAGACGGTGCCCGATCAGCGGCCGGTCTACGGCCGGCTCTTCCAGACACCGTTCAGCGACCGCATCCGCCACGAGGCCGGAATCGCGACGATGACGGTCGGCAACATCGCCTCGTGGGCCGACGTGAACTCGATCATCGCCGCTGGGCGCGCCGACCTCTGCGTGCTCGCCCGGGCCCACCTCTACGACCCGTACTGGACGCGTCACGCCGCGTACGAGCAGGGCTACGACCTCTCCTGGCCCAACCAGTACGTCCCGGTCGCCGGCTTCACCCCGCGCTCAGCTGTCTGAAAGATTAGACATTTCTCCCTCCGTGTTCCATCCGCTAACACGGATGGAGTGATAGACTCCCGATCAGGATGGCGGAAATGCCGACGCGAATCATCCTCACCTACCGGGACTATGAGGCGCTGCCGGCCGACGGGCGGCGCTACGAGCTGCACGACGGCGAGCTGTTCGTGACGGCGGCGCCGGGCTCGAGCCATCAGCGGCTCGTCGGCGCGCTTTTCGCGCTCCTACGACAGCACGTCAACGAGCACGGGCTGGGCGAGGTCTTTGTGTCGCCCCTCGACTGCATCCTGAGCGACACGACCGTCGTCCAGCCAGATGTCGTGTATGTCGAATCCGCACGGTTGTCGCTCGTGAGCGCCCGGGGGATCGAGGGACCGCCCACGTTGGCCGTCGAGATCCTCTCCCCTTCGACGCTCGCAGTCGATCGGGGCGTCAAGCTTCAGCTCTACGCGCGGTACCGAGTTCCGTACTACTGGATCGTCGAGCCGGGAGTTCGCAGCGTCGAAGCCTACGCGTTGTCCGGCGGTGCCTTTCACCTCGCCGCGCGCCTGGGGGGCGCCGATCGCGGTTCACTGCCGCCGTTCTCAGACCTGACGATCGACGAGTCCGCCCTCGGGTTCTAGGGCTCATTCGATGGGCATCGACTGGACTGCCCTCGGCGAGGAGGCGGTGGACCTCCTGCGTCGCTACCTCATGATCGACACCACCAATCCGCCGGGCAACGAGATCGAGGGGGCGAAGTTCCTGACGGCGGTCCTCGGGCGCGACGGGATCGCGAGCGAGACCGTGGAGTCGGCGCCCGGCCGGGCCAACCTCGTGGCGCGCCTGGCCGGCGACGGCTCGCTCCCGGGCATCGTCCTCCACCACCACATCGACGTCGTCTACGCCGACCGGCGCTACTGGACGGTGGACCCGTTCGGCGGCGCGATCCGTGACGGATACCTCTACGGGCGCGGCGCGATCGACATGAAGTCCACGGGGATCATGCACCTCGCCGCGGTCCTGGCACTGAAGCGCGCCGGCCTCCCACTCAAGCGTGATCTCGTCTTCCTCGCGACCGCCGACGAGGAGGCGGGGAGCCTCTACGGCGCACGCTTTGTCGTCGACGCGCGTCGCGACTGGCTCGCGGGCGCCGAGTACGCGATCTCCGAGCTTGGGGGGATCGAAGTCCACGCGGGCTTCCGGGCGCCGCTCGGCCACATCGTGATCTCGGAGAAGACGGGGCTGCCGCTCACGCTCACGGCGCGGAGCGATCCGGGCCACGGCTCGATGCCGTGGCCCGACACGCCGCCGCATCGCCTCATCCGCGCGCTGGGCCGGCTGCTCGCGGCCGAGCGGCCGCTTCGGGTGCTGCCCGAGGTGCAGGAGTACTTCGCACGGCTCGCGAGCGTGTTGCCGGGGGACGCGGGCGTGGGGTACGACGATCTCGCGCCGAGCCTGGCCGACGCGGCCTTCCGCGCCCGCTTCCTCACGAATCGCCTCCACGCCGCCATGGTCCGCACGACGTTGGCCGTGACGATGCTTCACGGCAGCGAGAAGCGGAATGTCATCCCGCCCGAAGCGTCCGCCGGTATCGATTGCCGGATGCTCGCGGGCGACGACCCGGAGGAGATCGTCGCCTGGGTCCGGTACCAGATCGACGACGACCGGGTCGAGGTCACGGTCACCGGTGAGCCGAAGGTGCCGAACCTCTCGCCGCCCGACACCGAGCTCTACAAGGCGCTCGCGGACGCCATCCGGCGCCGGGCGCCCGGCGCCGTCGTCGTGCCGGAAATCCTCGTCGGCTTCACCGACAACTGGGTGTTCCGGCGCTGCGGGCTCCACGGCTACGGCTGGAGCCCGTTCATCCTCGACTTCGAGGGCGAGTGGCATCGCGTGCACGGCAATGACGAGCGGCTCTCGCTCGAGAACATCCGCGCGGGAGCGCGGTGCTACGTGGAGATGCTGCTCGCCGTCGCGGGGGCCTGAGCGATTCCGGCCGCGCTCTCGATCCGCCACGCTACGCCGCGCGACGCGCCCACGATCCTCCGGCTGATCCGCGGCCTCGCCGAGTACGAGCGGCTCGCCCACCGGATGGAGGCGACCCCCGGGCGGATCCGCCGTCACGGCTTCGGCCGCCCGCGCTACTTCGAGGCGCTCGTCTGCCGCCGGGGTCGCACGCCCATCGGGCTGGCACTCTACTACTTCACGTACTCCACGTTCCTCGGCCGGCCGACGCTCTACCTCGAGGACCTTTTCGTCCTGCCCGCGGAGCGCGGCAACGGCGCCGGCCGGGCGCTCCTCCGGGCGCTCGCGAAGATCGCCGTGCGGCGCGGCTGCGGCCGGATGGAGTGGGCGGTGCTCGACTGGAACACACCCTCGATCCGCTTCTACCAGAAGCTCGGCGCGAAGCTCCGGCGCGAGTGGATCCTCACTCGTCTCGCCGGCGCGCCGCTCCGCCGCCTCGCGGGCGGCCGCGAGCGATGAAGTCTCAAGGCGTCAGGTGGGCAGAGGGGACACGATCGAAGCTCTGAACCCCGCCTGGCGGCTGTCAAGGGCGGTGCTTGACCCCTCCAGCCTCACGAAACACCACGAGCGCCGAGGGTGGCTCGACGCTCGTGTGGGTGATCAGTCCAACGCCTTACTGGTCGTCGTTGTCCTCACCCTGGTCGTCGTCGTCCTGCGCGTAAGCGGTGGCTAGTCCGAGCCCAGGCAGGACGCTCCCGAACATCGGCGTGACGAATGCGACCAGGAGCAGCATCAATAGCAGCTTCTTCATGGTTGTCACCTCTCTTCTTTCTCGCTGAAACACCCGAGCGCCGAGTCCTCTCGGCGCTCGGGTGGGTGCGACCTGTTACGGGTTGTTGTACTCTTCGATCACCAAG
>Ga0209266_1000721_pt1 | contig 24328 bp, 20 predicted proteins | sample GraSoiAngelo_132_FD_185889 | JGI IMG/M metagenome (GOLD analysis project Ga0209266, IMG submission 185889) | Grasslands soil microbial communities from the Angelo Coastal Reserve, California, USA - 14_0929_02_40cm (SPAdes) (version 2) | ecosystem: Environmental > Terrestrial > Soil > Grasslands ...
CCGCAGCCCGGCGCTGGCGAGCTCTGCCCTGGCAAGGCGGTCATACCGGCCGGACGCCCAATCGCCGAACGGGTCCGGCGTATGGGCCAGCAGGTCACGGTACGAGAGCCGGTGCAGCGCGCGTGAGGCCAGCAGACGCTCGATCTCTGACTCGCCCGCCTTCACTGCCAGACGGATGGCACGATGCGCGGCCCCAATGGTCCGCAGCCGCTCCACCCGCCAGGGAAGATAGCGCTGAAACCACAGGTTGAGCGCAATCACCAGGACGACGAAGGAGAGCAGGGCGGCAATAATCAGAATTACCCGTTCGAGAGTCCCGCCGAATTCCACGAACCGCGCCGATGCCGAGGAAAACGCCAGGCGGACGAGTTCTGCCATCCGATGGCCGATGACGGGGGCGCGGCCAAGCGCTTCGCCGATCTGATCACCGGCCGTGTTCAGGCTTGCGCCGCCTTCTCGGATTGACCGCCCGGCCCTCGCAAATCCTGCAAGAAAATTGTAGAGGCGCCAGGAGAGGGTGGTCCACGAGCCCACCCAGATGAGCATGGCCGCATCGGCGATGATCTCCATCGCCCGGGCGCGACGTATTTCACTCCACAGCTTGGGCATGCCTTTCGTCCCCTAGATGCTTACTACCCGCTTCATCACCTCCCCAGCGGCTAATGCTGTCACTCGGGCTCACGCCCGCTTCCGCTCCAGTAACCCGTTCCGGACCTTCTCGTAGGCCGCGGCGGTGGCGGCGGCCAGCATGCGCGTGTCCGACCCGACGGAGACGAACCGGAATCCCCGCTCAATCTGCACCAGCGCGTCGTCCGCGCTGGACGCCATGATGCCCGCCACCTTCTGGTGCATCCGGGCCGCACTGAGGATGTGGTCGACTGCGCGTCGGTACTCAGGATTGTCAAACTGACGGAAGATCCCCAGGGACGCAGATAAGTCATTTGGGCCGATGAACAGCACGTCCACGCCTGGCACCGCCGCGATCGCCTCCGCATTCCGCACCGCTTCGGCAGTCTCCAACTGACAGATCACCAGCACCTCCTCGTTCCAGTGCGCGACGTAGTCGGGGAGGTCGAGGCCATACCGGCTGGCGCGGGTGCCTGCCACTCCGCGGATGCCGTCGGGAGGAAACTTCGCCGCGGCGACGGCGGCGGCAGCATGCGCCGCCGTATTCACCAGAGGGACCACGACCCCATGCCCTCCGCGGTCCAGCGCCTTCTTGATGAACGCCGCGTCGTTCGCGGGGACACGCACGACCGGCGTCACCTCCGTCCCCTTCATCGCCCGCACAATCTCTTCCACGGTCTCCCATCCTGCCGGGCCGTGCTCGGCGTCGATCACCAGCCAATCCATGCCAAAACTGGCCACCAACTCGGCGATCGCGGGCGAGGGGAAGCTGATCCACTGGCCGATGGCCAGGTGGCCTTCGCGCAGGCGCTGCTTGGTCTTGTTGGTTAACACGGTACCTCCTTAGCGTTCGTATACTTCGGGATTGGCAACGTGTATGGGCCGGTCTCCGCGCAGCACGGCCAGCACGTCGTCCGCAATCGATACCGCCATGCGCCGCAACGCCTCTTCAGTGTGCGCGGCCGTGTGTGGAGTCAGCATGGTGTGCGGAGCCGACAGCAACGGGTGATCTGCCGGCGGTGGCTCCGTCGCGTACACATCCACCGCCGCGCCGGCAATCCGCCCCGCCCGCAGGGCCTCGGCCAGCGCTTCCTCATCGATGACCTCACCCCGGGAGGTGTTGATCACCACCGCCGTGGATTTCATTAGCGCGAGTTGCCGGGCCCCAAGCAACCTCCGGGTCTGCGCGGTCAGGGGCACATGCAGCGTCACGACATCCGAGTCGCGCAGCAGTACGTCCAGGTCTGCGACTCGATCCGCCGGCACGGCCAGCCCCGGAGCCAGCAACGGATCGTACCCCAGGACGCGCATCGTAAATGCACTCCGACACTTCTCCGCGACCATGCGGCCGATGTTCCCGAGCCCAACCACCCCCAGCGTTTTGCCATCCAGCTCCATCCCGGTCAGCTGATTGCGGAGGTGAAATTCCCCGCGGCGGACCGCTTGATCAAGGCGCAGCGAATGTTTGGCCAGCGCCAGCATCAGCATGATCGTGTGCTCCGCCACGGAGACGCCATGCGTGCGCGGGACGAAGACCACCGGGATGTTCCGCTGCGTCGCCGCAGCCAGATCCACGTTGTCCAGCCCGGCGCCGTGGCGGCCGATCACGCGCAGCCGCGGCGCGCCGGCCATCATCTCGGCATCCAGCGGGGACAGCCGGACGATCACGGCATCCGCATCGGCGATCGCCCGGCGGAGGATTGCCGGGGTCGACTGCTGGAGCACCAGGACCTCAGCCGCGGCCCGCAGCACCGCCAGCCCGGCCTCGTGGATGGGCTCAGAAAGGACAACGACTGGTCGCATCAGGAGTCGGGAGCAGGCTTTCTGGACACCGCCGGAGGACTCCTTGTCTCTTTCACTCCCACGCCGTGCGGAGCAGCACGTCGACGATGCGCAGCGAGACCAGGGCGGCTCTCTTGCCCCCGATCTCAAACACCTCGCTGGCGTCTGCGGGCAGCGTCACCGTCAGTGTCTGCAAGAGATTGATCTTGGGCTGCTGCAGAATGACCGTGGCCTCGACCGTCAGCTGCGCCACGGGCAGTCCGCGGACGTCACTGCGCAGGGTCAGCTGGCCGATGTCGACATCTCCAAAGATGCGCACGCGCGACAGCACCAGCGCGCGGTAGAGGGCCACATCCACGCTACGCCGCACACCAGCCAGCGGGCGCGCCGGAATCCGCGGAACCGACACGGCGACCGTATAGTCGCGGATCAACGTCTCCAGAACCGGCACCAGCACGGAGAAGTGCTCGGCCCGCCCGGGAGGCACCGCCCACGGAATGCCGTCGCTGCCGAAGGCGATCAGATCGCCTGACGGAGAGAACCCTCTGGCATCGATGACCAGGCCCGGCACCGGCCCGGCCCCCCGATTCGTCACCCACCCGGTAATGACGAGGGTGTCGCCATCAAGGGCGTGGCTCACATCAGTAAGCGCAACGACGGGTTCAGGGACGGCGGCAGAAACCTGGGGCGTGAGTGTCGCCCCTAACGCGGCGAGACTGACGAGACTCACGGCGATCGCGCGCACAGCGGCACCTCGTCATCCATCATACCGTGCTCTTCCTTCTTGTAACGGGGGCAGGGGGGAAGCGGTTCCCGTCAGGAGGGAGTTTCCGCCAGCCGCCGAATGAACCTCCATCTCGCCCGAGGGTGAGCATGGCTGATCCTGCTGCGACGCTGGCCTATCTTCAAAGGGTGCCCCTCTTCCGCGCGCTGCCGGCGAAGGAACTGGAGTTCATCGCTCGGTCCGTGAAGGAGCGCGTCTATGAACCGGGCGCTGCCATTGTCAAGCAGGGGGAGCCGGGGGTGGGGTTCTTTCTCATTGCCGAGGGCCGGGTGGAAGTCGCGCACGATGGACACAGGATCCGCGATATGGGGCCCGGCGAGTTCTTTGGCGAGATGGCCCTGATGGAAGAACGCATCCGCACGGCGACGGTGACCGCCAAAGACCGGACGCGCTGCCTGCAGCTGGTGCGGTGGGACTTTCGCGCTTTGCTGAAGGAAAACCCCGACCTCGCCGTCAAGATGCTCGAGGTCGTGGTGCAGCGTCTCCGCGAGCATCCGCCCACACACGAGTCAGACTGAACGTGTAGCCGCACGGCAGGGGGGACGCCGTGTTCGCCTGCCCTCGCGATCAGCGCCCACTGCACCGCCGCACCGGCCCACAGGGCGTCTACTGGTTCTGTCCGACCTGCAACGGACGCGCGGTTGGCGTAGAACTGCTGCGGCGGACTGTCGCCCAGGCGGCGGTGGATCAGATCTGGAATGCCGCCCGCGAGCAGCGCGTCGCCGGCGGCCGTCCGTGCCCCTCCTGCCACGACCTGATGCACGAGGTCAGCAGCGGCCCGTCCGGCCCGGCGGTCGACGTGTGCCGCGTGTGCCGCTTCGTCTGGTTCGATCCGACTGAGTACGAGCAAATCGCCCCGGAGGTGCTGCCCGCGGCTGAGCGCGCGACGCCTGACCGGGCCACGGAGATCCTGGCCACGGCGCAGGGGGAGGCGATCGCCAAACGTTCCGAGCGTGATTTCGGCGCCGAAGCGCCACGTGAGTTGTGGAAATACCTGCCCGCGCTCCTGGGCTTGCCCGTCGAGTATGAGCAGTCGGTGTTCCACAGCGTCCCCTGGTTGACCTGGGCGATCATCGCTTTCATCTGCGCGTTCAGCATCCGCGCGTTTGCCAGCATCGAGGCGGCGGTGATACAGTTTGGCCTGATCCCCGCCCAGTACGCGCGGTATTTCGGCCTCACCTTCCTCACGTCGTTCCTGCTGCACGGCAGCTTTGGGCACCTGGCGGGGAACATGTATTTCCTGTACGTCTTTGGCGACAACGTGGAGGATTTTCTCGGCAAGGCGCGCTACGTGGGGCTCATCCTGATCGCGGCCGTCCTCGGCGACGTCGCCCACATCGCGATGGACCCGCGGTCGAATGTCCCCCTCATCGGCGCCAGCGGCGGGATCTCCGGCGTCATTGCCTTCTACGCCCTGAAGTTTCCGAAAACAAAGATGGGCGTACTGTTCCGCCTGTGGCTGATTCCCATCCGGTGGTTCAGGATCCCCGCGTACGCCTTCGTCGGATTTTGGATCCTGCTGCAGTTCCTGGGGGTCTACCTGGAGCTGGTCGGGGCGAGCTCCGTGTCGGCGCTGGCACACCTGGGCGGGGCGGCCACCGGTCTCGCGTTCTGGCTCATGTACCGGCACCTCAGCTAATCTAGTTGCCCTCCACCGGGAAGACGAACACCTGCAGGGCGTGAGGTTTCAGGTACGACTTCTTGAGCGCGTCCAGCTGCATGATGAGCCTGCTCACCCGCTCGTCGGGCAGCGCAATCCACAGCAGGTTGTTCGTTCCCGGCCAGATCGGGGTGCCGAAGCGGTGACCCTTGCGGCCCGCGCCGGTCGCGCCCGCCAGTTTGGTGTACTCATCGATCTGCGCCTCATCGAGGACCCCCCGCAGATCTTCATCGATCCCGGCATCATAGATCACCAGTACCATCTTCATGGCTGCGCTCTTCCGACCACCAGCGCCACGCGTCGCCTCACGGTGGCCTCTCTCTCGCTGCGGCCTTCACCTGGAGGGAGCTCTCCAGCAAGGACAGTTCTCTCCCCAGCGCGGGGACCACGTCTGAGACGTTCCGCTGTGCGCAGTAGGCCACGTCATCGGGAAGCCCGAGCCGGACCACGTTCCTACCGGCCGCTGACTGTGAGAAGATCGCCAGCGTGTCCGGCTCGCTCTGATACAATCGGAGCGCCGCGCTCGCACCGTCGGTCATCTCGGCCGATCCAGAGCGCAGGAGCGAGTCGACGAGGTACCCGGCGCAGTACGCGTCGTCGACGCTGAACCCGCCCTCCCGGCCGGCACACACGACGGCGAGATCGGCACCCCGCGCCGTCGCCTCCCGCCATGCTTCGCGGCATACTGCCGCGCCGTTTCGCATTGCGGCCACGAGCACGGTATCGGCATCCTTCACGGCCCGGATGGCCGCGGTGCCGTTGGTCGTCACAAACATGACCGGCCTCCCACGCAGCGGCGCCCGCGCCAGCTCCACCGGAGAGTTGCCGTAGTCAAATCCGGCCGGCGCCAGGCCCTCTTCTTCGCCGGCCAGAATGACATCGCTCCCGGAGACGGCCGCCTGCCGTGCGGCGCTGACGTCGCCGGCGATCAGGATCCGCGATGCCCCGCGCTCCACAATCGTGACCAGCGAGGTACTGGCGCGGATCACGTCGACGACGAGACAGATCTGTCCCTGACCCCAGCCCGCACGGCCGGGTGCCATCAGCGATGGGAGGAATGCGACGTGGAGCCGCATGGCGCCTACCCGTTAAACTGCCGCCACCGCAGGTCCTGTTGGATCACCCATTGCAGGCGGGCCTGAATCTCCCTCGCGGCGTCGTCCATCGGCACGCCCATGAATTCGGCGTCCGCGCGCGTCAGCGTCATCAGCAGCATCCGACCGCCAACGATATCCCACCCATCGCGCGTCCGCAACGCGGCAACCTCCGAGGGATCCGGGTCGGTGTCAAAAAACTGCTCCAGGCGCGCGACGACCGTCCCGACCCTGGCGGGATCAGGCAACAGGAGGATGAAGGAGTTGTTGACGAGGATCTCGCCGACTCGTTCTGTCTGGACGGCGGACGTCAGGAACGTCACTCGCAGGTAGTTCGCGGTCACCCGTCGCACGATCGGAATGTCGCGCCGTTTCAGATCAGCTTCAATGTAATCCACACGTTCCCGCGCCGTGGGGTGGTCACGCAGCGCTCCGGGATCGACCCGCGGACTCAGTTGTTCCTCGCGGGCCAGGCGTTCCATCAAGGTCAGTTCTCCCACCGGCGTGTACGGCGTCTTCACCAGATACGCGATCGCGGTCAGATCAGCGTCGCGCTCCAAATCACGCGAGTATCCCGACAGCAGGCTGACGCTCACTAACTGTGCCCCGGCCGCAATCGCCGCGTCCCGGCTGAGGACCGCGACCAGCAACGTCCAGAATGTGGCTTCGTTGCTGCGACCGATCATCACCAGTTGATGGCGGTGCGCCGCGTGGGCGATCTCATGCGCCAGCACGGCGGCCAGCTCATGGTCGGAGCGGACAAACGAGAGCAGCCCCCTGGTGACGTAAATGAACCCACCGGGGAGGGACAAAGCATTTGAGATCTCAAGATCGAGCACCTTAAAGGTGTAAGGAAGTCCTGGGCGGTCTGAGGCCGCGGCGACGATCTTCCCGATCCGCGTGACCCGCTCCAGCACCCCGGCATCCTGCACCAGCCGGTACTGCGACTCGAGTCGTCGCGCGTAGACCTGCCCGAGGCGGATTTCCTCCGCATCGGCGCCCTGAGCGTAGGCTGGCGCGCTACCCCGCGGCAGGACCATGCACATCCCGATGAGGGCGATCGCGATACGATGCTTCATGGTCGCTTAGTTGACGGCATACACGCGCCGCGCGTTCGCCGCGGTGGCGGCCGCGATCTCCTCCGGTGGGCAGCCGCGCAGGTCGGCGATGCGCTGCACGATGTGCGGCAGATAGGCGGGTTCGTTGCGCCGGCCGCGAAACGGCTCTGGTGCCAGCACCGGCGCGTCAGTTTCCACCAGCAACGAGCCCAACGGCACCTCCTGCGCGACCTGGGCGGCCGCACGGGCGTTGCGGAAGGTCACGGGCCCGGCCAACGAGATGAAATACCCGCGCTCGACGCACGCACGCGCGACGTCTACGGAACCTGAAAAGGCATGCATCACGACTCCGACCGGCTGCTCGCGCTCCAGGATCTCCAGCACCTCCGCGTGCGCCTCCCGGCAGTGAACGATCAGGGGAAGATTCCGCTCGCGGCTGAGCCAGATGTGCTCGATGAAGACCCGCCGCTGGACCTCTCGTGGCGCATAGTCCTTCGCGTAGTCGAGGCCCGTCTCTCCCACCGCGACGACCTTCGCGTGGGCGGCCAGCGGCCCGAGGTCCGCCATCGCCTTCGGCCCGGCGCGCCCGGCCTCATGGGGATGGACGGCCACAGCCGCGTGCACGGTGGAGAATCGACCGGCCAGGTCGACCGCGGCGCGGCTCGACGCGACATCGATGCCGACCGTGACCATGTCGATTACGCCGGCCTGCCGGGCGCGATCGATCACCGCAGCGAGATCAGCAGCAAACGCCTCGTCATCGAGATGCACATGCGAGTCGAATAACTCCACGTCTCACAGAAAGTCTACCACGCTCGCGATGACAGAAGGTGGCGGCACCTCCTTCTAAGTGATCTTCGCCCCCTTCGGCGCGTTCTTCTCCACGGTCAGGAGCGCCACTTCACCCTCCCACTCCGCCGCCAGCAGCATGCCCTGGGACGTCACGCCGCGCACCCGACGCGGTTCGAGGTTGGCCAGCACGATGATGCGCTTGCCGACCAGCTCGTCGGGCTGGTACAAGGGCACGAGCCCGGTGACGATCGTCCGCACGTCGCCGCCGATGTCGACCTTCACCTCAATGAGCTTTTCCGTACCCGCCACCCGGGTGGCGGCCAGGACCTCGCCTACGCGGATGTCGAGTTTTCGAAACTCGTCGATCGAGATCGTGCTCACGGTCTCTCCCCCTCCAGTCGAGGCGGCGCCCGGGGATGCGGCAACCTTTGTGTCAATCCGCGGGAAGATGGGCGCCCCAGAGCTCACCCGCGTCCCGGCCGGGAGTCCGCCCCACTGCCGGGCATCGTTAAGGCGCTGGGTGGTCAGCGAGGCCGCGATGCCAAGCTGTTCCCACACGCGTACCGTGGCGGTTGGCAACCACGGCGAAAGCAGGATCGTCGCGATGCGCACCGCCTCGAGGGTGTTGTACAGCACGGTGCCTGCGCGGGCGCGATCTGTCCGCACCACCTGCCAGGGTGCCTCTTCGTCGATGTACTTGTTCGCGGTCCCGAGCAGCCGCCAGATTTCTTCCAACGCGCTCTTGAAGTCGAGCCGGTCGATGAATCGTTCAACCGACGACGCCACCTCGATGGCAACCTGGCGGAGGAGGCGATCCTGGCCCGCCTCCGGCCCGCGCGCCGGCACCCGACCGTCAAAATGCCGTCCCAGCTGCGGGAGCGTGCGATTGAGCAGGTTTCCGTAGTCGTTGGCCAGGTCGGCATTAAAGCGGTGAATCAGCGCAGGTTTGTTGAAATCACCGTCTGTGCCGAACGGGATCTCGCGGAGCAGAAAATATCGCAGCGCATCTATAGCCACGCCAATCTCGGCCCCTGACTCGGACGCGATTTCCCGGCTCAGCGCGGCCGGATCGATTACGACGCCTAATGACTTGCTAAATCGCTGCCCCCCGAACGTGAGCCATCCATGGGCGAAGGTTTGCAGAGGTAGAGCGATCTCCGCGGCATGCAGTAGAATTGGCCAATAGACGGCATGGAATCGGACGATCTCTTTGCCAACGAGGTGCACATTGGCCGGCCAGAATCTCTCGAACTTTTCGCCGTTGGGATACCCGAGGGCCGAGATATAGTTCGTCAGCGCATCGATCCATACGTAGATGACATGGCGCTGGTCGAATGGCACCGGCACACCCCAAGAAAATGTAGACCGGCTTACAGAGAGATCTTTCAATCCCGAACGCACAAACGACACGACTTCGTTGCGCCGCACTTCAGGTTCAACACACGTCGGGTTCTCCTTAATGTAGTCAAGGAGCCATTGTTGGTACCTCGACAGGCGGAATAGATAGGAGTCTTCTGAGGTCCACTCGGTCTTCCGACCAGTGTGGATTAAGCAGGTCTTGTCTGGCGCGAGTTCGGTTTCAAGGTAGAATGATTCGCACGATGAACAATACCATCCCTCGTACTTCCCCAGGTAGATGTCACCTTTCTCGTAAAGATTTCGGAAGACCTGCGCAGCAACTCGTTCGTGACGTGGCTCCGTGGTACGAATGAAATCATCGTTGGAGATGTTGAGGAATTCCCACAGCTTCTTGAACTCCGCGGCAATGCGATCACACCACTCTCGCGGTGTCACATCATGTTGCTTGGCGACTCGCTCAATATTCACGCCGTGCTCATCGGTCCCTGTCAGGAAGAACACGTCGTACCCCGCGAGCCGCTTGAAGCGCGCGGCCACGTCGGCGGCGATGGTCGTGTACGCGTGGCCGATGTGCGGCACGTCGTTGACATAGTAGATCGGCGTTGTGATGTAATACCGCTTCTCGTCCACGGTCCTCACCTCAAACAAAAACACCCCTCGTCTCCAGGGACGAGAGGTGCCTCTCGTGGTACCACCCACATTCGCGCGAAGGTCGCGCCTCGTTCCGGATACAGGCTACGCCTGGTCTTCTCAGTCTCCCCGGTCTTCCCAGTCTCCCCAGTCTAAAAGAACCCGGAATTCTGGACTGTGAAGACTGGGTAGACTGTGTAGACTCAGAAGACTCGGCTCTGGCCGATACCCTTGCCCTGTCACGGGGGCCGGCCGGCAAACCCTACTGCGTGATTGGTGATTCGTGATTAGTGATTCGTCGAATGACCTTAGGCAATCCGAAACGAGTCACGAATCACGATTTGGGGTTGCGGCTCCGGAACCATGTTCGCCGCACCGCCGTCACCGGCTCTCACCGGACCCGGCTCGCTTGCGCCGGCCGTGCGGGTACTCCCGTTCCGTCATCGCTTGCCGCCCATTGTAGCGGTGGAGTCACGGAGTGTCAACGACGGAGCGGATGGACGTGGCAGACGTCATAGATCTCGGGATCCGTCGAGAGCGTGACAAGGGGGTCCAGCCCCGCGCCGACCTCCTTCCGGGCCGCGCTGTCGCGCCACGCCTGATAGGCCTCCGGAGTATCCCAGGTCGCGGTCACGACATACGGGCCGCCACCGCGCGGGCGCAGCAGTTCACCGCTGCGCAGCCCCGCGACGCGCGCCGCCGCCCCCAGGACGTCCAGATCCGCGAAGCGGCGCTCGAACTCCGCTTCCCCGCCGGGGTGCACGGTCATGCGCAAGATGGTCCGGATCATCAGCGTCCCTCTCTGTCTGCGGCAGTCTGTCCCGCTGGTGCGGCGATGCCGGAGAGGCCATAGGTCTCGTGGGCCTCCTCCGGCGTGATCATCTCATCCCGCAGGTCTCGCTGGATCAGCGCACGATCGCGGCGCGCCGGATCTCCCCATCCGCCGCCGCTGCCGGTGACCAGCCTCGCGACGTCGCCCCGGGCCAGCCGGTAGCGCGCGCACTTTCCGAAGACCACCTCACGGCCGCCCTGATGCAGGACCTTCACGAAATTCGGGGATCCGGGGTGACCGCCGGCCACGCTCCACGGCGGAAATTTGAACCGGCCGAACGTGGCCGTCAGCTGTGCCTCATCGGCGATGATCCGGTAGTCGCGGACCAACCCGCGTCCGCCGCGGAACTGCCCCGCGCCGCCGCCGTCCACGTTGAACGCAAACTGATCGACCATGACCCCGTGCCGCGTCTCGGTAACCTCGACGGGGATGACATACGTCTCGCCGTCGCCGGAACACACGAGTCCGCTCTCCCCATCCTTGCGCGCGCCGGCGCCCCAACCTCCGGCCTGCGGCTCCACCAGGATGAACAGGTCGCCGGTATCGGGATGCCGGCCTGAGATCACCGTGCCGCACACGCTCAGGAAGTGCCCCGCCGTCAGACGATCGGGCAGCACCGCCGCGAGTGCCTTCCATACCAGATCGATGGCGTAGGCCTTTGTTTCCCAGTACGTGGACACCGGCGCAGGCCGCTCCGCCGTAAAGATGGTGCGGGGCGGGCAGATGACCTTCACCGGCCGGAAACACCCTTCGTTGACGGGGATGAGCGGTCCGGTCACCGCCTTGAAGATGGTCCGGATGGATGAGAGCAGTCCGGTCCGCGTGGCGTTGATCGGCCCCGGGACCTGGGGATGCGTCCCCGTGAAGTCGCAGACGAACTCGTCGTCGGTGATCGTGACGGTCACCCGCACGGGGAACGGCCCGTGACCGATCCCGTCATCGTCGATCATGTCGCCGGCTTCGAACACGCCCTTCGGCAGCCGGCGCAGCTCCCGCCGCGTCAGCCGCTCGCCGTGGTCCAGCAGATGATCGATAGCCCGCTGCATTGCGGCTGGGCCGAACTTTTCGCACAGATCGACGAACCTTCGCTCCCCCACGCGCAGCGCGGCGACGCCGGCCCACAGATCGCCGAGCGTCATGTCCGGCAGGCGGACGTTCGCCGCGAGCAGATCCAGCACGCTGGCCACGGGCCGGCCCCGGTCAAACAGCTTGACGCATGGAAAGACGAGGCCTTCCTGGTAGACTTCTGTGGCGTCGGTCGTCCAGCTGCCCGGGTCCTTGCCGCCCAGCTCGGTCCAGTGCGCTTTGTTGACCATGAACGCCACCAGCCGCCGGCGGAAGAACACGGGCAGGATCAACGACACGTCGGATGGATGCGTCCCCCCGCCCCCGTACGGATCGTTGGTGATGATGATGTCTCCCGGATGAAGCCGGCCGGCAAACTTCCCGCGCACCTCGGCGACGGCCTGCCCCAGCGTGCCCAGGAATCCGGTCACGCCCTGGCCCTGCGCCAGCATCTGTCCGCGCGCGTCGGTGAGGCCGCACGCGTAATCCAGCACTTCATAGATGATGGGACTCTTGCTGGTGCGCTGCAGGGCGACGAACATCTCATCGCCGATGGCCACGAGCGTGTCCTTGATGATCTCCAGCGTGAACGGATCAGTGCCGCGCGGGCGCTGCATCGGTTCCCTCCGCAGGCGTGCAGCCCGGATAGAGATGGCACCGCACACGATGATCGCCGTCGACGGCCGCCGCGACGGGATCCAACCGCGGGCACACATCAAACGCGTCGGGGCACCGCGGGTGGAAACTGCAGCCCGGCGGCACGCGGGCAGGGCTGGGCGTCTCTCCACGCGGAACGATCCAGCGGGGTTTCAACCGTTCTTCCTCTTCCGAGACCACGGGGATCGCGGAGAGCAACATCCGCGTGTAGGGATGCCGTGGAGCAGAGAACAGGGCCGGGGTGGCGGCCAGTTCCGCCAGTTTGCCCAGATACATCACCGCCACCCGCGTGGCCACATTGCGCATCAGGCTGAGGTCGTGTGTGATGAACAGGTACGTGAGATTCAGCCGGCGCTGCAGATCCACCAGCAGGGCGATGATTTTTCCCTGCACCGACACGTCCAGCGCCGAGGTCGGCTCGTCCAGCACGAGAAACGATGGCTCGGTCGCCAGCGCGCGCGCGATCGCCACGCGCTGCTTCTGGCCGCCGCTCAGCGCGTGGGGAAAGGCGTGCATGAACTCCGGCGGCAATTCCACCATCTCCAGCAACGCTGTCACGCGGCGCAGCGCCTCCGCGCTGGTGTGCGCCAGTCCGTGCACGCGCAGGGGCACCTCCAGCGTCTGCCGCACGGTGCGCCGGGGATTCAACGACGACCCAGGGTCCTGGAACACCACCTGGATCGCTTTCTTGATCGCGGGCACACCGCGGCGCACCTCCGGATCGGCGATGTCATACCCGCGAAACCACATCGATCCGGCCGTTGGCCGGTAGGCGCCGAGCAGAGTCATCGCCAGCGTGGTTTTGCCTGAGCCGGACTCGCCGACCAGCCCGAATGTCTCACCCGGGTGCAGCGCGAACGACACCCCGTCGACCGCCTTGATCACCCCGACCTGCCGCATCAGAAAACCGGTGCGGATGGGGAAGTGTTTGACGACATCGACGAGGCGCAGCAAGGGCTCACTCATGGCCGCGTTACGGCCGGGGCGGTATTTGATGGGAGGCCGGAGGCCTCATCCGTTCCCTCTCCCGTGGGGAGAGGGATGGGTGAGGGGGCGGCCCGCTCCGCCGAGGGCCGCGAACCGTCGTCATACAGGACGCACGCGACATCGTGCTCTGCACCGACCCGCACCCAGGGCGGAGGCTGCTGGCAGCGCGGCTGGGCAAACTGGCAGCGGGGCGCAAAGCGGCAACCCGGCGGGGGATTCAGGTAATCGGGAATCATCCCATCGATGCCGCGAGGGACGCCCTCGCCGGTCAGCTTGGGCACCGAGGCCAGCAGGCCCTGTGTGTATGGGTGCTGCGGCGCGGAAAACAAGTCGGCCGTCGGTGCGGTTTCGGCGATGCTGCCGGCGTACATCACGTAGACGCGATCGGTCGTCTGGCGCACCACGCCCAGGTTGTGGGTGATCAGGAGCACCGAGGTCCTCTTCGCGTCGACCAGCGACCGCATCACCTGCAGGATCTGCTCTTGAATCGTCACGTCCAGCGCGGTGCCCGGCTCGTCGGCGATGACGAGCGCCGGCTCATTGACTAGCGCCATGGCGATCAGCACGCGCTGGCGCATCCCGCCGCTGAGCTGCACGGGATACGCCCGCATGATGCGCTCGGGATCCGGCAGGGCGACCTCCTTAAGGATGTCGACCGCCCGCGCCCAGGCCGCGCGCTCCGAGGGCCGGCCCCCGGGGCGGCGGGCGATGATGTCCAGCAGTTGATCGCCGACAGTGAAGACGGGATTCAGCGCCGCCATGGGATCCTGAAAGATCATCGCGATCTCGCGGCCGCGGATCTGCTGCAATTCTCCGGGCGGCAAGGCCAGCAGGTTGCGGCCGGCAAACCAGATCTCTCCGCGGATCCGGGCCCGGGGCGGCTGCAGCAATCCCAGCACCGCGCGGACCGTGAGCGATTTGCCGCACCCGGTCTCCCCGACCAGCCCGACTTTCTCCCCACGGCCAACGGTCAGGTTGACCCCGTTGAGCACCCGGCTGTGACCCCGGTAGCCGGTGAAGCTTACATGGAGGTTGCGGATGTCCAGCAGCATTTCGCGCGGCACTCTACACCTCAACGCCGAAGATATCGCGCAGGCCGTCGCCCAGCAGGTTGAACCCCAGCACGATCACGAGGATGGCCAGGCCGGGGAACACCGGGACCCACCACAGGTCCGGCATATACTTGGCGCCGTCGGCCACCATCGTGCCCAGGTCCGGATCGGGCGGCTGCACCCCCAGCCCCAGGAAGGAGAGGCTGCTGCCGATGAGGATGACGAAGGCCATGTCCAGGGTCATCTTCGTAAGAATCGCCGGAAGGCAGTTCGGCAGAATCTCCCGCAGCAAGATGTGGGCGGGTGAGGCGCCGACGATCTGGGCGGCCTGCACGTAGCCCTCGTTCCGCAGCGAGGAGACCAGCCCGTAGACCAGGCGCGTGTACCAGGGCCACCACATCACAGAGACGGCCAGCATGGCGTTCTGGAGGTTCGGCTCCAGCACCGCCATGATTGCCAGCGCCAGGGCCAGCGGCGGGATGGAGAGAAAGATATCGGTGACGCGCATGATGACCGTCTCCGGCCAGCCGCGGTAGTATCCGGCCAGCAACCCGAGCACGACTCCGGTGGGGACCGCCGCCGACAGCACGACCAGGCCCAGCAGCAGCGAGAAGCGATAGCCGAACACGACGCGCGTGAGGATGTCGCGGCCGATGGTATCCGTCCCGAACAAGTGGGATCCCCCGGGGGGCAGGCTGGCGTGCTCGAAGTCGGTGAACGCGCGCGCATGCCGCGGGAACGGCGTGACCCACGGCGCGAACGCCGTCAGGAGCACCACGACCACGACGATGCCAAGACCGAACAGCGATCCTCCGTTGCGGGAGAACGCATACCAGGTCCGCCGCAGGTTCTCCCTGGCGGGGGCTGCGGCCACGACGCTCATGCCGCTTCGTCCGCTTGGCGCAGCCGGATGCGCGGGTCCAGGTATCCCACCAGGATGTCGATGAGAAAGTTGATGACGACGAAGAACAGCCCCATGATTATGACCACAGCGACGATCGCATTGAGGTCTTTGCGCAGGATGACCTGGACGCCGTAGCGGGCAATGCCAGGCCAGTTGAAGACGGCTTCGACGAGAAACGCGTTGCCCAGCAGCGCGGCAAAATCCAGTCCCAGGATGGTGACGGTGGGAATCAACGACGGCTTGAGCATGTACTTCAGCGCGATGCGGGCGTTGGAGATCCCAAATGCCCGGGCCGCCTCAATGAACGGGCGGCCGGCAACATCCACCATGCTGGCGCGGGTCAGCCGCGCCGCCTGGGCTACCCCGGCCAGCGCCAGGCTCACCGCCGGCAGGACGAGATGCCGCAGGAAATCGAGATAGGTGGCCGGGTTGCGGTCCAACAGCGCGTCGATCGTGACCAAGCCGGTCACCGGCGGCGGCGGAACCGCTCCGGCGCTCAAGCGGCCGGCGACCGGCAGCACCCCCAGGGCATACGCGAAGATCAACATGAGCACGATGGCCCACACAAAGGCCGGAGTGACCACCCCGCCCAGCGAAATCAGCCGCACGAGCGTGTCTACCCAGGTGTCGCGGTACGAGGCCGCCAGGATCCCCAGCGGCACGCCAACCGCCACCATCAGCAGGCCGGCGTAGAGCACCAGTTCCAGCGTCGCGGGAAACAGATCATGCAGGTCGGTAGTCACCGGCCGGTGCGTGTACAGCGACTCACCGAAGTCGCCACGCACCACCCCGCGGACGTAGTGGGCGTACTGCACCGGCAGTGGCTCGTCCAGATACATCTGAGCCCGTAACGCGGCGATCTGGGCCCGTGACGCGAGTGGTCCCAGGGCGATACGGGCCGGGTCCCCGGGGATGACCCGCGCGATGACGAAGATCAGCAGCGACAGCCCCAGGAGCACCAGGACCGACAGCAGGACCCGGTGGATCAGAAACGTCGAATAGCGCAGGTTACTTGCCGCCCATCGCCTTCTTCTTCGCCATGTCCACCTGCCACAGGCGGAAGTTCCAGTGCGCGCCCTGCACGGGGATAGCCTTTGCCGGATCCACGAACGCCGGCGTCACATATTCCTGGTAGGCAAACACGGCGAACTGTTCGTACGGGTAGATGTCGGGGACCTGATCCACGATCATCTTTTGGGCCTGCTTGTACAGGGAGAGCCGCTGATCCGGGTTGGCGGTCGTGCGCGCCCGGTCGAGGAGGCCATCAACGTCCTTGCTCTGCAGCCACTCCATCGACGTCCAGCTGCCGGCCGCGCTGCCGTGATACGTGCTGTAGAGGAACGAATCCGGATCGGGGTAGGTGCCGGCAAAGAAGATCGGTACGATGTTGGGAGTGGTGTCGGGCTTGGTCGCCTTCTCCGTCATCAACGCCCACGGCACTTTAACGACTTTTACGTTGACGCCGATGTCGGCCATGTTCTGCTGGAAGAGGAGGGCAATCTTCTCCTCCAGCGGCACCTCGGCGACCCAGCCAAACTCCAACTCCACATTCTTCGACTTCGCCTGGGCCAGCGCCGCCTTCGCCGCCGCCACGTCCCGTTTGGGGACCGGCAGCGTGGGATCGAAGCCGGGGAAGCCCTCCGGAATGGGGCCGCGGGCGGTCTTCCCGGCGGCGACGCGGTCGTTGATCTGGATCAGACGCAGCACCGCCGCATAGTCGAAGCCCAGGACCATGGCCCGGCGGACGTTGAGGTCATCGGTCGGCGCGCGCTTGGTATTGATCTTCAGGAACAGGTTGCTCTGACCGCGCTCGGTGGCCAGCGCGATGCCCGGCGTGTCGCCCAGCGCGCGATAGATCTCCGTCGGCAGCCACTGGCTGGTGACGTCGTGCTCGCGCCGCACCATCAGCGTGCGGATCGTGGCGGCTTCCACCGAGAGCAGCACGCGCACCTCGTCCGGCGCGTTGACCGCGAACACCTGCCAGTAGCCGGGGAACTTCTCAATCACGGAGAGCTGCTGCGGGTTGTGGGCCTTGATCCGGTACGGTCCGGATCCCGCGTCGGTGGTGCTGAGGAACGCGTCGCCATAATCTCCAAACTCGCCGAACTTGCCGTCCTTCTTGTTCTTCAGCACGAGGGCACGGTTCACAACGCCCAGCCGGACCAGCGTGGCGAGGAAGGGGCCATACGGTCTGGTTAACGTGATGGCCACGGTGGAGGGGCCGCTCGCTTTCACGGCGGAGACCCACCCGTCGTACAGGTAGGAAAAGCCCTGCTTGAGAGCCATCATCCGCTGCAGCGAGAACTCCACGTCGGCTGCGGTGAGTTCGGTGCCGTCGTGAAACTTCATGCCTCTGCGGATCTTGAACGCATAGGCGAGACCGTCAGGACTGACCGTCCAGGACTCCGCCAGCGAAGGCACCAGCTTCCCGCCTGGGGCCGCGGCGACCAGCGTGTCGTACAAGTTGTAGAAGAGGATAGAATCCACAAAATCGGTGCTCTTGGCCGGATCGATCTCGGCCACTGCCACCTCGTCGATCCGCAACACAATCGGCTCACGCGGCCCGCCCGCAGAGGGCCCGTGAATAACCAGCACGAGCATGACCAGCGCCATCGCCATTACCGCCAGCCGTTTCACCGCCTCCACCTCCTTGTGAGTACCGAATTTCCCAATTAGGCTTTCACTGGCTCGCGCGTGACTTCTAGCACCGCGAACGTCTTCGGATCCACTCGCACACCGTAGTCCTGCTCAGCCTGCTCGATGGTGATGTAGCCGTGGCGGACGTCCTCGGCCACCAGCGCCGGAGGCCGGGCGGCAGGCGAGCCGTACCCTCCGCCGGTGCCGGTGACGAGTCTTGCCACTTCCCCTTTTCGCAGCCGGTAGCGCGCGGTCTTCCCGAACACCTCTTCTCGGCCATCCGCGTGCAAAATCTTCACGTAGTTGCGCGAGCCGAGGTGCCCGCCGGCCAAACCCCACGGCAGGTATTTGTGCCGGCCGAACGTCGTCGTCAGGTACGCCTCGTCGGATGTGATCCGGTAGTCGCGAATCAGCCCCTTGCCGCCGCGGAAGGCTCCGGCCCCGCCGGGATCGGTGTGGAAACTGTATTGATCCACGAGCACACCGTAGCGGGTCTCGGTGACCTCCACCGGAATCACGTACGTCTCCCCGTCACCGATGCAGACCAGGCCGTTTTCTCCGTCCTTGTGCCGCCCGCCACCCCAGCCTCCGGCCTGCGGCTCCACGAGCAAAAACAGGTCGCCGGTATCGGGATGCAGCCCGGCGACGATCGTGCCGCACACCGACAGGAAGTGGCCGGCGGTCAGGCGCTCAGGAACGACCTGGGCCATCGCCTTCCAGATAAGGTCGGCGACGTACAGCATTGTTTCCCAGTACGTCGACACCGGGGCCGGGTGCTGCGCGCTGAAGATCGTGCGCGGCGGACAGGTGATGCGCAGGCTGCGGAAGGCGCCGTCGTTCACCGGGTTGCCGGGATTGGTGATAGCCAGGTAGAGGGCACGCACCCCGCTCACCAGGGCGGTCATCGTGCAGTTCACCGGACCCGGGACCTGGGCGTGCGTGCCGGAAAAGTCCACGTGGAACTCCTCGGGGTTCACGGTGATCCTCACCCGCACCGGAAACGGGCCGTGGCCGATGCCATCGTCGTCGATGAAGTCCTCGGCCTCGTACACGCCCGCCGGAAGCTGCCGGAGCTCCAACCGCGTCAGCGTGTCGCCGTCGGCCAGCAGCTTGTCGATGGCGCGCTTGACGACGGCCACGCCGTACTTGTCGCACAGGTCGCGGAAGCGGCGATCGCCGACGCGCAGGGCGGCGACGCCGGCCCACATGTCGCCCAGGGTCATGTCCGGCAGCCGCACGTTGGCGCGGATCAGGTCGACCACGCTCTCGATGGGCGTTCCGCGGTCAAACAACTTGACGCATGGGAACTGCAGTCCTTCCTGATAGACTTCCGTCGCGTCCGTGGTCCAGGACCCGGGATCCTTCCCACCCACCTCGGTCCAGTGCGCCTTGTTGGCGGCAAACGCCACAATCTCCCCGTCGTAAAAAATGGGCATGACCAGCGAGACGTCCGACAGGTGCGTGCCCCCGCCGGTGTAGGGGTCATTCGTCACGATGATGTCGCCGGGGCGCAGGTCGGCCCCGAACTTCTCCAGCGTATAGCTCACCGCATGCGAGAGCGTCCCTAAGAACAACGTCACCCCGTTGCCCTGCGTGATCAGCTGGCCGCGGGCATCGGTGAGACCGGTCGCATAGTCCAGGACTTCATAGATGATGGTCGACATGCTGGTGCGCTGGAGGGCGACAAACATCTCATCGCCGATCGCCACCAGAGCGTTCTTGATGATCTCCAGGGTGAAGGGGTCGACCGCCTCCGCTTCACGTCGCCCGCGCGGCCGCGCCTTCCCTCGATTACTCAACACCTTGGCCATGACAGGTCCCTAACCCCTCACCCTTTTATCCCTCTCCCTCCAGGGAGAGGGGGATGCGGTTGGGCGCTACCGCGCCCTCTTTGATTCGATCACAAGATTGCCGTACGCATCGACGGTCGCGCGCTGGCCGGGGAAGAGCACAGTGGTCGCCGCAGGTTCCTCGATGATCGCAGGACCCCTGACCGCCGCCCCGGGCCGCAGCCGGTCTCGTTCGTACACCGCGGATGCGAGCCGGCCGTGGGCATCGAAATCCACCTCCCGCCGGCCCTTCAGCGCACTGCGCCCCGCGCCTTTCCCCCCGCTCCCGGCTCCGGATTTCGCGGTACGCAGCCGCGGCACGCGCGGCTTGTCCACCGTCCCGAACGCGGTCAGGTGGAAGTTCACGAACTCTACGGCCGACGGCAGGCGGAACGTGTAGCGCTGCTCGTGCAGGGCGTGGAAGCGTCCCTCTACTTCCCCAATGGCCGCTGCCGTCATCGCCCCGGCCGGCACCGGCACCTTCACGGTGTGCTCCTGGCCAGCGTAGCGCATGTCGGCAAACCGCTGGAACACGAGGCGTGACGGCTCCACTCGCTGCTGGGCGAAGTACGTGCGCGCCTGATCTTCCAGCGTGCGCCACATCCTGTCCAGCCCGTCGTTGGCCGCGGCCTGCGTGCGCAGAATCGACGTCCAGATGAGATCGTAACGCAGGTCGGTCATCAGCATTCCCCAGGCCGAGAAGACGGCGGGGCTGGTGGGGATGAGCACCCGGGCGATGCGCAACTCGTCCGCCAGCGCCGTGGCATGCATCGCACCGCCGCCGCCGAATGCGACCAGCGTGAAGTCCCGCGGATCATACCCACGGTGCACGGACACCAGCTTCAGGGCATTCACCATGTTGGCATTGGCCAGGCGGATCACGCCCAGGGCCGCTGCTTCTACTGAGATCCCGAAGTGCCGGGCGATGGGCCCGAGCGCCTCGCGCGCGCGGGTGACGTCCAGCGCAATCTCGCCGCCCAGGAAGTAGGCGGGGTTGATCCGTCCGGCGACGACATTGGCGTCGGTCACCGTCGGCTCGCGCCCGCCGCGCCCGTAACAGGCCGGCCCCGGCATCGCGCCCGCGCTCTGCGGACCGACGTGCAGGCTACCGGCCTCGTCGATCCAGGCGATCGACCCACCGCCGGCGCCGATCTCTACGATGTCGACGACCGGAATCTTGATGGGATACCCTGCCGAGGCGCGGGTCCACTCAATCTTGTAGTCCGTGGTCACTTTCACATCACCGCGTTCCACGAGCGAGGTCTTGGCCGTGGTGCCACCGATGTCGAGTGAAATGAGGTTGGCCTCCCTCACCACGCGCCCGATGGCTGCGGCCCCCAGCACGCCGGCCACAGGCCCGGACTCCACCATGGCGATCGGCGCCTCACGCGCCGCGGCAAACGTCGCCGTGCCCCCCGAGGATTGCATCACATACCGCGCGCCGCCGACGCCGATGCGTGCCAGCTCGCGATCCAGCCGGTCCAGGTACCGCGCCGCAATCGGTTTGACATAGCTGTTCAGCACCGTGGTGCTCGTCCGTTCATATTCTCGCCACTCCCGCGTGATCTCATGCGACGCAGTGACGGCGATCTGCGGCCAGCGCTGACGGATGAGCTGCGCCGCCCGCGCCTCATGGGCCGGATTGGCGTAGGCGTGGAGAAAGCAAATGCCGATCGCCTCCACCTGCTCGCCGATCAGGCCGGCCGCCGCCGCCAGCACCTCGTCGTCTGCCAGCGGCACCAGAACCTCGCCTTTGTAGTTGACCCGCTCGGTCACTTCCAGCCTCAGGGCGCGCGGCACGAACGGCCGGGGTTTCGCGTACGTCAGATTGTACAAGTCGGGACGGTTCGCGCGGCCAATCTCCAGGACATCCCGGAAGCCCCTGGTGGTGATGAGCCCAGTGCGCACGCCTTTGCGCTCCGTGAGCGCATTGATGATGACGGTCGTACCGTGCACGAAGAAGTTGATCGCCTGCACGTCGACGCCGGACTTGCGCAGGGTATCGATCACCCCCCGCTCGAACTCTGGGGACGTCGTGTCCGCCTTCGCCGACCCCAGCCGTCCGGTGCGCTCATCTAAGGAGACGAGATCGGTAAACGTTCCGCCGATGTCGCTGGCCACACGCATTGCCTTACTCCTCCGCGCGTCTGCCCCAGGGGTGGTGGAGTTGCTTTTCGCGTTCTCCTACAGCACGCCTGCCGACGTGAGCATCTCCCGCAGCCTGGCGCGAGACTCCGCCGTCAGCGGACCCGCCGGACGGCGCACCGCAGCGTGGGGAATCAGATCCAGCATCACCATCGCTTCTTTGACGACGACAAAGAACGGCGCATCCAGCTGATACAGCGCCGCCAGCCCCAGCCGCCGGCGCAAGAGCTCTGCCGCCTCAGCGGGCTGTCCCTGTCTCCATCGTTCGTAGACCTGCACCGACAGCTGCGGCGCGAAGTTCGCCAGCGCCGGAATCGCCCCGTCGCCGCCGGACTGCAGCGTGTTAAGGAGATGAAACTCGTACCCGCACAGCACGCTGAACTCCGGCCGCAGCGGTTTCACCCGGGCCAGCACCTCGTGGATGTGCGCGATGCTATCCACGGTCTCCTTGATGCCCAGCACGTTGGCGTGGGCCTCAGCCAGCCTGGCGACGAGTGCCGGCGGAATGGTGCGACCCACGACGGCGGGGAAGTTATAGATGACCACCGGCAGGTCGACAGCCGCGGCCACGGCGGCGACATGCGTCTCGATCGCGCGGTCGTTTGGGGTCCAATAGTAGGGAGGAATCACCACCACGCCGTCTGCGCCGCTCTCCTGCGCGTGCCGCGCCAACGCCACGGCCTCATCGGTCGATGTGCTGGCGCAGCCGATCAACACGGGAACGCGGCCGTGGACCTGTGTCACGACGAGGGGCGCAAACTGGCGGCGCTCATCGAGCGTGAGGTGCATGACCTCGCCGGTGCTGCCCAGCGCGAAGATCCCATGCACGCCTCCCCGCAGGAGGAACTCGATGTGCCGCGCATTCGCGTCGTCATCGATACGACCGCGTTCGTCGAACAGGGTCACCATCGGTGGGATGATGCCAGCAAAGCGACTCACAGGAGCGGCCTCCTTCATGGCGCGCAGATAGTCGTCCACATACCGCCGCGCATCGGCGCGGTGCTCCACCGGGACGAGGACGTCGCCCCACACTCCGATGGCGCGACGGATCACTTCAGCGTACCCGGGCACCTGCCGGCTGCGCACAACCGCCGGGATACCCGCCTCGTGGAGAATCCGCTGCACCAGGAGGGCCTCGGATTCGTTGGCGGCCTGATGCACCCGAGTGTAATCCATCATGTCCCCCGCTGCCGCTTCCCCTGCAGCACCAGGGCCATCTCGTACACTGTCCGCCTGGGCAGCCGGTGCGCCTGCGCCACCTGCCGGACGGCGTCTTTCACCGGAACGCCTGATCTCAAGAGTCCCCGCAGGTACGCCGCGGGGTCATCGGGCGGGATCTTCGCCCGACCAGACGCCTCGCCCCGAACCGGCTGCGCACCCGCGACGACCAGCGTTAGTTCCCCGCGCGGCGGGGGCTGCGCCATGCGATCTGCAACCTCCGACACCGTCCCGCGGACGATCTCTTCAAACTTCTTCGTCAGTTCTCTCATCACTGCGACCTGCCGGTCTCCCAGGACGGCACGAAGATCGCGCAGCGCGCGCACGACGCGGTGCGGCGCCTCAAACATGACCAGCGTCCAGGGAATCCGTGCGATGTCTAATAGCGCACGGCGGCGCTCACCCGCCTTGCGCGGGAGAAATCCCAGAAACACAAACCGGTCGGTGGGCAGCCCCGCGACCGACAGGGCCGCCGTGATGGCGCTGGCCCCGGGAACCGGCACGACGGGAACACCGGCGGCAACCGCCTGCCGGACGAGCGTGAATCCCGGATCGGACAGCACGGGAGTGCCGGCATCCGACACCAGCGCCACCGAGGCGCCCTCCTGCAGCCGCCGCAGGAGCTCCTGCGCGCGTGTCTGCTCGTTGTGTTCGTGATAGCTCACCTGCGGTGTGGTGATTCCGTAGCGCTGCAGCAGCAGGCGCGTATGCCGGGTGTCCTCGCAGGCGATGACGTGAACCTCGCGCAGAATCCGTAACGCCCGCGCGGACACATCTTCCAGGTTGCCAATCGGCGTGGCGACGACATAGAGCGTACCCGTCGCCATGTTAATAGTCTGCAGTCAAAGATCCTGTCCGCGTGGCATGTGCCGTTGAAGGCGACGTTTGGACTGCCGGCTGCTGACTGCTGGCTGCTGACTGGTTCTTCTGCCAAGCAATCCCCGCAGGAGCAGAATCGCCGCAGCCTTGTCCAGTGGTTCATTCATGTTGCCGCACTTGGGAGACTGGATACACGAGGGACAGCCGGCCTCGCATGGACACGCCTCGATGGTGTGCAGGGTCGCCGCCATCAGGTCGTCCAGCAGTTCGTAGCCTTTTTCCGCGATGCCCACGCCGCCGGGATGGCCCTCATAGATGAAGATGGCCGGGGCGCCCAGGTCAGGGTAGACGGGATACGAGACGCCGCCGAGGTCCCAGCGATCGCACATCGCAAACA
>Ga0209266_1000727_pt1 | contig 24247 bp, 19 predicted proteins | sample GraSoiAngelo_132_FD_185889 | JGI IMG/M metagenome (GOLD analysis project Ga0209266, IMG submission 185889) | Grasslands soil microbial communities from the Angelo Coastal Reserve, California, USA - 14_0929_02_40cm (SPAdes) (version 2) | ecosystem: Environmental > Terrestrial > Soil > Grasslands ...
TACCCGTTCTGCGAAAGGTACTGGTAGATTGTCCGAGAGCCTTGCGAGACTCCATTGAGGTCGTAGGTACCTGTCGAGTTCAGGTGCAAGACTCGAGGAGTGGTAGTCAAAAGGTAGAGGTCCGTCATCCTTCCGACAGTGTAACTCGTCGTTAGTGTAGCAGTCTTCGCAGATGGATCGATTGCCAGCGCGTAGTTGAACGATAGCTGTGAGTACTGGGCAAATGCTCTAGGAGTGGATGCGTCCCAGAGTGGGAGTAAAGGATCTGGATACATTCTCCACCAGATCGCGTTGAGGTTCGTGTAGTTGAGTCCCCAAGTCCAATGGTTGCTGTCCTTCGAAGTCAGCGGGATAATCTGGCTGTTAGCAACGTAGGTTGGAACCGGGTGAGTCCCAAAGGCCGAGAGAGGGTATCCGAGGCTGAACGAAGCGAAGACCGAGTCGCTGCGGTCTGGAGAATTGGGGAATATGGTGGAAGTGCCATTCTCTCTGAAGGCCACGAGCGAGAGGAATGAGGAAGCAGTTATCGCGTCCTTGCCCTGCGGGGTCTTGAAGTGTTCGAAGACTGTCTGGATAGGGATCGTCAAGTTCATGTTGTTGTGGGTCGCGTTCAGGAGACCCGCGTAGAATAGCTGGAAGCCTCCCACGTTGATGTATGTGGTGTAGATGTACGCATGTTGATCCTGAATCGCCGTGTCATTGATGTTGTTAGCGGCCGCATATCGACGAACATAGTCGTAGTAGTCGACGGTTTTCGAGAAACTCTGTGACTGGAAATCGTTTCCTTGCAGGCTGGCGGCGGCATAGGTGTTCTTGGGAACAAATGTGATTAACAACATAGCTCCTAGGAGGAGTAGAGAGAGTGCTCTGAATCTTCGAAGATGGAGTTTCGTCACTTTTCATCCTGTGAAACCGTCGCTTGGTTGACCCCGGACATAGAACTCGCGTTACTGTGTCAGCTACGGATCGGAAACAAGACCTGTTCGGGGTCGCGATGTTGTTCGGGAATCGTTATGAATAAGAATCGTTAGAAGGGATTAGTTGTCCTCGGTTCCTTCGTCTCCGCCCCAGTCGTCGTCTTCGCCCCACTCATCTTCTCCACCCCAGTCCTCGTCGTCTCCCCACTCTTCGTCGCTGACGACAACTGGAAAGACTCTTCTTATCATCGGAAAACGGGTTGGAGCGCGAAAAGTGGCCTCTTAAAAGGCTTCCCCATCTTCGCTATTTCGAGACTCGAGTTCCCCACATTTTCTCGGCAGACGTGAGACTTGTTCTTGCCGCCCAGCATAGGTGTCGAGTGTTGTGAGCCGCCGCAAATCTACCTCTATGGTCGAGCGTAAGAACGCCCATGCCAATACCAACCTTCTTGGTGGCCAAGCGGATCGTTTCTGCTGCGGCTAAAGGTCCAGTCTCCCGTCGCATAAGTTCACACGCCTTCTTGGAAATTACAAGTCGCATCGCTTGCTCTCCAATGCCTGTCGCGGTAGCAGCTCCAGATTGGTTATCCGCGTAGAGACCCGCTCCTAGAATGGGACTATCACCTATCCTCCCGGGAAGTTTGAGAGAGACTCCCCCTGTAGAATCGCCAGCCGCGAGATTCCCCTTTCCGTCCAGCGCGAGCGCACCGACAGTATCGGATAACCGGCCCAAGAAAATCTCAAGGGTCTTGATTGAGGAACGCTTGCGCTTTTTTGACTTGAGTCGTTTCAGTCCTTCCCTCCACGCCTGGACCCTTCTCGGAACCCTCAGGTTCCCTCTACGGAGTCCATTTTCCACGGCGAGTTTCTCTGCAGCCCTTCCAGCAATGAGAACATGGTCTGTTTCTTCCATCACAATCCTTGCTGCCCTGATTGGGTTGCGAATGTTTCTCAGAAGCGCAACGCCCCCACCCCGAAGCGTCCTGCCGTCCATTATGGCAGCGTCAGTCTCGATTTCGCCGAGCAGATTTAGAGTCGAACCCGTTCCAGCATTGAAGATCGGGTTGTCCTCCATTGAGACCACGGCAGCCTCAACCGCGTCTAATGCTGACCCTTCTTCGAGAAGAATCTTGTAGCCAAGATCAGCCGCGTTTTTCACCCCGTCAAGCGCAGACTTGTGAAGTCGAGTGGGCCAGTTTCCAGCCCCTCCGTGTAAGACAATTACGGGTTTCTGAGATGTCAAGGCGGATTCGGCGGTTGTTGAATTGAATATAAGCGTCCGCTGTTATTGGACGTCCATGGCCCAAACGGTTGCCCGACTCGTCCAGGTCGACGCCAACAGCATTGAGGAGGCCGCGAGAATGATTCTTGAGGGCCGACTTGTCGCATATCCAACGGACACGGTCTACGGGCTGGGTTGCAACCCTCTCGATGGAGACGCTGTCGACCGATTAATCCAGGCAAAGCAGCGCTCCAAAGGCGCACTACCAGTTCTAGTGAACTCCATGGTTGCGGCAAGGAGATTGGGAGAGTTCAACAAGACCTCGCTCGCACTTGCCGGGAGATTCTGGCCGGGACCTCTAACCTTGATTGTGCCTTTGCGAGCGAAGCTACCTGCAGCCGTCACAGACGATTCACAGTTTGTTGGATTGCGCATCCCCAAACATGAGACGGCCTTGAATCTTCTCGAAAGATGTGGAGGACAGATCATCGGTACCAGCGCCAACGTTTCAGGCCATCCATCACCTCGAACAGCAGATGAAGTGGTACATGAGTTGGGAGGACAAATAGATCTGATCTTAGACGGAGGTCCATCACCACTCGGCAAAGAATCAACCGTCGCCAAGGTGCTAGGTGCTCAGGTCGACGTGCTTAGAGAAGGAGCGATTGCTCGAGAAGAGATTCTTAAGGTCGTAAGAATGTGCTGACGTTAATCCAGCCTTCGGGGCGCAATCGTTGATGAAAGACTTCAACCTCTTAGTGTCCAGTGCCCGTGGGACTGAGGGCGAAGCGAACGAAGAGATACGATACTTGCTCCGAGAGCTGGGAGACACGTCTCCCTCAACGGATTTTGCGCCCGTCAGTGGCCTTACTGTGGCTAAGACGATCCTAGATCCAGTCAAAGTGATATCGGCACTGCGCAGGATACTGAGGTATAGGCCGTGGCAGTTCCGCTACATACTCAAGGTCAAACCTGTCGAGCAAGTGGTCCCGTGCGAGATTTCCGCGATTGGCAGCGCAGTGGTAAGTAGGGTCAAGAAGGTTGGGGTCGATGAAACGTTCAGAGTCTCGTTAGAGAAGAGGCGAAGCCACGTTTCCTCCAAGGAAATAATAGACGCGGTCGCCTCGAAAGTTCCTAGAAAGGTGGAACTGCGAAACCCAGACAAGATCGTGCTAATTGAGGTTATCGGGAATATTGCAGGAGTCTCAGTCATATCGCCCAGAGGAATATTGGGGATCGAGAAGGAGAAGAGAACTCTCTAATCTTGAACGTCGAGTAGGGCTGATCGCTCGACTATCAGACGCTTCAGAACCTCCGAGTCGCTCTCTCCCTCAAATCGGGCTGCCTCGATCTCCCTCTTTGAGACTCCATATGAACGTTGTATCTCGGCAAGCTTCTGACTTGACCCTATCTCGACCAGACCGCCGTCAGCCTCGCCCAAGAGTGACCCTGACACTCGCTCCAATTCCTGAAGAGCCTCCTTTGACTCTGACAAAGCTACTAGTACGACTTGTCGATCAGTCGGTTCGACGCCCAGCAACCTAATCGCCTTCGAAATTTGTCTTTGGCAAGAGACGTAGAGTAGGAATTCCACGGCAAGGCTCTTGGATCTAGGGCTTTTGCTCCTGAAAGAATGAAGGGCGTTTCTGGCTGCGAACCTCAGATGCTCAGGTCCCGCTATTAGTTTCGCCTTCAACAGCTGCACCTGGGCTTTCTCGGCGGTTGAACGTAGCAGGCGCAGGGTCTTCTCGGGGTCTACAATTCTTGCATTGTTGAAGCCGAGGCTCAGGAGATAATGATGGTCAATCTCGTCCATCATAGGAGAAGATACTCCAAAGCTGTCTGACTAGTCTGCTGCTTAAGCCACTGTCCCTGAGTTCGCTGACCACACTGGAAACCTTGGCCCTGTCTGAGTTGAAATGCCGTGCGATAAGCCGTACCGCTTCTAGCCTCTCCCAAGGGAAAATGATCCACTTGCGTGTAGTCTTGGCATAGAAGTCCGGGTGGAATATGCTCTGCGGTTTCAGATAGATTGTACAGACCTTCAGTTCCTTGGCTCCCTTGCGCCGCAAGTGGTTCGCTACAACTTTCAGACTATGACCGGAGTCCGCAACATCGTCTACGACAAGAACCCTCTTTCCCGTGACGTTCGCTGTCACGGGTTGGGTTATTCGAGGCTTCCTTGAACGCACTCCAATGTCCTTGTAGAACTCTACTTTCATGTTTGCGATATTCGAGTTCTCGAGAAGATCGCTCATGATTCGTGCGGGAGGCCATCCTCCCCTAGAGATGCCGACAATAACTTCGGCCTTGTAGCCCGAACTCTTGATCCTTTTGGCGAGTGAGAGGAGCATGCCGTAGATTTGGTCCCAGCCCGGAGCCTCGTACTTCGAATTGGACGTAGAGACGACCCGGATTCGGGGGTCTCTTTTCTAAAGCCATTAAGTCTTTGGAGCGAATTGGACCCTCGAGGCATCAACTCAATATAATGGAAAACTAATCTCGATACTGGCGTTCCAAACGCTCGAAAACTTGAGCTGGATGGACGCCTATGATGTGGACTGACCTGCACAGAGGGCTACCTCGCCCAGATGAAGAAATGCATCTCCACTGATACAAAGAGTCAGAACGGATGCTAACCCCAACTCAGAGTCGTTCCACCACTATGTTGCCGCATTCTTTGCAGAGGAAGCATCGTCCACCCCAGCGGAAGGTTATCTCATGAGTTGTGACCTTACAACAGTTCCAGCACCACACTTGGACCACACGTGCGTGGAACTCGTAACGATCAGCTTCCATGATCCCTAGCTGAGGAAATGCTTCCTTATCTCAAAGAGAGAGAAGTGAATGATCGGGACAACGAACCCAGCTCAAAATGATTCCAATGCGAACATTCCCAAATCAGGGCGTTTTCGTTGATATTGAGTTCTCCGAGCTGAATGACGTGTTTCACAAGTCCGTATGATCCTGCTTCTCGTTATACCCAACAGCTCTTGGGATATCGCCAAGAAGAGGCTTAGGAAAATGAGGTAATTTAGTAATGCCAGTTGACTATTCTTTTATTCTCACGAATGATTGACCATTCCTATTAGATACGTTATGGAACGAAGCAAGAGACGTATCTACCGACCTCGACCTACGCCGATACGGACCGCTAGGGACTCACTGTTTGGAACAATCCTGGCCAACAGGATTCTGCTGATCTGGATACGCTAGACTAACGAGTCTCCGGCCAGTCGGCCAGGGGTTTCACCGTTTCTTTTCCCGAGAGTGAGGCGACTATCAGAGATTGGGCCCCGTTTGCCTTGAACCCGGAATACTATGGGTCCATAATCTTGAGCGGTGACGACCAGCTGAGTAACGATGTGAACTAGTGGGACCATCGGGACATGGAGACTACTGGTATGACGCTGGAGGTATCCTCGATTCCCGATATGCCTTCGATTCGTGATAGGAGGAACCAGTAGATATTGTGGGAATCGGGTTCGAGGAGCTTTCTTTCCACCTCTGCCACCGCCAGGATGTCGTATTTGCCCGGGACTATGTGGACTTCCTTTATCTCCGGAACCTTCCAGAGATCCTCCGCGACCGCTTTCTCCTTGCCAAGCTTTGTCGAGAGATAGATGAATGCGCGGACGTACCTCTTCATCTCGTCCTTCGGGTGATAGTGTTCCATCGTAATCAACTTCGGATCGGGTGAGAACAAATCCACTATGTTATAAGCTCGCTAGACTCAGACTAGGTCTGGTCGGGTAGTAACGATGACCAACCATTACCGGTATCGCTCTCGTGATTAGCTTCTAACAGAGCCAAGCTCTAAGGCGAATTCTGTCAGGCGAAATTTTTTGGCGATCTCCCAACCAGAGAGACATTCGCGATTTCAGCTTCCTAGCTCCCTTAGACTGCTGCTTGCGCCGGGAATACGGGGCCACACACTTCTCTTCACTGGTTTCCTGACACTGCTCTTCGGGGCAGCATATGTCGGCGGTGCTCTCGGGCTCTCCAACGGCACATGGACGGTTGTCTTCGGTATAGGGGCCAGTGCTTCAGCGACATATCTGGTTCTAGCCACATTGGCTCTTTCAGAAAAGATCCGGAACAATGTTCTCTTTGCAAGGATAGGCCGCCGAGCCATACTTCTAGCTGCCGTTTACGGTCCAATACTCGCTGGCATCTCCTATTGGATTTATCAAGCAGGCTCCGTGGAGGCGCTACCTATACTGCCTTATTTCATCGGCATATTCTACGCTTGGATACTGTCTCAGGCCTACTTCATCGCGAATCCAATCACACATGCCATGGTGAAGTTCGAGAATCAGCTGATGGGTCAGGGCATCTTCAAGAAACTCGCAAGAACACTAGGGATCGCGATTCTCTTCCTTCCTATTGCCCCCCTTGGCTTCGGCGTGTGGGAAATATCCAGCTGGGCCAAGCAGAACTATGCGAGCATCAATGGGGCGGATACCTACATTCTTGCATGGGCGTTGATAGTTTCTCTCCTGCTTGTCGCAACGTACTCCATCATTGTAATGTGGGGCTGGAAGAACATCAAGAATCACAGGCCCCAAGTAGCCGTCTTTGCGGGCGGAACCTTCATGATCGTATGGGCATACCTTCTCTATAGAGCGGCGACAACCCTTATGGCAGCTATAACACAGAACCAGCCGTCACTCCCAATCATCGACATCGGGCTCATGGTAATCTCGATCCTCGGCGCCATGCAGACTTTCGCCCGCAAGACGGTCAAGATGGCCGATCGACGCTGGAGCCAGGCTCTCCCATTCCTTGTCTTTTCGTTTGGCTCAGTCTATGCAGTAGCCCAATATTATTTCATACTCCAGGGCGGACTGACTCGCGCCGGCCTCTCAGCCATCGTCAACGGTAGCGTTTTCGCTGTCGGCACGCTAACCCTGATGCTACTAATTAGAAGGCACCTTAAGATTCCAAGTGTCCCATCCTTCGCGCAATCAATCCTGCCTAATAGAGAGGAGACTGTGTCTGCTGAGGAACCTCCAGTGGCTGCCCATGAGAGTGACGAAAAGGAAACTGCGGACACGCAGGTTTCAGACGCGAACCAGGACACTCCAACTGACGACAGAGGTTCCAGAACAGAAGACGTCGAAGAGGCTGAATCTGACTCAAGCGAAGCCTCCCGATGGGAGACTTAGCGTTCGGTTTCTTGCTGGAAGATTCTTCTACTACTAATCGCTCCTGCCACCTCTCATGTCAACTGTCCAGCTAGCCCAGATCAAAACCGACTCGAAGACAAGCGCGATTCAGTCTGAGCTGAGAATAGGCCAACTCAGAATTCCTCTACCGAACAGATTTCCGATAAGCCCAGAACGAAACGCGTTGAAGCCAGCGGGCGTCAAGGAGCCACTACCAGGCGAGGTTGCAGTATTGGCTCGCTTAGCGCCACCGGAGACAGTCAAGAAGATCCTAACGCAAGAGGAAGCACTGAAGTCAATGGCTAGGTTCCTTTCCAAGGAGACAACGGCCGATGCTGTACGAATGCTCTACCTTGCATTCAGAGGAGGAGCAGTGATCAACCAGACACAGGATCTGAAGACCATCCTCGACCTTCAATATCTCGCCGGGCTAGACATCATCACGGTCCAACACTCGCTTAACATTTCCCTTGACGACTACGAGTCTCACCTACACTTTGCCGAGCGATGGGCCGACGAACGAGGAGTGGACAAACCGATCATGCCTATCATCCAAGCCTCAGACAACAAAGAAACCGCCGCGAAACTGCTTGCGCTAGTCGAAAAGCACGAACCGTCAATGCTTGGATTCGACCTCCGAGGCGGATTCTACTATCACGCACTGCGAGCCATAGAGGAATTCAAGAAACGAAAACCCGAGATCTGGATCCACGCGTTCCAGACACCCCCAAAGATCCGATTCGGCCGTGGACTGCTGACTTGTAGCGAAGGCATGGTGCTTCCCATGTTCGGGATAGACAGCTTCTCCAGATGGATCGTCCCACCACCACCCACCCCATTGACCAAGGAGGTCATCAACGTTTTCGACCGCAAAGGCTGGGGGAGTTTGAAGAAGAAAGATTACGAGGCGATAAGAGAGAACACAACGAGCTGCAACTGCGCCGTCTGCCAAGGAAAAGACCTGGAGCCATTCTATGAAGGAAAAGTCCTAGACGTTCTCGCTCGGGCAAAGGTTCACGATCATCTGTCGCAGAGGAAGGAGCTAGAGGCTGCTAGAGACTCGATTAAGAAAGGCGAATTCCTCTCTTTGCTGAACACAAAAGAGTACCCACGAGAGTTTCTCAAACAGATTCCAAAGGATAAAGAGACGGCAAAGTAATTGGAAAACAACTAGGAAGGTCATAACGGCTCTGGACAGATTGAACCAGGAAGCGCTAGAATGTATTGCATGAAATGCGGCGCACAGCTACCGGATGACGCCGTTTTCTGCTCCAGATGCGGCGCAAGTCAGTCCAACCAGACGAGAATTGCTCAACAAAGCGGTAGTTTATCGAATTCTGTTCAAGTGCTTGCGCCTTCGACAGCGACATCTCTGAAGTGTCCGAGTTGTGGGGCCCCTATAGCTCCCAAGTTTGGGGAGATGATTATCACGTGCGAGTACTGCGGTAGCAGTGTAACGCTCGGAAGCTCTGGCTGGGCGAATATTCAGAAGCAGACGATGCTCCCGTTGAGAATCCAGAGCACTGACGACATATCTGCCCGAGTCAGATCGATGATGGACACAGGCCTACTCCATAGACACCTGCAAGAGTCCTCGACTCTCGAAGAAATGAACTTGTCAGTCGTGCCGTACTGGCTCGTCGCCACTTCGGCAAGAACCGCCCTAATAGCCACGGACATGGTCGCAGAAGGCGCAACGGTCGCCACAACAGCCGCATTATTTGGGGTGATGGCCGGGATGGGTGGCCGAAGAGGCGGGTTCGGCGGTCCCCTACTAACAGGGGCGGTCCTCGGTTCTATGATGGGAGGAGGAATGGGCGGCGGAGGCCAGAGGAGAGCGATACAGATGGATACCAACTATAACTTCCCCATCGTCGCGCTGAAAGCTCTGACAATGTATCAGCCTCACGACTACCAGTTCGCTCTCCAAGAGAGGACGCTCTTCGACATTTCGCAGTATCCTAAAGGCATCAAGGTCCTGAACGGAGATATCAGCGAGGACTCGGCAAGATATCAAGCCAAGACACTTGTGGATGAACTCCAGTCGCAGAAGGCTCACGCCAAATACCATATGATACAGCAGATCCAATCTCAGGTAGACGTTTCTGACACCGAACTCCTGCACGTGCCAATCTGGTTTGTCAGATACGATCATAAGGGAAACAAGATCGTCCTGGTCGTCGATGGAAATTCAGGAAACACGATCAACAGCATAGGACTATGATTTAGCGAAAAGACCTGATCAAGATGATGGTCCCCCCGGGGAGGGGGGTGAGAGGATAGACTCTTCCGATTCCAGCGATTTACGGCTCTTGGTAGCGTTTTGAACCGGAAATGCGCGAATATAGAGCGCCGAAAACGAGCAGGAACCGCAAGGAAAACGAGCACCTGTGATGCGACGGTGCGATCTGAAGAATTCTCTGCGAGCGTCTACGATAAGCTCGCTCCGAACAGAGTTGGATTAACGCCGAACCCGGGGCGTCTGATTGGTGCGGCCGCCGGGATTCGAACCCGGGTTCCCGGCTGTCTCCTTATTCGAATGGGAAGCCGGTGTCATAGACCAGGTTGCCCACCAGCACTCCTAGAAGTGGAAAGTCTAGGGTGGCTGGCTCTGGACCACGGCCGCCGGAAGGACTGTTTTACGGACGACTTGTAAGGCTTACTTAGCCTGATGATGAGGAGGGAGCAGCCAGCGCGAATTATCGAGAAGCGAGGAATGCATCGGGTTGAGACTCAGGAGTATGGGACAGACCCGAGCAGTTATCTGGTTTCCCCGATCGCACCCTCTCAGTCCGAATAATGTCACTCTCAATCTGTGGATATCCACCACGCCAGTCCACGTATCGCAACCCGCAATGCCTATTACTTGAAGCAACCTTGCTATCGTGTGGGATCACCTACGCAGCCGATAGTAAAGCTAGCATTTCTTCTTGGATCATTCCTGATCTTGTTCCCCCTACTGCTCCGGACGATTGACGCTGTCGACAACAGTATGTCGTTCACAATCATCGCGATTGGCATACTGATTGTGATCATAGGAGAACTGAACAGGGTCCGAGTCGAAGAAGCCTCGCCCTTCAACTAGCTGACTTAATGAGTGAAAACCCTTCCTTAACGGTTGCTTTTGGATGAGATAGCTATCGTAAGGTCAAGATAGCTTGAGCTGGACACATCAGGTAGTAGAGCCTCGCAACACTTTTGGCTCAGTGTGACATCCATTATACCGTGCGCGGTTGCTGGAGGCACCAACAGATTCTCAAAGGAGTCGCAGCAGACGCTATAGCGGACTCGTCTCCTTAGTCACGTTCGGATCCATACTCGCTATCTTAGCCGTTTGGCTGAGGAGCGCAGAGGGAACCCTGTTCTGGACTTATTCGGTCTCGATTACCGTCTTTCTCATCCTCATGTACACAGCGACGAGAGGTTACACTCCGGTGGAAGACACAGGTTTCCGGCCAAGAATTACTGTCGTCGTCCCTGCGAAGAATGAGGAGGGCGTCATCGAGTCCGTGGTCAGAACGGTCTTCCAGAGCGATTATCCATCATCCAAGATGGAAGTGATCGTTGTAGATGATGGAAGTACGGACAAGACATGGGAAAGGATTCAGCGGGTCCAGAACGATTCGCGATTCTCTGAGAGGCTTGTTCTGCTTCGCCACGAGAAGAATTATGGTAAACGCGTCGCCCTCGCCTCGGCTGTCGCGAGGGCCCGGGGCGAGATGATCGTCTGTATAGATAGCGACAGTTTCGTTGAGCGCGACGCCATCAAGCTTCTCGTCCAACCTCTTGAAGACTCTTCAGTTACAGCAGTGTGCGGCCATGGCGAGGCTGCTAACAGGGACGAAGGGTTCCTTCCTAAGCTCCAACATTACTGGTACGCTGAGATGTTTCGACTTGTGAAGGGCATGGAGTCTCGTCTGGGAGTTGTCGGGTGCTGTTCTGGAATGCTGGCTGCTTACAGGAGATCCGCAATCCTTCCTCTCGTCAATCAATGGCTCGGCGAAAAGGATGGCTCGAGCGCGAGGTTAGTTGAGAGTGGCCGGAGCGATGCCTCCTGGTTGGGTCGAGGATTAACCGGGAGGCTGATCAAGTCTCCTGGCGAGGATAGAATTCTGACTGCCTTCGCGCTGTCCGGCGAGAATGCGAGAGTGGTCTATCAGTCGAATGCCATAGTCCATACCATTGTTCCTAGAACACTTAGACAGTTTGTGAAGCAGCAACTGCGCTGGAATAGAGCATGGATGCATGGCTCTCTCCTCGCGGGGAGATTCATGTGGAAAAAATCGTTGGCAGCATCAACTATCTTCTATCTCCACCAGTTTCTCACGTTTCTCACTCCCGTCATCGTCATCTACTGGCTGATCCTCGACCCGCTTCAAAGCGCTTGGATGGGGACGATCGGCTTTCTGTCCGGGACTCTCTATATGGGGCTAGTTCACGGATTGAATACGTGGAGCTACCGCAAGACGTCCCTGGCGTCTGTCCCTTATCTGATGATGTTTGTACCTGTCTCGCTCTTTCTGACATTGACAGTCCTTCTGTATGCTTGGGCGACGCCCTGGAAGATGGGCTGGGTTACGAGAACAGGAAAGGCCGTGAAGACGCCATCGGTTCCAGAGGCAGTGCTGTTGGAGAGCGTCCCCGCGTCGAATTAACGAACCTACAGTTGACCGAGTTGTCTACTCGGCAAAGTCGGAGGCTTTAGGCGGTTCTAACGAGAGACCCTTCCGTTTTCTTATTCCTTCCACGACGCTCTGGAGTAGCGATTGTGGCACCGGCGACCAGCGGGCGAACTCCAATCCCCAGAAGGCCCTGCCCTGCGTCTGACTCCTCATCACCTCGGACAGGTCGAAACTCTCAGCTGTTGGAATATCGCCGACAACTGAAACCAAGTTGCCTTTCTGGTCAACGGCAACAATCTTTCCTCGTTTCTGGGTGATAACGCTGGTCACGGCTCCTAGGAAGTCGTTCGGGACCCTCGTGGTTATCTTCTGGACAGGCTCCAACAATGTTGGCTGAGCTTCTAGGAAGCCTGTGAACATCGCCCTTCGGGTCATTGGCATTATCTGGGCTGGGCCTCGGTGGACAGGGTCCTCGTGCAGCGCTACGTCAGTAATCTTGACCTTTAGTCCTCTGATCTGTTCGTAGGCGATCGGGCCCTCCTTTATTCCCCAGCGATATCCTGCGAGAATCATGTCGCGGACCTCTTGCATGTACTGCGCCCCCTTCGTCACGTCGAGTATCATATTGTAAGGTTCGTCGATGCTCCAGACTCCCCTCGCCTCCTCCGGCTCCCAGCCAACCGCCCGCAGCTGCTTGGCCATGTCTGCCTTGTCCATGTACTCGCTGATCTTGCCCGCCTTGATCAGCTCCATGACCTGCTCCTCGAGAGGCTCGACTTCGAGGTAGATCTTGTTGTGCCGGTTGGGCGATTTACCCTCGATCGGGCCTGCCTCTCTGCGGATTGCTTCACGGTAGATTACGATCGGCTTAGAGGTGACGATCTCCAGACCGGTCTTGGTGATGAGTGTATTTGCGATCTCCAGATGGAGTGTTCCCATGCCCGAGATGAGATACTCCCCCGTCTCCTCGTTGATGCTCGTGACGAGGTTAGGGTCCTCCAATGACAATTTCCTGAGAATGTCGACGAGCTTCGGTAGATCTCTGTTGAACTTGGGCTCGACAGCTATCGTCACGACTGGCTCGGTGACGTAGTGGACTGCTTCGAAAGGTATGACCTGCTTGACCGAAGCGATCGTCTCTCCTGCCTTCACGTTTTCGAGACCGAGGAGTGCTGGGATGTTTCCCGCGCTGAGCTTCCCAACGATTTCTCGCTGTGGACCCATGTAGATGGCCACCTGCTGGACTCGTCCTTGGGCGTGGGAGTTGATCAGGTAAACAGGCGCCCCGTCGGTGACGGTGCCTGAGAACAATCGTCCAGTGGCGACGACGCCGGCTTGTGGGTCCACCACGATATTGACGACCGACATTAGCACTGGGCCCTTGTCGTCGCATTTGATCATGGCTTGGCCGAACTCGCTTGTCGGGTCGCCATGCCATATCTTGGGGATCCTGTAGACCTGAGCCAGGTGGGGCGGAGGCATTACCTCTATGGCCATCCCGAGGATCGCTTCGTGGATCGGTGCGTTGGTCTTCAAGTCCTCAACCTTGTTGTTGAGATACGCGTCCACAACGTCGGTGAACTTGATCCCCTTCTTCCGAGCAACTTCGAAGTTGAATCCCCACCGGTCTTTCGCGCTACCCATTGCGACTGTGTTGCTGGCGAAGCTGACCTTCCACTTCTCCTTGAATTCGGGCTCCGCGTAGAGGTCAAGAAGTCCGTTGAAGTCTTTGATGATCCGCGCGATTCTCTCCTGGATCTGTTCGGGGCTCAGTTTCAACTCCTTGATCAGACGGTCAATCTTGTTGATGTAGAGAACCGGCCGGACCCGTTCCTCGAGTGCCTGGCGAGTCACGGTCTCGGTCTGGACCATGACCTCCTCGACAGAGTCAACGACTACTACAGCCCCGTCGATCGCTCGGAGCGATCGGGTTACCTTTCCCGAGAAATCAACGTGCCCCGGGGTATCAATGAGATTAATGACATAGGGTGTTCCTCCATGCTCGTAGTAGAGGCTGACATTTGCAGCCTTGATCGTCATCTGACGCTTCTGTTCCTCTTCCATGAAGTCCATAGCGAGCGCGGTCCCCGCGAGTGACGGGGACAGCAATCCAGCCCCTGCGAGCAAGCTGTCAGTCATCGTCGTCTTGCCATGGTCTACGTGTGCGATGATGCCGATATTGCGGATCTGGTCTTTGTTGGAAACGATTTTGAGAATGTCCGCTGAGCTCTTGAATCGGGGCAACGGTTCTACCTATCTTCTTGAAGAGAACGGTCGAGTTCCCGGACTCTCTATTATTTGTTTCCCGGAACAGATCTAAGAACTAATACCGACCAGACACTTGTCTTCTGATGAAGGACAGGGGGTCGTAGTGTCAAGCTGTTGAAGGTGATTACTGGTTGGAAATAGATCACTGTATCTTCCCCGACGAACTTCTCTACGACGTAGGGAATAACACGTGGCTCAGAATCGACAGCGATAAGGAAGTGACCGTAGGTGTGACAAGCCTTCTCTCTGCAGTAGCTGGTAAGCTAATCAGAGTAAAGCTGAAGCCATCAGGAGCCACGATCAAGAGAGGGCAGAGTCTGGGAACTCTGGAGAGCGAAAGGTTTGTTGGCCCGGTCCCATCACCAGTATCCGGGGAGTTGGTTCAGACCAATCAGAGATCTGTTGATCTACCGAGAACAATCAACGATTCACCGTATGAACAGGGCTGGATCGCAAGGATAAAGCCCATGCAGTTTTTCACAGAGAAGATCCTACTGTCGAAGATCCAAGACGCCAAGGTTCCACTTACTGAGAAGATAGTCCAACTCCGGGTGCGATGTTTCAAAGCTTTTCCTGATCGCGAGATGTACGAGATCGGAACAGAATGCTCAGCCGTCCTTGTCCGGCTCAGCGAGGAACTGTCAGCAATGAGGATTGGAGAGGCGATTCACCTCGTCTCAGATGATCCAACCGCCTACGTTGAGATGATCGCCTGGACCGACAGAACGGGACAGAGCCTCGCCGACTGGAGGAAAGAGGGAGAGCTGTTCCATTTCATTGTGAAGAAAGTTCGGTAAAAAAAAAGCCGCCGAGAAAAAGTGGCAGGGTATTCTTGGGATCTGGAGTGTTATGCTGGAATGGTCTGTGGTGTCGTCGGGGCTGGTTTCTCGATGGGATTTCGGACGAGATTACCCCATTCCGTCCAGGAGCCGTCGTAGTTGCGAACCTTCGGGTATCCTAGCAGGTACTTGAGTACGAACCATGTGAAGCTGGACCGTTCTCCGATTCTGCAGTAGGCTATGACGTCCTTGTCGGCCGTGACTCCTTGGGCCTCGTAGAGTCTCTTGATCTCATCGTAGGGTTTGAAGACCCCGTCTGCGTTGACTGCCTGGCTCCAGGGTATGTTTACTGCTCCGGGAATGTGTCCGCCTCGCTGTGCGTGCTCTGTTGGATATTCAGGCGGAGCCAAGATTTCTCCAGTGTATTCTTTGGGGCTACGTACATCTACTAGCTTGACGCCGGGCTTGTTGTAGAGGTCGAGGGCCTGGCGTAGGTAGACGCGGATGCTCTCGTCAGGGTTGGAGGCTTTGAACGTGGCTCGGGCGTATTGTGGGGTGTCCTTTGTGAGGGGCTTGTCTTCGTCGATCCATTTCTTGCGTCCGCCGTTCATGAGGACCGTGTTCTTGACGCCGTAGTATTGGAGGTCCCAGAATGCGTATGCTGCGAACCAGTTGTTGAAGTCGCCGTAGAGGACTATCTTCGTGTCGTTCGAGATTCCATGCCGGCCGAATAGCTCCTCTATCTGCTCCTTCGTTGGTATGTCGCGTTGGAGGGGATGGTTGAGGTCTTTGCGCCAGTCGAAGAGCACCGCGCCGGGGATATGTCCGAGCTGATAGTTTGCTGTCGGGTCATAGTCGACTTCCACGATTCTAGTCTTGGGGTCGTTGAGGTGTTCATGTACCCATTCGGTGTTTACCAGCACTTCGGGCTGTGCATATGACATATGTTATATCAACCGCCGAGCATAACATACGTCATATTAAGCACTTTCCATGATACGATTAGGATCGCAACTTCGCGCTGCTGGGAGTCTGCTCCTCACACAGTCTTTTAGGAGAGTAGCCCGCGTTTGTCTACAAGCTTCTGGAGCGAACTTGCGATCGAGCCAGCCTCAGGTCTATCCTCGGGATCTCTCGCAAGCATCTCTTTCAGATCCGAGACTGCGGCTGAGAATTTGGAGTCTATTCGTCCGAAGTCAGGTTTGAACGAGTCCCAGACCGACTCTAGATCCTTCTCCGCCCTGCTCAAGTCGGAGCTTGTGGTAATATTGTTCATGGCCTCGATCAGCTTCGGAGAGTGAACAGGTGTCCGCGTTAGCATGGTGTACAACGCGGCTCCTAGCGCGTAGACGTCCATGCTCGACTCGGCCGGGTCTCCAAGAACCTGTTCGCCTGGCGCATACTCAGATGTGAACTGGACGACCTTCCCGCCCTTTTTGACGGCTGAGCCCAGATCTGCCAGCTTGGGCAGGAGTGATCCGGAGACGATCCGGTCTAGCATCTCCTGACCGGTTGACGGTGGTTTTGTGTTGAAGAGTATGTTCTGTGGTTTGACGTCTAGATGAACGAAGCCTGCCTTGTGGATCATGTCCAAAGCCATAGCTATCATCTGGCCAACTAGGATGACGAGTCCTCCCCACTTCTCGGAGTAGTAGAGCGGCTCATACTCCGGGTCCTCGATGAGCTTCTTCGCAGTGCCTCCGTTCATGAACTCCATGACTATGGCCGGGGGGCTGCGATAATAGAGGGCGGTATCGCCCTTCATGATCTCCTGCACGTTCAACCGGTCCACCAGTATCCCTCTGATCTGGACTACATACTTTGACTGGCCGGAAAGTTCCAGGAGTCGCGTTGCCTCGGACATGGTCTCGTTGAGAGTCATCGTTCCCGCCGTGGGTTCGTTCACGGATTTCGGTCGGGTCGTCTTTAGGATGGGTATCTTCAGTGCAACCTCCGTCCCGGCCTGACCGAACGTTGCTCGGAGAACGTAGCCGCTGGCTCCCGTTGCGATATGGTCCACAACTCGATAGCCGTGCACGTCTTGGCCGACCCAGACCTTCGGGTCCCAGGTGTTGAGGGTGAGAGCCGGGACCCCCTGTCGAGTGTAGGTAATCGAAGGCGGCTTAGCCACAGGCGGGGGCGGCGAGGGCCTTGAGAGTTGAGGTAGAGGCTGGACACGCGGGGCAGGAACGGGTGGAGGTGCCGGGTGTGGATGAGTAATCACGGGCTGTGGACGGGGTGGAGGAGGTGGGGGGGCTTGTACTGTAAAGGAGAACGATTCCTTCGAGCTGTGACGCGTCTTGCTTGTGACGCTCACATGCAGGTTGTAGTTTCCCGGTTTCGTTGCCTGGTATGACGCGTTATATTTTCCGGTGGAGACATGCGACAGCCTCACAGGTTCCCGCCTTCCGTTGGGTGTCTGCAATACCGCGCTGATGCTAGCCATGTCTCTGGGTCCACCATCTCCCTCCGTAGTGATCTTGACTAACTCGGTCTGTCCTTGTCTGACAGAATGGTCACCTGAAAGAGATATCCTCGGGGGCGAAGCGGGTGTCGATACCGGGGATGTTCTAGAGGGTCCGGCAGTTGGCCTGGTGGGCGCTTTCAGCATCTTGACGGCGATGCTGGAGGAACCGATTCCCGCGATGATCAGAAGCGGGAGAAACCCGAGTGATGAGAAGAAGAGGTACGCGAGGGTCGAAGTCTGAGAGGTGAAATATTCGTAGCCTACTATCGCGTTGTACGAGAAGAAGGCCGTGGGCAGAACAGCCATCGATTGCCTCTTGGTCTGCCAGAATTTATCCAGAAAGAATAGAAGCATCATCTGGACACAATTTCCTCCGAGGCCTAGCAGGATGAAGAGTGATGAGGATACGAGGTTCCCTCCTATCAGACCCGCCTCCTGGGCGGTTGATGCCCCGATTATGAGCCCGATTCCCATCGAGAGCGTCGCCAAGACATTCTGTTTCAGAATCCTGTAGCGCTGCCGGCGTGAGAAGAGGATGGTGGAGAAGAAGACCCCGACTGCTGGAGGAATGGCGACGAGTAGGGACGAGAAGCCTGTAGATGGAGCGATCCCAGGCAGCAGAGCAGAGTTTTGAAGGATATACGACAGGGTCAGAAAAGTGACAGCGGATCCGAGTCCTGCTCTCAAGAGACCCGTCTTGAGATCAAGAGCCGTTAGCAGTCCGAACCCGGTGATGCTGATCACGAATGAGAGCGGGGTTCCCTGGACCCCAAGAGCGAAGAGAAAACCCAGCGGGAGAGAGATCACTGTTACAAGTGCTGGGGCGAAGAAGCCCGGCGTTACCGGGAGATTGTGGTGGGGTTTAGCTGGGACGGAGGTCTGGGGCTGTTTTCCTCCCACTGAATCCACCATTGAGCATGCGGGACAATCTTTCGGGCGAGGTTCTTCGAGTCTCTCGACGTGATCGGATCAGTCTCATGCAAATCCGGAATGTCTCTCGCGTCTCAGACCGGTGGTACTGTCAGAGTTTAACCCGTGTGATACATGTATGGGCCGGTTTCGTCTATGAAACTGCGTCATTCCAAACGCTCATCTGACGATGAGATTGAGCCGACGACTGAGAGTCTGGCTGAGCCCAAGATCGAGAGCACGGGCACAAACTGGAAGTGTGCCTCCTGCGGTGCGGAGAACGAGGACTTTCGCAAGTTCTGCGATGGTTGTGGTGACAAGAGGCCCGGAGCCAATGTCACTGCCAAGGGTATCGCGATCGAGGATCTGCTCGGCTCGGGATCATCCGACGACTCTTCAACCTTCGAAGATAACAGCGGCAAAAAGGCGAAAGGCAAGAAGAGCAAGAAGGGTAAGAAATCGGATGAGGACGATGAGACTCTTGAGCCGGAGAGACTCGAACCGGCAAATCCAGAGCCTGAACCGTTCCAGCCCGCAAGTAGTGCAAGCACGGACGATTTTGAATCCAAGCCTTCGGGTGATCTTGGACCTAAGCCTTCGTTCGTCGTGTCCGGGCCCGAGCCGACTCCCAGCCGCGAGAACCTGTCTAGTCCGAAGGATTCTTTCAGCTCGTTCGGGGAAACCACTATGCCATCAAGCCCGCATATCTCTGGTCAGCGCTACTACATGGTCTTCGTGAACACACCCGCGGCCTCTCTCATCAAGACGAAGGTCGCTATCGAGTTCGACGACTTTCCCACAGTCTCTATCGGACGCAGCCCGGAGAATGTGATAGTGATTCCAGACCCTGAGGTGTCGCGGAAGCATGCCTCGCTGCACTTCGACGGGAGCAAAATGGTCTTGAAGGATCTGGGGAGCTCGAACGGTAGCTTCATCTATAATGGTAAAGAGTTTGAGCGAGTGAGCGATAGTGTCGAGGTTAGGCCGAATACCGTGCTGAAATTCGGGACGGGCACTATCGTGAAGCTCGTGAGTGAATGATCGACGCCGCGGAGGCGCTCCGGGTGATCGGTGAAGCCGAAGAACAGCTCGCCGGACCCTTACTAGATCGTAGGGAGGAGAATCGAGTGATATTCGTCGGAGACACACATGGAGCGGTGGATGTAACGGAAGCTGTGATAGACAAGTTCTGGGACGACGCTGACCTCATCGTCTTCCTAGGCGACTACGTCGACCGGAGCGATACGAGCCTCGAGAACCTTGGAACCGTTGCCGCAAGCCTCCTAGAGGATCCGCACCGTACGATCATGCTCCGAGGAAACCATGAGAGTCCCCTGACCAATCCCTACTACGGGTTCACGGACGAGGTTACAAAGAAGCTGGGAGAGGGTAGCTATGACAAGTTCAAAGAATTCTTCCAGAAGATGCCGTACGCGGTGGTTGTCAACGACTACCTCTGCCTCCACGGCGGAATCGCAAAAGGCCTAACAAGCGTAGACCAGATCGCCGGGCTACCCTGGCCGGACCTTAATCCAGACGATCCGGTCGCATTCCAGCTCCTCTGGAACGACCCGCGCGAGATGATAGAAGAATTCGTCCCCAGCACTCGCGGAGAGGGAGCCTTCTACTTCGGCTCAGATGCAACGACAGCCTTCCTCGACGGCAACGCGCTGAAGGGAATCATCCGCGGCCACGAGGTTGTCGACGGGTTCCGAGACGATATGGGCGGCAGAGTAATCACGGTCTTCTCAAGCCGATACCACCACAAATCCGCCGGCGTCCTCATCCTAGACAATGGCAAGATGGAGAGGGTCACAGTATGACGATATCGGTAAGAACCGAGATCAGCCATCCATACTCGTATGATTCCAGGGTTGATGCCGTCTTCAAGATCACGCTTGTAGCGGAGAAGCAGGTCGAAGCCAAAGGCTTCCACCACATTATCGTACTCGACACGAGCCACTCGATGGCAGGCACCAAAATCGATCTCGCAAAGAAGGGAGCCCAAGAGTACTGGAGCAGAATCCCGTCCGGAAACAAGATCTCGTTCATCACCTTCTCAGACGCTGTCCACACATATCCCGACGCTGCCCTAGACAAGGTGCTGCCTCAGGTAAAGGCTACTGGGATGACTGCACTGTTCAGCGCTCTAACCGCTGCGTTTGACATCGCGGAAAAGAGTGGCGGCCAAGGATGGATCCTCCTCCTCACGGACGGACATCCGACTGATGTTACAAAGCCCGAACCGTACTCGACGATGAAGGTTCCCCCTGGGTTTAAGATGATCGAGTTCGGGATCGGCGACGACTATCGCGAGGATATTCTGAAAGCCCTCGCCGACGCGTCCGGCGGCCTACTCTACCACATCACAGACGCTTCGAAGCTGCCGGTCCTGATGCAGGAGAACGCGGTCAGCCAAGTGTCCGGCCAGAACATTACGGTAGACTTTGGATCCTCGGATGTGCGGATCCTCAACTATCCTGGACCACCTGTCGTGATCAACGCGCTCGAGAATATCGCAAAGATCTGGGGCCAGATTACTATCCCCGAGGGTTTCAAGGGAGACCCGTTGAACATCAAGATCACATACGGTGACGCTGTGGACGGTGCTAAGAGAACGATTAATTCTCCAGTCAATATCCGGCCGGCTAAGAGCGACGAGGAGTATCAGAACAGCATCCGTAACAATCTGTTATCAGAATTCCGCTACTATCAGGGCTTGGAGGAGTACTACAAGCAACTGTCGGGAGGACACTGGAAGGAAGCGACTAAGACGATGGGACTATTGTCGGCGAATGCGCAGCAGACAATGCGTGCGGACCTGATAGAGTCGACCAAGCGCCTGTCGGAGCAGCACGAGCAGACCCTCCGCCTAGGCGGATCGAGCGAGAACACTAACAGGCTGATGAAAGAGGTCGCCAGCGAGTCTACGAAGAAGACGAGAGGAAAATAACCTTCGCGCTTTTTAGTTAGACTCTTTCTTTTCGCCCATCTCTGCCAGTAATAGAGTACCACAAGCCCTACTGCAGACCATGCGATGCCATAGGTGTAGGATCGACAGTTCGACGGTCAAGTATAGGGAGAGGCACAGCCTCCACCTCTGCTCTGCCTGTTCAGCTCATTATGATGAGACTGATGGAATCTTGTATCGAGCTGTGAGCGCGGTTAGCTACCCGCCAGCGCGACAATAGGATAGAACTTGGGGACTAACCGTGCTGGAGGCTCAGCCGAAGACTGCTTTCTTCGCGCAATCGTAGCATCTGTAACTCGTCTCTCTCTTCCACTGTCCCGAATTGTCGAGCACTAGCTTCTCGTCAGTGTTGAGTTCGCTGTTCTCGAAGGTCTCTCCGCAACGCTCGCAGATGTGAGAAATGGTGAACCACCTCAGTCTCTGCGGCTACATTCCGCCCATCATGCCTGGAGGCATGCCGCCCATACCGCCCATTCCAGGGGGCATTCCTCCGGATCCGCCTGGGCTTGGCATTGGCCCGGGTGACTTGCTGGCGATAACGTCGTCGACTCGCAGCAGCATCGTGACCGCTTCTACCGCGGACTTGATGACCTGCTTCTTCACCCGTAGAGGCTCGATCACGTTCATCTTCCACATGTCCGCCGTCTTTCCCTCGTACACGTTTACCCCATACCATTTGTTGGCTGGAGTATTGTGTTTCTGTCTGAGTTCGACCATGATGTCTATCGGGTCGATTCCAGCGTTCTGGGCTATTGTGACGGGGATTGCCTCCAAGGCTTCTGCGAAGGCTTTGATTGCGAGCTGTTCTCTGCCCTCTGTCTTGGTCGCGAGCGTGTTGAGTCTCTTGCTGAGCTCTGCCTCGGGTGCGCCTCCCCCAGCTACGACCTTGCCGTCTTCGACGGCGTTCCGCACGACGCATAGGGCATCGTGGAGGGCGCGTTCTGCCTCGTCAATGACATGGTCTGAGCCGCCTCGGATCATGATCGTGACCGCCTTGGGGTTTTTTCCCTCTCGGACGTAGACATGCTTGTCGTCTCCTATCTTTACCTCTTCGACCTTTTTGGCTTGGCCGAGCCCTGTCTTTGGTAGATCTTTCAATGTTCCGGCGATGGTTCCGCCGGTTGCTTTGGCGAGCTTTTCCATGTCTTTGCTACTGACGTTCTTTACCGTGAGGATTCCTTTCTTGGCTAGGACAGCTAGTGCCTCGTCGTCTGCGCCTTTCTCTGTAAAGAGCACGTTGGCTCCCGTGGCCGCGACCTCGTCGGCCATCTCCTTGAGCATCCTCTCTTCCTCGTCTAGGAATTGTTCGAGTTCCTCGGGTTTGTTGATTCTGATCTCGGCGCTCATCTCTGGCTTGTCGATCTCAAGCTTGGCGTTCAGCAGGGCTATTCTGGCGTCTGCTATGTTCTTCGGCATCTGGCTGTGGGCTACTTCTTTGTCGATGACTATTCCGTTGATGAGTTCTGTCTCGTCTAGGCTCTTTCCGTGTTTCTTCATGACTTTGACGAGATCGATGTCAGCTGTGATCTTGTCGTCGCTCTTCTCCATGACTTGGAGGACTGCCTTGACGGCAAGGTCTGCGAAGTGTTCCTGTGATCCAAAGATTCCTTTCGTGTTGAGAGACGTGAGCGCGACGCGCTTCAGCTGTTCGGTGTCTTCTGGTTTTATCGTGACTGCTATCTCGTCCAAGATTTCTTGCGCTTTTTCCGCGGCGTTTCTGTAACCGTCGATGATGATGTTGGGATGAACGTCCTTGTCGAGTAATGTCTCTGCTCCTGACAATAGCTCGCCAGCGAGCACTACCGCGGTCGTGGTTCCGTCTCCGACCTCGCTGTCCTGGGTCTTCGAGACTTCGACGAGCATCTTGGCTGCGGGGTTCTGGACATCCATCTCCTTCATTATTGTCGCGCCGTCGTTTGTGATGACAATGTCGCCGATGGTTCCGACCATCATCTTGTCCATTCCTCGTGGTCCGAGGGTTGAGCGGACGGTCTCAGCAAGGATCTTGGCGGCTGTGATGTTGCTCCTCTGAGCGTCTCTTCCTCTCGACCGGCTGGTTCCTTCTTTCAGAATTATGACTGGTATCTGTTGCGATGACGTTCCTGATCACTCTATGGAGAGCGGGCGTGTGTGGCCTTGTGATAAACGTATGCAGTATCCAGAAGTAAACACACTCCTAACCGGGGCGCGCTTGTTCGACCTATGAAAAAGACCGATGTAATCCCGCTCCCATAGCCCTATTCCCGCGCCGAGTGTGTAGATTGTGTTTGGGTGTCTGAGTGTCCGTGGTCCTGGCTGAGGGGGTAGCGGCAATGGTTACTAAGTAGATTCCACGACGACGAGGACTAGTCCAAGCAGTGTGCTTGCTACGTCGGCTCGCCTTGGGTGTTCAGACAGTTGCAGGCGTTGTTCGGGCATTTCGTTTCCGATCTTGAAGCCCGATACGAATGGTTTGCCCGCCTGTTCGTGGTTGGTGAATGTTAGACTATCGGGGCTGACAGCGTTGACCAGATGAGTACTATGCTGGGCCATGACTCAGCTAGTAGTCAGCACAATGATCGTTGTTCCGCAAAATAGGAGGATTTCGAAAATCGAAATTTTCGAACTGCGATATTTTCGAAGGATGTCCTTCGATATGCCGATCTTGTTTATTGTTTGAATAAAAGAGACGGCCCTCAGCTATTCTGACGGGGTGGAACCCGAAAATCGTACGTCTTTCTCACGCCTCGATCAGTGAGGGCCGCTAATATTCGTCCTTGAGGATAGATTGCTATCCTCCCTTTTGCGAGGAGCTCGCCTTATGCCTCTGTTCTGGCTGTTCACCCCTTGTCTCTGTTGTGGGCCGCCTCAATGGAACAATAGGATGAGACGGCTATGCATAGTAGGGGTCGAGGATGGATATGAGTTCCATGTATACAACTGAT
>Ga0209266_1000729_pt1 | contig 24185 bp, 17 predicted proteins | sample GraSoiAngelo_132_FD_185889 | JGI IMG/M metagenome (GOLD analysis project Ga0209266, IMG submission 185889) | Grasslands soil microbial communities from the Angelo Coastal Reserve, California, USA - 14_0929_02_40cm (SPAdes) (version 2) | ecosystem: Environmental > Terrestrial > Soil > Grasslands ...
CACAAAGCGATTTATTTATTATTGGGCCGGACGCCCCCGGCCAGCACAGATTTCCGCGCTACCGCCGATTGAGAATCTCGTGTTTTTGGCCTCTTCGGTATTGGCCTTGTGGGGGCTGGCTCGCGCTCTGCGCAAACGCCGTCCCGGCGCGTGGTTGTTTTTCTGGCTGATCCTCTGCTATCCGCTCGTCTATTACGTCACCTTTCCTCATGCCCGCTATCGTCATCCGATCGAGCCGGAGCTGACGATCCTGATCGTGTATGTGATTTCAGAGGCCGAGAGGAAGGGGAATCGGCTTAAGGAAATTCCATCCTGAATTTAATCGCAGTGCTACTCCTCTGAATCCCTAGCTGATTGTCTGGTCAAAACCTAGCCATCCGGCTGATGCGTGAATGCTGAACACTGCGACATGATGAAGTCGTAAAGAAGCAACGCAGGTAAGGAGATCGAAATGGCACCTTCAGCAATTGCAAAATATTCAGACGAATTGGCCGCAGCCGCCGCTCAAGCCGGCCCATCGGTTGTTACTGTTTATGCCCGACGACGGATTCCATCAAGTGGCATTCATTGGCGCGATGGGGTGGTCGTCACTGCGGAACACACGATCCGCCGTGAGGACGAAATCAAAGTGGCGTTGCCGGATGGAAAGCGAGTTGCGGGTCAACTCGCAGGGCGCGATCCCGGAACTGATCTCGCCGTATTAAAGCTTGAAAGCGGCAAGACCCAAGTTCCGCAATTTGGCGACCCAGCCCACTTGAAGCTTGCGAATTTCGTGCTGGCTCTTGGGCGCACCCGATCTGGAAATTTGGTAGCTAGCGCCGGCATCATTGGCGGCATCGGTGGGGAGTGGCGAACCTGGCGCGGCGGCCGGATTGATCAGAGCATTCGCCTTGATCTCGAGCTTTATCCGGGGTTCTCCGGTGGACCGCTTGTCAGTGCGGAAGGCAAGGTCCTTGGTGTCAACACTAACGGACTCGGCCGTGGCCGCGCAGTGACCATTCCAGTCGCCACTGTCAATCGCACGGTAGATGAACTTCTCGCAAAAGGCTACATCGCCCGCCCATATCTGGGAGTCGCCATGCAGCCAGTTGCGGTTCCCGAAAACCTGCGGGCGAAATTAAAGTCAGCTCCTACCGGCGGATTGATGGTGCTGCATGTCGAAGCTGGCAGTCCGGCAGAGAAGGCTGGAATCGTTTTAGGCGACACCATCGTCGAATTAGCAGGAAAACTGGCTTTGGACACGGAGAATGTTCGGGAACTACTGGGCTCGGCCAAAGTTGGCGATAGCATCAGCGCAACTGTTCTCCGCGCAGGAGAGCCGGTTGAACTTTCGATCAAGCTGAGTGAGCGTCCAGCGAGATAAGGCGATGGCGACGAAAAACGGAAGCGGAGCGATACGCGTGCTATTGGCCTCCGCCTCTGCCGTTCGCCGCGCCGGCCTTGAACTCATCCTCAAACAATCATCGTCATTCAAGCTGGTGGGCGCTGTGCACAGCACGCAGATGATCGGACAGCGTGCGGCGGAGTTACAACCCGATGTTATTCTTGCGGATTTTGACCGCGAGAGTCCCGTGATCGCTCACAACGGCCTTCCCGTCGTTGCTCTCATAGACAACCCCACGGCCGCCTGGGCTGCACAGGCCCTCCGCTCCGGCGTGAAATCGATCCTGCCGCGCGAGGCTGGAAGCGAAGAGATTGTGGCCGCAATTCACGCTGCCTACACGGGGCTGGTGCTGCTCGATCCCGCGGTAGCACAACAGATCGTCGAACGTATCGGCAGCCCAGCATCGCAGATCCCGCCGTCCTACGAAAGTCTGACGCCTCGCGAAAACGAAGTTCTGGCTATGCTGGCAGAAGGACTCGCAAACCGAGAAATTGCTGATCGGCTAGGCGTTTCCGATCACACTATCAAATTCCACATCAGCTCCATCCTCGACAAGCTGGGCGCCTCCACCCGCACGGAAGCCGTGACCTTGGGTCTACGTATGGGACTTATTGTTCTGTGACTCACGATTTCGCCGCTGATGCAGCTATACGTGCGCTGGCTGGGCGACTTCGGCCAACGCTGTGGCGAACGCCTCCAAAGCCTGATCAATCTGCTGCCGCGTAATGATCAGAGGCGGCTGGAACCGAACCACGTTTCCGTATACGCCGCCAACGCCCACCAGAACGCCTTGCCTCAGCAACGCATCGCGAATCGCTTCGGCTTCGGACGAAGCCGGCGTCAGCTTTTCATCTCTTACCAGCTCCACACCGATCATCAGGCCGAGGCCACGTACTTCTCCGATCAGAGGATTATCTTTTTGCAACTCGCGTAACTTCGCCATCGCATAATTGCCAGTTTCAGTCGCGCGGGCTGGCAAATTCTCTTTTTCCAGGAATTCGATGTTAGCCAGCGCCGCCGCGCAAGACACCGGATTCCCGCCAAAAGTCGACAGATGGTCGCCCGGTTTATAAGCGGCCGCAATCTCCGGCCGCGTGGTGTAAGCGCTTAATGGAAACCCGTCAGCGATACCCTTGGCCGTGACCAGAATGTCGGGATCGACCCCGTAGTGCTCGATAGCAAACATTTTCCCGCAGCGCGCGAATCCGGACTGCACTTCATCAACGATGAACAAAATGCCATGCTGGTCAAGGATCCTTTTTACTTCTCTGAAATAGTTCGGCGGCGGAACCAGAATTCCGCCCTCGCCCATCACCGGCTCAGCAATAAATGCCGCGACATCGCCGGATGTGGCAAATCGGATTACATCCTCAATCGCACGCGCGCACTGCTGCCCGCATTCTTCGGGATCGTCTGGCCACTGCGAACGATAGACGTAGGGTGCGGGAGCAAACGCAACCCCCGCTGCATACGGACCGCCGCGCTTTTTCCGCCCTTGATTGCCGGTAACGCTAAGCGCGCCCCAGGAGCGTCCGTGAAAACTGGCGTGTAGCGCGATGAATTCATGTTTGCCGGTGTAAAGCCGGGCCAGCTTCATTGCGCCTTCAATGGCCTCTGCTCCGCCGTTTCCGAAGAAAGTCTTCGTCAGGCCGGGAGGCGCAATGTGAGCCAGTTTCTCAGCAAGGTCTGCGACAGGCTGCACGTGGTACAGGTATGAAGAACAGTGGACTAGCTTGTCCATCTGTTTCTTTGCCGCCGCGATCACCTGCGGATTGCAGTGCCCGGCGCTGACGACTGAAATCCCGGAAAAGCAATCGAGATACTCGCGCCCGTTCGCGTCGACCACTGTACAGCCACTGGCGCGATCAATCACGATAGGCGCCACCGATTTCAGGAAGCCGGTCATCACATAATCTTTGTATTTCTGTATGGTGTTGGACATGAGTGCCTCAAGTTCTCCTCTGTGCCCTCGGTGGTCAAACTCCGACTACAAAGGTACACACGGGAGCGCCATCAGAACTTGCGCGAGTGCTCTTTTGCCCAGCGCTCGACGACAACTTTTTTCTCGGTGTAAAACTCAACTGAGTCTCGTCCCTGCCCGTGCATAATCCCAAAGAAGCTGTCTTTCCATCCGCTGAACGGGAAATAGGCCATGGGCGCGGCGACTCCGATATTGATGCCGATGTTTCCGGCGGGCGCTTCATAGCGGAAGCGGCGCGCGGCAGAGCCGCTTGATGTAAATAAAGATGCCTGGTTTCCATACGCACTGCGCTCAAGGAATGCCAACGCCTCATCCATGTCGCTGGCATGAACCAGGCTGAGCACCGGCCCAAAGATTTCTGTGTCCGCAAGTTCGCTATCGGCTGGGACCGCATCGAGGACGGTTGGCTTCACGAAGCTGCCTGCTTCGTGCCGCGGGATTCTGGCATTCCGCCCATCCAGCAAGACCTTTGCGCCTTGTTTCTCGCCAACCCCGATCAATGACTCGACTCTCGCTTTGCTCTGGGGCGTAATCACCGGCCCCATCTGCACACCTTCATCGAGTCCATTGCCAACGCGTAACGACGCCGCTGCTTCGGTAATTGAATCGCGAAAAGTTTTCTGCGCTTCACCTACCGTCACGGCAACAGAAACCGCCAGGCAACGTTGACCGGCGCAGCCAAACGCGCTGTCGCTGATGATCTGCGTAGCCATGTTCATGTCGGCATCAGGAAGGACGATCACGTGGTTCTTCGCTCCACCCTGGCATTGTGCGCGCTTGCCATTGGCTCCGGCTCGCGCGTAAACGTACTTTGCCACCGGAGTCGATCCGACAAAACTGATCGCCCGCACCTTGGGATGATCGAGCAGTGCATCCACTGCGGCCTTGCCGCCGTTTACCAGATTCACGACTCCCTTGGGCAAGCCAGTTTGTTCAAGCAACTCGAAGACACGGTGCATGGTGAGTGGCACGCGCTCAGAGGGCTTCAGAATAAAAGTATTTCCGCAGGCAATGGCATAGGGCAGGAACCAGAACGCGATCATGCCAGGAAAATTGAATGGCACGATTGCGGCGACCACTCCAAGCGGCTGCCGGATCATGGTCTCATCGATTCCGCGCGCCACGTCTTCGAGGTTGTAGCCCTGCATCATCATCGGGATGCCGCAGGCGACTTCGACGTTCTCGATCGCGCGCCGCAGCTCGGCTTTAGCTTCAGCGAAAGTCTTCCCGTTTTCCTGCGTGATGATCCGGCTCAGTTCGTCAAGGTGATCCTCAAGAAGCTGCTTCAGCTTGAAGAGCGGCTGAATGCGGTCTTCAGGTGGCGTGCGGCGCCATTCCGGCCATGCCGATGCGGCTGCTTCAACGGCACGGGCTACTTCAGCGGCGCTTGAGAGAGGAACTTTCGCCAGCGCCTCACCCGTTGCTGGATTGATGACATCAAGATCTTCGGCGGCATTGGACTCGCGCCATTGGCCGTCAACGTAGTTGGGAATTTTTGTGATCGGAGGTGCTGCAACCGTCATATCAAAACCTCTGCAATCTAAAAGAACAGCTAATACTGGCCCAAAATCTGCTCGATCGGATACTTTCAAATTACACCATGATAATGTGCCTGCGCTTCGTTTGTTCGAGCTACACTGTCTGCGCCACTACCGCCTTCTTCTCGCAAGCGGCCTTCAGAGCGGCTTCGAGCACGTCGAGTCCCTCGTCCATCTGCGCATCGGTCGCGACGAGCGGAACCAGAACGCGGATTACATTCGAATATGACCCTGCTGACAACACGATCAGCCCGTGCTCATAGCAATATTGCACGATCTGGTTGGCCTCGTCAGCGGCGGGCTCGCGCTTTTCCGGAGACTGTACCAGCTCAATCGCCTGCATTGCGCCCAATCCGCGTACATCTCCAATCATCGGCCAGCGCTCCTGCCACTCTCGTGCCCGCTTCTGGAAGCGATTCCCTAGTGCGTTAGCGCGCTCCAGAAGGTTCTCGTGCTCGAAGATATCCAGCACCGCCAGGGCCGCCGCGCAGGAGAGCGGGTTTCCGGCAAACGTTCCACCCAGGCCGCCAGGGCCGGGTGCATCCATAATCTCGGCGCGTCCGGTAACTGCTGCCAATGGCAACCCCCCTCCTAGCGATTTCGCCGTCACGACAATGTCTGGCTCGATGCCGTAATGCTCGCTGGCAAAAAGCTTTCCCGTGCGCCCGAAGCCGCTCTGCACTTCGTCGGCAATGAACAGCACACCGTGGTTGTGACAGATGTCAATCAGAATGCGAAAGAATTCTTTCGGAGGAACTACAAATCCGCCCTCGCCCAGCACTGGCTCAGCAATGACGGCCGCAACTTCTTCCGCCGCGACCACTCGCTTGAATGTGTCTTCAAGATGCGACGCACAAAATACATCGCACGATGGGTACCTCAGCGAGTACGAGCAACGGTAGCAGTATGCATAAGGAATGCGGTACACATCGCTGGGGAACGGCGCAAACCCCGCCTTGTAGGGATGAGTCTTACTAGTGAGCGCCAGCGTCATCATGGTGCGTCCGTGAAAGGCGTCTTCAAACGCAATGATCCCGGGTCGACCCGTGTGCACTCGGGCAATCTTCACTGCGTTTTCTATTGCCTCAGCACCGCTGTTCACGAACAAAGTCTTCTTGCGGAACCTCCCTGGCGTAACCTCGTTCATTCTTTCGGCGAGCCGCACGTAACCCTCATACGGCGTCACCTGCACGCAGGTGTGGAGATACCGATCCAACTGCTCCCGAATCGCAGCAACCACAGCCTCACGTCGATGCCCGACGTTGATGCAGCCAATGCCGCCCGCGAAGTCGACATAGCGATTGCCATCGACGTCTTCGAGCCAGGCGTCCTCCGCCTTTGCTACATATACCGGAGTGCTTTGCGAGAGCCCGCGCGGCACAGCGTGATCGCGACGCTCGGCCAGCGCCTTCGACTTGGGACCCGGTATTGCGGTCTTAATCTGAATCGTCCCCATTTCGGTGCTCAACCATCGGGATCAAGAGAAAATCAGTTGCTAGTTCTCAGTTCTCAGTACCAACCGATCGGCGCTTCGTTCAGGTTAATGTGCACCTGCTTGGTTTCGAGATATTCCTCGACTCCCCAAGGCCCAAGCTCACGCCCGAAACCGGATTGCTTGTAGCCGCCCCAAGGCGCTTCGACGTAAGTGGGCTGCATGTGATTCACCCAAACAATGCCGGCTTTTAGGGCTTTCACCGCCCGAAATGCCTTAAAGATGTCGCGAGTCCAAACGGCGGCCGCCAAACCGTATGGCGAATCGTTGGCGATCTTCACTGCGTCTTTTTCGTCTTCGAATGGAATCACAGCGGCCACGGGACCAAAAATTTCTTCGCGTGCGATTCGCGCTGAATTGTCGACGTCATAAAAAATCGTGGGCTCGACGTAATAGCCTTTCGCAAACTTCGCTGCGCGTCCGCCACCAACAGCCAGCTTGGCTTCCTTCTTGCCGATATCCTGATAGGATCGCACTCTTTCATACTGCTCTTTGCTTACCAGCGGCCCCATCTTGGTATCGCGATCGAGCGGAGGGCCGAGCGTGATCTTCTTTGTCTTTTCCGTCATCGCATCGACAAACTTTTTGTAAATCGGTTTCTGCACCAGAATGCGGCTGCCGGCGGAGCAAACTTCTCCTTGGTTGATGAACACTCCGAAAAGTGCGCCATCGATGGCAGCTTCGAAATCCGCATCGGCAAAGAAAATATTCGGCGACTTCCCGCCAAGCTCAAGAGTCACGCGCTTTACCGTGTCCGCAGCCTGCTTGACGATGACCTTGCCCACCGCCGCGCTACCGGTGAACGCGATTTTGTTGACGTCAGGGTGCTGCACCAGTGGCGCGCCACAGCTCTCTCCGAAGCCAGTGATGATATTCACCACTCCCGGCGGCAACCCCACGTCGGTAAGCCAGGTGGCCATTTCGAGCGCAGTAAGCGGAGTTTGTTCCGCAGGCTTCAAGACACAAGTGCAACCTGCGGCAAGCGCCGGCGCCAGTTTCCACGCTGCCATCATCAGCGGATAGTTCCAAGGGATTATCTGTCCCGCAACGCCGACCGGCTCCTTCAGCGAGAGACTCACGGCGTTATCAGGAACGGGATTCACGTATCCGAGAATTTTCGTTGCCAGCCCACCGTAATACTCGAAGCAAGTCGCTACGTCATTGATGTCATATTCCGCTTCCACGATCGGCTTGCCGCAATTGCGCGCTTCCAGTTCGGCGAGATACGCGGCGTTTTGCCGGATCTTCTCAGCCAACCGGAACAGCACGCGTCCGCGCTCTTGTGCCGTGGTTGAGCCCCACGGACCATCTTCGAAAGCCGACTTCGCAGCAGCAACAGCGCGGTTCACGTCGTCGGCGTTGGAATCAGGAACCTGCGCGATCACTTCCTCCGTTGCGGGATCGTAGACAGGAAATGTCTTGCTCGACTTGCTTTCAACCCACTCGCCGTTGACGTACATCTGGTATGTGCGAACCTCTGTCTTTACCCCTGCTGGCATGGCGACCTCCATCAATTGGCCGAGCTTCGCTCAGCCGGACACTACGTCATTCTTCTTACTTGCACGGGCGAGACGCCCGCGCCTACATCACTAGTCGTGGACTTGCGCCGTCCATAGACAAAAAAGAAAAATGCTGCGAGCGCAACGAAAAATGCCGTTCCCCCGAACATCCACACTTCATAAGAGAGCAGAGACGTGATTTGCTGCGCGGGAAAAAATACCAGCGCAATTCCGAGAAACGTCGTAACAAATCCGCAGACTCCGGAGACCAGTAGCGTCTTTCTTCCGTAGCGTCCTGAGCTGTCTGAGTTCCATCCAAATTTCGCCAGGGCTGCGAACATATAGAGAAACGGCACCAGCTGCAGGACCACAGCCAGCGACAGCAGCCGCTGAAACGTCTCCTGCACATGGATGCCGCCCGCGAAATTTATGACCACCAGCACTGCCGAGACGGCAAACTGCACGATGAGCGCGGCATGGGGAGTGGCATACTTTGGGTGTATTTTGCCCATCCAGCTTGGCATGTAAGAATCGAGGCCGGCGACGAACGGGATGCGGGCAGCACCGCCCGTCCAGGCCGAACCGATTCCGGCAATCGCCAAGCTCAGCATCACGGCGAACGGGATTGAAATCCATGCGACGCCAACTCGCTGAGCCATGTGTCCAACAGCCTGCACAATCCCCTGCAGAATGCTGATGTCGCTTTTGCCGATGGCAAGCAGCAGGATCAGCGTGGTCGCAATGTAGAACGCGCCAGAAATTACTCCGCCCCAGGCCACAGCTCCGGGCATGGTCCGAACCGGGTCACGAATTTCGTCACCCATGACCGAGGCCAGTTCGAGACCGACCAATCCGAAGCAGATCACGCCGAACGAATTCAGCACCGAGCCATAATTCGCCGGAATACGAAACTCCGCCGAGCTCAGATGAGTACCGAAGCGTAAACCGACCACGATGCCCAAACCGATCAGCACCGCTGCTGCAATTCCTGTCCCAATTGCGCCAACGTTATTGATCCACTTCCCCACCCCGAGGCCGGCGATGTTCAGGGCCGTGAGCAGCGCCAGCAGGGTAAGAGAAGTGAACAGTGCAAAGAGCTTGTTGTCCGCTAACGACTCGTGACCAGGGCCGAGCAGGTAGACGGAGACTCCGACGAAGTAAAGCATGACCGTCGGCACATAGAGCATCTGATTAGTCCAGTAACACCAACCGGAGAGAAATCCGTGGAAGTCGCCGAACTCTTCCTTGGCCCAGAGATAAACTCCGCCCTCGCCCGGGTAACGATGTGAAAGCTCGATCACGGCAATGCCCTGCGGCCAGAAGAACAGCAGCACCGAGATGATCCACAACCAGATTGTGACTCCGCCGTTGGCAGCGATCGACGGCACAACGTTCAGGTTGAAGACCGCAACGACAAACAACAGCACCAGATCCCAGCGGCCGAGAACACGCTTCAGATGAGGCTGGCTGATTTCCTGATCGTGAGTTGACAAATCTGCTCCGGATCAACACACCACGTTGGGGTGCCCTACCCTTTTCGCTTTTTGCGAAAGAGCGGGATGTGGATCACTGTGCAGCCACTGCTCCCATGCGCTCCTGCTGGGCTGCGGCGAGCGATGCAGCAATATCCTCGAACGCCGCGATGTGTTTCTCAATGTCCGCCTCGGTGTGCTGGACAGAAATCGTCCACTGCTCATCCCACCAATACGGCTGCGCCATGACGCCGCGGTTCACCATGCCAAACCAGTACTGGCGCCACAGATCAATATCAATGGTAGTCCAATCGCGGTAGTTGCGAATCTCCTGCGGATAAAACATCAGCGCCCCATTCGCCCCTGCCTCCGCAATGTAAGCTTGCAGTCCGGTTTTCGAGATCGTCTTGCGGTACCCCTCAACCAGCTTCTTGCTGAGTTTATCCACATGCGCGTAATTCTCACGCGTGAGCACTTCGCGGAAGGTCGCCAAACCCGCCGCCATCGACACCGGATTGGTGTTGTAGGTTCCGCCGTGAAAGACTTTGTGCTGTGAAATCAGGTCCATCACCGAGCGATGTGTGCCGAAAGCCGCCAGCGGCAACCCACCACCGATCGACTTCGCGAGACAGATCATATCGGGCGCAACCCCGAAATATTCCGAAGCACCACCCCAGCCCAGCTTCGCGCCGGTTTTAACTTCATCGAAGATCAGGAGCGCGCCATTCTTGGTTGCGATATCGCGCAAGCCTTGCAGGAAACCGGATTGCGGCAGACATAGGCCAACGTTCATCAGAATCGGCTCAAGGATAATCGCAGCGATTTCGCCGGGATTCTCGCGGAAGCGCCGCTCGACCGTCGCGAGATCGTTGAACGTGGCGACCAGCACGTTGGCGACGCTGGCTTTCGGAACTCCCAATCCGGCGGGGACCTGCTCAGGATTACTAACATCGCCGAATTCAGGTGCGTGTGGCTTTACGCTGACGAGTGCGGAGTCATGCAGGCCGTGATACGCCCCTTCGAACTTGACGATTTTGTCACGTCCAGTGGCCGCGCGCGCGAGGCGTACGGCATGCATTGTCGCTTCGGTGCCGCTGTTGCCGAAGCGGACCATCTCGACGGGAAAGCGATTGCAAATCTCTTCCGCCAATTCCCACTCCATGTTGTGAGGCATTCCGAACATCGTCCCAGTGCTGAGCCGTTTTTCGACCGCCTTCATTACCGCGGGATGGCAATGGCCCGCCATCAGCGCGCCAAAACATAGGTTGTGATCGATGTAGTCGTTGCCATCGAGATCGCGGAAGTGGGATCCCTGCGCCTCTTTCACAAAGATCGGATAAGGATCGTACGCGCGATAATTGCTAGCCACTCCCAGCGGAATACGCTTCAAATTTTTCTTATGCGCCTCCGCCGACTTTGGGGTGCGGCGCACAAATGTGTCGAGTTCTTTCTGCAACGCGGAATACATCAGAATCTCCGAAAATGCTCAAGCCGCGACAGCGGCCATTAGAGTGCCCGGGCGGCAGCGTCGCCCGGGGTCAGCTAGAAGAAAAGCTTCACTGCAAATTGTACAAGCCGCGGGTCGCGAACCTGCGTAATCTGCCCAAACTGCGACCCGTCAGAAACATTGCCGTCAGGATTGAAGAACTGTGTATGGTTGAAGATGTTGAAGAACTCAGCACGGAAATCAACGTGGGTGCTTTCGGTTATCGGAATTGTCTTAAGGATCGCAAAATCAGTGTTGCTGAGATGCGGCCCGCAGCAGATCGTACGTTTCGCGGTTCCAAGTGTCCCCAACAGGGACGGCTCAAAACATTCGAATTGCGCCCCCGCACTGCAAGGCGGGGCGGTATCATCGGTAGCGTTGTCTGTGAAGCTGTTGGGGTCGAAGTAATAGTTAGCGTTCGACTGCGGTTTCATGGTACGGAACGGGGCAAGCTGCGCAGGCTCACCCGGTAATTCGAAATCGAAGCTGTACATCAGCTCGTTATCTGCCACAGTCGATATGCGAATGGGGAACCCTGTCTGGAAGGCAGTAATACCAGAAACGGCCCAGCCGTTGAGCAACTTGCCAGTGGCTCCGGTGAATTTTCGAAAAGGCAGTTCCCAGTAGTAGCTGAGAACAATGCGGTGGCGGGCGTCGAACGCTGATAACGAACGACTGATGCGAGGATCAATCGGATTGAGAATGCCTTCAAAGCTCGAGGCCTGGTCGAAGGACTTGCTGAAAGTGTATGCGGCGGTGAACTGCAGGCCCTTACCAAAGCGCTTGTCGAGCGATGCCTGCAATGAGTTATAGGCCGAGTTGGCAATGGTGTCCTGAGCGAAGATGCTGCTGAACACGGGAATACCATCTATCGGGCAGCCAGCTGCAGTTGGACTTAGAGGATCACACTGGGGCGAGGAGTACCGACGAAGGCCTACAAGTGTAACGTCGTTCGCGAGTGTAGTGTTCGGAGGAATGACACTTGGCCCGTTTGGTCCGTATGGAAGATGCAACCCATTCGGACCGGTAACTGATCCTGCCGGAATAATGAACTCACTGTCAGAGAAGTACGGACCGCAAGTTAATGGTCCGAGGATGTCGTTAATATCCAGACAGGTCTGGGGATTTCCGAAGTTGATATCGTGCGTGGCCAAAAGCCGATGTCCTTGCGACCCGACATAACCGACCTCGAGTTTCATATCGTTCGTCAACTGGCGCTGGATGGTGAGGTTGTATTGGGCCGAATACTGGCTGCGCATGTGCGGCTGAAATTGTCCGAACAATGTGTTTGGTCGGAACATTGCCCAGTCTGTTGGCTGTCCGCGTGTCGGATTCAGGATGCCGTTGACGCCGCCCAGCTGACTCAGGCCGAATGGATTGGGATAAGTGAAGCCCCCGCCCTGGTCCTGAAAGGGAGTGTTGAACCCGGTATTGAAGGGAAACGTGCTTCCACCGAAGGGCGGCTCAGCACTGAATTGTTCCAGGACAAGCTGCTCAATCGGGTTATAGAACAATCCCCAACCAGCGCGGATGCTTGTCTTACCCGAGTTTCCCGGGCTCCACGCCAATCCGATTCGCGGAGCAAAAGCTTTGTAGTATGTCTGGGTCAGAGCGTTCGGCACGCCTGGGTCTCCAGGCACAACCAAGCCGGTTGGGAACACCGCGCCAGCGGGGCCGGTCGGACTGCAATCCGTACTTCCGTACTGCGCCACCAACGAGGCGTCGATATTGGGATCGAGTTTACATGGGTAAATTTTTGTCTGCGCCCCAGGCCGGAAGGTCTGCACGTGCTTGCTTGCGTCCGCGATAGGAGTGTTGAGCTCCCAGCGCAGACCGTAGTTGAGCGTCAGATTTGGTTTGATCTTCCAGCTATCCTGTGCAAATAGATACAGCCCGGTACTGCGGACGTTTTCAATCTGTGCCGATCCTTGGCCGTACGAACCGGGAAATCCGAGCATGTAGTCGGAAAATGCCGTATCGCCGAGAGTGCTATTGGTCGAAGTCTCGTCAACAAAGAACTCGCCGTTAACGTCGAAATACAGAAGCTGGTCAAAGCGCTGGCGTCGGACATCTCCACCGAACTTAAACGAGTGGTTTCCGACGACCTTGCTGATATTGTCAGACCACTGGAAGGAATTCCCCACCTGAGGCAATTCACCCTCTCCATTGTTGCCAATGGTGAATCCACCGCTCACCTGTATAAAAGGAAGTCCTTCGTGTTGAGGACCGAGGTTGGGATGTATGCCCAGGGTATTCGCCTGCGTGCCGTCTGAGAAGCAAGGCACCCCGGAGGGAAACGCAGCCAGCAGCCAGGATGGTGCTGGTGGACAGGAATTCTGTACTGTCGTTGTGAACACGGGGTGCTGGAAAGTCCGCTGCGCTTCACGATTGTAGTTGAAGCGGAACTCGTTCACCGTTGTGTTGCTAATGCTCCACGTGTGGCTGATGTTCCACTGCTGAAATCGCTCATTGACGATGGACCCGAAACCGGGCACATTCGCTCCGGCCGCCTCGAACACTGCGAATGGGGAGACCAGGTGATCATCGTTGAAATAGTAATAAAAACTGAGGTTCTGCTTGTTGTTAAGGCGGTGGTCAAGCCGAACCGTAAATTGGTCCGCACGCACTGGCTGCACAGGCGTAGTCACCAGTTTGTCGCTGTTGTTGGCTGGGGTTGGAACAAACTGGAGCAAGTCAACCGCAGTGGGATCGAGGCAGCCCAAGGGAATGATGTTACCTGGGAAGAGGTCCGAATAGAATCGCCCATCCGTGGGGATGTTGGGCGCTGATCCCAGTGCTGTAGTGCAATTCGGCCGCAGGTTAAGAGCATTCGCATCAGTGCTGCCACTGAAAGTTGACTCTGAGGAAAAATCAGCAAAGGGCTGAGTTGCGCTGGGACGCTCCGACGCCGAGGGGACGAATACGAGCGAAGACGGAATCCCCTGGCGAATGCGCCGTCCTTCATACGAAGTAAAAAAGAACGTCCGATCCTTGACGATCGGTCCACCAAATGTTCCCCCGAATTGGTTCTGATTGAATTGTGGCTTGTCACAGGGAATACCATCTACAGCCGTGAAGCAATAAGGATTGGCGTTCAGCTTTGTGTTTCGAAAAAACTCATATACATTTCCGTGCAAATCGTTGGTGCCCGATTTCGTGATCACGTTCACTACCGAACCGGAGTTGCGCCCGTACTCTGCGTCAAAAGTATTGGTCAGGACACGGAACTCCTGAATGCTGTCCGGCGAGGGCTGCACTGTCGGCAGGTTTACGAACTGATCGTTCGCGTCCCCACCGTTCACGCTGAAGTTGTTTGCGCGTCCCCGTCCGCCGTTGACTGATACCGAGCCTGCCTTGTCACTCCCGTAAACGATCTGGTTTCCAGATCCCACCGTGGACACAACGCCAGGCTGCAACTGCAAAAATTGATATGTATCGCGGGCGTTCAGCGGGAGTTGGCTGACCGAGCGGTCGTTGACAACCGCTCCCAATTGTGTGCTGGTGATGTCCACGAGAGGTGCTTCCGAGGTCACCTCCACTGTCTCCGCCGTGGCGCCAATTTGCAGGGTCGAATTCAATGTGACCACTTGGTTGACGTCGACCGTCACATCCTTCTGCACGTTCCTCTTGAAACCCTTCTGCTCGAACTCCGCCGTATAGTTACCGGGCGCAACTTCTACGAAGGTGTAATCGCCGCTCCCGTTGGTCTTGGTGTCGCGGGCGACGCCGGTCGCTTGATTTGTGATGCGTACACTCACGTTGGCCAAGACGGCGCCGGAAGGGTCAGCCACCCGGCCTAGAATCCTGCCGCCCGTGCTTTGTCCTAGAGCCGGGGAAGCGAGAAGAGTGAGCAAGCTAAAAACCGCAAGCCGCACAGCTAGCGAACGGCGCGCCATCGACGGATGCATGGGGGACCTCCCGGTCAAGGGTGGAATTTTTTTTGAATACTAAAACGACTGCTTGCGCTCTGAACAAACCTTGCTATAATCGCGCAAGGTTAGAGAACCTCCCTGCTAACTGTCAAGCAAAAAATCGAATCGACCCGAAAGCCCGCCCGGTGCGTGGATTGCAAGCTTCGAAAATGACGGCCGCCGACCCCAAACCTTACTTGAAAATAGGAGATGTCGCCCGTCTCGTCGGCGTGTCTCCTTCTGTGATCCGCACCTGGGAGAGCCTCGGCCTTGCGCGTCCACGACGCACGGCCAGCAAGTACCGGCTCTACTCTCCAGAAGATGTCAAGCTACTCAAGCGGGCCCGCTTTCTCCGCAAAGTTCGCGGTTTGAATGCTCCGGCGATCGTGCAAATGCTCAAGAGCGAGGGCGTGGTCCGCACCAGCCCGGATGGCGCTGGCAACGCGATCGGCATTCGCCTCCGCCAACTGCGCGCGCAGCGCCGGCTGCCTCTCGCCGAAGTATCCAAATCGGTAGGCATCTCGTTGGGATTTCTGAGTGCAATCGAGCGTTCGCAGATGAGTGCCTCCGTCGGGACGCTTCGCAAATTGGCGCGCTTTTACAAAACCAAGATTCTTGATTTCTTCGATCCTTCTGAATCGAACAGCCGCTTGGTACGTCCTGACCGCCGCAAAGTTTTGGAAGCTGGGCCGGGCGTGCGCATGGAACTGCTCGCGTGGGGCAATACGGTTATGGAGCCACATCTGTTCCGCATCGCTGCCCAGGCCGGCAGCGGTGAGTCTTACACACACGAGGGCGAGGAATTTCTCTACATTTTGCGCGGGCAATTGCATATTTCGCTCGACGGGGAGGAATACCGCCTCAGGCCTGGCGATAGTTTTTACTTCGAAAGCGCGACTCCCCATCGCTGGAAGAATCCAGGCCGCAGTGAAACTTGGGTTCTGTGGGTAAACACTCCGCCGACGTTCTGACCGGCTGCGCGAAGACGCAAGGAGAGTGACTCTTGGCCAAGTCTGAGATGTTCCGTCGCACGCTGTGCCGCTTGCTGGCGATCGCCATCATTATTTCTCTTTGCGCCAGCCTACAAGCCGCGAGCCCGCCGTCAAATGCCGCCGATACAATCATCCTGAATGCCAGAATCTACACCGTGAATCCGCAACAGCCGTCGGCGGAGGCGCTCGCCATCAGCGGAGAGAAAATTCTTGCCGTTGGGACCAAGAACGAGATCGAAAAATATCGCGGCGCTTCCACCAGAATCATCGACGCTCAGGGCCACCTCGTGCTGCCCGGCTTCGTGGATTGCCACATCCATTTCATGGATGGATCAATGGGGCTGACTCGCGTTGACCTTAATGACGCGAAGACGGTCGCTGAAATTCAGAAACGAGTGAAAGAGTACGCCGAGTCGCATCTCCAAGAACCCTGGATCACCGGAATGGGATGGACTTATCCGACCTTTGGACCCTCCGCGCTGCCCGACAAAAAAATCCTCGACGATGTTGTCCCCACCCGGCCTGTGTATCTCGTCGCCTTTGATGGTCATAGTTCCTGGGCAAATAGCAAGGCCTTGCAGATGGCCGGAATTACCCGAGAGACTCCCGATCCTCCGAATGGGAAGATCGTTCGCGATGAGAAAGGCGAGGCCACCGGCGCGCTGAAAGAGTCTGCCGGAGATTTAGTCGCCAGAGTCATGCCCAAACCCACGCGTGAAGAGCGTCTTGCCGCATTGCGCCTGGGAATCCACGAAGCCAACAAATTCGGGCTCTCGCGCGTGCACAGCGCCGGACAGGATTTCGAGTGGCTCGATCTTTACGACGAGTTGCGCCGCAACGGCCAGTTGACCTTGCGTTTTTACATTGCCTACTTTCTCGACCCGCCAGAGCTGACTCCGGACGCGATCGAAAAAATAGAGCAGGCTCGTCGCACTTATCACGATGACTGGATTTCTGGCGGTGTGGTTAAAACCATGCTAGACGGCGTAGTCGAAGCGCACACCGCGGCCATGCTCGCGCCGTACAGTGACGATCCAAGTCAAACCGGCAAGCTGTTTTGGGATCCCACGAAGTACACGCAGGCCATTGCAGAACTGGATCGTCGGGGCCTGCAAATTTTTACTCATGCGATCGGAGACAAAGCGGTGCGGCTGGCGCTCGATGCGTACCAAAATGCCACAGAAACCAATCACACCAACGATGCACGTCCGCGAATCGAACACATCGAAACCATTTCAGCGCAAGATGTCCCGCGATTCGGCAAACAAGGTGTCATAGCCAGCTTTCAGCCTCTGCATGCTTACCCGGACGATGACACGCTGAACATCTGGGCGCGCAATGTCGGCCCGGAGCGGGCGCAGCGCGCCTGGGTATGGCACAGTATCGAAACCACCGGCGGGCGGCTGGCATTCGGCAGCGACTGGCCCGTGGTCACGCTGAATCCCTGGCCCGGTGTGCAGAATGCGCTCACGCGCCAAACGACCGATGGCAATCCTCCGGGCGGATTTGTCCCCAGCGAGCGGATTAGTTTAGAAGACACGATTACGGCTTATACCTTGGGCGCTGCTTTCGCTGGTCGTCGCGAAAAAACTGAGGGTTCACTTGAGCCGGGTAAGCTTGCAGATTTGATCGTGCTTTCGCAGGATCTATTCAAAGTCAAGCCCAGTGAAATCGCCAAGACCGAAGTGCTTTTGACAATCGTAGGCGGCAAAGTTGTGTATCGCTCTGCAACATGGGCATCAGCGGAGGTGAAATGAAGATTCGGCGGCTCTTGGCTATAGCTGCAATTCTCGCCGGCTATCTTCTATTCGTCTCGTGCGGTAAGAAGACGCCCAGTCTTAATCTTTTAGTCTGGGAAGGTTATGCGGATCCCTCGTTTGTGCGCGGCTTCGAAGACCAGTACCGCTGCAAAATTTCTGCGTCTTATATGGGCTCGAGCGACGAACTCGTCGCCAAGCTGCGCGGAGGCAGCGCCGGGAATTACGACGTAATTTCTCCGTCGAGTGACGTGGCAACTTCGATCGCAGCGGCGGGATTGGCGCTTCCTCTCGATCTGGCCAAAATTCCAGCCTACGAAGAGCTTTCACCGCAGCTCACTTCTTTGCCGCTGGTGCGCGTGAATGGTCAAGTCTTTGGCGTGCCTTTCACCTGGGGACCCAATCCCATGATCTATGACATCACAGCTTTCTCACGGCCGCCCGATACCTGGAACGTTTTCTGGGACACGAAATACCGCGGCAAGATTTCTGTTTGGGATGATCTATCAACCGTCTACATGGCAGCGCAAGTGCTCGGTTACGACAAACCGGATCCGAGTCAACTCTACAATCTCAGCGACGAACAACTGGAAACGGTGAAAAAGAAGCTGCTGGAATTGAAGCCTAATATCCGAAAAATATGGGCCACCGGTGCTGAGCTCACGAATTTATTTCAGAATCACGAAATCGTTGCCGCCATGGGCTGGCCTTTGAACACCGCTGATTTAAAGAAGACGAACTTTCCGGTAGCAGAAACGATTCCGAAAGAAAATACCACCGGCTGGATCGACCACCTGATGATTACTTCCGCCAGCGACAACAAAGATTTGGCTTACAAATTTTTGGAATATATGGTTGAAGCCAAAACGCAGAGCCTGGTGAGTGAGAAGACGCATTACGTTCCAGCAAATCCGCAAGCAGGACGATTTCTGAATCCAGAAGAAATCAAAACCCTGCATCTGGATGATGTAAATAATTATCAGAAGCGCATCTACTTCTGGCAGAACGTGCCACGCCGCGCTAAGTACAACGAGATTTGGAACGAAGTGAAGGCAGCGCAGTAGCGAGCCGGCATCTCACCGGCTGTGGCGAGAGCGGCTCGCTTTCGCGGTTCGTGAGTGCAAACAAGATGGCCAGCGTCACTCAGCCCGAGATCGCGCCAGGAACAGTCCGAACGGTCCCCTCCCTGCTCAGCATCCACGAAGTTGCGAAATCGTTCGGACCCACGCCGGTCCTGCGCAACATCTCTCTCGATATTGCGGAAGGCGAATTCCTCACTGTCCTCGGCGAGAGCGGATCGGGGAAAACCACTCTGCTACGCATCATCGGCGGATTCGAGAGTGCCGATTCCGGTCAAATCCTTATGGGCGGTGAGCGGCTCGATCCTCTGCCGCCATATCGCCGCCGTGTGAACACGGTCTTTCAGCACTATGCCTTATTTCCGCACCTCACGGTGGAAGAGAACGTCGGTTATGGCTTGCGGGTGGCCAAGTTGCCGAAAGAAGAGATCATCGCTCGCGTGCAGCAAGCGTTGGCCATGGTAAAAATGACCGCTTACGCTGGCTCAAAGCCCTCCAAAATCAGCGGCGGCCAGCAACAGCGCGTCGCCTTGGCGCGAGCCTTAGTCAACAGGCCGCGGCTCCTTTTGCTCGATGAACCGCTCTCCGCGCTCGACGCCAACCTGCGGCGTCAAATGCAAGTCGAATTGAAGTCTCTCCAGCGCGAGGTCGGCATCTCCTTTGTCTTCGTGACCCACGATCAAGATGAAGCGATGGTGATGTCGGATCGCATCGCTCTTTTACGTATGGGTGAACTGGAACAGGTGGCTTCTCCGCGCGAAATTTACAGCCGCCCAGCCACGGCCTACACGGCTCAGTTCATCGGTCACACGAATCTTCTCCGTGGCGAAGTGAAAGGAGGGATCGTCCGCTGCCACTCGCTTTCATGGCCTGTCGATCTGCCAGACGGTCCAGTTCTATTCTCCTTGCGTCCTGAAAACATCCGCTTCGCGGCTGGCGCGTCGGGCAGCAACGCTGTGCATTTTCGCGCCAGACTTCGCACGCGAATTTTTCACGGCGCGACTGAACTGTTGCAGGCCGAGTGCGCTGACGGCCTGGTGCTTTCTCTGCGAACCGCTAGCTACGACAATCGACACGGCGATCTCGATCTGGAATTCGCACCGGCCGATGCCATCCCAGTGCGCGACTCCGACGACCTGAAAAAGAGAAATTAAATGTTTTCCCGCGCTTACCGAGCCGCCATCACGATCCCTCCACTACTCTGGGTCGCACTGTTTCTCCTGCTGCCCTATGCTCTGCTGTTCTGTTACAGCTTCTGGTCGGTGTCGCCGGCCCAAGCGATCGTTCATTCCTGGACCCTCAACAACTACCGTGAGCTCTTTCGCGTCAACGTGTATCTGCAGACCTTGTTTCGCTCCATGTGGATTGCTGCGCGGGTGACAATCTTTTCCCTGCTGCTCGGCTATCCGCTCGCGTATTACCTTTCCTTTGGCGCTGGAGCGAGAAAGGATTTTCTCTATCAGCTAGTGATCATTCCACTTTGGGTAAGCTATCTGGTTCGCGCCTATGCGTGGAAAACGATTCTCGGCAGCGGTGGCGTGCTTAACACACTGCTGCAATATGTTCATCTCACAAATCATCCGCTAAACTTTTTGCTATACAGCCCATTCGCCGTGGTGCTCACGCTCACTCATATCTACACGCCATTCACTTTTCTGCCGATCTTCGCATCGCTCGAACATATTCCGCGCAACCTGATTGAAGCCTCTCACGATCTTGGTGCCTCACCGCTGCAAACTTTCTGGCGAGTTGTGCTTCCGCTTTCCATCCCCGGAGTTCTGGCGGGTGCGACATTCGCCTTCGTGCTCAGCCTGGGAGACTTCCTCGCCCCGTTGCTGCTCGGCGGACCGAGCGGCATTATGATCTCCAACATAGTCGTCAGCCTGTTTGGAGCGGCTTACAACTGGCCCCTGGGCGCGGCGATTTCCTTCGGCATGCTGGTCCTCGTCATCGGTCTCCTGTTCTTGTCAGAAAGGCTGGAGAAGAAATGGAGCTTCCGATGAGCAGCCCGAACCGTTCGCACTGGCTCCCCTGGCATGCAACGCTGGTGTTCGGTTTTCTTTATCTCCCAATCGTCACTCTTATTGTTTATTCATTCAACGGCTCTGGAGTAGGCGGCTTCCCTCCGCGCGACTTCACTCTCGATTGGTACCGCGAGCTTTTCACCGATGACGCGATATGGAACTCGGTTCTGAATAGCCTGTTCGTCGCGTTCGCCGCCGTCGCTATCGCACTTGCGCTGGGAATTCCTGCCGCCCTGGCACTCGACCGCGCCAACTTTCCGGGCAAAGCTTTATTCCGCCGGCTCGTACTGCTGCCTTTAATTCTGCCGGGAATCATTACCGGGTTGTCTTTATTAATGCTGTTCCGCGAAGGCGGCATGAAGCTTAGTCTGGTGACGATCATTCTCGGCCACGGGACGGCCCTGATCTCCGTCGCCACGACGGAAGTTTTCGCAGGATTGCAAAAATTGGATCGTGCTCAAGAGGAAGCCTCGCTCGACTTAGGCGCAAATTATTGGCAAACCTTCTGGCGTGTAACCCTGCCTAATCTGCGGCTCTCGATTATCGGCGCGGCGCTCTTGATCTTTACGCTGTCCATGGATGAGATCGCCGTCAGCTTTTTCCTGATTGGCCGCGACAACACGCTGCCCCTCGAAATCTGGGGACGTTTGCGTCGCGGCATCACACCGGAAATTAACGCCATCTCCACTATCATTTTTGTTTTTTCGTTAGCCGCAATCGTTACCTGGTACCGGCTCCGAGCAAGAGCCGAAGGCAGAGTAGAAATCGCCGCCGAACTGGTGGAAGCGGCATCGTAGCGCCGGCCCAGGACAGCGGAGTTACAAAGGACACTTCATGAGCACAAATCGCCGAGACTTCATTAAATTCGTCGTAGCCGGCAGCGTTGCCGCCGGATGCCCAATTGATCTTTCGCTGTTGGCGCAGACAGAGAATCCCAAAGCTCCGGCCGTCGAGGGCGAAGACAACCACATCTGCCATCAAGTCCGCGACGGCAAAGTCTTCACTTGCCCGCCCGCCTCGGTACGCCACGATGTAGTCATAGTGGGCGGAGGCGTCAGCGGCCTTACCGCTGCTTATATGCTTCAGCACCGTGATTTCCTACTGCTTGAAAAAGAACCGCATTGGGGCGGCAACGCTTACCTGATGGAATATGAGGGTGCCGCTTACGCCACCGGGGCTGCTTTCATCGACAAGAGCGAAGTCAGCTACAGCTTTGCCAAGGAGATCGGCCTGGAACCGCTGCCCGTGAACTGCTGGGACGGCACGATTGTGAAAGGCGAGTTCATTGCCGACACGTGGGGAGACGGCCTCGATAAACTGCCCTATCCCGCACCAGTTCGCGAAGGCTTCAAGAAGTTTAAAAAAGAGATCCTCGCCATTGATCTCCAGAAGCGAAGCAGCGAGCTGATGAATCTTCCCTTGTCAGATTTCATGAACGGCTACCCCGATGAGCTCAAGCAATGGTGGGACGCGTACGGCCCGTCCAACTGGGGCGCAACCAGCGAGGAGACTGCCGCCGGCATCGGCATTGCTGACCTGCAACACAGCGGCGGAGACAACCGGAAAGATGAGCGCTACACCTGGCCGGGAGGCTTAGGAGCAATCACCAAGAAGCTTGCAGAAATCTTGCAGCCCAAGTTTCCTGATCGCATGCAATCCGGCTCGACCATCGTCGCTGTGGTTCCCAGCAAAGACGATGTGCAGGTCACTTATATGCAAGGTGCGGAATTGAAGACAGTGGCCGCAAAGGCGGTCATCATGGCAACACCTAAATTCATCACCCGGCGCTTGGTGGAAGGTTTGCCGCAAAAACAAAACGACGCGATGCAGCAAATGCGCTACATCCCGTATGCCGTCGTGAACCTAATTTTCGATAAACCAGTATTTAACAAGGGATACGACAACTGGTGCCCGGGAAATACGTTTACCGATTTCATTGTCGCCGATTGGGTGGTTCGCAATCAGCCTGGATATAAGCAGAAATATAATATCCTCACCTGCTACACTCCGCTGCACGAAGAAGAGCGGGCATCGTTGCTAACGGAACCGAGCGCCCGTCGGGTCGCCAGCAATGTGCTGCGCGATTTCCAGAAACTATTTCCCGGATCGAATGTCGATCCGCTTGAAGTTCATCTCTACCGTCGCGGGCATCCCATGTACATGTCGACTCCAGGCCTCTACACAAAAATTCAACCGGCAGCCCGAGAGCCGATGGATCGTGTCTTCTTCGCGAATACCGATTCGGAAGGACCGGTGTCCATGACTTCGGCCGCAATTACCGCTGCTCGCCGCGCCACTAAACAAGCGGAAAACCGTTTGGCGGGGAGATCGGCCAGGTCATCCACGCCAACTTAGGGCGACCAAATTCACAAATTTACGGGGCCGTGCCCCTTCGAGCTAACTCCAACGCACCACGAACAGGCTCTACGACGGTTTCGTTGATGCTTGCATTGGGATACTCCGAGCGGAAGCTTTTGTAGAAATGTTCACGCACCAGAGCAGCATTCTGGAAGACTCCGCCGGACATGGCCACTGGTATTTCGGACGCGGTGCGAAACAGGCGACGGGTTACGGCAATGGCACGGCCGGCCAATTCCGATCCGGCTTGGGCCAGCACATCGCTGGCGGCCGGATCACCCGCATTGGCAGCTGCAAGCACCGCCGGAAGCAAAGCAGCAAAGTTGGGCGGTGGAGTGGCGTTCGCCGTGACGATCAGTTTGTCCAAACTTTCGAGCTTCCACGTTTTCAAAATCGTATCGAGCAGCGGTGACTTCCCTTCTTCATCGAGACTGCGCATTGCCGACGCGACTGCAGCGCGCCCGATCCAGTAGCCGGAGCCTTCATCGGAAATGGCGAATCCCCAGCCTCCGGCGCGCGCAGTCTGACCTGCGGCGTTACGCCCGTAAGCGATCGATCCTGTGCCTGCGATCACCACCACTCCGGGTCCTCGGCCGAAGGCGGCTTCGAGAGCGATGATCGTGTCTCCAACGATTTGCACTTCGCCGCCTACGATCTCCAACATCACTCGCCGAGCGGCTGAACTGATTTCCGGCCGCGCAGCACCGGCTAGTCCTACGCATGTTTTATGAATCTGAGCAGGACTTACGCGGGCTGCAGCGCATGCCTGGTGGATAGCGGTAGTCAAAGATTCGCGGGCTTGAGCTTCTCCAACACGGATAAGGTTGCTCGAGCCCGAAGCACCGCTGCCGAGGACCGATTTCTCATCGCCAGCCAGGCAAGAAGTCTTGGTCGCGCCACCGTCGATGCCAAGGAAAATCATCGAGCGTTGTTCTATCACAGACGGTTCTATCACAGCCGGATTCAGAAGATCGGATTTACGACGTAGATACCTGATCGCATACGCGCGTCGCGGAACCGTATAAACCCGGTACTCTCAGGAAAGCAATCCCGCTCGCGGGCGGGGGCGCCCGCGCCACATAAACAATGGGCCTGGACAAGTTTGATTTCGCAATTATCGCGCTGTACCTCGCGGGAATTACTTTGTTCGGCCTGCGCTTTCGCAAGCGGCAGCGCTCGTTGCGGGACTACTTCCTGGCTGATCGAAGCATT
>Ga0209266_1000732_pt1 | contig 24092 bp, 17 predicted proteins | sample GraSoiAngelo_132_FD_185889 | JGI IMG/M metagenome (GOLD analysis project Ga0209266, IMG submission 185889) | Grasslands soil microbial communities from the Angelo Coastal Reserve, California, USA - 14_0929_02_40cm (SPAdes) (version 2) | ecosystem: Environmental > Terrestrial > Soil > Grasslands ...
AGGCGCTGACCTGGGCGATCGGGGATGTAGGCTGCCCGGATGACCTCGACGTGCCGGCCCTCCCGGAGGCCGACCTATCGGCCCTCGCGGCGGCGCTGGAAACACTGCCGTGGCAGGTGCTCATCCTGAGCAACCTCGTCGCGGGCGCCGCGAACGCGGATCGACTGTGCGCCGCTCTCGTGAGACGCGGGCACGTGGCACGGCAACGCGCGCTGTGCCCCTGCCCGGAGCTCGAGCTACCTGCATCGTGGGACGCTTACCTCGCGACCTTGCGTCGCAGCCGCCGGCAGGCCCTGCGCTACATGGAGCGCAGTCTGCGGCGGCATCACGCCGTAGCGCTTACGGATTACGACGAGGACCGGCTGGAGGAGGGGTGGCGCTGCCTGCTCTCGCTGCACGAGACGCGCTGGGACGGCGGCGGGGCCTTCCAGGACCCGCGCAGCCAAGGCCTGCAGCGGCGCTTCGCTCGCGAGATGGCGAAGCGCAAGCGCCTGTGGCTCACGACGCTCGATCTGGACGGGCGCCCCGCGGCGGCTTGGTACGGCTTTGTGTCCGGGGACACGGTCTACTTCTATCAGTGCGGGCGGGACCCGCGGTGGGAGCGGGAGAGCGTCGGGCTCGTCCTGGTCAGTCTGATGATCCAGCGCGCGATCGAGCGAGGCTACCGGGCCTTCAACTTCCTGCGCGGCGGCGACAGCTACAAGCAGCAATGGACGCCATCCCGGCGGATGACCGGTGAGGCGGTGATCTTTCGGCCGGGGTGGGGAGGGCGGTGCCTCCGCGCCCTGGATGCGGTGGCCACCCTGCGGGCGAGGGCCGGACGATGATTGACCGCCGCGACCCGCCCACGGACGGCGTCTTGCTGATCGTCTCCGTCGACACCGAGGAGGACAACTGGCACCGCAGCCGCCACGACGTGACGACCGAAAACATCCAGGAGCTCCGGCCGCTGGCCGCGTTCCTCGGGCGGCTGGGAGTGCGGCCGACCTATTTCACGGCCTATCAGGTCGCCGTTGAGCACGGCGCGGCGGACGTGCTGCGCGAGGTCTGTGACGGGGGCCGTGGGGAGATCGCGGCCCACCTGCATCCGTGGAACACGCCTCCCCTGACGGAAGCGTTCGTGCCCCGCAACTCGATGCTCAAGAATCTGCCGGCCGAGCTGCAGTTGTCGAAGCTGCGCCGGCTCACAAAGGCGTTGGAAGAGGCGTTCGACTCCACACCCCGGGCGTTTCGCGCAGGTCGCTATGGCCTCGGCCGTGACACGGTGGCCGCGCTCTTGTGCTGCGGCTATCGCGTGGACAGCAGCGTCAGCCCGTTCCTCAGTTTGAAGAGGCTGGACGATGGCCCAACGTTCGTTGGCGCGCCCATGGTGCCGTATCGTCTGGCGCCGGACCGCGACGTCCGCCACCCGGCTCCGGATGGGAAACTGCTGGAGGTTCCCCTGTCCCACGGCTTCAACCGTGGCCCCTTCAGCTTCTGGGATCCCGCCAGCCGCTTCCTCGACGCGGCGCCGTTCCGCTGGCTTCACCTGGGCGGCCTGGCGGCCCGCGCCGGCCTGGTCAAACGCATCGTCTTGTGCCCCGAGCTGGCGTCCGTCGCCGACATGCTGACGCTATCGCGCCGGCTGCTCGAGCAGGGTGTGCGGCATCTGCAGTTGTCCTGGCACAGCCCGAGTCTCAAGCCCGGACTGAGTCCCTTCACCGCCACGACCGCGGACGTCGCGCGCTTGTACGCCGCGGTCGAAGCTTACCTCGAAGGTTTGTCGCGGATCACCCCGCTCACCTTTGCCACGGTCAGCGAGGCGGCAGCCTTGCTGGGTTGATGTCGAGCCCACGCAACACTCTCCAGCGACCCTCCACAGAGCAGGCGCTGGCACAACACGTGCACTTTCTGCCCTAGAAGCCACGATTTGGGGTGCGATCCATCACCGGGGACGGTGACCCGTGCTGAAGAACGTCGGAAGCAACTGGATTGTCACCGTGGTGACGGTGGTCGCGGTCTACCTGCTCACCCCCTACACGATCCACAAGCTCGGCGACGACGGGTACGGGACCTGGAACCTGATCAACTCGATCACCGGGTACCTGGGGCTGCTTGTGCTGGGCGTGCCGATGGCGTCGGTGCGCTACTTCGCGCAGCACGTCGCCCGGGGCGACACGACCAAACTGAACCAGGCGATCGGCAGCTGCACCGCGCTGTATCTGATCCTCGGGGCGGTCGCGCTGGTCATGGGCGTCGGCTTGTACGCCTTCTTCACGTTCACCTACCACATCCCCGCGGCCCTGCACGGGGACGCCGGTTGGGCTTTCTTCTTGATGGTGCTGTTCGTATCGAGTGGGTTCATCTCGCTCCTTCCCAGCGGCGTCCTCGCGGCGCACGACGTCTTCGTACCTCGCAACGTCGTCCGCTTGTGGGGTGTGGTGCTGCGGCTCGTGCTCACGCTCGGGCTGCTGGCGCTGCGGGCATCGCTGCTGCTGCTGGCCGTCGTCCAACTGGTTTGCCAGGCCTTCGACTTCCTGCTCTGCTGGTTGCTGGTGCGGCGGCGATATCCGGCGACCCGGTTCCGGCTTGCGGACTTCGACTGGACAGCGGCGCGCGGCATCTTCGCCTTCAGTATCTATGTTCTGATCCTGAACGCCGGCGCGCGGCTCTCGTTCGAAACCGATTCCATGGTCATCGGCGGGTTCATGAACGTGGGGTCGATTCCGTACTTCACCGTCGCCAACAGCTTCATCATTTATCTGATGGAGTTCCTGATCGCCATTGCCGCGGTCGTGATGCCGATGGCCACGAGACTGCAGACGCAGGGGAAGAAGGCGGAGCTGCAAGAGATCTTCCTCAAGTGGTCCAAGATTGCGCTGTCCATGACCCTGGCGGCCGGTCTGTTTCTCATCGTGCTCGGCCCGCGATTCATCGCGTGGTGGGTCGATCCGACGTTTGAACGACCGGCGGGGCAGGTTCTGCAAATCCTCATGGTCTCGTATCTCATCTTTCTGCCCATGCGCGGCGTGGCGCTCCCGATGCTGATGGGCCTCGGCAAGGCGGGCCTGCCGACGGTCGGGTTCCTCGTGGCCGGCGTCCTGAACCTGGGGCTGAGCCTCCTGCTGGTGCGCCCGTTGGGGCTGGCCGGCGTCGCGCTCGGCACCGCGATCCCGAACGTGCTGTTCGCCGTGCTGATCTTCGGGCATGCCTGCCGGGTGATGGAGGTCTCCATCTTGGCGTTCATACGCTACGTCATTCCCCGCGCGGTGCTGGGCGCCGTGCCCGTACTGGCGCTGCTCCTGTGGTTCAAGCTCGGTCTCGAGGTCCGGAGTCTGGTCGAGCTGGCCGTGGCGGGGGTCGCCATGACGTTGCTCTTCGGCGTGATGTGGGTGTTCTACGTTTGCCGGAACGACCCGTACATCGACCTGTGGTCCTGGTTGCTGCCGCGGCTGCGGGCATGGGGCAGGGTATGACGATCTGGATGCTCGTCGGGTTGGCGGGGCTGGCCCTCCTGGCCGCCGAAGCGGGGTGCCGCTGGTGGATCCGCCGGCGGAGCCGCTACTACGTGTGGCCGCCCGGGCAGCGGCTCGAGGTGCGGCAGGACCCTGGCGTGTTTCCGGAGGTGGAGCCGCGCGTCCATGTCGACATCAACGCGGACGGGGAGCGCGGCGGCGACGTGGGCGGGGATGAGGAGGGGCTCTACCGGATCCTCGTGGCGGGAGGGAGCGCGGCTGAGTGTTTCGCGCTCGACCAGCCGACGAGCTGGCCGGGGCAGCTCGAGCGCCTGCTCAACGCGCCGGACAGCCTCCACGCTCTGGGCGCCCGTCGGGTCCACGTGGGCAACATCGCCCACTCGGGGGTCGGGTCGGCTGACCTGGACCTCATTTTCGAGCGCGTGCTCCCGCAGTACCGGCGCCTGGACGCGATTCTCATCATGGTCGCGGCCAGCGACGTGTACCACTGGCTGGAGGACGGCGCTCCGCCGTCGCGCCCGCCGTCCACCGTACCGGAGCTGATGCTGTTCTCGTGTCACCCGAAGCAACGCTTTGGCTGGAAACCCGGCGCTCTGGCTCTCGCCGAGGTGGTCCGCCGGCTGCGCCGCACGCGGTTCCGGCCGGTGGAGGTAAAGGAGGGCGCCGGGGCCTGGGTGGTGACTGCCCGGAAGATGCGCGCCGAGGCCCAGGAGGTGCGGCCCACCGTGCCGGACCCGGCTCTCCTGCTGGACAACTTCGAGCTCCACTTCGGCCGGCTCCTCCGCAGAGCCATGACCCACGCCGATCGAGTGGTCGTCGTGCGTCAGCCGTGGTTCGAAAAGGACTACACACCTGAGGAAACCGCGCGGTTCTGGCACGGCGGCGTCGGCAAGCCCTGGAAGGAAACGATCAAGGTCTATTACAGCCTGGACGTCATCAACGGGCTGTTAGCGCGCGTCGACGCTCGCGCCGCCAAGGTCGCAGACGCGCTCGGCGTCCCGCACCTCGACCTCCGAGTGGTGCTGACCGGGGGTCTACGCCATTATTACGACCACGATCATCACACGCCCGCTGGAGCGGCGGTCGTCGCGCGGACGGTCGCGGCCGCCCTGTGCAGGCGCCGCCGGTCTCAGCACAGCGTCGGGGCCGATCACACCGGCGCGTCGCCGTCCTTCAACGCCACGGGCGTCACGTAGCGACCATGATTGTGGGCGTTGGGCTGGACATTGTGGACACGGAGCGGCTAGCACGAGCCCTCTCCGCGCCGGGCGGCTTTGCGGAGCGGGTATTCACCTCTGGCGAGCTCGATGCCTGCGCGATTCGTGACGATCGGGTCCAGGCGCTGGCCGCGCGATTCGCCGCCAAGGAAGCCTGCCTCAAAGCACTCGGCGTCGGCGTTCTCGAGGCGGCGCTCCGACAGGTGGAGATCACCTCGGACCCGACTGGCGCGCCCCAGCTCCGCCTCGCCGGAGCGCTCAGAGCATGCGCCCGGGATCGCGGCGTGCGGAACGCGCACGTCAGCCTGACCCACGAGTCGGGCCTCGCCGCCGCCGTGGTCATCCTCGAGGGGATCAAGACGCCTGCACCCTCGCGCCCCGCGCGCCGGCGCGACGCCGGTGCCTGGACGCTGGAGACGCTCCTGTACGGCTCATGGTGATCGTGCACGTGGTGGCGCCCGCCGAGTTCGGCGGTCTCGAACGGGTGGTGCAGATGCTGGGGCGCGGCCTGGGCGGCCTCGGACACGATGTGCACGTGCTGGCGGTCGTCGTGGACGGGGAGACGGCCGACGTGTTCCTCGCGCCACTGGCGGATGGCGGGGTATCCACTCGAACGCTCGCAATGCCGGGCCGGGCGTACCTGCGGGAGCGCGCCGCCGTCGGCGAGGTGCTCCAGGAGCTCCGTCCCGACGTCGTCCACACCCACGGCTACCGACCGGATGTGCTCGACGCGGGGGTGGCGCGGCGTCTCGGAATTCCCGTCGTCACGACCGTCCACGGCTTCACCGGCGGCGGGTGGAAGAACCGGTTGTACGAGTGGTGGCAGTCGCGGGCGTTCCGCCGCTTCGACGCCGTGGTCGCGGTGAGCCGGCCGCTGGCTGAGCGTCTCGAGCGTTCCGGTGTCTCCGCGTCGCGGATTCACGTCGTGCCCAACGCGTGGCAACCGATCGTTCCGGCGCTGGACCGGGAAACCGCGCGCCGTGCGTTGGGCCTGCCGCCCCACAGCTTCGTGGTCGGCTGGGTGGGCCGGGTGAGCCATGAGAAGGGCCCCGATGTGCTGCTCGACGCGCTGGTGCAGCTCCGCGACCTGCCGCTCCTCGCCTCCGTCGTGGGGAGCGGCGTCATGCGGGTCGCGCTGCGGGCCCAGGCCGATCACCTCGGCCTGAACGGGCGCGTCCGCTGGCACGGCGCCGTCCCCGACGCGGGGCGGCTGCTCTCTGCCTTCGATGTGTGCGTACTGAGTTCGCGCACCGAGGGTACGCCGATCGTGGTGTTCGAGGCGATGGCCGCCGGCGTCCCCGTCGTCGCCACGTGCGTGGGTGGAATCCCCGATGTCGTGTCAGCGGCGGAGGCGGCGCTGGTCCCATCCGAGGACCCGGTCGCGCTGGCGGCGGGGATCCGCGCGGTGTACGGAGACCCGGCGGCCGCGCGCGCCCGGGCCCTGGCCGCGCGCGCCCGCCTGGATCGCGACTTTGGCGTTGCCCGGTGGCTCGACCGCTACGAGGCGATCTACCGGCTTGTCAGCCGCCACACATCCGCGCCGGTGCCGACGTGATGACGGTCGCTCGCCTGCTGCTCGCCGTGGCGGTGGGATTGTGCCTGTACACCTACGTCGGCTATCCCGCAATCCTGAAAGTGCTGAGCCTCTGGCGTCGCCCCCGGACCGCCGGGGGACCGCTGTCCGGATGGCCCCGGATCAGCATCGTACTGCCTGTCTACAACGAAGCGGGCGTGATCGCCGGCACGCTCGAGCGCCTCCTCGCCCTCGACTATCCGGCGGAGCTCCGCCAGATCCTCGTGGTGTCCGATGCATCAACCGACGGGACCGACGAGATCGTCGCGGGCTTCGCCGATCGCCGCGTCGAGCTGTTGCGGCTGCCGCGGCGCCAGGGCAAGACCGCGGCGGAGAATGCAGCCCGCCGGCGCTTGACGGGTGAGATCGTAATCAACACGGACGCCTCGGTGCGCATTCACCCCGCCGCGGTCAAACACCTCGTCGCCGCGTTCGGCGACCCGTCGGTCGGCGTGGCCTCGGCGCGCGACGTGAGCATCACGAATCTCGAGCAGCAGGCGAATGCAGGTGAGCAGGCGTATGTCGGGTACGAGATGTGGATTCGCGACGTGGAAACGGCCGTGTACGGGATCGTCGGCGCCTCGGGCTGCCTGTACGCGATTCGCGCCGATCTGCACATGGGCCGCGTCCCCGAAGATCTGAGCCGAGATTTCGCCGCGGCGCTCACGGCCCGCGAGCACGGGCGACGGGCGGTGTCCGTGCCCGCAGCGCTCTGTTTTGTGCCGCGTGGTGCGTCGCTCCGACAGGAATACCGGCGCAAGGTAAGGACCATTACGCGCGGCCTCGCCACGTTGGCGCACAAGCGCGCATTGTTGAACCCGCTCCGGTACGGCGTGTTTGCGTGGATGCTGTTCAGCCACAAGGTCTGCCGCTGGCTCGTCCCGGCCGCCGGACTGCTGCTCCTCGCCGCTCTCCTGGCTCTGGCGGTCCATTCCTGGTGGGCCCTGGGACTGCTCGCCGCACTCGGCGCGTTGGGGGCGCTCGCCGCGATCGCGTGGATGCGGCCCGATGGCGAGCCGTTGCCGCGGCTGCTGGCCCTGCCGGCGTACGTCGTCGCCGGCAATGTCGCGGTGCTGCACGCCTGGCTCCGGCTCCTCGCCGGCCGGCCGGCGCCCGTTTGGGAGCCTACCCGCCGCGGCGCGGCGGGCTAGCCGCGCGCCGGCCCGCCGTTGCCGCGCTTGGCCATCACGTAGCGCGCGATGTCCGCCAGGGTTCCCAGATTCTGCTCGGTGATGTCCTCATCTGCCACGACGACGTCGAACTCGCTGCGCAGGAACCCGATGAGCTCCATGACGCCCATGGAGTCGATCACCCCGCGTTGTAGCAGGCGGTCGTGGTCTCCGAGCGTGAATCCGGGTCGCATGTACAGAAACGTGTCGAGCACGTAGGCGCGCGTGCGCGTCAGGATGGCGGATTCGTCCATACGAGACGGTAGCTCCGATGGGTGAGGGTCAGGCCGGGGCCGTCACGCCGTCCGCCAGGGCGACATCGGGCACCGGGAGTCGTCCGGGCCGTACCTGCGCGGCGTCCGTGAAGAACTGCCGGTACCACAGCTCCGCGGACACGATGGCGACGAGGGCCTGGTTTTCGCGGAACCCCGTCGCGACGCCCGCCTGACAGCGCCGCATCAAGCCCGCGACGGCCCGCGGGTCGAACATCCCGCTCCGCGCCAGGTTCGCCTCATGGAGGATCTCCCGCACGTACTCGACGGGTTCCGGGCTGAAAAACGCCGGGATGTCGGGGGCCCGGTAAGGTTGCTTCGGCCGCTGCTGCACCTCGGCCGGGACCTGGCCCTGCGCCCAGCGCCTCAGAACGGCCTTCTCGCGGAAACCCCGGAGCTTACTCGAGGTCGGCAGGCGCGCCGCGAACTCGAACAGACGGTGATCGAGGAACGGGTAGCGACTCTCCACCCCGTGCGCCAGCGACATGCGGTCCCCCTGTGCCGCGAGGAGGTACGGGGAGAGCAGCGTGACCATCTCGAGGTACGCCGCCCGGTTGAGCGGTGACCACGCGGCGAACCGGGACGGCAGGCTCGCCCGCAACTCTTCCAGCGGGTCCGCCCCCGAGAGCGTGGCGCGCAGGTCGCCCGTGTAGAAGTCCTTGATCCGTGACGTGAGCGAAAACCGCGGCAGGTGCGAGAATAGCGGATCGTCCGTCGTTCCGGCGTCCAGGAAGAACCGCCGCCAGAAATCGCCGCGCCGGGCCGCGGGGTCGAGGTATGGATAAAGGCGCTCGAACAGGCGCGGCCGCAGGCGCGATTGCGGCTGCCGCAGACAGAACAGCCGCAGAGCCGTCTCCTTGAACAGGTCGTATCCGAGGAACAGCTCGTCGGAGCCCTCTCCCGTGAGCACGACCTTGATGTCGTGCTCGCGCGTGAGGCGCGCGAGGAGGTACATCGGCGCCGGGGCGGTGCGCACGAGGGGCGATTCCGCGTGCCACACGACGTCGGGGAACACCGACGCGACATCGCCCGGCTTGATGGCCTGAATGAAATGCTGGCTGCGCAGCTGGCGGGCGACGAGCAGCTGGAACTCCCGCTCGTCGAGCCGCGGATCGTCGAACGTCACGGAAAACGTGCGCAGGGCGTAGGGCGATTCTCGCGCCGCGAGCGAGCACGTGATCGAAGAATCCAGCCCACCGCTGAGATAGCCGCCAACGGGAACATCGGAGCGCAACCGCAGCGCGACGCCGGTTCCGAGCAGATCGCCCAGGGCGGGGAGCGCGTCGGCGGGCTCGTCGCGGGCCTCGGGGTAGTCGAGCTCGTAGTACCGGCCGCCGCGCAGCCGCCCATCGCGCCAGATGGCGAAGCCGCCGGGCTCGAGGGACTGCACCCCGCGGAACACCGTGCGCGGGGGGCGCGCCGCCCAGAAGGTGAACACTTGGTCGAGTCCCACGGGATCGGGCGCCGGCTCGACCTCGCCGCTTGCGAACAGGGCCTTGGCTTCGCTCGCGAACACCAGGTCGCCGCGGACGACGCTGTAGAACAGCGGGCGCACACCGAACCGGTCCCGCGCCAGGAACACTGATTCCGTGCGGCGATCGTAGATCGCGAAGGCGAACTGCCCGTTCAGGCGGCCGAGCATCGCGGTGCCCCACTGCTCGTACGCGTGCACCAGCACTTCGGTATCGCTGCGCGTGCGGAAGCGATGCCCGGCGGCGGCCAGCTCCTCGCGCAGCTCCAGGTAGTTGTAGACCTCGCCGTTGTACACGATGAGCACGGAGTCGTCTTCATTGCCCAGCGGCTGGGCCCCGCCGGCGACGTCGATGATGCTGAGGCGCACGTGGGCCAGCCCCACCCGCGGCCCGGCGTACCGCCCGCACCCGTCGGGACCGCGGTGGCGGAGGGCCGCCGCCATGCGGTCGAGGGTTCCCGCCGCGACGCCGCGCGGCTCGTGGCGGGCCAGTCCCGCGAACCCGCACATCAGACCGGCTCCCGCTCGAGGTCCGTCAGCTCCGGAACCGGCTCGATCAGCAGCGGGGGGAGGTGCAGGTAGCGCGTGGTCGCCCGTTTCTGATCGACGTCCTTGAGCGCGCGCGCCGCCTCTTCCGGCGTCCGTCCCAGCTCCGCGGCGACGGCCGCCGGGTCGCAGCCGAGGTTGTGCGCGAAGAGCACCAGATCCAGCATGGCCGCCGGCAGCGCGAAGAAGAACTCTTCCTGCGTTTGCGGCAGGGAATAGGTGTCGGTGGTCGGCGGCCGCGAACGGATCGCGGCGGGCACTCCCAGAAACTCGGCGAGCGCGTAGACCTGGGACTTGTACAGGTGCGCGATCGGCTTGACGTCGGCGAGCCCGTCGCCGCCTTTGACGAAGAACCCCTGGTCGTACTCCAACCGGTTCGGCGTGCCGACCACAGCGAAGTGGAGCCGGTCGGCGTGGAAGTACTCCAGCATCTTCCGGGCGCGCTGCTTGAAGTTCGTGGCCGCGACAATCTCCCGGTACTCGGCGGCCGGAAGCCGGACCCGGCGCACCTCGCCGCCCGGGACCTCGACCGCCAGGTACGACACGTTCAGGCGTTCGGAATCGAGCCGTCCGCCGGACAACACGACCTTGCACCGCCAGTCGTCCTGAAACTCCGGCATAGCGCGGCGGATCGCCGCATTGCGCCGGCGGTAGCAGCCGAACGCGTCGAGCATCGGGGTAATGTCTTCGACCGCGTAGGCGATTCCCAGCGCTTGCGCCCAACCCGTAGCGAGTCCGAGACTCTGGCCATCGGATTCTCGCTCGGGGAGCATCAGCCCGAACACATGGCCGGGGCCGACGGCGCGCGCAGCGAGTGCGGCGCACACCGAACTGTCGATCCCGCCGCTCATGGCCACGACAAGACCGCGCCGTCGCAACGTCTCGCCGACCTGTTGGCGCAGCGTCGCCGTGATCCGCTCCGTCGCCTCCGCCGGATTGAGTTGCAGTCCGCTCGCCAAGCTCACGTCCGCCCTCGCGTCAGGGTGCCACCGCTACGCCGAAGGCTGTATTGCAAGGATGGCGCCGCGAGGCCGCGCCGGGCCGTTGGGCGGACGGAGCCCCACATGCTGCGCGCACGCCACACCGGGGGCCCACCGGCGGCGCCACGGCATGTGGCACAGGTGATGCGACACGAGCCGGCACCGAGACTTCGCGAGCCTCCAAGAGTGGATGCGACTCCCAATATCGCCGGTCTGGTCTGGCGGACGGCCGCGACCGATCCTGCGCGGCCAGCGGTGATCGCCGATGGGCACATCACGGACTATGCGTCCCTCCAGCGCCGCGCCTCGGCGATCGCTGCGTCGCTGACGAACGCGGGACTGCTCCCCTACGACCGAGTCGGGATCTTCCTGGACGGCGGCGCGGACGCTGTCGCGGCGTTCTTCGGCGTGACCGCTGCCGGCGGGATCGCCGTGGTCATCAACGAGTCGCTGCGGCCGCGACAGGTTGAGCACATCCTGCACGGGGCGGGGGCGTCGACCCTGATTACTTCTGAAGACCTCCTCGCGCGGCAACCCCGTCCGCTCGAGACGCCCAGCCGCGTTCTCCCGATCCACGAGGTGCCGTCGCAAGCGGGTTTCGCGCCCCTGCCGCGGGTCGGGATGGATCCTGCCCAGATCGTCTACACGTCGGGCTCCACGGGGCTCCCCAGGGGAGTCACGGTCACCCACGCCAATTTGCTGGCCGCAGCGGCGACGGTGATCGACTACCTGGGCATCGTCGCTTCGGACCGGATCGCGAGCGTGCTTCCCTTCAGCTTCGTGTACGGAATGAGCCAGGTGCTGTGCGCGGCCGGCAGCGGCGCCGCCCTCGTGGTGGAACGGTCTCCCCTCGCCGCGCAGCTGGTCGCCAACCTGCGCGCGCAGGAGATCACGGTACTGGCGGCCGTACCGCCCCTGTGGCAGCAGCTGCTCAACGTCCCAGCGTTTCGCGACGAGCGGCTCAGCTCGCTGCGGATCGCGACGAACGCCGGCGGACACCTCCCCGTGCCGGTGGTGCGCGCGGTCCGCCAGGCCCAACCGCAGGCCCGGCTCTTTCTCATGTACGGGTTGACCGAAGTGCTGCGCAGCACCTTCCTGGCGCCGGAGGAGGTGGACCGACGGCCGGACTCGATTGGCCGGGCGATCCCCGGGGCTGAAGTGCTGGTGCTCCGCGAGGACCTCACGCCGTGCGCGGTTGGGGAGGTGGGGGAGCTGGTGCATCGGGGGCCGACCGTCGCGCTCGGGTACTGGAACGACCCCGAGGCCACCGCCCGAGTCTTTCGCGCCTATCCGCTGCGCGCCGCCGGTGCCCCGGACGCCGAACGCGTCGTGTTTTCGGGGGATCTGGTGCGCCGGGACGCCGACGGCTGGCTGTATTTCGTGGGGCGCCGGGATCGGATGATCAAGACGCTGGGCTACCGGGTGAGCCCCGATGAAATCGCGACCGTCCTGTACGCCTCGGGCGAGATCGCGGAGTGCATCATCACGGCCGAGCCGGACGATACGCGCGGGGAGCGTATTGTCGCCTTTGTGGTGCTGGCCGGAGGGGGATCGCTCGAGCGATTAAAGATGTACGGCGCCTTGGAGCTGCCCCGGCACATGCAACCGGCGCGGTATGAGCTGCGAGAAGCCCTGCCGCGACTACCGAGCGGCAAGCACGACGTGGCCGCCCTACGTGGAGAGCCGAGGCCGGCCTGACCGGGGGGGGTCGCGTGGAACGGATCCGGGCTTTCCGCAGGGAGGATATCCCCCCCGTGCTGGAGCTCTTTCGGACGGCGTTCCTCAGGACGGGGAAGAGCGTCCCGCTGGAGCTCGACACGTATTTCGACCGAGTCTTCTTCGAGAGCCCGTGGTACGACGAGGAGCTGCCGTCCTTCGTACATCTGGATCGGAGCGGGCGCATCATCGGCTTCGTCGGGGTGCAGCCGCGGCCGCTGCTCCTGCGTGGGCGCCGCATTCGAGCCGCGGTCGCGACCAAGCTCATGGCGGCGCCCTCGGCTGGCGAACCCCTGGCAGCGGTCCGGCTGCTCAGCAAGGTGTTTGCCGGGCCGCAGGACCTGCTGCTCTCGGACTTGAGCAATGATGCCGGGCGTCGCATCTGGGAGGGACTCGGAGGAACCACCGCCCTGTTGTACAGCCTGCAGTGGCAGCGGCCGGTGCGGCCCGCCCGCCACTCGCTCTCCTGGCTGCACGCCCGCGGCGTGCCTGCCCTGGTCATCGGGGGGCTGAGGCCGTTGGGCTCAGTCGCCGACGCGCTCGTGGCACGAATCGCCGCTGGTCGCTTCCGCGACGCCTTTCCCGGGTACACGACCGAAGACCTGCCCCTGAGCGTGTTGGTCGCTCGGTTTCCCGAGCTGTCCTCCGATCGGGCGTTGCGACCGGAATACGACGAGCGGTCGCTGGAGTGGTTGCTGCACATCGCGCAGAAGAACGAGCCCCACCGCGTGCTGCGACAGCGACTGGTGCGCGACGGTCACGGGGAGCTCGTGGGGTGGTTCCTCTATTTCCTCGAACGTGGCGGCGAGAGTGAAGTCGTCCAGCTCGTGGCCCGCAAGGGCGCCGGCGACGCGGTCTTTCACCTGCTCCTGGCCGACGCCTGGAGTTGTGGGGCGGTCATGCTGACGGGCCGTCTGGAACCGAACATGGTGCGGGAGATGTCCGTCCGGCACTCCTATTTCCGACAGGTGGGCCCCTGGATGGTCGCGCACTCCACGCAGCCCGATATTCTGGAGCCGATCCGGAGCGGGAGCGCGTTCTTGAGTCGTTTGGAGGGCGAGTGGTAAGCGGCACCAGCTGAGGGGCGAGGTGCCGGAACGGTCTCACCAGCCGGGTCGCCGACCGATGCCGAGCATGACCGCCGGTGTTCGCAGCATGATTGCGAAGTCTGCGAGCAGTGACTGGTGCCGGACGTACTCGAGGTCGAGGGCGAGCTTGCGGCGCACGTCGTCATCGGTGCGGTCGTAGGGCAGGTTGACCTGGGCCCAGCCGGTGATGCCGGGACGCACCCGCTGGCGCCGCTGGTATCCCTCGATGCGCTCGCGCAGGTAGACGAAGATGTCAGGCTGCTCGGGCCGCGGACCCACGATATTCATGTCGCCCTTCAGTACGTTCCACAGCTGCGGAAGCTCGTCCAGCCGCAGACGCCGCAACACCCGTCCGATCGCCGTCACGCGGTCGTCGTCGGGGCTCGCCCACACCTGGCGGCCGCGGTCGGCCTCCACGCGCATCGTCCGGAACTTGATCATCGTGAACAGCACCCCGCCGTGGTCGAAGTGGCGGCGGGTGTTGCCGCGAGCGTAGGAGAGCGCGCGGCGATCCACCCCGACCCGCGGCTGCCGGTAGAACACCGGCCCGTGGGACGTGAGCTTGACCAGTGCGGCGATGACCGCCATGAGGGGCAGGGTCAGCACCAAGCTGGCCGCCGCCACGGCGACGTTGAGCCAGCGGCGTGGGCCCTCGCGTTCCACCCACGAGAGCGCAGGCGCCGGTTCCACCAGCCAGGGGAGAGTCGTTGCCATGCCCTGACGCATGGCAAGGGTCGTGCGCGGAGCCCGGGGCGGGACCCGCAGGGCAACCCGCCGCGCCCCAAACGGTTCCGCGATTCGCGCCGCCGCCGCAGGCCAGGCGCTACGTCGCGCGACAACGGCGAGTGTAGGCAGGTCGCTACGCGAGCGCATCCTCACTCCTCACCTGCCGGGGGCAACGCCAACTCGAAATGAAACCGGGTGCCGCGCTTCGGGAGCGAGTCCACGCGCAGCTCCGCGCCCATCGCCGCGACGAGTTTGCGGCAAATCGCCAATCCCAACCCCGAGCTCGAGAAGTGCTGGCGCAGACCCAGCCGGCCGTGTGGGAATGCCTGGAAGAGGCCCGGCAGCGCATCGGGGGCAATGCCGGGCCCGGTGTCCCGCACCGACAACTCCACCCGTGCCGTGTCCAGCGCGCGCGCGCCGATGACGACGCGGCCGCGCTCGGTGAACTTGATGGCGTTGGTTGCCAAGTTGAGCAGCACCCGGCTCAGGGGGCGGGGGTGACCCAGGCGCCGGTCGGGCTGGGGCGTCCGCACCACCAGCTCGAGCCCCTTTTCCTCCACCATCGGCTGGATTATGCCGCGCACGGCATCGAACAGGTCGCTCAGCGAGAAGGAGACAGGCGACCGGTCGGCTAGGCGATCGGACCCCCGCATCAGGTCCGTCAGGTCACTGGCCTCCGCGCACAGATACAGGGCGGCGCTGTAAATCAAGCCGAGCTGGCGTTTCTGGACGTCGTTCACCCCGCCGCTGCGCCCGTCGCGCAGCGACTCGGCGAGGACGAGGATCGAGCTGAGCGGTGAGCGGAGATCGTGCGCCATCTCCACCACCCACTCGAGGTCCTCGGATCCAACCGGGGGCGGTGGAGCGCCGTCGCGGTCGAGCGGGAGCGGCTGGGCCAGGGTGCTCATGCGGCTCCTTCCGGGGGCAGGGCCGGCTGCGACTCCATGCCGGGGATCTCCTCCGTCGACGCCTCAGCTTCCCGCTCCACCAGCCATGCCGCGCCCGGATTACGCTGCAGCCCGTGGCGCTCCATCAAGCGGTACAGTGTGGTCCGATCCACGCCGGCGACGCGGGCGGCCTTGGACATGTTCCCGCCGGCCCGTGACACCAGCCAGGTGAGGTACTGCTTTTCGAACTGTTTGATCACGCGCTCCCGCGCCGCGTGATAGCTCTCTTCGCGCAGCGTCGCGACGAGCGAGGCGGGGTTCGCCGACAGCGTGGTGCGCGCTTCGCCGGTCAGGGGAATGTCCTCCGGCCGGATCGCGCCCCCCGGCTCCACCAGCACCGCCGTGTGCTCGATGACGTTCTGCAGCTCGCGCACATTGCCGCGCCACGGGTGCGAGCACAGCAGTGCCAGCGCTTCCTCGGTGAGGTGGGGCATCACCTCGCCCTTGCGCCGGTGCCGGCTCCAGAACGTGGTCAGGAAATGCTCGGCGAGCAGCGGGATGTCCTCGGGACGCTCCCGGAGCGGCGGTACCTGAATGGGGACCACGCGCAGCCGGTAGTAGAGATCCTCGCGCAGATCGCCGGAGCGCATCGCCGCTTCGGGGTCCCCGTTGGTCGCGGCGATGAAGCGGACGTTCACGACGGCATCGGTCGTTTCGCTCCCCACCCGCCGCACCACGCCGTCCTGGATGACGCGCAGCAGCTTGGCCTGGATCGCCTTCGGCATCTCGGCCAGCTCGTCCAGCAGCAGCGTGCCGCCGTTGGCGGTTTCCAGCAGGCCCGGCTTGTCCCGCACGGCCCCGGTGAACGCCCCGCGCCGGTGCCCGAACATCTCCGACTCCAGCAGCGCCTCCGGCATCGCAGCGCAGTTGATGGCGACGAAGGGCCGGCTCGACCGTCGGCTGTGACTGTGGATGAACTGCGCGATCAGCTCCTTGCCGCTGCCGCTCTCGCCCGTCAGGAACACCGACGCGTCGGTGGCGGCCACACGGCGGGCCAGCTCCACCGTCCGCTGGAAGGCGGGCGCCTCGCCGAGCAGCACGACCCCGTCGTCTCCCGCCGGCTGCCGCTCGCCTTCGACCAGCTGCTCCTCGGTCTCCTGGGCGACCAGCAGCGTGTGGGCCGCCCGGCCGATCAGGATCTGCAGGTGCGTCGCGGAAAACGGCTTGGGGAGGTAGTCCCAGGCGCCCTCCCGCAGCGCCTCGACGCTCGATTCCACGCTGGGGTTGCCCGTCATCATGACCACCAGCACCTGCGGGTTCGCAGCGAGGGCGGCGCGCAGCAGCTCCAAGCCGTCCACCTGGGACATGTAGCGATCCACGAGCGCGACATCGAAGGGGCGTCGCTTCAGCAAGTCCAGCGCTTCCTGCCCGCGAGCGCACGCGGTCACGTCGTACCCTTCGAGCTGCAGCACGCTGGCGCAGGTCTCGCGCAGGGTATGCTCGTCATCGACGACCAACACCCGGATCCGCGCCTTCGCTTCCGGGCCGATCGGCAACAATGCGGCGAGGCCCTGCGTCGCCTCGCGCGTCGCGAAAGTCGAAGAAGTTGGTCGGGTCACGGTTGATCGATCCTCAGATAGGGTGGTCCCAGACCCGGGTAATGCAGGGATCAGGCCATCCCTGTCGCGACCTTGCAGCAGCGCGGCATCTTGTGATGGGATGGGCACATGCAGGGATGGTCGGCGGGGGAGCGCCTACTCTCGGGATGCACCGTTCTGCGCCCGGATGCCTGCCCTCCCTGCCCTGAATTGCGGCATCGGTGCAGCAGGAGCGCCGAGCGCGAGCGGACCGCCAGCGGTACCGGACTTGCTGTGGAGGGGTCGCGACACAAGGAGACACCCAGCAAATGGAGAGACAGCTTCCCGAGCGCGTCGACCCGGCGGTGCTCGGCGCCCCGCGCCCATGGGTGGCGGAAGAAGTCGCCACAACATCGCCGGAGGGGGCGCTGGATTGGCGGCGCATCGCCCAGGTGGTGACGCGCTTCAAGTGGCTCGTCTTCGGGATCACGGTGGCCGGCGGTGCCGCGGGGTTCGCCGCGACAAAGGTCGTTCGCCCGCAATACCTGACCCAGGTGACGGTGTTCATCGACCAGCCCGATCCCCGCGGCAACGACCGCGGCGGGCCGATCCGTTCCGGGCAGGTCCTCGATCCCGAATCGTGGATCGATTTGCTGCGCTCGTACGCCGTCCTGGACCGCGTCGCGCGCGACCTGCGCCTCTTCCTGCAGCTGCCCAAGGGCCCCGACCCCGCCCTCCGCTCTCTCAACGTCGCGGATCAATTCCGCCCCGGTGCCTACCGCCTCACAACCGACGCGGCGCGCGCCTACGTGTTGGCAAAGGTGGACGGTGCCGTGTTGGAGCGCGGGACGGTGGGTGACTCGATCGGGCGGAGCATCGGGTTCCTGTGGGCGCCGCCTGCCGAATCGCTACCACCCGGGCATACGGTGGAGTTCCGGCTGCAGACGGCGCGCGAAGCCGCGCTCCACTTGAGCGACGCGCTCGACGCCCACATGGACTACAACGGCAACTTCCTGAAAATCGAGCTGCGGGGCGGCGATCCCGCGCGCATCACGAGGATCCTCAACGCGGTGGCGGAGCGCTACGTGGAGGTCGCCGCCGAGCTTAAGCGGGGCCGGCTCACCGAGCTGACGAGCATCATCGGCGATCAGGTCCGCACGGCGAAGCAGAGTCTCGACTCAGCCGAAGGTGATCTGCAGAGCTTCCGGCGGCGCACGATCACACTGCCGCCGGACGCTGTGGCCGCTGGGGGCGATACCCCGCGGGATCCGGTTCTTGGGGACTTCTTCGAGCAGCAGGTGCAACGACAGCAGGTGGCGCGGGACCGTGCGGCGCTGACCCGGGTGCTCGCCCAACCAGCGGACTCCGGACTGGCTTCCGCCCTCGAGGTGATCGACGCGGTGCAGCACTCGCCGGAACTGAAGGGCGCGCTCCAGGAGCTGACGACCAAGCAGGCGGACCTGCGCAACCTCCGGTATCACTACACGGAGGCGTACCCGCCGCTCGCTCGCAAGGCCGCCGAGGTAGCGACCTTGGAGCGGCAGACCATCCCCACTCTGGTGCGTTCGCTGATCGACGAGCTGGGGACGCGCATGGCCGAGCTGGATCGCCGGATCGGCTCCGCCTCACAGGAGCTGCGGCGCATTCCGGCGCGGTCGGTCGAGGAGGCGCGCCTGCGCCGGTCGGTCACAATCGCCGACAACCTGTACACGTCACTCCAGCAGAATTACGAGGCCGCCAAGCTGGCCGAGGCGAGCAGCATCCCGGACATCCGCATCTTCGACAAGGCCGTCGTACCGCTGCAGCCGGTGAAGAACACGGCGCCCCGGCTCCTCCTCCTGGGCTTCCTCGGTGGACTAGGACTGGCGCTGGCCGGGGTGGTGCTGCTGGACCGCTTCGACCCGCGCGTCCGGTATCCCGAGCAGGTGTCGCACGATCTCGGATTGCCGATCCTCGGAGCCGTGCCGCATCTCAAGGCGCGTACGGGGGGCCAACTCACGCGCGAGCAGCGCGTCCAGCTGGTGGAAGCGATGCGCGGCGTCTGCCTGGGTGTTTCGTACACCTACGGAGCCGCCGGACCGGTCGTCGTGGCCGTCAGCAGTCCGGGCCCTGGCGACGGGAAGTCATTCATCACGGCGAACCTCGCGGTCACCTTCGCCGATGCCGGGCGGCGCACCCTCCTCGTCGACGGCGACCTGCGCCGGGGGGCGCAGCACCGGCTCTTCGGAGCGGACCGGCGTCCTGGCCTCACCGACGTGCTCCGCGGGGACGTGCCGCTGGAGGCTGGGCTCCGCCCAACGGGCTATGACGCTCTGACGTTGCTGCCCTGCGGTGTCCGCACGTCGGATGCACCGGAGCTGCTGGGGTCGGCGAAGATGCCCGAGCTCCTGGCGCGGCTGCGGGGAGACTACGACACGATTCTCGTCGACAGCCCGCCGCTCGGAGCGGGGATCGACCCGTTCGTCCTGGGAACGCTCACCGGCAATCTGCTGCTGGTGTTGCGGACGGGAGTGAGCCACCGGGAAGTGATGGCGGCGAAACTCGAGGTGCTCCGACGGTTGCCCGTACGGCTGCTCGGCGCGGTGCTGAACGACGTGCCGCCGGGCGCGGCGTATCAATACTACTCGTACTACACCCCGGGATACGAAGCGACGGACGAAAAGCCCGCGCGGCTGACGCCGAGCGTCGGCTAAGCGGTAGCGGTCGGCTCGAAGCGGCGCAACCAGTCGAGCCCGGGCTCCGGGCGGCCGGTCCGCAAGGCTGAAGTGGCGCGCGCCAGCAGCTCCATCGGCTCCATCGGCTCGTAACCCACGTTTGCCACCGACTCGTAGCCGGCCCGGAGGCGCAGCGCCGGCGCCCCCGGCCAGGAGTGCGCCGCCGCGGCGCCGAGTGAGCGAGCGAGTCGCTGCGCGAGCTGGACGGCGCCCTGCGGGCCCGTGGACGGGGCGACCACGGCAAACTCCTGCACCGCCAACCGGCCGACGACATCCGAGACGCGGGCGGCCGTCTTCAGCGCCTCTGTGCAGCGGCGCACGACCAACTCGGCCTGGGGCCCGGACGGCACCTCGAGGCCGAGGGCGACGCAGGCGAGGGCGCTGCGCTCGCGGTAGGCCTGCGACCCGATCTCGCGCACTCGGCGCGCGAGTCCTTGGCGGTTGTACAGACCCGTCGCGGGGTCGACCAGGCCGGCCCCGCGCTGCCGATCCGCTTCGCGTTTCCCCCGCACGAACGCTTGGATCCTCAGCAGCAAGTCCTCCGGCGTGATGGCCGGGTCGACGCAGTCCCACGCGCCGGCGCGCAGGCCGTCGAGCCGGTTGGCGCCAAGCGCTGGAGAAGGGCTGACGAGCAGGACGGGCGTCGCGGCGCTGACGCGCACATCGTCGCGGAGCAGGCGGCACAGCGTCACGCCGTCCATGTCGGCCAACTGCGCGTCAATCGCAATCACGTCGACGATCGCACTGCGGGCCACGGCCAGCGCCTCCCGGCCCGCGGTCAGGGTCAGGGCGCCGTAGCCATTGGCTTCCAGGAGGTGGCGGAGCCACCCGGTGCCGCGCGGCGCATCGCCGACAATCAGCGCCAGCGGCAGGGAGCCAGGTGGCGTGCTGTCGCTCTGCAATTCGACCATCGTGTTGTGCAGCGAGTTACTGCAAGTGTGAGACCGGCACAACCCACGGGGCGGTGGCGGCGTCAGTCGTTGCGTGTCCGCAACGTTCGTGCGACGGTTGTCCGATGCGGGGGTGCCGCCGCGCCGCGGCCCTAAACTTGAAGTGCTGCGGTGCGGCCATGCGCGGCACCGACCGCGCGCGGTACAAACACGATGCTGTGCCACGAGTGTGCGATCCGACCGGCCGATCACCGTCGCCTCGCATCCAGCGCCTCGGGCGCGCGGGTGTGCCGGTGGTGCGGCGCGCCGCTCCCGGCCCTGGATGGGACCGGGTGGCTGGACCGATTCGCGCTCGCCCCCGACGGCCAGCCGCTGCTCGAGCTCGTGAAAGAGGAGAACTGAAGCGATGTGTGGGATCGTCGGATACGTCGGGCCACGCGAAGCGGCGCCGATCCTGCTCGAGGGCTTGGCGCGGCTCGAGTACCGCGGCTACGACTCCGCGGGGCTCTCAGTCCTGAACGGGCACGGGATCGAAACGTGCAAGCTTGCCGGCCGCGTCGCGTCGCTCGGCGCGGCGGTGGCCCGAGCGCCGCTGCGCGGGGCGTGCGGCATCGCGCATACGCGCTGGGCGACCCACGGGGCGCCGACCGAGCGCAACGCGCACCCGCACGGCGATTGCGCCGGGACCCTCGCGCTGGTGCACAACGGCATCATCGAGAACGCCGATGTGCTGCGTGGATATCTGGCGCGCGCGGGGCACCAACTGGTCACCGACACCGACACCGAGACGTTGGTCCACCTCATCGAAGAGGCTCCGGGCGACACCCTGGAGGAGCGTGTCCGCGCCGCGCTGCACCACGTCGTGGGGACGTACGGCGTCGCGGTCCTCTCCGCGAGCGAGCCGGGAAAGATCGTCGCGGCGCGGCGCGGCTCGCCGGTGTTGCTGGGGGTGGGCGAGGGGGAGCTGTTCGTCGCCTCGGATGCGAGCGCCGTCGTGGCGCACACCCGGTCGGTTGTCTACCTGGAGGACGGCGACATCGCCGTGCTCACCCGTGACGGGTATCGCGTCCTCGATGAGCACGCACGCGAGCGACAGCCGCAGGTGGACGCGGTGGACTGGGAGGTCGGCGAGCTGGAACTTGACGGCTTCCCGCACTTCATGTTGAAGGAGATCCACGAGCAGCCTACGAGCGTGCGCAACACGCTGCGGGGACGGCTGCTGTGGCGGGAGGGGGACGCCCGTCTCAACGGCCTCAACCTGCAGCCCAATGAGTGTGAGCGCATCCGGCGCATCGTGATCCTGGCCTGCGGCACCTCGTGGCACGCCGGGCTTGTCGGCCGGCACGTGATCGAGGAGTTGGCGGGCATTCCGGTAGAGGTTGAGTACGCGTCCGAATACCGCTACCGCCGCTCCGTGCAGCCGCCGGGTGCCCTCGCGGTTGCGATTTCTCAGTCCGGCGAGACGGCCGACACCCTCGAAGCGCTGCGCGCCGCCCGCGCGGCGGGTTCGCGCGTGTTGGGGCTCGTCAACGTCGTGGGCAGCACGATCGCCCGCGAGGCCGACGGCGGGATCTACCTCCACGCCGGTCCCGAGATCGGGGTCGCGTCGACCAAGGCGTTCACCTCGCAGCTGGTGGCACTCACCCTCCTGGGCTTGTACCTGGGGCGGCGCCGGGGTCTCGACGCCGCCGCGGGACGGAGGCTGGTGGAGCAGCTCGACGCGCTTCCGGAGCTGGTCGCGCAGGCGCTCGCGGAGGACGCGGCGGTCCAGGATCTCGCCACCCGTTTCGCGGCCACCTCCAACGCGCTGTACCTAGGCCGCGGCGTCAACTACCCGGTGGCGCTCGAGGGTGCCTTGAAGCTCAAGGAGATCAGCTACATCCACGCGGAGGGATACCCGGCGGCGGAAATGAAGCACGGGCCCATCGCGCTGATCGACGAGAACATGCCGGTCGTGTTCGTGGCCCCGCGGGACCCGGTGTTCTCGAAGGTGGTCTCCAACATGCAGGAAGTGAAGGCGCGGGGCGGACGGATCATCGCGGTCACGACGCAGGGAAACGACGACCTGCGGGGGCTGGTTGATCACGAACTGCGCGTGCCCGCGACCGCCCCCCTGCTCACTCCGGTGCTGACGGTGATCCCCCTGCAGCTCCTGGCCTATCACATCGCCGTGCGGCGCGGCTGCGACGTGGACCGTCCGCGCAACCTGGCGAAGAGCGTGACGGTCGAATGAGCGCCCGCGTATGGTTGCTGCTCCTGATGCTGGCGGGTGCGGGCGCGGTCCGCGCCCAAGGCGGCGGCGACGTGCAGGTCGGCGATCGCATCCTCCTTCAAGTCGAAGGCGATGACTCCCTGACGGACACGTTCACGGTCGAAGCGGGACCGGCCCTGAAACTCCGGGCGATCGGCACGGTGTCACTCGCCGGCGTGCGCCGGGCCGACCTCGAATCGTACCTGGCGCGCGAGCTCGCCAAGTACCTGCGGAACCCCGTGGTCCACGCCCACGTGCTGGTCCGAGTGGCGATCCTGGGAGAAGTGGAGCACCCGGGCTTCTACGCGGTGCCCGCGGACCTGGTGCTCGGCGACGCCTTGATGCGCGCGGGCGGGCCGACCCGCGACTCGCGGGTGGAGCGGCTGCGGGTCGAGCGCGACCGTACCGTGATCTGGGAGGGCGAGCGGCTGCGACGGGCCATCGCCGAGGGCAAGACGCTCGACCAGATGGGCCTCAAGGCGGGGGACCAGGTCGTCGTGCCGCGGCGGGGCGACCCCGAGACCAAGTTCCGCGTGCTCGCGATCCTGGTGACGCTCCCCGCAGCTGTGTACGGTCTCACCCGGTTGTTTCACTGATGCTTACCGACAGGAGAGGTGTCTCCATGCGCAGGCCTGGGACGTGGACGCTGTTGATCGCCGCCGCGGTCGTGGGGGCGAGTTGCAGCGAGCCGAGCAGTGGCGCGCGCCACTCGGCAAGCGCGACCATCGCGCCGCTGCTCGCCGACCTGCTGGTCGCCGCCGCGCCGACCGACACCGAGTTCGTGATCGTGCAGTTCGACGACGCGACCACCAGCGGCGCGGCCATCGCGAGCCGCATTCAGGACCTGGGGGCGGGCGCCCGGGCGCTGACGCAGCTGCCTTTCGTCGGCGTGCTGGCGACGCCCGCCCAGGTCCAGACGATTGCCACCCTGCCCGGTGTGATCCAGCTCTCCCCCAACAGCCAGCTCCACTATCTTGGCGCGCCGGGGGGGCTGCGGGCGCTCGCCGCGCTGCTCGATGAGAGCGTGCCAACGATCAAGGCCGACCAGGCTCGCACCCGCTATGGCGTGACGGGGCGCGGCATCGGCGTCGCGATCCTGGACAGCGGCATCGACGGGCTCTACCAAGTGGACGTGCAGTATCCCAGCCGCACGATTCAGAATCTCAAAGTGCTGGTGAACCAGAAGGACGTCATCTGCTTCCGGACGCTGCCGTGCGTGGGATCGATCTACGTCGAGAACCTGCCCAACAGCGAAACCTCAGTGGGGCATGGGACGCACGTGTCGGGGATCGCCGGCGGCAACGGGACGCTGTCGAACGGGTTGTACACGGGAGTCGCGCCGGGATCGAATCTCATCGGCATCGGCACCGGCGACGTGCTGTTCATCTTCTGGGCTCTGGCCGGCTTCGATTACATCCTGCAGCACCAGGATGATTACAACATCAAGGTCGTGAACAACTCGTGGGGGACGAGCGGCCCCTTCGATCCCAAGGATCCGATCAACGTCGCCACCAAGCGCGTGCACAATCGCGGCATCACGGTCGTGTTCGCCGCCGGGAA
>Ga0209266_1000741_pt1 | contig 23843 bp, 23 predicted proteins | sample GraSoiAngelo_132_FD_185889 | JGI IMG/M metagenome (GOLD analysis project Ga0209266, IMG submission 185889) | Grasslands soil microbial communities from the Angelo Coastal Reserve, California, USA - 14_0929_02_40cm (SPAdes) (version 2) | ecosystem: Environmental > Terrestrial > Soil > Grasslands ...
ACGGCAGCTGCACGGCCAGGACCCCGGCGAGCAGGACGAGCGTGACGAAGTCTTGCACCGTGGAGAGCAGCAGCGCGATCAGTCCCAGCCGTCCTACCGTCTGGCGCCGGGCGCGCTCCAGATGATCGTAGGTCTCGGCGTCCTCGTACTGGGCGAGGTCGAGCGTGGCGGCGTGCTGCATCAGGCGTACGCTGATGCGGTTCGAGAACAGGTCGCCCAGCAGACTCTCGAGGAGGGAGGAGAGCCGCGCCAGCCCCTCGCCGCTGATGGCGATCCCGAGCTCGAGCGCCACGAGCCCGCCGAGGTGCCACCAGTCCACGGGCGCGTCCCCCGTGCGCGCCCGCGCAGCCCCGATCACGCCGTCAATGATGAGCTTTCCGATCCACAGGACCGCCAGCGGGACGAAGGACCGGATGGCGCGGAGCGCGAGGATCGCGACCGTGTAGCCGCGGTGTGTCTGGTACACGAGCCGCAGCAGCGGCGGGACGTATCTGAGCGCCTCCAGCCGCTGCCCCCAGTTGGGCGGCTTGCCGTCCCCCTGGGACAGCAGACTCTGGGGCCTGGGCAGCATCCCGTGCGAGACAAAACGCGGCGGCGCGGTCACACGCTTAACTTCCTTGGGGGGCGACTCGTCAATATAACCGCATGCAAAACCATCTCCTGGCGCGTCTTCTGACGCTCGCGGCGGCGGTGGCCTCGCTCGGGGCGCGCCATGCCGCGCCGCGCCAGTCGCCGCCGCGCCAGCTCCCGGCCCTCACGCCGCACGACTCCGCACTGCATGCCCTCGACCGCCTCGCCTACGGCCCCCGACCCGGAGAGGTAGACGCGGTGGCGGCGGGCGGCGTGATGAACTGGATCGACGGCCAACTTTCCCCCGACCAGCTCGACGATCGGCTGGTGGCCGAGCGTGCCACCGCGTTCCTGATCCTGCGCTACGACCCGCGCGACCTCGCCCGCCTCTACGCCGCGGCGCGCAACGAGCGGCGGGAGGGCCGGCAGGGCGGCAAGGACGAGGAGATGGGCCGCCGGCTCGCCGGGGAGGTGGAGCAGCTCGCGGTGGTGCGTGCCGCGCTCTCCCGGCGCCAGCTGTACGAAGTCATGGTCGACTTCTGGGCCAATCACTTCAACGTGTTCTTCGGCAAGGGAGCCGATCGGGTGCTCGCGCCGTCCTACATCGAGGAGACGCTCCGCCCGCGCGCGTTCGGGAAGTTCGCGGACTTGCTGATCGCCACGGCGCGGAGCCCGGCCATGCTGTTCTACCTCGATAACTGGGAGAGCGTGGCCCCCGGTTCCGCGCCGCCCGCGGTCACGCGACCCCGCCTTGGGGCGCGTCCCTGGTTCGGGCGCGGCCGCTACGTCCCGGGGTTTTCGCGGGAGCCGGCGCAGGCCGACTCCCAGCGGCAGCGCGTCCTCGAGCGCATGCCCAAGGGGATCAACGAGAACTATGCGCGCGAGCTGCTCGAGCTGCACACGCTGGGGGTGGACGGGGGCTACACCCAGCAGGACGTGATCGAGGTCGCTCGGATCTTCACGGGGTGGAGCATCAAGCGTCCGCAGCAAGGGGGCGGCTTCGAGTTCCACGATTGGGCGCACGACGACGGCGAGAAGACGGTCCTGGGCGTCAGGTTCCCGGCGGGCCACGGGATGGACGAGGGCGTCCGGCTGTTGAAGCTGCTCGCGAGCCTCCCGGCCACCATGCACCACGTGAGTCGCAAGCTCTGTCAGCGGCTCGTGAACGACGAACCACCGGACGGCTGCGTGGATGACGCCGTCGCCGCCTGGAAGCGCTCGAGCGGCGACATGCGAGAAGTGGTGCGGGCGATCGTGCACGGACCAGACTTCTGGGCGCCCCAGAACATCCGGGCCAAGGTGAAGACACCGCTCGAGTTCGTGGTGAGTGCCGTGCGCGCCGTCGGTGGCGACCCGGACACCACGCCCCGGCTGGCGCAGGTCGTCGCACGGCTCGGTCAGCCCCTGTACCGCCACGTCGCGCCCGACGGGTACCCCGAACGGGAGGAGGCCTGGGTCAACAGCGGTGCGTTGCTCGACAGGATGAACGTGGCCGTGGCGCTGGCTGCCGGCAGGCTCCCGGGGGTCACGGTCGCCCTCGAGGCGGTGGCTCCAGCAACCGCGGACGCCGAGCAGCTCATCGCGGCGGTGAACGATGGCGTGCTCGGGGGCGCGATGTCCGACAACACGAGGCGCGTGATCCGCGACGAGCTGGCGGCCGCGCCGGACCCGGTCGCTGCGCGCGCGCTGGCGGTGGGCCTGACGCTCGGAGGGCCGGAGTTTCAGAGGCAATGACGGTAGAAGACGGTAAGGGACGGTAGAAGACGGTAGAGGTCTGAGGAGGGAGCGATGTCAATCTCGCGAAGGGTCTTTGTGAAGTCCGGTGGCCTTGCCCTGTTCAGCCTGGGCCTGGATCCCCTGTTCCTAGCCCGCGCAGCATTTGGCTCCTACCGTCCTCTACCGTCTTCTACCGCCCTCTACCGTCCGGTGTTGGTTTGCCTCTTCCAGCGCGGCGCCGTGGACGGCCTCAACATGGTCGTGCCGCACGGCGAGTCGCTCTACTACCGGGAACGGCCCCGCATCGCCGTGCCGGCGAGCGAGGTGGTGGATCTGGACGGCCACTTCGGCCTGCACCCGCAGCTCGCGGCCCTCAAGCCCCTATGGGACAACAAGAGCCTCGGCGTGATCCACGCCGTCGGCTCGCCCGACTCCACGCGCAGCCACTTCGACGCGCAGGACTACATGGAGTCGGGCACGCCGGGGGTGAAGTCCACCGCGGACGGCTGGCTCAACCGCTACTGCCGGCACGACCGGGAGCACGACGACACGCCGTTCCGCGCGGTCGCGTTCGGACCGCAGCTCCCCCGCATCCTCGCGGGGTCGGCCCCATCGCTCGCGATCGACGACCTGCAGGCGTTCGGGCTGCGCGCGCCCGAGGGAGCGGCGCGCGACCGCCTCACCCGCGCCTTCGAACAGCTGTACGCCGGCTCGGCGACGGGCCTGCTGTCGTCGTCCTCGCAAGAAGCCTTCGAGGCGGTACAGCTGCTGCGGCAGGCGAATCCGGCGCAGTATCGGCCTGCGAACGACGCGGAGTACCCGCGGGGCCGGCTGGGGCGGTCGCTGCAGCAAATCGCGCAGCTCATCAAGGGGAACCTGGGCCTGCAGGTGGCGTTCGCGGACGTCACCGGGTGGGACACGCACGTCAACCAGGGCGGGAGCGAGGGGCAGCTGGCCGCGCGCCTCGCCGAGCTGGGTCAAGGGCTCGCGGCGTTCGCCCGGGACCTCGGGGACAGGCTGCGCGACGTCGTGGTGCTCACGATGTCCGAGTTCGGCCGCACGATCCGCGAGAACGGCAACATTGGCACCGACCATGGCCACGCCACCGCGATGCTGGTGATGGGCGGACCCGTGAACGGCGGGCGTGTGCTCGGGCGCTGGCCTGGTCTCGACCCGGCGAGCCGCTTCGAGGGGCGCGACCTCGCGGTGACGACGGACTTCCGCGACCTGTTCGGCGAGATTCTCGCCCGCCACCTCGGCGCCACGGATCTGTCGGCGGTGTTTCCGGGGTTCACGCCCGACCCCACGCGATTCCCCGGGGTGATAAGAGGCTAAGGACTTCACGGAATCAGCAGCACCTTCCCCGTCGTCTTCCGCGCCTCGAGCTGGCGGTGGGCCTCCGCTGCCTCCGCGAGTGGAAACTCGTGCCCGATCCGGAGCGCCACCTTGCCCTGCCGCACCCAGTCCAGCACCTCCTCGGCGCGCGCCACCAACTCGTCCCGCGTGGCGATGTAGTGCGCCAGAGTTGGCCTGGTGAGAAACAGCGACCCGCTGCGGCTGAGCACCTGCGGGTCGAACGGCCCCACGGGCCCGCTCGACTGACCATACAGCACCATCATCCCTCGTGGCGCCAGGCAGCTCAGCCCCTTCGCGAAGGTCGTCTTGCCCACCGAATCGTAGATCACCTGCACACCGGCGCCCTCGGTGAGTCGCTTGACCGCCGCCTCGAAGTCCTCCCGGGTGTAGAGGATGACCTCCTCCGCGCCCGCCTCGCGCGCGAGCTCCGCCTTCTCTTCCGTGGACGCCGTCCCGAACACGCGCGCGCCGCGCAGCTTCGCGATCTGGCACAACAAGAGACCCACGCCGCCCGCCGCCGCGTGCACGAGGCATGTGTCGCCGGGTTTGAGCGGGTACGTGGTCGTGGCGAGGTAGTGCGCGGTCATCCCCTGGAGCATCGCCGCCGCGCCTTGCTTCGTGCTCACGCCGTTCGGCAGCACCACCAGCCGCTCCGCCGGCACGGCGGCGTACTCCGCATAAGCGCCCAGCACGTGGGCGTAGGCGACCCGGTGGCCGACCTTCACTTCGGTCACGCCCGGGCCCACCGCCGTGACCGTGCCCCCGGCCTCCTGACCGAGGATGAGCGGCGGCTGCACCGGATACAGCCCGGTGCGCTGATACACGTCGACGTAGTTGACCCCGGCCGCGTCGATCTTCACGAGCGCCTGCCCCGGCCCTGGGGTGGGCTGGGGCACGTCCACGTGGCGCAGTACTTCGGGCCCGCCGGCCGCCTCGACTCGGATCACCTTCACTGGGCGTGTGCCTCCACAAACAGCTCAGCGGGGGGCGGGGGATTCCTCTGGCACGATCGGCAACTCGAGCTTGTCTGCCCCGCGCAGCAGGGCAACGACGGCGGGCGTCCCGATGCGGTCCGTCGCGAGCAGCCGGTGCAGATCATCGATGCCGCCTACCGCGTGGCCGGCGAACCCGACGATGATGTCGCCCTGCTTGAGGCCCGCCCGCTCGGCGGGGCTGCCCGATTCGACGCCCGTCACCAGCACGCCGCTCTTCGCCTCGAGCCCGTGCGCGCGCACCGCGAGGCGCAACAGCGGCACGTGCTGGCCGGCCACGCCGATGCGGCCGCGCCGGATGCGGCCGTGCGCGATCAGCTGTCCGGCCACGAACTTCGCCGTGTTGATGGCCACCGCGAAGCAGATCCCCTGGGCGGGCAGGATGACGGCCGTGTTGACTCCGACGACGCGTCCCCGGGAGTCCACGAGCGGCCCGCCCGAGTTCCCCGGGTTCAAGGCGGCGTCCGTCTGGATGACGTCGTCGATGAGCCGTCCGCTCACCGACCGGAAGGAGCGGCCCAGCGCGCTGACGACCCCGGCAGTGACGGTGCTCTGGAACCCCAACGGGTTGCCGATCGCGATCACGAGCTGACCCACGCGCAGCGAGGCCGAGTTGCCGAGCGGCGCGGCGACGGGTGGATCCCCACCGACGCGCACCACCGCGAGATCGGTGTCGGGGTCGTCGCCGATCAGGTCGGCCGGCAGCTCTCGGCCGTCGGGCAGGCGCACGGCGACGTGCGTGGCCCCATGGACGACGTGGCTATTCGTCAGAATGAATCCGTCGGGCGTGAAGACGAACCCCGACCCGTGGCCCGGCAGCTCGCGCTCCGGCCGGCCACGCCGCCGCACCGGCTGCCGCACCTCGACGCTGACGACGGCGCGGCCGACTCGCTCCACCGCGCCCGCCACCGCCGCTGAATACGCGTCGAGCGGCTCGTCGGATGGCGCGGCAGCCGGCTCGGCAGGCTCGCCACGCGGCGCCTCGGGGCCGCCGATCAGAGCGATGGCGTCGCTCGAGAAATTTCGCATACCGCCTCCTTTTCCCCCGCTAAACGCCGCCCCGCAGCTACGGTTCCCCTCGACGCCTGTCCTCGACGTCTGTTAAGGGCACGAAGGCTTGCTGCGGGGGTGCGACTTTGCGCCTAGGCTTCGAGGATGCGCTTCCGGTAGAGGCTCAGCACGATCAGCCCGTATGCGCCAATCCCGACCAAGAGGGCGGTGAGCCGCCAGTCGAATCCGAACCGGGCGGCGCCTGCGAGGCCGGCCAGCAGGAACACGGCGCTCGCGACGTACCCGAGCACCACCACCTCCCTGCGGGCCATCAGGATGCCGAAGACGTAGCCCCAGCTGAAGCCGCAGACGAGGAGGAACAGGATGCCCTGCGGAATCTTCACGGGGTCGACCAGATTCAGCACGCCGGCGAAGAAGCAGAACAGCCCGAGCACCGTGTGGCTCGCCAGGTGCAGGGCCAGCGGCAGGGGGACAGTGCCCATCCGATTGAACGTCATGCTGTTAAAATAGACGCCACGACGCTGGGACGCCAAGTTGCATGAGGGCGGACGTGGAAGCGACCAGGACCTATCTCGAGCTCAAGTATCGCGACCAGTTCAGGGCGGCCTTCGGGGACTTTCCCGACGTGGTCGCGGAGCGCGTCGCGCACCCCACGCCGGGTCTGTATCGCCACTGTTACCGCACGGTGGGCGCCGAGTACCACTGGCGCGACCGCTGGGATTGGAGCGACGCCGAGATTCGCGCGCACCTCGCGCGGCCCGAGATCTCGCTGTTCGTGGCCGTGCGCGGCGGCGCGCTGGTCGGCTGGTACGAGCTGCGCCGAGTGGCGGAGGATGATTCGGTCGAGATCGCCTACTTCGGCCTCGCGCCGGGAATGATCGGCCAGGGCCTGGGGAAACATCTCCTCTCGTGCGCCGTGCGCGACGCGTGGACCCTGCAGCCAACACGGGTGTGGCTGCACACGTGCACCCTCGACCATCCGCACGCGCTCTCCAACTACGAGGCACGCGGGTTTACGCCTTATCGCACCGAGGTGTACACTGTAGATTCCGCCGGGTGAACGTCACTCTGTCGCGCAGGCAGAAGCTCCTCATCGCCGCGTTGGTCGTCGCGCCTCTGCTCGGTTTCGTCCTGTACACCTGGTCCGCGCTGTCGTGGAGCTACGCCAAGGGCGAGCGCGCCGGCTACGTGCAGAAGTTTTCCAAGAAGGGGTGGATCTGCAAGACTTGGGAGGGTGAGCTCGCGATGGTGGCGCTCCCCGGCGCGATGCCGGAGATGTTCTACTTCACCGTGCGACACGACTCGGTCGCGGCACTCGTCAACGCGGCCCTCGGCAGGCGGGTGGCGCTGGCGTACGAGCAGCACAAGGGCCTGCCGACCCGCTGCTTCGGCGAGACCGAATACTTCGTGACGAACGTCAAGGTCGTGGACTGATGGCGGCGAACAGCTTCGGGAGCAGCGCCACGCTGGGCGTTGGCGGCCGGACCTTCGAGATCTTCCGGCTCGACGCGCTCGAGCGCCGCGGGCTGGGGATCGCGCGCCTCCCTTACTCGCTCAAGATTCTGCTCGAAAACCTGTTGCGGCGGGAGGACGGCCGCACGGTGCGCGCCGTGGAGATCGAGAAGCTCGCCCGGTGGGACCCGAAGAAGGCCCCCGAGGACGAGATCGCCTTCATGCCGGCCCGCGTGCTGATGCAGGACTTCACCGGAGTCCCGGCGGTCGTGGACCTCGCCGCGATGCGCGACGCGATGGCCGCGATGGGCGGCGATCCGAAGACGGTCAACCCCCTCCTCCCTGCCGAGCTCGTGATCGACCACTCCGTGATCGTGGACGAGTTCGGCACGCCGACGGCCTTCCAGGTGAACGCCGACCTGGAGTTCCAGCGCAACCGCGAGCGGTACGCGCTGCTGCGCTGGGCGCAGCAGGTGTTTCGGGGGTTCCGCGTCGTGCCACCGGACACGGGGATCGTGCACCAGGTGAACCTGGAATACCTCGCGCGCGTGGTGTTCACGGGCGAGGGCCGCACGCCGCAGGCGTATCCCGATACGCTCGTGGGGACGGACTCGCACACCACGATGATCAACGGGCTGGGGGTGCTGGGGTGGGGCGTGGGCGGGATCGAGGCCGAGGCGGCGATGCTCGGCCAGCCGGTCTCCATGCTCATCCCCCAGGTCGTAGGCTTCCGGTTGACGGGCCGGCTCCCAGAAGGCGCCACGGCGACCGACCTCGTGCTGACGGTCACCGAAATGCTCCGCAAGAAGGGCGTCGTCGGAAAATTCGTGGAGTTCTACGGGCCGGGCGTCGCCAGCCTGCCCCTCGCCGACCGGGCCACGATCGGCAACATGGCCCCCGAGTACGGGGCCACGGTGGGCATCTTCCCCGTGGACCAGGAGACGCTGCGCTACCTCGCGTTCACGGGGCGCTCCAAGGAGCTGGTCGCGCTGGTGGAGGCCTACACGAAGGAGCAGGGCCTCTTTCACACGCCGGGCGCGCCCGAGCCCGAGTTCTCCGACACGCTGGCGCTCGACCTCGCGACCGTGGTGCCGAGCCTCGCCGGCCCGCGCCGGCCGCAGGACCGGGTGCCGCTGCGCGAGGTGAAGAAGAACTTCCTCGACGCGCTCCCCACGCTCATGAAGGCGACCTCGCCCGTGGCGCCACCCGCGACGCCGAACGCGCGGCGCTGGGAGGAAGAAGGGGGTAACGTCGCCGTGGCCACGGAGGCGCCACCCGCCCGCCGCAGCCACGTGAACCTCACGCTCGACGGCGCGGAGCACAAGCTGCGGCACGGCTCGGTCGTGATCGCGGCGATCACGAGCTGCACCAACACGTCGAATCCCTCGGTGATGGTCGCGGCGGCCCTCGCGGCGAAGCGGGCGGTCGAACGGGGCCTGCGCTCTCAGCCGTGGGTCAAGACGAGCCTCGCGCCCGGCTCGAAGGTGGTCACGGACTACCTGCGCGAGGCGGGCCTGATGGCGTACCTCGAGCAACTGCGCTTCCATCTCGTCGGCTACGGCTGCACGACGTGCATCGGCAACTCGGGGCCGCTGCCGGAGGCCGTGTCGGTCGCCGTCGCCGAGGGCGAGTTGGTCGTGTGCGCCGTCCTCTCCGGCAACCGCAACTTCGAGGGGCGGATCCAGTCGGAGGTGCGGGCGAACTACCTCGCGTCACCGCCGCTCGTGGTCGCCTACGCCCTCGCCGGGCGGATCGACATCGACATCCACAAGGACCCCATCGGCACCGGCAAGGATGGCAAACCGGTGTACCTGCGGGACATCTGGCCCACGGCCCAGGAAGTGGATCGCGTGGTCCGCAGCGCGATCAAATCCGCGATGTTCCACAAGCAGTACGGCGAGGTGTTCGAGGGCGACGAGCGCTGGAAGAGCCTCCCCGTCCCCGCCGGCGAGCGCTTCGCCTGGGAGCCGGACTCCACCTACGTCCGCCGCCCGCCCTACTTCGACGGCATGCCGGATACGCCGCCACCGGTCGCGGACATCCGGGGCGCGCGGGTGCTGTGCCTGCTGGGGGACAGCATCACCACCGATCACATCTCTCCGGCCGGCTCCATCCGCAAGACGCACCCGGCGGGTCAGTACCTGATCGCGCACGGCGTCGAGCCGAAGGACTTCAACTCCTACGGCGCCCGCCGCGGCAATCACGAGGTCATGGTGCGGGGAACGTTCGCGAACGTGCGACTCAAGAACCAGCTCGCGCCCACCACCGAGGGGCCGTTCACCGTCCACCTCCCGGGCGAGGCGGCCACAACGATCTACGACGCGTCGGTGCAGTACCAGGCCGACGGGGTGCCGCTGGTCGTGCTTGCGGGAAAGGAGTACGGCTCCGGTTCGTCACGCGACTGGGCGGCGAAGGGCCCGCGCCTGCTCGGCGTGCGCGTCGTGATCGCCGAGAGCTACGAGCGCATTCACCGGTCGAACCTCGTGGGGATGGGAATCCTGCCCCTGCAGTTCCAGCCCGATCAGGGCGTACAGGCGCTGGGCCTGACAGGCCGGGAGCGTTTCGACATCACCGGGCTCGCCGCCGTGCTCGCGGAAGGGTTCCCGCACGGCAAGGAGCTTGGCGTCAAGGCGACGCGACCCGACGGGACGTCGTTCCAGTTCCGCACGATCGTGCGGATCGACACCCCGCAGGAGCTTCAGTATTACCGGCACGGCGGGATCCTCGAGTACGTGTTGCGGCAGCTCGCGGGGAAGGAGGTGTCGTAGCGACCATGCGATACGCCGGTGGCGCGCCCGTGCTTGCACTCGCGCTCGCAGCGTGCGCGTCCTCCCAAACACCGGTCCCCGTCGTGGGGGCGCGCGCGGACGTCGCCGCGCTGGCCGGCCGCTGGGATGGATCCTACAGCAGCTCCACCACGGGCCGCAGCGGGAGCATCTCGTTCACGCTCACCGCGCGCGGTGACTCGGCGTACGGGGACGTGGTGATGATCCCCGTCGGATGGAACCGCCCGATCAAGGCGTGGAACGACCCGCAGCAGCCCGGCCAGACCCCCCCGGCCCCCGCGGCCCCTGAGATCCTGACCATCAACTTCGTGCGCGTGCAGGGCGATCGCGTCAGCGGCACGCTCGCCCCGTACGCCGATCCCGAGACCGGCATGAAGCTGTTCACGACCTTCGACGGCCGCATCGCCAGCGACACTATCGCAGGCACCTTCACGACCCGCCCCGGACCGGCCCCCACAACGCAGAGCGGTCGCTGGAGCGTGACGCGCCGGCGCCCCTAGCCCGCTAGACTCGGCGGATCCGCCGAACCGCACTCCTACAAGCTGAAGTGCAACCCGACGCCGATCGACGACACGTTCTCCAGATAGAACTGTCCGTAGGGCGTTGGGCCGCGATACGCGTGGATCTGGATGCTCCAGCGGCGGCTCACCTCGGTGCCCGGCGCGCTTGGGCTAAACTCCAGGCCGGCCCGCGCGCCCCATCCCACCTGCCATTCGCGTTCCTGGGGAGCCTTGGCATCGAGCGCCGCCAGAAAGCGCCCCGACCCCGTTCGGCCCAGGTGAACCAGGGGGGTGCCGGGGCGCCACTCCAGTCCGGCGTGCAGCACGCCGGGCTTGAGATCGGAGGGCTCGTGCCGGACGAGGTATTCGCCGCCCGCGTACCCTCTGAGAGTGCCGAAGTCACGGGCGACGATGAGCTCCGCCGCTTCGAAGCTGAGGTTCACGCGCTCGGGATGAACACGCAGCAAGTACTCGTCCCCCAGATGGGAGCTCTGGTGATAGACTCGCACCCGGCCGGAGAGCACGCCGCGGCGCCAAGTGAACGGGAAGCCGACGATGAAGTCGGTGTTGATCAAGTCGTACGACGGCCTCTCCATGTCGAACTGGGAGAAGACGCCCGCGGCGACGCTCACCTGCCACCATCCGCCCCGCCCCCGCACGAGACCGATGTTCTCGCCCAGCCCGACGCTCGCGACCTGGTCCTTCACCTGCGCGGACTTGGCCCAGAGAAAGGCCGCGAAGAACTGCGGCTGCTTGGGGTCGGCCAGGAGCGGTCGGAACAGGTCGCCGGGTGGCAGGGCCTCCATCTCCCCCGCCGTCTGAGCGCCGACCGGCGCCGTCATCGCCAACCCCAAGAGGCACGTCAGGAGGGGAGCGGCAAACCGGTGGCCGGACAGCGTCAGCGCGCCCCCAGCACGGGTCCGAGCGACACGATGATGGACAGCGCGATGAGCACGATGATGATCCACTCGAGCAGCTCCATGCGCCGGCTCGCCGCGCGCTCGGCCATCTTGGCATAGATGCTGTCGATCGTCTGCAGTTTGCGGGTGATGCTCGCGTCCCATTCGGCCAGGTGGAAGCGGCGGGACGCGAGCGAGTACACCCGCGCGAGGTACTGCTCTCCCACCAGCTTCAGGGCGTTCGTCACCTGTTCGAAGAGGATCGCGCCGTCGAGCTGCAGCCGCGCGAGGCGTCGGAGCTCCGGACGGTACTGGCCGAGCCCGAAGAGACGCGCACGGCGCGGCATCAGCGTCTCGTACGCCCGCTCCAGGGCGTCGTCGAGCTGCTGGTCCAGGAACCGCATCTCGAGCAATTGCGTGTTCGCGAACTCGATCACGGCGCGGACATCGTCCGCTTCGGGGTCGAACAGCAGCGTGGCGTCGGTGTCGATGAAGGTCGCGTCGTCCAGCCCGAAGGAGATCCGGGAGGCAGTGGCGTCGTTGATCTCCTGTTGCGACAGGCTGCGCGGTTCGGCGCGCAGGATCTGGGCGACCGTCTGCGCGTGGTGCGTCCACAGGGCGGCGGCCTCGCACGGCGTCGTGAACGCCTCGACCTGGAAGATCGAGTAGTCCTCCACGAAGTCCGCGATCCGCGGCCGGACCGCCGCGTCGCCCAGGGTCCCGAGCACCCGCTCCACGTGGCGGCGGGACTCGGCGACCAGCCGGTCGTTCCCCCACAGCTCGGCGCTCAGGGCCGCCAGCCCCGCGAGCGGCCCGGCGATCGGTACCGCGTAACTCACCGAAATGGCGCCGAAGTCGTAGAGCACGAGCTCCACGCTCGGCGCCGTGTGGTAGGCTGCCAGGCCCAGCGACTCCGCTTCCTGCGTCACCCGCAGCGGCGCCGGCCGGTACTCGAAGTAGGCGGGAGCGCGGCGCTTCTGCTTGACGCTCAGTCGTTCCGTCGCGGCGGCGAGCACCCGCCGCTCCGCCGCGTCGAGGTCGATCGACAGCGCGACCTCGTAGGCGAACAGGGGGTAGCAGGTCCCCGTTGCGACGATCAGCTCTGGCGCGCCACTCATCTTCGCGCGCCCCGCGCCCCCGGCCGCGGCGTCTCACGCGCCACTGTCGGCGTCGCGTACGCCGGCCTCGGGACGGCCGGCAGGCCGAGGTGGGCACGCGCCCGGTTCAGGGCGTCGTCGATGTGGCCGGTGACGTTCTCCTCTCCGATCTCGTCGAGGAAGCCCGAGCGCTCGAGCGCCACGACCGGCTGGGCGTGCACATCCGACAAGACGACCAGGGACCCGTCCTTCCGGCTCCGTGCGACGAGGTCGCGCAGCGCGTGCAGGGCGGTCGAGTCGATCGCCGGGACGTGGCGCATCCGCAGGATCAGGACCTTGGGTTTCCCGACGATCCGCCCCAGCCGGTCCTTGAACATCTCCGCCGCCCCAAAGAAGAACGGCCCGTTGATCTCGTATACCTCGACCCCCTCCGGCACGACGCGCCGGCGCACCGCGTTGGGGTCGCTCTCGAAGTCGTCGACGGGATCCCGGAACTCGTGCGTGAGCGCGCTGATGTTCGTCACCTCGGCCATGCGACGCATGAACAGGAACGCCGCGAGCACCATCCCGACCTCGATCGCGACCGTCAGGTCCACGAGCACGGTCAGGAGGAAGGTCGCGAGCAGCACGGCGACGTCGCTCTTGGGCGCCCGCAGCTCGGAGCGGAGCGTGCGCCACTCGCTCATGCGGTAGGCCACCACCACCAGGATCGCGGCGAGCGTCGCCATGGGAATGAGGCCGGCCCAGCGGCCGAAGAACAGCGTGATGAGGAGCAACGCGAACGCGTGCGTGATCCCCGCCACCGGCGTGCGGCCGCCGGTCTTCACATTCGTGGCCGTGCGCGCGATCGCCCCGGTCGCGGGAATCCCGCCGAAGAGCGGCGACGCGATGTTCGCCACTCCCTGCGCCACGAGCTCCATGTTCGAGCGATGACGGCCGCCGATCATCCCGTCTGACACCACCGCCGAAAGCAGCGACTCGATGGCCCCGAGCAGCGCGATGGTGAACGCGGCGCCGAACAAGCCGGGGAGCTGGCCCAGGGGCACGGCGGGGAGCGCCGGCTTCGGAAGTGCGGCGTTAATCACGCCGAAGCGCGCGCCGATCGTCTCCACCGGGATGTGCAGGAGCTGGACCAGCGCCGTCGTGAGGATCAGGGCGACGAACGGACTCGGAATGCGCCGGTTGATGTACGGCCAGCCGACGATGATGCCGAGCGCGAGCACGGCCACCGCCAGCGCCCAAGGATTGAGCGTCCCCAGCCGCGCCCCGAATGCCTGCCACTTCGCGACAAAGTCGGCCGGCACCGCGCCCATGCGCAGGCCTAGGAAGTCTTTCACCTGGCTCGAGAAGATGATCAACGCGATCCCCGCCGTGAAGCCGATCGTGACGGGGTAGGGAATGAACTTGATCGCGCCGCCGAGGCGGGCGAAGCCGAACACCATGAGGAGCACACCGGCCATCAGCGTCGCGGCCGCCAGCCCGTCCACTCCGTGCTTCTGGACGATCGCGTACACGATCACGACGAAGGCGCCGGTCGGCCCGCCGATCTGGACGCGCGAGCCGCCCAGGGCGGACACGATGAACCCCGCGACGATCGCCGTGTAGAGGCCGCGCTCGGGGGTGACGCCGCTCGCGATGGCGAACGCGATGGCGAGGGGGAGTGCCACGATGCCCACGATGACGCCTGCGCCGAGGTCGGCGACCAGGTCCTCGCGGGTGTAGCCCCTGAGGGTGGTCCAAAGTTTGGGGACGAACGATTCCAGGCTTCCCTGCCGGCTGAACGGGCGGGAGGGAATCTAAATCAGAACGGGGTGGGCCGGGGCCACCGCCGGCCCCAGCCCACCCGATCAGGTTAGCGGGCGAAGCCGAGCAGGTGATCGAGCGAGAACGCCCCGGGCCCCGCCAGCGCCAGCGTGAGCGCGGCGATAATGAGCACGAGGTTGTACTCGTAACCGCCGTTCTGCACGAAGAACCCCTTCGGGCCGTGCACTTTGGCGATCGCGACCGCCATGGTGCCGAGCACCAACAGGCTCGCGAGCGGCGTGAGCAGGCCGAGCAGGTACAGCAGCCCCGCGGCGAGCTCCCCGCCGACCGCCAGGGCGGCCCAGAACCGCGCCGGGCGGAAGCCCAGGCTGCCGATGAACCCCGTGGCGCCCGCGAAGCCCGGTCCACCGAACGCGCCGAACGCCTTCTGCGCGCCGTGGCTCAGGAACACCAGCCCCAGCGTCAGCCGCAGCGCCAGCAATCCAAGGTCCGCAAACATGGTCCCACCTCCTTCCGAAAGTATCTCGATATCGAGATACTTAACTTCGACATACCCGGGAACAAGGGTCCCCGGGGGAAGGTTCCGGAAGCAGGATGAACCGACCAGCACCCATCCGGCGGAACGTGCCCCTCGAGCTCTGGGTCGTCCTGGCCCGGGCATTCGACGCCGTGGAACGCCACTCGCGGGCCAGCATCGCCCGCTTTGGCCTCGGCACGACGGAGTTTGGGGTCCTGGAAGTGCTGTACCACAAGGGGGAGTTGCCGGTCTGCGAGGTGCAGCGGCGCATCCTGGTGGAGTCGAGCAGCACGACCTACGTGGTGGACAAGCTCGTCGCGCGCGGCCTGGTGCGGCGCCGCCCCGGCCAGGAGGACCGCCGCGAAGTGCTGCTCGCGCTCACGCCCGCGGGCCGGCTCCTCATTGCACGGATCTTTCCCTCCCACGCCGCGGCGATGCGCCGGGCCGTGAGCGGCCTGTCGCCCCGGTGGCAGGCCCAGGCCCTCGACCTGCTGCGCAGGCTGGGGCTCGATGCGGCGCGGCGGCTGCACCACAAGGGAGATCTGCCGTGAGGTATTATTCGGAGCATCCCGCTGAGCCGTTCGGAGCGTACCCCTAGCGAACGCGGAGTCCCCGATGCCTGATCGCCCGCACTACTATCACCACCACGATCTCCCCCGCTTCGGCGAGATCGAGCGCGGCGCCCGCGAGCTCGCCAAGAAGTTCTTCGACTGGTACGGCGCCGTGTTCAGCGAGGGGGCGTTGACGGCGCGGGAGAAGTCGCTCATCGCGCTCGCCGTGGCGCACGCCGTGCAGTGCCCGTATTGCATCGATGCCTATTCGAGAGACGCTCTGGAGAAGGGCTCCAACCTCGAGCAGATGACCGAGGCGGTGCACGTCGCCGCGGCGATCCGAGGCGGCTCCTCGCTGGTGCACGGTGTACAGATGCTCAATCACGTGGACGAGCTGGGGATGTAACTCATGGGACGCGTGCTCCCGACGCTCCGCAAGCAGGGCAGCCCGCTCGCCAGCGGGGCCGCGCAGCGCGACCTGCTGGCCCGCACTCCCCTGCCGCGGAGCTTCGCCGACGCGCTCCGCTCCTCCGACCTGTACCCGCTCCGCCCCACCACGATCGAGATCCTCCAGATCAACGTCGGGAAGCGATGCAACCAGACCTGCCGCCACTGCCACGTGGACGCCGGGCCGGATCGCGTCGAGGAGATGCCACGCCCGGTCCTCGAGGCGTGTCTCTCCTTTCTCGAGAGGGCGCGCATTCCCACGCTCGACATCACGGGCGGCGCGCCGGAGCTGCACCCCGACTTCCGGGAAGTCGTGGCGCGCGCGGCCGCGCTCGGGGCTCACGTCACGCATCGCTGCAACCTGACCGCCATCCTGCTGCCGAACTACGCGGACATCCCGGCGCTCCTCGCCGCTCGTCGCGTGGAGGTCATCGCTTCGCTGCCATACTACCAGGCGCGGGAAACGGACGCGCAGCGTGGGGAGGGGGTCTTCGAGGCGTCGATCGTCGGGCTGCGGCGCCTCAACGCCCTCGGCTATGGAAAGGGGACCGGGCTGGTCCTCAACCTCGTGACAAACCCCGTGGGGACGTACTTGCCGGGGAGCCAGGCGGCGCTCGAGCGGGACTGGAAGCGCGAGCTGCAGCGGCGCCACGACATCGAGTTCGACCACCTGTACACCATCACCAACATGCCCATCAGCCGCTTCCTCGCCTTCCTCGAGGAGCAGGGGCGGACCGAGGAGTACCTCACCCGGCTCGTGAACGCCTACAATCCCCGAGCGGCGGCGGGCGTGATGTGCCGCAATACCCTCTCGGTGGGCTGGGATGGGACGTTGTACGACTGCGACTTCAACCAGATGCTCGAGCTTCCCGTCTCCGCGGCGGTGCCACGCACGATCTTCGATGCCGAGCGCGCCGCCCTGGAAAGCCGGGACATCGAGATCGGACCGCACTGCTTCGGGTGCACGGCGGGTGCGGGCAGCTCCTGCGGCGGCGCCGTGGCGGTCTCGTCCGCCGCTACAGTCCCTGGGTGAACCTCAGGCCCAGCGCGCGGTAGCGGAACTCTTCCGACCGCACGCCCGCGGTCGACGTGGCACCCGCGCTGTTCGTAATCGAGCCCACCACGGCGATCTCGTTGTTGGCGCCCCACCCGCGCGACAGCGCGGCGCCCACGTGCCACTCGGTCTGGTGGGGGGCCCCCTCGAAGACCTGCTGGGTGCCGACTCCTCCGTCCAGGCGCACGCCCCAACGGCTGCGTTGCAGGGCGTAGACGAGGCGCGCCTCGATCACCGAGAAGCGGTCCGGCGCGAAGTAGCCGTTCGAGGGGTTCGTGCGGTACCCCAGGATCCGCGCGAAGGGACCGACCTGGAGTCCGGGGAGCACGCGCGCGAGCACCGCGGCGACCGCCGAGTAGCGGCGATTGCCGTCCGAGATCCAGGCGCCCCCGCCCCCGCCCGATACCGACCAGTCAGGCGACGGCGAAACGTCGAAGCTCAGGTCCACCGCGTCGATCACGAAGCCCCGCTCGATGAGGAGCGCGGTCTCGTCGAACGCCGTGCGGCTGTACCCGAGGCTCGCCGCGGCGTACCGCGCCGGCCGGATGCCGAGGCCCAGCTGAGCGGTGACCGGGGTGCGCGCCGCTCCCACGTCCGGCACCAGCCGCCGCACGCCGAGGCCCGCGCGCACCACCGCGCCCTTGCCCAGCGGAGCGATGATATAGCCGCCCCCTCCGTAGCTCGTCCCCTCGCTGGCGAGGCGCGTGGCGTGTCGCCAACCGGCGTGCAGAGCGCCGCGCAGGTCGCCGCCGAGCGGCGTGATGAGCGAGCCTTCCTGCGCAACGAAGGCATTGTCGTCCGAATCCCCCGCTCCGTCGACCGTGGTCCGGGCCTCGGGACGCAGGGCCGCGCGCACCAGGCGTTGCAGCTCGCGCGCGGTGCGGTCTCCCGGGGCCACGGCCCGAGCCCGCGCGGCGTACGCTTCCGCCAGGGTCGGCTGACCCTCCCAGTACAGCGTTTGCGCGAGGCCGATCAAGAGCTCGGGATCATCGGGAAACTGCTCGAGCGCGGCGCGCCACAGATGCTCGGCACGGTTGAGGTCGCCGCTCCACGCCACCGCGCGCGCGCGGCCAGCCAGCGCGTCCGCCCGCCGTGGCGCGCGCGCCAGCACGGAGTCGTACAGCGCCTCCGATGACCGCGTGTCGCCGGTCCACGCGAGCACCTGGGCCTGCGACACCTGGATGTCTTCGTCCTTCGGCTCGAGCCGGCGCAGGCGCGCGAACCGCGCGAGCGCGCGCGCCAGCTTGCCGTCCCAACTGTCCAGGATCGCCAGGCGATAGAGCGCGCGCACGTTGAGGGAATCCCCCGCCAGCACCCGCTCGTAGCCGGCACGCGCCGCTCGGTAGTCCCCCCGGCGGAATGCCTCGTCGGCCTCGGGTAGCTGCGCGGCGACCGGCCGGGCGACCGCGAGCACCAGCAGCGCGCACTGCGGCGCCCATTTCAGGCCCCATCCCACGCAGGCTCCTCCCGGGCAGGCCGAGCCCACCCTCAGTGCAACGTGATCCCCACCCCGAGCTCGAACACGCTGTGCTTCACGGACGCGGTGAGCGGCGGACTGCCGACCGTCGTCTCGCCATCGCTGCCGAAATAGAAGTTGCCGACAGGTGTGAGCGATACGTTCGGCGCGATCCGGATGTCGTAACCGGCACCCGCGATGACGCCGACCCCGCGCGCGGCAGGCGTACTGCCACCGGGCTGGAAGGTGGCGTAGCCCGCCCCGGCCTTGAGGAAGAGACCTCCGCTCGGGGTCAGGTAGTAGTAGACCGCTCCCGACACGTTGCCGACCCACTCCCGCGTGCCATTGACGTCTTTCGTCCAGGCGTTGAACTCCGCCCCGAGGAGGACGTCCGGGCGCAGCGTCATCCCGAGCTTTACGAAGCCGCTCAGCCCGCCGCCCTTCGCGGCGCGGTCAAAAAAGCAGCCGGGGCTGCAGGACAGCACCGCGTCTCCCCAGCCCCCCCCCAGTCCGATCCAGAACCCCTCCCTGGTTTGGGCATACTGCGCCGCGCCCGTGGAGCTCGCGAGCACCACCAGCGCGCCGACCGAGCACACCAGACGACCGACCACGCGCACCGGTACCTCCTGTGGTTGGGGCTTTGAACGCATGAAGGCCCGGCCGAGCCGGGCCTTCATCTTAGCGTGCGCCGTGGCATCGAGCACGGTCAATGGAACGTGACGCCAAGCGCAAAATCGATCACACTCTGCTTCCACCCCGCGTCGACGGTCGTCCCACCCGAGCTCAGGTCCCCCACGTGGCCGTATGCGAAGTTGACCACCGGCGTCAGCGACACGTTCCGTCCAACGCGGATGTCGTACCCGGTGCCAACTGTAAAGCCCCAGCCGGCGCCGGTGATAGATCCACCGTCGCTGAGGCGGTAGTCGGAGAGCCCCAGGCCACCTGTGAGAAATAAGCCCGACGCGGGCGCCGGATAGTAGTACACGGATGCGGTGACGTTGCCGAGCGACTCCGTCGCGCCGCTCTCTGACTTGCTCCAGGCGTTAACGGCACCGCCGACCAGCACGCTCTTGCTCAGGGTTCCGCCAAGCTTCAGGAAGCCTGTCACCCCTCCGTCGTTCGCGCTCCCACAGCCGGTGCAGGTCTCGTGTCTTGATCCGTAGCCGAACCCAAACCCGATCCAGAACCCCTCCCGCGTCTGGGGGTGCTGTGCCGACAGTGCCGGGATCGTCATGATCAGCAGCGCGCCCAGAGACGCCAGAAACCGTGTGACCGCACGCATAGGGACACCTCCGTGGGTGAACCGAGCCGGCCCGGGCCCCGAGGCCGTGCCAGCTAAGCTAGCGAATTGAGGTGATCAGGCATCCCGTGGCTCAGAATGTGCATCTGATGCACGGTCGTGAGAGCGGCGTGCAGGCGATGATGGCGCTCATGGTTGGAGATGTCATTCATTTGTTGCAGATCGTGCACATTTCCGTTGACAGCAGGCAACACGTGGGCTAGCTTGGATCCATGAAACTCATCACCACGATCGTGCGCCCCGAACGCCTCCCTGACGTGAAGGCGGCGCTGTTTCGCGCAGGTGTCACCGGCATCACGCTCAGCCGCGTGAGCGGCCACGGCGGCGAGCAGGAGATCTTCGGGCAGTACCGCGGCACCACCGTCGTCATGGAGTTCCACGAGAAGGTGAAGATCGAGATGGTGTGCTCCGAGCCCTTCGTCGAGCCATGCATCAAAGCCATCCTCTCGGCGGCCCGCACGGGCGAAGTCGGCGACGGCAAGATTTTCGTGCAACCCATCGAGCGGGTGGTTCGCATTCGCACGGGCGAGCTCGACAACGCCGCGCTCACGGCCGTGAACGCGGACGAGGTGCAACGCGCGGCGCTGGAAAGCGCCCAGCACGCCGGCGCCGCCTCCGGCGAGGAGGAGAAATGAGGGTGCCGCTGCTCCTCGTCGACGCCGCCGCCATCTCGAGCGGCGATACCGCCTGGGTTCTCGCCTCCACCGCTCTGGTGATGCTGATGACGGTCGGCCTGGCGTTCTTTTACGGCGGCCTGGTCCGGCCGAAGAACTCGCTCAACACGATGATGATGAGCGTGGTCGCGCTGGGAGTGATCGGGGTGCAGTGGGTGCTCGTCGGCTACTCCGTCGCGTTCGGTCACGGCTCACCGTTGTGGGGCGGGCTCGCCTGGCTCGGCTTCAAGGGCGTCGGGGTCGAGCCCGACGCGGCCTACGCCGCCACGATCCCGCTGCAGGCGCACGCCATGTTCCAAGGGATGTTCGCGATCATCACGCCCGCTCTCATCTCGGGGGCGATCGTCGAGCGGATGCGCTTCCGCGCCTACGTGGTCTTTCTCGTCCTCTGGGCGACCCTCGTGTACGACCCGCTCGCCCACTGGGTGTGGGGCGCGGGTGGGTGGCTCCAGTCGCGCGGAGCGTTGGATTTCGCGGGCGGCACGGTGGTGCACATCAGCGCCGGATTCTCGGCGCTGGTCGCGGCCCGTATGCTCGGGCCGCGGAAGGACTTCAAGCGCGTGCCCATCGTCCCCCACAACGTGCCTCTCGTGCTGCTCGGTGCGGGGCTGCTGTGGTTCGGCTGGTTCGGGTTCAACGCCGGCTCGGCGCTCGCCGCGAACGGCCTGGCGGCCGTCGCGTTCACGAACACCAACACGGCGGCCGCGACGGCGCTCGTCACGTGGGCGGCGCTGGACGTCTTCCGGACGGGAAAAGCCACCGCGGTCGGCGCCGCGACCGGGCTCGTAGTGGGCCTCGTGGGAATCACGCCCGCCGCCGGCTATATCAGCGTGCCCGCCTCAATCGCCGTGGGCGCCCTCTCGGCCCTCGTGAGCTACACCGCGATTCAGATCCGCGCGACCACGCGCCTGGACGACTCGCTCGACGTGTTCTCCTGCCACGGACTCGCAGGAGTGGCTGGGGCGATGCTCACCGGCGTGTTCGCCTCCAAGGCCGTCAACCCCGGCGGGGCGGACGGCTGGCTCGCCGGCAACTTCCATCAAATGGGCGTGCAGCTGCTCGCCGTGCTCGCGGCGATCGCGATCGCCGTGGTCGGCACCGTCCTCATCCTGACGCTCGTCCAGGCCGTGTTCGGTACCCGGGCGGGCGTCCGGGAGCAGCTCGCGGGGCTCGACCTGAGCGAGCACGGGGAGGAAGCGTACTTCGGCTGGGACGGCAGCGCCGCCGGCCCGGGCATCTCGCTCGGCGAAGGGGTGATCGTCAACACCGTGCCGGCCGAGCCGGTGGGGGCCACCGCGACCGGTTAGGCGATCGCTTCCAGCGCCTCTCCGTATTCCGATCCCATCCGCTCGAGCGAGAAGCGGGCGAGCGCACGCCCCCGCGCCGCTGCGCCCAGCGCGTCGCGGCGCTGGGGATCGGCGAGCAGCTCCCCGAGGGCGCGGGCAAACGCCGCAGGGTCGTCCGCCGGGGCGAGCACACCGGTTCCCCCCAGCACCTCGGGAATGCCACCGCCCGCGACCGCGACCACGGGCCGCGCACAGGCCATGGCCTCCGCGACCGCAATGCCGAACGTCTCGACGTCACAGCCGTGCACCACGCACGTGGCCGCGTTGTAGGCACCCGCGAGCTCGCGCGGCGTCACCTGCCCCAGCAAGCGCACGTCCAATCGCTCCCGCTCGGCTTGCGCGCGCAGCGCATCGGCGAGCCCGCCATCACCGCACACGACGAGGCGGGGGCGGGGCTCCGGGAGGCGGGCGAGCGCCCCCAGTAGCCAGCCGTAGCGCTTCTCGCGCTCCAGCGCGCCCACGGCGAGCACCGAGGGGCCGTCGCCCAGTCGCTGCCGCTCCCGGAAGGCGCGACCTGCCGCCGGATCCGGCCGAAACCGCTCCAGGTTCACGCCCTCGTAGATCACGCGGCGCGGCGGCCGGCTCATGAAGGGCGCCCGCGCGAGCGCCTCCCGCTCGCCCGCGTGGGTGAGAAAGATCGTCATCCGGACGCGGCGGTAGGCGAGCCGCACCGTCAGGTCTCGCGGTGGCGCCGCCGCGCCCACGTTGTGGCGATACACGAGCGCGAACGAGCGGCCGAGCGAGGCCAGCGCGCCGAGCCGCAGGTCGCGCGGCTTGTCCGCGATCACCACCTCCGCCGCGAACTCATCGAGCGCGCGCGCGAGCGCCCGCGCTTCCGTGAAGCCGCTGTGTCGGATCGGGAGCTCCCGCGCCCGCAGGCCTCGCGCCGCCAGCTCCGCCGTCACCGCAGGGGCGGCGGAGAAGAGCTGCAGCACGTGCCCGCGCGCCGCCAGGCTCTGGGCGATGTGGGTGAAGCTGGTCCCCGAGCCGCGCCACGCCCGCGCCGTGGTGAGCAGGGCGATCCTCACCGCGCTTCCCCCCGACCGTCAGGGAGTCCTTCAGGGTTCCCCCTTCCGCGGCCTCTCACGTCCCGTAGAACCAGCTGAGCCGGAACAGGTCCCAGGCGAACCGCGCCACGGAGGTCTCCGAGGTCACAGGGATCCGCCGCAGCGCGAAGAGATCGGTGTCATCGCCGTTCATGCGACGGCGGATGGCCACCGCGGCCTCGTAGCCCGCTTCGGCGGCCAGGTGGCGCGACGGGGCGTTATGCGCGCCGTACGGGTACGCGAGCACCTGGACAGGGCGACCGAGCAGCGTACCGAGCAGCGCGCGCGAGTCCCGCAGCTCTTTGAGCACAGCGGCCCGGTCGAGCGCCGTCAGCCGGGCATGCGTCGCCGAGTGCGATCCGAACTCGATGCCCCGCGCCTGCATCGCGCGGACCGCCGCGGCGTCGAGCAGGGGCTCCTGGATCTCATCCGGGTCCCACGTGTTGGTCCCGCCGATGCGCTCCGCCACGAGGAAAATCGTGGCCCGGAAGCCGTACTGCTTCAACAGGGGGAGCGCAACATCCCGGTTGGAGCGGTAGCCGTCGTCGAAGGTGACGATGACTGGGCGGCGCGGCAGCCGTGCGGCACCGCGGCGGTAGGCGAGATAGTCCGCGAAGGAAATGCTTTCGTAGCCCCGCCGCCGCAGGAACGCGAGCTGCGCCTCGAACCGCTCCGGAGTGACATAGCTCCGCGGGTAGCGGGCCCCGGGCGGGATGCGATCGATCTTATGGTAGAGGAGGACCGGGAGCTTCATCGTGGCTCGCAGAGCGCGACCACGATTATCCGGCGGCGCGCTCCGACTGCACCTGCTGCATCGGTTCGTGCGACTGGGCCGTGACCCACACACCCGGGTGGGGGATCGTGACGGTGAAGGCCTCGTTCACCCGCGGCGGTCGTTTCGCGTACGCATCGAGGGCGTCGCGCCACTCCTTCGGAATCTGTGCGGCCGAGCGGAGCGGCAACGCAATGGCATTGCCGACGCGGCCCAGCACCATGTTCTCGACCACGTCCGTGAGCGGGCGGCCGGCCGGGTCCCGAAGCTTCGCGAGCGCCATGTGCCGCGCGGCCGGATCGCCTGCCGAAATGATCGCCGTCGAGTAGTAGAGGAGGTTGCCCTCGATGTGCTCGAGCAGTCGGCTGCCTTTGCGGGGCCAGCCGTCGTCCGAGTTGAGCAGCCGCTCGAGGTCCGGGAGCAGGCCGCGGTCGAGCAGGGTGCGGCGGAATATGTAGCCGAAGCGGCGCACCACATCCGGCGTGGCGACGTTGGGCAGCCGGAACGGCACGAAGATCACGGGCCGCGCGCGCGGGC
>Ga0209266_1000742_pt1 | contig 23803 bp, 19 predicted proteins | sample GraSoiAngelo_132_FD_185889 | JGI IMG/M metagenome (GOLD analysis project Ga0209266, IMG submission 185889) | Grasslands soil microbial communities from the Angelo Coastal Reserve, California, USA - 14_0929_02_40cm (SPAdes) (version 2) | ecosystem: Environmental > Terrestrial > Soil > Grasslands ...
CTTCACCTTTCGCACGGCGCGCAAGACCTTGTTGAGCTGCGTCTGGTTCTCCACCTCGACGACGATCGCGCCGAACACCGCGGCGTCCTTGGACGCGAGCTCCGCGCTCTTGATGTTGGTGCCGGTCTCGCTGATCGCCTCGCAGATGTCCGCGTAGAGCCCGCGGCGGTCCTCGCCGCTCACGGACAGGCGCACCACGAAGACCTCCCCCTCGACTTCCTGCCAGTCGATCTCCACGCGCCGCTCCGTCTCCCCCGAGAGCGTGAGGAGGTTGGGGCAGTCGCTGCGGTGGATTGAAATGCCCCGCCCCTGCGTGACGTAGCCGACGACGGGATCTCCCGGCACCGGCTGGCAGCACTGGGCGTAGCGGACCATCAGCCCGTCGACGCCCTGGATCTTGATGCCCCGCCCCAGCCGCAGGCGCTGCATCACGCGGCCGAACGCCGTGCCTTTGGGCCCCTGGAGGTCGTCGGGGGCGAGATCGGGATACAGCGCCCGCATCACCTGCCCCAGCGGCACGTCGCCGCGGCCCAGCACCGCTTCGAGCTGCTCGCGGGTGCCGACGGAGAGGGTGAGGGCGGCCTTCTCGTAGGTGTCGGGCGCGGGCGCGGTGAGGCGCCGGCGGCGGATCTCCCGGTCGAGAATCTCACGGCCCAGCGCCACGCTGCGCTCGTGCTCTTCCTGCTTCACCCACTGGCGGACCTTGTGGCGGGCGCGGGCGGTGCGGACGTGCGCCAGCCAGTCCCGTGAGGGCCGCGCCTGCGGGCTGGTGAGGACTTCGACGGTATCCCCGTTCTTCAGCGCCCGGTGCAGCGGCGCGATGCGCCCGTTGATGCGCGCCCCATTGCAGTGCAGGCCGACCTCGGTGTGCACGGTGAAGGCGAAGTCGATCGGCGTCGCCCCCTTGGGGAGCCGTTTCACGTCGCCGCGGGGCGTGAACACGAAGATCTCGTCCTGATAGAGGTCGACCTTCAGGAACTCGAGGAACTCCTCGGGGGTGTGGGTATCCTGCTGCAGCTCGAGCAGCTGCCGGAACCAGGCCAGGTGGCGATCGAGCTCGTCGGGTTGCTTGCCTTCCTTGAAGAGCCAATGCGCCGCGATGCCGTACTCGGCGGTGCGGTGCATGTCGCGGGTGCGGATCTGGATCTCGTAGAGCTGGCCGCCGGGCCCGAAGATCGTGGTGTGCAGCGACTGGTAGCCGTTGGACTTGGGGCTGGCGATGTAATCCTTGATGCGCTCCTGGAGCGGGGTCCACTTGTGATGGATCACGCCGAGCACGTGGTAGCAGTCGGCGACTGACCCCACGAGCACCCGCACGGCGAGCAGGTCGTAGATCTCCTCGAACGGCTTGCCGCGCTTCTTCATCTTCTTGTAGATGGACCACAAGTTCTTGGGACGCCCCGTAATCTCGCAGTCGCTGACGCCCGCGCGCGCCAGCTCCTCGGCCAGCGGCGCGCCCAGCCGGTCGATGGTGCGCTCGCGCTCGCTCTTCTTGGCCTTCACCTTGCGCACCAGCTCCTGGTAGTCCTTGGTCTCCAAGAACCGGAAGGCGAGGTCCTCGAGCTCCGCCTTGATCCCCGCCATGCCGAAGCGGTGGGCGAGCGGCGCGTAGATCTCGCGGGTCTCCAGCGCGATGCGACGCTGCCGCTCCTCCGGCAGGTGCTCGAGCGTCCGCATGTTGTGGAGCCGGTCGGCGAGCTTGATGATGATGACGCGCGCGTCCCGCGCGACCGACATCAGGAGCTTGCGGTAGTTCTCCGCCTGTTCTTCGGCCGTGGAGCGGAAGGTGAGGCTCGCGATCTTGGTGAGCCCGTCCACCAGCTCGGCGACTTCGGGCCCGAAGTCTCTGCGGATGTCGTCGAGCGAGACGTCGGAGTCTTCGACCACGTCGTGCAGCAGCGCCGCCGCGATCGTGGTCGAATCCATCTGCTGCTCGGCGAGGATCGTCGCCACCGCCACCGAGTGGGACACGAAGTCATCCCCCGAGAGCCGCTTCTGCCCCCGGTGCGCCTGGGCGCTGACGCGGTAGGCGCGCGCCAGGAGGTCCCGGTCGAGCCGGTCCCCCTGCGCCGCCACGGCGCGGGCCAGCTCGGGCGCCAGGATCGGCGCGGTGGTCGTCACAGCAGCCCCGCCTCGGCGAAGCTCACGAAACGCTCTCCTCCCACGATCACGTGGTCGTACACCGGCAGATCGAGCAGCCGCCCCGCGTCCACCAGCTGGCGCGTCACCGCCCGGTCGTCGGCCGACGGCGTGGGGTCACCGCTGGGATGGTTGTGCACCACGATGATCCCCGCCGCCGCCTCGGCGATCGCCGCCCGGAACACCTCCCGCGGATGCACGAGCGAGCTGTTGAGGATGCCGCGCGTGATCAGCAGGTCCGCGAGAATTTGACTCTGGCTCCCCAGCGCCAGCACGTGGAACTCCTCGACCGCGAGGTCCCGGAGCCGCGGCGCGTAGAAGCGGTGCACGTCCACGGGCCCCCCGATGCGCTGCGGCGCCGGGTCGGCTTCCGTCGCGGCGCGCCGCCCCAGCTCCAGTCCCGCCAGCAGGCGCGCCGCTTTGGCCCGGCCCACGCCGGGGATCCGAGCCAGCTCCGACACCGTCCGGGTGCTCAGCCGCCGCAGCGAGCCATCGCCCGCCCGCAACAGGTCCCCAGCCACCGTGAGGGCGTCCCGCCCGACACACCCGGTTCCCATGAGAATCGCCAGGAGCTCTTGCGCCGTCAACGCGGCCGCGCCAGCGGCCCAGAAACGCTCGCGGGGGCGGTCGCGTTCGGGGTGTTCGGCGAGGCGGAGGGGCATGCGGGAAACGTAGGCAGATAGGGGGGATTCCCCGGTACCAAAACAATGCGGAATGTGGAGTGCGGAATGCGGAGTATCAGGGCCAGCGTCGTGCCGTCAGCGACCTCCCCTTGCCATTCCGCACTCCGCATTCCGCGTTCCGCACTTTACACCCCCGCCCCGTGACACTTCTTGAACTTCCTGCCGCTGCCGCACGGACACGGGTCGTTGCGGCCGACGCCGGCGTAGGGATTGTTGGCCGCGACGGGCACGCCGGGGGACGCTGCCGGCAGCCGGGGGCCGGTCGCCGTGGGCTCAGCGATGAGGCCGTCGGCGGCCGGCTTGCTCGCCACCATCTTCGTTGGTTTCGGTGACGGGGCGCCCCCCAGCGGGCCCGTCATCGTCCTGCCGGCGGGCGGCGGCGGGCCCACCTGCACCTGCAGCTTGAGCCAGCGCTCGGCGAGCGAGGTCTCGAGGTCGTGCATCAACCCCTTAAACATCTCGAACGCTTCCGACTTGTACTCGATCAGCGGGTCCTTCTGGCCCCAGGCGCGGTACTGGATCGCGGCCCGGAGTTGATCGAGGTCGTAGAGATGGTCCTTCCACTTCTCGTCGATCACGCCGAGCGTCGTCTGTGCGAGCGCCTGCTCGGCGAGGCGCGTCACGCCGACGAGCTTGGTCTCGAGGTCCTTCATGTACTCGATCTTTGCCCGAAACGCGTCGCGCGCCGCCTGCTGCGCCGCGCGGACCAAGTCGTCCCCGTGGCGGATCTTCGCCGGATCGGTGATGCCGGGGACGCTCAGCAGGAAGCGCTGCAGAAACTCGGTCTCGATCAAGGCGCGGTCCCACTCGGCGGGGTCCTTGTAGGCGGTCGTTGATTCCGTGGCGAGGCGCGCGACCGCGCTCTCCACCATGCGCAACGCTTCCGCCTTGAGCTCTTCCCCACCCTCGAGCGCGAACAGCCGCAGCGAGTAGATCACCTCCCGCTGCTGGTTCATCACGTCGTCGTACTCGAGGAGGCGCTTGCGGGCCTGGAAGTTCTGGAGCTCGACACGCTTCTGCGCCTGGCCGATGGCGCCCGTGACCCACGGGTGAGTGATGACCTCGCTCTCCTCGACCAGGGTCCCGGTGCGGCCACAGTGCAGGCACTTCTCCGTCTGCTTGTCCTGCTGCTCCCCGCAGGCGGTGCATCGGAACGCCGTGGCGCCGGTCTTGTCCATCCAGCGCGCGATGCGGTCCGAGCCGAACAGCCGCATCAGGTCGTCTTCCAGCGAGAGGAAGAAGATGCTCTGCCCCGGATCCCCCTGGCGGCCGGAGCGGCCGCGCAGCTGGCGGTCGATGCGGCGCGCCTCGTGGCGCTCGGTGCCGATGATGACGAGCCCGCACGGGGGGTCGTCGTCGCAGCCGAGCTCGGCGATCTGCGCCGCCGTCAGGTCCGCCCGCTCGGCGACCTGGCCGAACGCCGGCTCGCCCCGCGCGCGGATGCCGCACACCTGGCACTTCTTGACCCCGGGACCGAGTTTGATGTCGGTGCCGCGGCCGGCCATGTTGGTCGCGATCGTCACGGCGGCGGGCTGGCCCGCCTGGGCGACGATCTCGGCCTCGCGCTCGTGGTACTTCGCGTTGAGCACCTCGTGCTTCAAGCCGCGCCGCTTCAGCATGCGCGACAGCGTCTCCGATACGTCGACGCTCACCGTCCCGACCAGCACCGGCAGCCCGCGCTTGTGCACGCGGTCGATCTCGTCGATCACCGCGGCGTACTTCTCGCTGCGCGTCTTGTAGACGAGGTCGTGCTTGTCCACGCGCCGCACCGGGCGGTTCGTCGGGATCACCACGACGTCCAGCTTGTAGATCTGGTAGAACTCGGTCTCCTCGGTCTCGGCCGTCCCCGTCATGCCGGCGAGCTTCTCGTACATGCGGAAGTAGTTCTGGATGGTGATGGTGGCGAGGGTCTGCGTCTCTTCGCGCACCACGACGCCCTCCTTCGCCTCCACCGCCTGGTGCAGACCGTCGGACCAGCGCCGCCCCGGCATCAGCCGGCCGGTGAACTCGTCCACGATGAAGACCTGCCCCTCCTGGACGACGTAGTCCACGTCCTTCTCGTAGAGAACGTGGGCCTGGAGCAGCTTGTGGATGATGTGCAGGATCTCGTTCTTCTGCGCGTACTCGGTCTCGACGGCCCGTCGCCGCTCGATCTTTTCCTTGGCCGACAGCTGGTCGTCGTGCTCGATGTCGTGGACGGCCTGGGAGATGTCGGGGACGACGAATAGCGTGGGGTCCTGCGGGGACATCGCCTCGACGCCGCGGTCGGTCAAGTGCACGGAGTGGCCACGCTCGTCGAGGACGAAGTAGAGGTCCTCCTCGATGTTGCGCATCTTCTGATCGCGGGCCGGCTGCTTGCGATCGGCGAGGTGGTCGAGCTCCACACGCTGTACGAGCTGCTTGACGCCCGGCTCCTGCAGCAGCTTCAGGAGCTTCTTGTTTTTCGGCATGCCGAGCTGCGCCTGGTAGAGCAGCCGGGCGCCGTCGTACGCCGTCTTCTCGTCGGTGAGGAGCCGCTCGGCCCTGGCGAGGAGATCGTTGGCGACGGCGGTCTGCCGGCGCACCAGCTGGATGACCTGGGCGTTGTAGAGCGCGTACTTCTCGTCGGATTCGGCACCCACCGCCCCGGAGATGATGAGCGGCGTCCGGGCTTCGTCGATCAGGATCGAGTCCACCTCGTCGATGATCGCGAAGTAGTGGCCGCGCTGCACCCGTTCCTCGGGGGAGCGCACCATGTTGTCACGCAGGTAGTCGAACCCGAACTCGTTGTTGGTGCCGTACGTGAGGTCGCAGAGGTACGCGGCGCGGCGCTCCGGCGACGCGGGCTGGGTGTCGTCGATGCACCCCACCGTCAGGCCGAGCCACGTGAACAGATGGCCCATCCACTGCGAGTCGCGCCGGGCGAGGTAGTTGTTGACGGTGACGAGGTGCGCGCCGCGCCCCGCCAGCGCGTTCAAGTACAGCGGCAACGTGGCGACCAGGGTCTTCCCCTCGCCCGTCGCCATCTCCGCGATTTTCCCCTGGTGCAGCACGATGCCGCCGATGAGCTGCACGTCGTACGGCACCATGTCCCAGGTGAGGGTGTGTCCGGTGACGGCGACGGCGCTCCCCAGCAGCCGCCGCGACGCCTCGCGGACGGTCGCGTAGGCCTCGGGGAGCAACGCGTCGAGCGCCACGCGCAGGGCGCGGGCGTAGTCGTGTTCCGCCCGGCCGAGCTGATCGGCGAGCACGGCGCGTTCGTCGGGGTCGGGGCAGTCGTGCTTGGCGCGCTTGAGCCGCTCCACCTCGGCCGCCAGGGCGCCGGTCCGCTCCGCAATCTGCTCCCGGAACCGGGCCGTTTGCGCCTGGAGCTGCGCTTCCGAGTAGTCCTTGTAGGACTGCTCGTGCCGGTGGATGGCTTCGACGATCGGGCGGATGCGCTTCAGCTCCCGCTTGAAGCGCGTCCCGAACACCTTCGTGAACAGGCTCATGCCCCCTCTACCGATACAGCCCGTGCGCCGCGACGTACTCCCGCACGGCGTCGGGCACGAGATAGCGAATCGACCGTCCCGCGCGGACGCGCTCCCGGATCAGCGTCGCGGAAATGTCCACGGCGGGAATCTCGATCACCCGGGCGATCAGGCGGTGCCGGGGCACCGCGGCGCCCGGCCGGGCGAAGACCACGACGTCCGCGAGCGTGGGAAGGGATTCCACTTCGTACCACTGCGACAGCTCCGCCGCCGCGTCCGCCCCCAACAACAACGTAAACCGGTTCCCGGGCTCCCGGGCCGCCAGCGCCCGCAGCGTGAGCACCGTGTAGGACGGCGCCGACAAACTCAGCTCGATCCGCTCCACGGAGAGCCGGGCGTTGCCGGCGACGGCGAGGTCCAACATCTCGGCGCGCTGCTCCGGCGTGGCCACGTGCGCGGCGCGCTTGAACGGCTGCTCGCGCGCCGGCATGAGCCGCACGCGCATCGCCAGGGCCTCGGCCGCCGCTTCCGCGGCGACCAGGTGCCCGAGGTGCACCGGGTCGAACGACCCCCCGAACAGGGTGTCCATGGCGGCTAGCGGGTGGCGGTACTGGAATCGGCGGGGCAGCTTTTCGCCCGCCCCGCGGCCTGCGGATAATACCGCTGCAGGTGCGCGCACGTCTCCCGCAGCTCGTCTTTGTAACCGATCGCCTTGTAGGTGTCGGCGAGCCGCAGCACCGCGTCGGCCGCGCGCGCGGTCTCCGGATAAGTGGCAATCACGTGCTTGAAGTAGATGATGCCGGAGTCCCAGGCGCGACGGCGGTAGTAGAAGAGGCCGTTCTTGTAGGCCTTGTCGGCGAACCCGTCCCGCAGCTGTCGCACGTGCAGCTGCGCGCGCGTGGCGGCGCTGTTCCCGGGGTAGCGGCCGGCGAGCTCCTGGTAGATGGCCAGGGCCGCCTCGCCGTAGGACGGGTCGAGCTCGGGTCGGCGCCATAGCCGCAGGTTGGCGTCTCCGGCGCGCAGCAGCGCCCCCGGCGCGTAGTCGCTCGCGGGGTATTGATCGGCGGTCTGCCGGAACTCGTGCGCGGCGGTGACGAAGTCACCGGTCTGGAAGTAGCACTCGGCAAGGTCGTAGTGGATTTCGGGCACCGCGGGGTCGCCCGCCGGCAGCTCGAAGACCAGCCGCTGAAACGACTGCAGCGCCTTGGAAAAGGAGCCGCGGCGGAACTGGCGGCGGGCTTCCGCGAGCTGGACCTGCGGATCCGGCGCGGGGCGCGGGGCAGCCGGCCGCGCGCGATGAGGGCACGCGGCGAGGCCGAGCACGCACAGCGCCAGCCACCAGTGACGAGTCCGGCTCACAAGGGATTCGCCTGCCCGGCCGTATCGGCCTTCCCCAGGGTGTTGAGTTTTTCCCGCGCCTTCACGGTGATCGAGTCTCCCGGCGACCCGCCGACGAGCGCCTGCTGATAGTGATCGATGGCGGCACCGACGTCCCCCTGGGCAAGCGCTACGTCGCCCAACCCCAAGTGCCCGGCGCGCGCCACGTCCGTATCCACGCCCGGGGCGGTGGCCATGCGGAACCAGTTTTCCGCGTCGGCCGGGTGGCCGGCGGCCAGCGCCTGCTGCCCCTGCACCAAGGCGCACTGGCCCACACCGGCCCGCGCCTGATCCACGACGTTGGGGACGCGCTGGCGTCGCAGCACGCCCTCGAACACCGCGACCGCGGTGCTGCAGTCCCCGGCCCGCAGCGTCGCCATCCCGTAGAGATACAGCAGCGAGTCCGCGATGCGCCCATCGCCGGCCGCGGCGATGGCCACCGGCAGGAACGCCAGGGCGGCGGCGGTGTCCCCGCGGTCCACGGCATCGAGGGCGACCAGACGCGCGTAACGACCCAGGGGGCGGCTGGGCGCCACCTCGCGCAGCGCGGTGAGCGCCGCGGCCAGTGCCAGGCGGTCATCACCGTCTTTGGCGGCGCGGACGACGCGCTCCAGCCCGTCGGCCGCTTCGTCGGCGCGGGAGCGGTCGGCGGCGGCGAGCTCCCGATACTCGGCTGCGGCCTGGGCGTAGTCGCCGAGCCGCAACGCCGCCGCGGCGGTCTTGGCGTGGAGGGCCGCGCTGCCAGCGTTGGCGCGCAGACCGAGGCGATACTCCGCGAGCGCGTCGGCGTAGGCGCCCGCGGCGTAGTCGCGATCCCCCAGTTCCTCGTGGTCCGCGGCGCTGCGGGTGCAGGCCAGCGCGAGCGCGAGGAGGGCCAGCGCTGCGCGGCTCACGCCCTTTTGCGACGTCCGCCGCGCGACGCCTTGGCGGGCGGCGCCGGCACCGGCGCCGTGTCGTTCCGCTCGAGCATCGCCAGGTAGGCCTCCACGCGTGGGTCCTCCGGCCGGCGCTCGCGGCATTCCTCCCAGACGGTGCGCGCCGCCAGCCCGTCGCCCGCGAGATAGCACGCGAGCCCCAGCATCGCCGCCGCGTCGGTGAAGTGCGGGCGCTCGCGCACGATCTCCTCGAAGTGCTCACGCGCGTCCAGCACCCGCCCCGACTCGAGCAGCAGCCGGCCGAGTTTATACCGCAGATCGTGGAACGCGGGTCCCAGGCTGAGGGCCGCCTGGTACTCTTCGATCGCCTCGACCAGGCCGCCGGCCTCGTAATACGCCTCGCCGAGCGCGGCGTGCTGGTTGGCCAGCTTGGCCGCGACGTGCGCGGGGAAGCCGTGGCGCGCCTCCCCGCCGACGCTCCCCGCCCGGCTCAGGCACGCGATCGCCTCGTCCTCGCGCCCCAGCTCGTTGAGCACCAGGGCGCGGTGGATCAGGGCCTCGACGTAGTTGGGGTTGAGGCCGAGAGCCCGGTCGAACTGCGAGAGCGCCTTGTCGGGCTGCCCCGCCAGGCAGTACGACAGCCCCAGCAGGTGGTGTGCGTCCGCGAATGCCCGGCCGCTCGCGACCACGTCTTCGAGCAGGTGGATCGCCCCGTAGTAGTCCTGCAGCTGAAAGCGCTCCCGCGCCTGTCCGACCTGATGCTCAGGACTGACGTCCATGCGTCTCCTCGTACCAGCGGGCGAAGCGGCGGATCCCGTCCTCGATGCCCACGCGGGGGCGATACCCCAGCTCGCGACCGGCGCGGCGCAGGTCGGCGGCGGTGAGCGGCACGTCGCCGGGCTGGTCGGGCCCGCGTTCGATGCGGGCCTCACGGCCCAGAACCTCGGCGATGAGCTGCAGCAACCGGTCGAGCCGCACCCGGGCCCCGCCGCCGATGTTGAACGCCGTGCAGGTCCGTTCGGGCGCCCGCGCCAGCCAGTCGAGCGCCGCGACGGTGCCCGCGACCGCATCCGTAATATAGGTGTAGTCGCGCTCGCTCGACCCGTCCCCGTGCATCACCACGGCCTCCCCCCGCGCGATGGCGGCGGTGAAGCGGTGGATCGCGAGGTCGGGCCGCTGGCGAGGCCCGTACACGGTGAAGTACCGCAGGCAAGCGACCCGCATCCCGTACAGATGCGCGAACGCGTGCGCGACGAGCTCCGCCGCGCGCTTGCTCGCCGCGTACGGCGAGATCGGGGCGGTCGCCGGCGCATCCTCGGCGAAGGGGGCGGGCGTCGTCTCCCCGTAGACCGACGAGGACGACGCGAGGACGACGGTCGTCACCCCGGCGCGCCGCGCCGCCTCGAGCACCCGCCCCGTGCCCACCACGTTCGCCTCCAGGTAGGCGGCGGGATCCTCGAGCGAGGGGCGGACCCCCGGCTTCGCTGCCAGGTGCAGCACCGCCCGCACCTCGTCCGGCGGCAGCGCGTCGCGCGCCACGTCGGCTTCGACGAGGCGGAACCGCGGCCCCGCGCGCAGCGCCGCGAGGTTCGCCTCCTTCACGGCGCGGGGATAGAAGGGATCGAAGTTGTCGACGCCGACGACCTCTTCGCCCCGGGCGACGAGGGCCTCGCACACGTGTGAACCGATGAACCCCGCGGCGCCGGTGACGAGGACCCGGCCGCTCATCGCCCGACGATATCGCGGAAGTAGCCGATCGTCCGGCGCAGCCCCTCCTCGAGCGGCACCTGCGGCTCCCAGCCCAGGCGCTGCCGCGCGCGGGTGATGTCCGGCTGCCGAACCTTGGGATCGTCCACCGGCAGCGGCTGCTCGAGGATGGGGCTGCGGCTCTGTGTGAGCGCCAGCACACGCTCGGCGAGCTGGCGCACGGTGAACTCGTGCGGGTTGCCGATGTTGGTGGGATCGGCGTCGCCCCGCTCGAACAACCGCACGATCCCCTCGATGAGGTCGTCGACGTAGCAGAACGAGCGCGTCTGCGAGCCGTCGCCGTAGATGGTGAGCGGCTCTCCCTGGATGGCCTGGACGATGAAGTTCGACACCACGCGACCGTCCCGGGGGCGCATCCGCGGGCCGTAGGTGTTGAAGATCCGCACGAGGCGCGTCTCGAGGCCGTGGTAGCGATGGTAGGCCATGGTCATGGCCTCGGCGAAGCGCTTCGCTTCGTCGTACACGCCGCGCGGGCCGACGGGGTTCACGTTGCCCCAATACGTCTCCGGCTGCGGATGGACGAGCGGGTCGCCGTACACCTCCGACGTGGATGCCAGGAGGAAGCGCGCCCCCTTCGCCTTGGCGAGCCCCAGGGCATTGTGCGTGCCCAGCGCGCCCACCTTGAGCGTCGGAATCGGGTACTCGAGGTAGTCGATGGGGCTCGCCGGACTGGCGAAGTGCAGGATCCCGTCCACGGGGCCCGGAACGTCGATGAAGGTGCTGACGTCGTGGCGCACGAACTGGAACCCGCGGTGATGGTCGAGGTGGGCGAGGTTGGCGGGCGCCCCGGTGATGAGGTTGTCCATCCCGACCACCGTGTGCCCCTGCGCGAGCAGCCGGTCGCAGAGGTGGCTGCCGAGAAACCCGGCGGCGCCGGTTACGAGGAGGCGCATGCCAGGCGGCGGCCGAGGCTGTCGTAGGTGAAGCCGAGGCGGGCGAGGCGGTCGGGCTCGTAGAGGTTGCGCCCGTCCACGATGAGCGGCCGGCGCAGCAGCTGGCGGATGCGGGCGAAATCCGGGTTGCGGTACTCGAGCCATTCCGTGACGATCGCCAGGGCGTCCGCGCCCGCGAGGGCATCGTAGGCGTGCTCCGCGTAGGTGACGCGGTCGCCGAGCACGCGGCGCGCGCTGGCGAGCGCCGCGGGATCGTGGACCCGCACCGTCGCGCCGTCCTTGAGCAGCAGCTCGACGAGCGCCAGCGCCGGGCTCTCGCGCACGTCGTCCGTTTCGGCCTTGAAGGCGAGTCCCCACACCGCGACCGCGCGCCCGCGGAGCTTGTCGTCGAAGTGCCGGCGCAGCTTGTCGAACAGCACCCGCTTCTGGCGGTCGTTCGCGGTCTGTACGGTCTGCAGGATGTCGAGCGGCACCTCGTGCTCGTTGCCCGAGCGGATCAACGCCTGCACGTCCTTGGGGAAGCAGGAGCCGCCGTAGCCGGGGCCCGGGAAGAGAAAGGCGGGGCCGATGCGCCGGTCGGTGCCGATGCCGCGCCGCACCTGCGTGACGTCGGCGCCCACGGCTTCGCAGAGCCGGGCGATCTGGTTCATGAAGGAGATGCGCGTCGCCAGCATCGCGTTCGCCGCGTACTTCGTCATCTCCGCCGAGGGAAGATCCATGAAGATGAGCGGGTTGCCGGTGCGCACGAACGGCGCGTACAACTCCTCGAGCACGCGGGCCGCCTCGTCGGAGTCGACGCCCACCACGACGCGATCCGGCTTCATGAAGTCCTCGACCGCGGCGCCTTCCTTCAGGAACTCGGGGTTGGAGCAGACGTGGAACGGCGTCGTGGTGTGCTTGGCGATCTCCGCGCGCACCCGCTCGGCGGTGCCCACGGGCACCGTGCTCTTGGTGATCACGATCTTGGGCGCGTTCATGCGCCGCCCGATCGTGCCCGCCACGTCGAGCACGTGCCGGAGGTCCGCCGAGCCGTCCTCGTCGGGCGGCGTGCCGACGGCGATGAACACGACGTCCGACCGCTCGACCGCCTGCCCCACGTCGGTCGTGAAGGTGAGGCGGCCCTCGCGGAGGTTGTGCACGACGAGCGGCTCGAGCCCGGGCTCGTAGATCGGCAGCTTGCCGTGCTGCAGTCCGCCGATCTTCGCCGCATCGACGTCGGCGCAGAGGACGTCGTTGCCGGTCTCCGCGAGGCAGGCGCCGAGCACCAGCCCGACGTACCCCGTCCCGACGACGGCGACCTTCACCCGTCCGCCTCGGGACGCCGCGGCAGCACGTGACGCGTATCCACGATCAGCGCCGCTTCCCGCGCGACCAGCGCGTAGTCGACCGCCGTGTGGTCGGTGACGATCACCACACAGTCGGCGCGCCGCAGCGTCTCCACCGTGAGGGCCAGCGACACCAGCTCGACGCCGTCCTCCCGGAAGCGCGGGATGTGCGGGTCGTGATACTCGACGTCGGCGCCGCGCTGCTGCAGCAACCGGATCACGTCGAGCGCGGGGCTTTCGCGAATGTCCTCGATGTCCTTCTTGTACGCGACGCCCAGCACCAGGACCCGGCTGCCGCGCACCGCCTTGCCGCGCTCGTTGAGGCCGTCCACGACCCGGCCGACCCAGTACTCGGGCATCTCGGCGTTGATCTCGCCGGCGAGCTCGATGAAGCGGGTGCGGTAGTTGAGCGTGCGCATCTTCCAGGCGAGGTAATGCGGATCGAGCGGGATGCAATGCCCGCCCACGCCGGGCCCGGGAGTGAACTTCATGAAGCCGAACGGCTTCGTGGCTGCCGCGTCGATCACCTCCCACACGTCCACGCCGAGCTTGTCGCACACGATCGCCATCTCGTTGACGAGTCCGATGTTCACGCTGCGGAACGTGTTCTCGAGGATCTTGACCAGCTCCGCCGCTTCCGTCGACGACACGGAAACCAGCGTCTCGATCGCCGGCGCATACAGCGCCGTCACGACGCGCAGGCACGCGGCCGTGATGCCGCCCACGACCTTGGGCGTGTTGCGCGTGTTCCAGCGCGTGTTGCCCGGGTCCACGCGCTCGGGCGAGAACGCGAGGAAGAAATCCTCCCCCACCTTCAGCCCCGTGCGCTCGAACGCCGGGAGCAGCAGCTCGCGGGTCGTTCCCGGGTAGGTGGTCGACTCCAGCACCACGAGCTGGCCCCGCCGCAGGACCTTCTTGACCGACTCGGTCGCGGCCAGCACGTAGCTGACGTCCGGGTCCTTGGTCTTGGACAGCGGCGTGGGCACGCAGATGGAGATCGCGTCGGGCTCCTTGAGCCGCGCCAGATCCGTCGTGGCCGAGAGCTTCCCGGTTTTGACCGCCTCCGCGACGAGCTTGGACGGGACATCCTGTACGTGGGAGGTGCCGGCGTTCACGCCATCCACCACGCCCTTGCTCAGATCGAAGCCGATCACCGTATAGCCGGCCCGCACCAGCTCCATCGCCAGCGGCAGCCCCACGTAGCCCAGCCCCACGACTCCGAACCGGGCCGTGCGGTCGCCCGCCTTGGCGAGCAGGGTGTCGGCAGTGGAGGCCGCCGCGGCGGCGCGGCTCACAGCGTCACCGGCGCGCCGCCCCCGGCCAGCGAGCGCGAGGCCGCCTCCAGCACGCGCACCACGCGCACCCCGTCCTCGGCCCCGGTGCGCGGCACCTCGACTCCCCGCGCCACGCGCACGAAATGGCCGAGCTCGGCGGCGAGCGGCTCGACGTTGGCGATCTTGGGGATGAAGATGTCCCCCTCGCGGATCGTCAGCGCCTCCCCGTACGAGGCGTACTCGGGCGGCCGCTCCACGCCTTTGTCGTAGACCCGCAGCTTCTCGCGCGGCTCCATGTCGTCGAACACCACCATCTTCTTGGATCCCACCACGGTCAACTTGCGGACTTTGTGGGGGTCGAGCCACGAGAGCTGCACGTGGGCCAGCACCCCACTCTGGAACTCCATCGTCACGAACACCACATCCTCGACCTGCGGCTGAAGGTAGCAGCGCCCCTGGGCCGCGACCCGCACCGGCATTTCATTCAGGAGGTTGAGGGCAACGGAAACGTCGTGGGGACCGAAGCTCCACAGGGCGTTCTCGTCCTGCCGCACCTGACCGAGGTTGAGCCGCATCCCGTATAGATAGAAGAGCTGCCCCAACTCGCCCCCCGTGACCAGCGAGCGCAGCTTCTCGACCGCCGGATGGAACAGCAGCAGATGCCCCGCCAGCACCGGGACCTTGCGACTCGCCGCCGCCTTGGCGACGGCCTCGGCGTCCCGGGCCGTCAAGGCGAACGGTTTCTCGACGAGGCACGGCTTCCCCGCCTCGATGCAGCGGCGCGCGAGGTCGGCGTGGGTGCCCGCGGGTGCGGCGATGACGACGGCATCCACGCGGCCGAGCAGCTCGTTCACGTCGGCGGTCATGAAGGTCGCCGGGTACTGCCGGGCGAGACGCTGGCGGGTCGGTTCGCTGGTGTCGCAGACGGCCGCGAGCTCGGCGTCGGCGAACCCCGCCGCCGTCCGCACGTGGTTGCGCCCCCACGCCCCCGCCCCGACCACGCCGAGCCGCAGCTTGCTCACCGGTAGAACCCGCGGACCGCGCCCACCACGGCGTCCAGCTGTGCGCGCGTCAGCTCCGGGTAGATGGGGAGCGACAGCACCTCGCGCGCGGCGCGCTCGCTCACCGGGAACCGGCCTTCCGCGTAGCCGAGCGACGCGAAGCATTCCTGGCGATGCAGCGGGACGGGATAGTAGACCGCGCACCCGATGCCTTTGGCTTTGAGGTGCGCCTGCAGGGCGTCGCGGCGCTCCGCGCGCAGCGTGTATTGATGAAAGATGTGCTCGTTGGCCCGATCCACGACCGGGGGCGTCACGCCCTTGAGCCCCGCGAACGCCTGGGAGTAGTAGGTCGCGTGCTCGCGCCGCTTCCCCGACCACGCGGCGAGATGGGGGAGCTTCGCCAGGAGCACGGCCGCCTGCAGGGTATCCAGCCGGGAGTTGGTCCCGACTTCGTCGTGGTGGTACTGCTTGGCGCCACCGTGGAGCCGCAGGCGGCGCAGCCGTTCGGCGACGGCGTCCTCGGACGTCACCATCATGCCGGCGTCGCCCCAGGCGCCCAGGTTCTTGCTGGGAAAGAAGGAATAGGCGGTCACCCACCCCAGCTCCCCCGCCACGCGCCACTCGCCGTCGATGGAGCGCCGGGCGCCGATGGCCTGGCAGGCGTCCTCGATCACCTTGAGGCCGTGCCGCTCGGCGATGGCCAATAACGCCTCCATGTTCGCCATCTGGCCAAACAGGTGCACGGGCACGATGGCGCGTGTGCGCGGCGTGATGGCGGCCTCGACCGCCCGCGGGTCGATGTTGAAGGTGTCGGCCTCGATGTCTACGAAGACGGGTGTGCCGCCGGCGTTGTGGATCGTGCCCGCGGTGGCGAAGAAGGTGAACGGCGTCGTGATGACCTCGTCCCCTGGCTTCAGGTTGAGCGCCTTCAGGGGGAGGAGGAGGGCATCGGTGCCGCTGGCGCAGCCGATGCCGTGCCGGGCGTGCGACAGCTTCGCCACCGCGGCCTCGAGCTCCGCGATCGCGGGGCCCATGATGAACTGCTGGGACTCGATGACCCGCTCGAGCGCGGGCCACACTTCATCCTTGATCGCCCGGTACTGGGCGACGAGGTCCAACAGCGGGACGTTCACGGCCGCGCGCGGGGGGGGGGCTCGGTCATGCGCAGGGCGCCGTCGGTTTCGGCATAGCGGGCGCCGCAGACCCCGCACGCGGCCTGGCCCTTGGCCGGCTGCAGCCGCTCGCCGCACTGGCACATCCACCCGATGCGTCGCGCGGGGACGCCGACCATCAGCGCGAACGGCGGCACGTCGGAGGTCACGACGGCGCCCGCGCCGATGAACGCGTACTCGCCGAGCGTTACGCCGCAGATCACGGTGGCGTTGGCGCCGATCGACGCGCCGCGCCTGACGAGCGTCTTGCGGTACTCGTGCTTGCGGGAAACGTGGCTGCGCGGGTTCATCACGTTGGTGAAGACGCACGACGGGCCGCAGAAGACGTCGTCCTCGAGCTCGACGCCCTCGTACACCGACACGTTGTTCTGAATCTTCACGTTGTTGCCGATGCGCGTCTTGGGCATGACCACCACGTTCTGGCCGAGGTTGCAGCGCTCGCCGATCACGGCGCCGGGCATGACGTGGCTGAAGTGCCAGATCTTCGTGCCCCGCCCCACGACGGCGCCGTCGTCGACGAAGCTCGACGGGTGCACGAAGACCTCGGCCATCAGCCGATCACTCTTACTTCGGTCGCCAGCTCCACACCGGCTTTTTTGGCGACGGTCTTGCGCACGTGCTCGATGAGCTTGAGCACGTCGGCGGCCGTGGCGGTCCCCAAGTTGACGAAATAGTTCGCGTGCATCGTCGAGACCTGGGCGCCCCCGATCTGATGGCCCTTCAGCCCACACTCCTCGATCAGCATCCCCGCGGTCTTGGGCCCGCCGGGATTGCGGAACACCGAGCCGCAGCACGGTTGGTCGAAGGGCGTCCCGGCTTTGCGCCAGCGCAGCAGCCGGCCCTGCACCTCCTTCAGCTTCGCCGGGCTTTCCTCGCCGAGCCCCAGTTTCGCCTCGAGGATCACCTGCGTATCGAGGTTGCTGGACCGGTACTTGAAGACGATCTGGCGACGGGCGAGCGGCTTGATCTTCCCTTTCGGGTCCATCACCGTCACCTCGGTGACGACTTCGGCAAACTCCGCGCCGTGGCAGCCGGCGTTCATGTAGATGCCGCCGCCGACGGTCCCAGGGATGCCGATGAACCGTTCCACGCCCGTGAACCCCAGCTCCGCGGTGCGGCGGGCGAGCAACGGTGTGGGCATACCGGCGCCGACGATGGCGGTCGCGCCCTTCATTTCGAAGCGGTCCAGTCCCTTGCCCATGCGGATCACGAGACCGGGGAAGCCGGTATCGCGCACCAGCACGTTGGAGCCGAGCCCCAGCACCACCCAGGGGAGGCCGCGATCCTGCGCCATCTCCAGACCGCGGGCGACGTCCTCGGTGCTGGCCGCGGTGAGCAGGAAGTGCGCGGGTCCGCCGATGCGGTACGTGGTGTAGCGCGCCAGCGGCTCGTTCTCGAGCAGCTTGCCCTGGAACTTGGGCTTGGGCGGCTGGGGAGGAGCGGCGGGCGCTTTTACGCCCGGACGGGCCGGGCGTCCCGGCTTGCCGCCCTGGGGCTTGGCGCCACGGGCTCCAGCTTTCCGACGGTCGTCTTTGCGTGCCATTCTTGCAGACTCCTCACGCTGCCGGTGCGGCTGCGGAGCGCGATGACTGCGTCGCACGCCGCGCTCGCGGCCGACATGGTCGTGGTGTACGGCACCCGGTGCACCAGCGCGGCGCGCCGGATAGCGTAGTCGTCCTGCTGCGTGAACTTCCCGAGCGGCGTGTTGATCAGCAGGTGGACGTCGCCCGACACGATCAGATCGATCGCGTTGGGGCGGCCTTCGTGCACCTTCAACACCCGCTCCGCCGGCACGCCCCGGGCGCGGAGGTACCGTTGCGTCCCTTCGGTCGCCAGGATCCGAAAGCCCATCTCGTGAAAGCGCCGCACGATCGGCACCACCGTCGGCTTGTCGGAGTCGTTCACCGTGACGAAAATGGTGCCCGACAACGGCAGGCTGCCGTCGGCCGCGATCTGCGCCTTGGCGAACGCCATCCCGAAGCTCTCGGCGATGCCCATGACCTCGCCCGTCGAGCGCATCTCCGGGCCCAAAACGGTATCTACGCCGGGCAGTTTGGTGAAGGGGAAGACCGCCTCCTTGCAGGCGACCCCCGGCAGGGGGAGCTCGTCGGGAACCCCCAGTTCGTCCAGGGTTTTCCCCACCATCACGGCGGCAGCCAGCTTGGCCAGGGGGATGCCCGTCGCCTTGCTCACAAAGGGCACGGTGCGGGACGCCCGGGGGTTCACCTCCAGCACGTAGACCACCCCCGCCTTGATGGCGTACTGGACGTTGAGGAGCCCCACCACCCCCAGGGCCTCGGCAAAGGCGGCGGTGGACCGCCGCATCTCCTCGACCTGGCGGTCGCCGATGAGATACGGGGGCAAGACGCAGGCCGAATCGCCGGAATGGACCCCGGCGTCCTCGATGTGCTGCATGACCCCGCCCACGACGCAGCGCCGGCCGTCGGCGATGGCATCGACGTCGGCTTCGAAGGCATCCTCGAGGAAGTGATCGATGAGCACGGGGTGCTCCGGCGCCACCCGCGCGGCCTTCTCGAAGAACTCCTGCAGCGAGGCCTCGTCGTACACGATCTCCATCGCGCGGCCGCCAAGCACGTAGGACGGTCGCACCAGCACGGGATAGCCGATGCGCTGCGCCACGGCGGCGGCCTCGGCGACGGAGCGGGCCGTGCCGTTGGGCGTCTGGGTGACGCCGATGCGGTCGGCGAGCTCCTCGAAGCGCTTGCGGTCTTCCGCCGTGTCGATCGCGTCGGGGGACGTGCCGAGGATCGGGATGCCCGCCGCCTCGAGCGCCTTCGTGAGCTGCAGCGGCGTCTGCCCGCCGAGCTGGACGACGACGCCGCGCGGGTGCTCGAGGCGCACGATTTCCAGCACGTCCTCGAAGGTGAGCGGCTCAAAGTACAGCTTGTCGGAGATGTCGAAGTCGGTAGAGACGGTCTCGGGGTTCGAGTTGATCATGATCGTCTTGAACCCGAGATCGCGGAACGCGAGCCCCGCGCGCACGCAGCAGTAATCGAACTCCACGCCCTGCCCGATGCGGTTGGGTCCGCTCCCCAGGATCACGATCCCCTCGGCGCCGAACGGCTGCGATTCATTCTCCTCGTCGTACGAGGAATAGAGGTACGGCGTCGCCGATGGGAACTCGCCGGCGCAGGTGTCCACCGTTTTATAGGCGGGGTGCACGCCGAGGCGCCAGCGCCGCTCGCGGAACTCGGTCTCCGTGGTGCCGCGCAGCGCGGCGAGCTGACGATCACTGAAGCCCATGCGCTTCATGCGCCGCACCGCGGCCGCGTCCGGCTCGGGCAGTCCCGTGAACCAGGGCTCGGCGTCGAGGAGCTCCTGGAACTGGTACAGAAACCAGGGATCGATCCCCGTGGCCTCGTGGATCTCGTCGACGGTCACGCCGGCGAGCAGCGCGCGGCGGATCTGGAAGACGCGCTCGGGCGTCGGTGTGCGCAGGGCGACCTTCAAGTCCGCGGGGGCGTCGCTCGACACGCGGTCGTCGCCGCTCACCCACCCGGCGCGGCCGGTTTCGAGCGCGCGCAGCCCCTTCTGGAAGGCTTCCTTGAACGTGCGGCCGATCGCCATCGCCTCGCCGACCGATTTCATCTGCGTCGTGAGACGGAAGTCGGCGCGCGGGAATTTCTCGAAGGCGAACCGCGGCACCTTCACCACCACGTAGTCGAGCACCGGCTCGAAGGAGGCGGGCGTGGTGCGGGTGATGTCGTTGGGCAGCTCGTCGAGCGTGAAGCCGACGGCGAGCTTGGTGCCGATGCGGGCGATCGGGAAGCCGGTCGCTTTGGATGCGAGCGCGGACGAGCGCGACACCCGCGGGTTCATCTCGATGACCAGCATCTCACCGTCCGCCGGGCTCACGGCGAACTGGATGTTGCAGCCACCCGCGGCGACCCCGATCTCGCGGATGATGGCGATGGCCGCGTCGCGCATGCGCTGGTACTCGCGATCGGTGAGCGTCATCGCCGGGGCGACGGTGATCGAGTCCCCGGTGTGCACGCCCATGGGGTCGAGGTTCTCGATCGAGCACACGATCACGACGTTGTCGCGCCCGTCGCGCATCACCTCGAGCTCGAATTCCTTCCAGCCGAGCACGCTGCGCTCGATGAGCGTCGTGTGCACGGGTGAAAGCTCCAGCGCCCGGCCCACCAGCTCCTCGAACTCCTCGCGGTTGTACGCGATGCCGCCGCCGGTGCCGCCGAGGGTGAACGAGGGGCGGATCACCGCGGGATAGCCGACGAGCGCGACCGCTTCCAGACCAGCGTCGAGCGCGTCGACAGTGCGTCCTGGCGGAACCTCGAGCCCGATGCGACGCATCGCGGCTGCGAACTCGGCGCGGTCCTCGGCCATCTGGATCGCGCGGGCGCTCGCCCCGATCAGCTCGACGCCGAACTCCGCCAGCGTGCCGTCGCGCGCCAGGGCGCTCGCTACGTTGAGGGCCGTCTGCCCTCCCATCGTGGGCAACAGGGCATCGGGCCGCTCGCGCTCGATCACCTTGCGCACCCACTCGGGAGTGACCGGCTCGATGTACGTGCGGTCGGCGATCTCGGGGTCCGTCATGATGGTCGCCGGGTTCGAGTTCACCAGCACCACCTCGTACCCTTCCTCTTTCAATGCTTTGACCGCCTGCGTCCCCGAATAGTCGAACTCCGCCCCCTGCCCGATCACGATCGGGCCGGAGCCGATCAGCAGGATGCGGTGCAGGTCAGTCCGCTTGGGCATCGAGCACGTCCTTCAAGATCGCGTCCAGGGCGAAGCGCGGCGCCCAGCCGGTGACCTGGCGCAGCTTGGCGCCGTCGCCCACCAGGTGCGGGATGTCCGCCGGCCGCATCAGGTCGGGGTCCGCTTCGGGGATCGGCCGCACGCCGAGCAACGCGGCCATGCGGAACAGCAAGTCCTCGAGGCTGATCCCTTCTCCGCCGGCCACGTTGTAGATCTCCCCCGGCTGCCCTTTGGTCAGCAGCCGCGCGTAGGCATCCACGACGTCCTGCACGTGCAGGAACTCCCGAACGGGCTCCAAGTTCCCGACCTTCACCACCGGCGCGCCGATCTGGCGCGCGAACCGCAGGCGCTGGGCGAACGCCGGGATCACGAAGCGCACATCCTGCCCGGGACCCGTGTGCGCGAACGGCCGCGCCACGATGACGCGCAGGCCGGCGCGGCGCCAGGCCTCGAGCGCCGCGGTTTCCGCCCCGAGCTTGCTGGCCGCATAGGGCGAGCACGGCGCGGGCGGGTCGGTCTCGCGGCGCGGCCGCGCCTCGCCCCGGCCGTAGACCTCGGACGTGGACACGACCAGCACCAGCGGATCGAAGCGCCCGGCGGCCTTCCCCTCCGCCAGCACCTGGCAGATGCGGACGGTGCCGACCGCGTTCACCATCCAGGCGCTCCCGGGGTCGCGCAGGGCTTCCGGCCCCGACGCCACCGCGGCGAGATGCACGACGGCGTCGTAGGGCAGGTTGACGCACTGGCGGATCGAGTCGGCGTCGAGCAGCTCGAGCGGCAGCCACCGCACGGCGGCCCGCTCGGTCTCGGTCAGCCCGTCGTCCGCGTGGGCGGCGGAGGTCGCCGGCCGGACCGCCGCGAACACGTCCCGCCCGTCGGCGAGGAGACGGCGCACCAGCCACCGCCCCACGAAGCCGTCGGCGCCCGTGACCAGGACCTTCACTTCACGCGCTCCAGGTCGGCGTCCACCATCATCGTCACGAGCTGCGCGAAGGAGGTCGTCGGCCGCCACCCCAGCTCCTGGCGCGCCTTCGCCGCGTCCGCCTGCAGGAGATCGACTTCGGCGGGCCGCACGAAGGCCGGATCGACTTTCACGTACTGCTGCCAATCGAGCCCCACGTGGCCGAACGCGATCTCGCACAGCTCGCGGACGGTGTGCGGCGCGCCGGTGCCGATCACGTAATCGACGGGCGCCGGCCGCTGCAGCATGCGCCACATCGCGTCGACGTAGTCGCCCGCGAAACCCCAGTCGCGGCGCGCGTCGAGGTTGCCGAGGCGCAGCTCGGTGGCGCGGCCCCGCACGATCCGGGCAACGCCGTGCGAGACCTTGCGGGTGACGAACTCCAGGCCGCGCCGCGGGGACTCGTGGTTGAAGAGGATGCCGCTCACGGCGTACAGCCCGTACGACTCGCGGTAGTTCACCGTGATCCAGTGCCCGTACACCTTCGCGACGCCGTATGGCGAGCGCGGGTAGAACGGCGTGGTCTCGCGCTGGGGCGTCTCGGACGCTTTCCCGAACATCTCCGACGAGCTCGCCTGATAAAAGCGGGCCGCGGGGTGCGCCAGGCGGATCGCCTCGAGCAGCCGCACGACGCCGAGCGCGGTGAACTCGCCGGTGAGCACCGGCTGGGTCCAGGAGGTGGGGACGAAGCTCTGCGCCGCGAGGTTGTAGACCTCGTGGGGCTTCGCGTCGCGGATCACGGTGGTCAGCGAGTGCTGGTCGAGCAGGTCGGCCGGCACGATGTGCAGCCGGTCCAGGAGATGGCCGATGCGCTCGTAGGAGTCGTGCGAGGTGCGGCGCACCACGCCCACGACCTCGTAGCCTTTGTCGAGCAGCAGCTCGGCGAGGTACGAGCCGTCCTGTCCCGTCACGCCGGTGATGACGGCGGTGCGGCGGGGTTGCCCGGCCGGGGGGGCGTCGTTACGTTTCGGGCCGCTCTGCTGGGCTTTCTGGGCGCTCATTCTCGATCGGATCGTGGGTCATGGCGCGCGTTTGCGACGTGTGCGGCAAAGGTCCCGTGGCGGGCCACACCATCAGCCACGCCAATAACAAGACGAACCGCCGCTGGTACCCCAATCTGCAGCGGGTCCGCGCGGTCGTGGACGGCCGCACCCGCCGCCTGCGGGTCTGCACCCAGTGCCTCAAGTCCAACCGGGTGATCAAAGCCGCTTGAAGAAAAAGGGGGACCCTTCGGGGTCCCCCTCGCTGTTTCGCGCCCCGCTCCGCCCCCCGTCCCCTCACTCACTCAGTAGCTCGATGCGGGCCACTTCGGCACCGTCGCCGACGCGGTGCCCCAGCTTGATGATCCGCGTGTAGCCTCCGGGCCGCGACGCGAAGCGCTTCCCCAGCTCGGCGAACAGCCGGTGGGTGACTTCTTTGTCCTTCAAGCGCCGCTCCACCAGCCGCCGCGCGTGGAGATCGCCGCGGCGCGCCAGCGTGATCAACCGCTCGGCGAACGGGCGCAGCTCCTTCGCCTTGGCCTCGGTCGTCACGATGCCGTCGTGGCGGAAGAGGCTCGTCGCCAGGTTGTTGAGCGTCGCCTTGCGATGGCTCGCCGTCCGCGACAGCTGCCGAGCCTTGGCGCGGTGGCGCATCAGACCTCCTCGTCGCCCCCGAGGCCGGGCTGCGCCATCGGCGGCGTGCCGGGGTCGGCGATCTTCAACTCCCCGTTCACGTCCTCGAACCGCATGCCGAAGTTGAGCCCCTCGCGCCGCAGCAGTTCGGCGATTTCGGCGAGCGCCTTCTCGCCGACGTTCTTGACCTTGAGGAGGTCGTCCTCGCGGTACTGCACGAGATCCGACAGCGTGCGGATGTTCGAGTTCTTGAGCGAATTGACCGAGCGCACCGAGAGGCCGACCTCGTCAATGGAGCGGTTCAGCAGGTCGCGCAGCTGGCCCGTCGCGGCGCCGCCGCCGTTGCCCGGCACCGACTCGGGTGCGGCGATCATCGGCACCTTGCCGAAGTCCACGAAGAAGCGGAAGTGTTCCTGCGCGAGGGCGGCGGCGTACGCCACGGCGTCCTCGGGGGAGATCGTGCCGTTGGTCTCGACCGAGAGCGTCAGCCGGTCGTAGTCGGTGCGCTGCCCGACGCGCGTTTCCGCCACCGTGAAG
>Ga0209266_1000745_pt1 | contig 23762 bp, 13 predicted proteins | sample GraSoiAngelo_132_FD_185889 | JGI IMG/M metagenome (GOLD analysis project Ga0209266, IMG submission 185889) | Grasslands soil microbial communities from the Angelo Coastal Reserve, California, USA - 14_0929_02_40cm (SPAdes) (version 2) | ecosystem: Environmental > Terrestrial > Soil > Grasslands ...
TCAGCGTACTACGCTGAGGCATTGAAGGTTCTTCTCGATCGCTTGAATCTCAAAGCCGAAACGGTCGAGAGCGATCAACAGGTTACCATCACAGTCCACGGCTAAGATTCGAAGAATGAATACAGGTCGCCGCGCATAACCGACTGCATATCGGAAGGGCAAATCATCAGCCCACGCATCAAGGGCAAACTTCCTCCCACGTTCTGCCGCTGGCAGACCCATGAGTGATTGGTTCAGTCGGAGAACCGATCGAGCAGTTGGGAAAGCCGAAGTAATTGGCAAAAGGCTGAGGCGACCGCTCAGAGCCCCAATATTGCTCAGTTCGATCCTTCGGCCTTCTCCGGATGTCGCTCACGGGATCGGAGAGAGGTCTGAAGATTTGTAGGTTCGCCGTTCTCTCCGGCCCAAGGGTATGCGTATACGCTTGAATATGTCATCGGCCGGCGGCTGTAAGTTCTTCAACGGGTCCATCGAAATCTCTGCCACGACTTGGTTGTCCGTGCTGGTCAGACTAAACCGTTTGACGTCGCCCTCGAGGCTTTTGCTAAGCATAGTTTCCAGCATTCCCTCGCCTTCGAGGCTTTCGCTAAGCATAGTTTCCAGCAATCCCTCGTAGAAGAGCGACCATTTCCTCCCCAAGCCGTGCAGAAGCGTCAATATTCGCGTGGAGCCTATCGTGGCTTGGTCGAAATAGAACCTTCTTCCGTAGCGGCCGAACAGTTCGAGGACGCGGATACCAGGCTCGATGCCATGTTCCTGATTGTAGGATGCGGCAACGGCCCTCCACTCGTGGAGCCACTGTGACTTGCCAAGCTGGCGGGCATCTTCGTCTGGAACCCACGTCATCAGTTTGACGAGAAGCGAGGAGAATGTGGATGCAACCCGGAACCTCTTGCTAACCGCATCCCATTCAACGTGTTTCTTCAATGCACGATTTGCAATGACGTTTACACTAAGGCCCTGTTCCTCAGCCTCCATAGTGAGTTTTTCAAGGATGTCGCTGTCCAGATGGAGGGTGAAGGTCTTCGACTTGACGCGATGCGGTCGGCTGGAAGAAGACATGATTCTCAATCCCCTCTGAAGGCTCTCCGACCCTGGGGGGATTGGTCCAAAGGAATGGAGAAACTATCGGAATTTAAACCAACACTTTTTGTCCAAAGAACGAGAATGGCCTGCGAACATCACGAGTCCCGTACAAGCCTAGACCCATAGATACCCCAAGCTAACCGGAACAAACAAAGTCCTGGCTCGGCAACAGCGTGGCTTTCAAGTCAAGAGTTCCCAGCGTTGCATTCTGTTTTTGAGATTCATCACAGCTTGTATAGGTCGAGGCTTCAATGCCTGCGAACTTCGATTACATTCGTCACGTGAAGATGGGGATCCCAAGAACCTACTGAGCACGTGAGATTTGACGCAAGTCGCTGCCATGCCCCAATTGGCGCCGCCGCCACTGGAGATCAGCTTAGTGCTTCATGCCTGATAGCATAATCCTGGCTAATCGGGCGAATGAATTATTATCACATCGGGATCTTAATTGCGGACTATGATTGAGAGTTGTTGATCGCTCTCGACCGCATCCACTTTCAAATTCAAACGATTGAATAGAACCTTCGCAATCTCGGCGAAGAATGCTGATGTCCTGGGCCCTCTATCGTGTTTGAAGATGATCGTGTGAACACTCCCATCGAAGCTGTGTTCGAATCTAAAAGATCTTGCGTACTCGCTACCCAGAATCTTCAGAGCCTTCACTGTGGTGTCAAAGTCAATCTTCTTGAACCAGAAGTTGATAAACTCGGAAAACTCGTTCTCTGCGGACTGTCTGCCTAAGTCTCTGGCTTCCAGATCAGTGAGACTTTCAAATATTCTCCTCATGTTGGCGGTAAACGCCATCATGAACCCAAACTTCTCCGCGTAGATCTGCCACTCAACATGCCTCCTAAGTGCCTTGTTTATTATGAAACTAATGCTCACATTCTCTTGCTCGGCAAGCTCTTCCAGCTTGGGGAAGACGTCTCCCTCGAGCCTTATGGTTCGCGTCTCGCTCGGGACGCGTGTGGGTTCAGCCTTCTCTACTTCGAGCTTTAGTTCGGTTAACGACTCGGTCATGATGGTTATCTACGCCTAGTTGGCACTTAGCCTCCATAAGAAAAGGGAGTTTCCTGTTGTGCTAGCCTCTCAGAGTATTGCCGTCCGTAGGTCTCTGACCAGCCTGGCTTGCGTGTTTCGCGGGGAATCTTTAGACGTATTACCACTTGGTCTTCAGTGCGTTCGGATTCAGGATCTAGATTCAGAAGGCCCTTGAATATGCCCGTCAAGAATTCTTCGTTGAAAACAGACCCTTTTGCGCCAAGTCCATGCTTTACTATTATCGTATGGGCTTTGCCGTCGAAGGTGTGTTCTAGGCTGAAAAGTCGGGCGTACCGGGAACCCAGTAACCTTAGAGCTTCGATAACGGTGTCCAGGCTTAGTTTCTTGAAGCGGAAGAGTATGAAATCTCTTCCAAAGTTCTTTGCGGCCCATTCGCCTAGTTCCCTCGCCTGTTCGACGGTGAAATAACTGTACATTCTGGCATGAAGGAATCCTGGTACGGCGACGAAGCCGAATTTCTCGGCGAGAATATCCCACTCAGTGAGCCTCTTGAGGGACGAAGCCACGAGATAGTTGACACTGACCCGTTCTTGCTTGGCCAATTGCTGGAGTTCTCGGTCGACTTCAGGGCTAAGCCGTACTGTCCTCGTGATCGTTTGCCGTGGCATCAGTGCTTCTCTGTAGTACAGTTGGCCTTAGTGGGTGCCTATATTATCATTCTGTGTTCCAGTCAGTTCATTTAGAACACCACGCAACTAGGTGGATATCTTATGGTAGACTCGTCTGTCTAACGGCTTTGAACCGCGGCTCTAAAGATAGTGTGGAGGGCGATCAGGCCTCTGAAAGGATGACGGCTAGTTACTGCATCTGAACACAACAGAACGTTTCGGATGCCCTTCGAACGCATATCGGTTCGATTTCCCCGGATCTCGGCATGCTCAACAAATCTAGCAGCGATTAGGTGCAGGCGTGTATTTTCCAGACAAATTCAGACAAGTGAATTAGACGAATGTCCACTATTACACGCTAGAATGGCTTTGGCTCTAACCGCATGATTCCCGCGAAATCCTAACTCAACATGTCCAGCATGTTTCATCTATCGCCGGCTGGAAACGTATTCGCGTTATGTGATCAAATATGGTACATTGACTTGTCAATAGAGTTACGATCATTTCCTCTGTTGTTGTTCGTAAACGTCCACGCTATATGCAATAACCAGCGTAGTACGTAATCTCGGGATAGCTACGGAGTGAAAGTAGATGTCGGTAGAATTTGATATGCGAAAATGGTGCGCGATCGTTAAGCTCGAAGGATACACGACGCCCGCTAGCGCACGAGCCCTAGTTCAGAAGTTTCACGAGATCGTCGAGACTTTCCAAGACGAGGGCGTCGACCTCGATGTCTTCATGCTCTTGGAGGACGGAATCGAGCCGGGATCTGTAGAAAAATCTGTCCCTCGCAAACCCCAAGGGTCGAAGGAAAGGTAAGACGTCATACTTGAGCATAGAATTGGAGGCGAACGCGAATTAAGTCCCTGATGTTAACTTGGGAGTTTCCGCCGAGAATCATAGGCGGCATTTCAACTCACGTCTACCACCTCTCAAGGGCTCTGGTCGAAAAGGGAACCCCCGTTCGCGTGATAACTTGCGACTTTCCCAAAACCCCTGCTGAAGAGATTATTGACGGGGTCTCAGTGTCGCGAGTCATTAGCGGCCGCGTTCCTGAATCCAACTTTCTTCTCTGGATCTATCACCTGAACTCCCAGATGATCTCGAAGGCGACCGAGCTATTCGAGACCGAGAGGTTCGACTTGATACACGCCCATGACTGGGTTGTGGGAAGGGCCGGTGTGGAACTCAAGAATCAACTCGGTCTTCCGCTAATTTCTACAATTCATGCGACGGAGATCGGAAGGGGCGGTAGCTTGGACGGTGAGTATCGCAGGAAAGTGAGGGACATCGAGCGGCTACTAGTAGATCAGAGCGACGGGATTATCTGTTGCAGCAACTACATGCTCGACCATATCCAGCACCAACTCGGTGCGGTCAATGCCAAGATCCGCGTTATCCCAAACGGAGTCGAAGTATCTAGGTTCAAACGCGACGGCCCGCCACACCTCATCCCGACTGGAGTTTCTGAAAACAGAAAAGTCATACTCTACGTCGGCCGGATTGTCCGCGAAAAAGGAATCTTCACTCTCCTAGAAGCTTTGGACGAGCTGCGAAACCGGGGCAAGGATGTCAGCCTCGTCATCGTTGGAGAAGGCCCGCTGAAAGAGGATTTGGCTAAGGAGATCCTCTGGAGGAGACTGAGCGACCGTGTAAAGCTCGTAGGATTCGTTGACGAACAGAGATTGGTCTCGCTCTACAATTCAAGCGATGCCTTTGTCCTGCCATCCCACTACGAACCCTTTGGAATGGTCGTACTCGAGGCAATGGCGTCACGGATTCCCGTTGTGGTCTCGGACGTCGGAGGGCTCTCCGAAATAATCGAGGATGGAATAACAGGCGTAAAGGTTCCAGCCTCTGACCCACGCGCCCTCGCAGAAGGTATTCTTCGAGTGCTCGAGGATCAACAACTCTCTGAGCAGTTGAAGGAGAACGCCTACCGAGGAGTCCAGGAGAGATACAGGTGGGATATGATTGCCGAGAAGACAATCGAAGTCTATGGAGCTAGTTCATCCAAACCATCACCTTCTTCGAGAGCAGTAGAAGATGCTGAATTTCTCAGCGACCCAGCACTAGTACAATTCCTATTGACAATGGGTGCAACAGACGGGGAGGGGGCCGTAAGCGCCAGAGAGATAGCATCTCTAATCAAATCCCCCGAAACTCCAGTGAAAATTAGCCTCGGAAGACAGGCCTCGCTGGGATACGTGTCAACAAAGCTCGCCCCAGACTCATCGAATGTCCGCTACCACTTGAGCCCAGTCGGCATAATTAGAGCCTGCAGTGATATGTCGTGAACTACGCTCAAATTCGGTTTTCATCTTTTCCGCTCGTACTCTTTGAGAGACCTTGTTATCCGGTACTCACTGGCAGACCAGGTTTGGATGGATCTGCACACGGATCGAATCAGGATGAGCGATGAAGACTGGAAAGACGCGTAGAAGCAGGATCATCAGGCTGGTACTCTTGATAGCGGTCTTGGTTGCTTCGCAGACCATCAGCTTCGAAACATCATCGAAACTGCAAACTGTCAATGCAACCGTGTCGAGCAGTGCTCCTTTCCAGTACATAGTCACGATCCTAATGGAGAATAATGGTCTCTGCGATGTTACTCCAAGCCTAGTCTCGGGTTGCGGTTCCGCGTCAAATCCTGCACGGTACATTACTAGCCTAGCCCAGTCCTACGGGTTCAACACTCACTACACGGGAGTAGGTCATCCCAGCGAGCCTAACTATGTTGCGCTCTTGGGGGGGAGCACGTTCGGATACACCTCCGACGGCTACTGTTGTTTCCAGCTAAACTCGCCAAACCTTGTTGACCGTCTAGAAGCGGCGGGGCTCAGCTGGAAGGCGTTTGCCGAGGACTCTTCCGGCTCTGGAACCTGTGGCTTCATGCCGCCCAGGTCGGGAGACCACTACCCGTTCATCGACTTCAGCGACATGAAAACATCTGCACGATGCGCCAACATGCTTACCACAACGTCTCCCCTCGACCCGGAGTTCCTAGCTGCAATCAACGGCGTAACACTACCAAACTACGTCTGGCTCACTCCCAACGACAGCGATAATATGCACAGTTCGTCAATCACAATAGGAGATTCCTACCTCGCAGCTCTAGTCCCGCTGATCCTGTCAAGCAGAATGTTCACCACTCAGAACGCGGCGCTGTTCATTGTATTCGATGAGGGAAACGACTTCTGCCCAACAGGCAACAGCAAAAGTGACTGCGTCGTCGCGGAATGGGCAGGCCCAGCAGTCAAGAAAGCCTACAGCTCCACCACATCCTACAACCACTACTCGTACCTCTCAACCCTCGAAGCCAACTGGAACCTCGCGAGTCTGACGGCGAACGACGCGTCAGCCCCACCCATGACAGAGTTCTTCGGAACCTCACCACCACCCACCCTCTCAGCCAGCTTCACATACAGTCCATCTTCGCCCCAGACAGGACATACCGTTTCTTTCAGCGGCTCCTCCTCCGGAGGAACCTCACCCTACAGCTACTCCTGGAGCTTCGGTGACGGATCTACTGGAACAGGATCGTCTGTGACACACTCGTACTCATCGGCAGGAAGTTTTACCGTTACTCTGACGGTCAAGGACAGCGGCTCGCCGCAGCAGACGGTTACGTCCCAGCAGACAATCTCCGTAACCAGTCCGCCACCTGCTCTAACGGCGAGCTTCACGTTCAGTCCAAGCTCACCTCAGACGGGACAGCAGGTATCGTTCACGGGTTCGGCTAGTGGTGGAACGTCGCCCTACAGTTACAGTTGGAGTTTCGGTGATGGTTCGACTGGTTCCGGTTCTTCTGTGACTCACACATACTCGTCAGCGGGAACCTACACTGCTGTTCTGACTGTGAAGGATAGTGGTTCGCCTCAGCAGACCGCGACCTCCCAGCAGCCCATCACCGTCACGAGTCCACCTCCTGCGCTCACGGCGAGCTTCACGTATAATCCGTCCTCTCCTCAAGTAGGACAGACTGTTTCGTTCAGCGGCTCTGCTTCGGGAGGAGTCTCGCCCTACAGCTATTCTTGGAGTTTCGGTGACGGATCCACAGGATCAGGCTCGTCTGTAACCCACGCCTATGCCTCAACAGGATCATTCACGGTTGTGTTGACAGTCAGGGATACCGGCTCGCCTCAACAAACTACGACATCTCAGCAATCCATAACTGTCTCCGGTGCACCCCCTCCATTGTCTGCTAGCTTCGCCTACAGTCCTTCTTCTTCCCAGGCAGGACAACCAGTCACGTTCACGACCAGCGCTAGCGGTGGGACGTCTCCGTTCACGTTTAGCTGGTCCTTCGGAGACGGATTGGCCGGAACAGGCTCTCCAGTGACGCACACGTACTCATTGGCAGGATCTTACACGACTACTCTGACTATCAAAGATAGCAGTTCGCCACAGCAGACAGCAACCTCTCAGAAGACAGTCGCTGTCACCAGCCCTCCCCCTCCAATATCGGCGAGCTTCACACTCAGTCCATCTTCACCTAGTGGTGGACAATCTGTCTCGTTTACGGCCTCTGCTTCTGGAGGGACTCCGCCTTACAGTTACTCGTGGAGCTATGGAGATGGTTCAACTGGAACAGGTCTCCAATCGACCCACATTTACAGCGTTGATGGGACCTACCAGGTCACACTGACAGTCGAGGATTCACAAGGCAATACTGGGACAGGAGTAGAACCCGCAGTCGTTGGAACGTCTCCCCTGCTAGACGGATTCACGTTTAGTCCCACTGGCCCCCAACCAGGTGAAAATATCAACTTTACAGCATCCGCTAGAGGCGGGACTCCTCCATATTCCTACTCTTGGGATTTTGGAAATGGAGCCTCAGTCACAGGAGCCTCCGCGACGCATTCCTATCCAAAGGCCGGATCTTACACGGTAACTCTGACAGTCATGGATTCCACGAACCATTCCAACAACACTTCCCAGGATCTAACCATCTACTCGCCAGCCCAGCCAGACTTCAAGCTGAACACGGACCAGTTGACCCTCAACGCCCAGCCAGGGTCCGAACAATCACTCGCCATCACGGTAACGGACATCGCCGGTCCTTCAGGAACAATTAGGTTCAATGCGACAATCTCACCGTCCGGGCCTCGAATCTCGCTCGACCCGGCAAATGTTACCCTAGCATCAGAAGGCTCAGGCTCAACTAGTCTGATCATAGACGTCTCCTTTACCACTGCTCCTGGACCTTACTGGATACAGGTGAAAGCTACCAATGGATCCATAACGCATTCTATTACTGTACAAGTGGACGTAGCTCAGCATAGCCAAATCCCAACGACAAGCCCACCCTGCCGGTTCTGTCTCGGCTCTGCCGCGATCATTGGCGTCCTCGGATTAGTGGGCGCGGTAACTCTGGTCACCGTGGGAGCGCGCAGAAGACAAAGGCTCCCAGCTGTTCGAGACGGCAAAGGGGAGGAAGCGAGTGCGAGCCGAGTATGTCGGCACATTAGGAGGCCGCTCCAGTAACTTGCAAGGGCATATGGAAAATCTTCAGGCCGGCGTTCTAGAAACCCTCACCTTGAGCTTCCGATTGGAAAGTGCGGCCCAGATAGGAAAGTCTGCCAGAGGCGCACACTACGTGGCCTACCGACTCCACACGCCTCTTGGTGACTTTGCCCTGCTCAAACCCCGACCACTATCGATCAACCAAACCTCCGGAACGAGCCTCTTAGAAGAACTTCTACAAGCGAACAGAATCTTTCGTCATCTATCACGCCACGGATTCCCAGCGCCCGCTCCACTTCTTACCAGTGAAGGTTCGACAATAGCAACGATTAACGCGGAACACTACGCCGTCTACCCCTACGTCTCTGGCAGAGCCATGGCGAGAGGCGACACTGGTCAACTGGCAGAAGCCGGCTCGACCCTCGGAGACTACCACCGCATAATGGCAGGATACCCGAGACGAATGAGCCGATCCGAGGAACCTTTCCCCAGCCGATTCCAAGACCGACTGGACTTGTTCACAGAGAATGTCGAATCTCTGGACGGACAACCAGCGGCCCTTGGGATAGAGGCAAGTCTAGATTACTTCAAGGATAGTCTGTTAGATATCGAGTTATCGCTACTAAGGCTTCCCTATGAGAATCTGCCTAAGCTGACTATTCACGGAGACTACCGGCGTCAGAACATCCTGTTCCAGGCCGACAGACTGGCCGCGGTCATAGACTTCCATCGGTCAAGGTTTGAGGCTCGGTCGTTGGACTTGGCAATCGCCCTCGCCGACATTCTGCCTAGGACCAGCAATGGGCATGCTCTGAACTTAGCTCGCAGTTTCATCAACTCCTACGAGAGAATCCAGCCGTTATCGGCTGACGAGCAAGAAGTTCTTCCCGTCCTAGTCGAGGCCAGAGTGGCATGGAGAGCATTTCGCAGGATTCGCAGACTCGTGAATACTGAAGATAGGAAGGAGATGTTGAGACGGGCTCGAAAGTTTCAGATCTACGTCAACCACCTTCGCAAGGTCAGGATGATCCGGTCAAGCTGGAAGCGCATATTCGCGGAGGCAAGTAGTCAATGATGAACACAGCCGTCACGGTCCAACACGAAGTCGCTACCCTAGCAATAGTCCACCACGCAAACCAGTACATGGTCACGGATGGCTATGATAACCGGGTTGGAATATCCGGGATTGTCGGGACCTCGTCGTCTCAAACAGGCCTCCTTCGAGTCCTGAAACTCCACGAACGATACAGGGTCCCATTCAGCCTCCACATCAGCGGAACCCTCCTCGAATCTCTCGCATGGCACAGCCCAGCCTTCCTCTCCGAGATAAATCGGCTAGCAGGTCTTGGCCTAATGGAACTCATAGGCGGAACCTACGCGCAGAACATGATGCGGTTCTTCTCCACGGAGCATAATCTAAGACAGATCAATGAAGAGCTACTCCTCTACGAGAATCTCCTAGATTGGGATCCGAAGAGGATCACGACATTCTGGCCAACAGAACGCCTCTGGGAAACTGAAACGATGGCCCCTGTCCTGACGAGCAGTCAGCTTCTGAATGGGGGCTACAGGCACGTTGTGATAGACGATAGGCTGCTCTATTCTACCGTGGGGAGCCCGAGCCCTCGCCAGCTCTACGACTATGACCACTCTTGGGACCCGGTCAACTTCCAGATGCACCGTATCAAAAACGGCCTCGGACTGTGCGCGCTACCTATCTCGTTTGGACTCCGTCGGAACATTCCTCCGCGGACACCAGACGACTTGGAGAAAACTCAGGCTCAGCTGGAATGGATTCTTGACATCAACTCCGACTATGACAATCAGCTCGTCGCCATCTATGCGGATGACATGGAGAAGGTCGCGGGGGTTGGCTGGGACGCAAGGGGTCCGCTCCAGTTCGAGGCGATGCTCAGATGGCTCTCCGAAAACCCATTCATGCAGCCCGTCAAGCTGGCCGAATGGGCTGCCGCGCACAGAGCAGGCAGCGAGAGACAGATCGACACAGGAGCATACGCAGAACTCGTCAATGAGTTCGGGGCAGGTGAGAACTACGAATCGTGGTATTACGATACGCGATGGTCCCTCTACCGCAACTACTACGCGTGGTCAGAATCACGAGTCCGAGAGCTCGAATCTAGAGGAGCCGACCCAGCTCTCATACAGCTCGCTTGGAAGACTCTGCTGGCGACCACATGGCAGACGGCATGGCACACTCCCCGAACCGGGGCCCATGGTGAGAATCTGAGCGATGAGGGACCCAGCGCCTGGACCCGGGCCATAGCGAGCCACAGTCGGATCGCAGCAATAATTGCAGAAGCAGCCCACTGGATGGCCCACAAGTGCGACCGGGCTCATGCCGATCTCAGGGATCTGGACTCGGACGGAGAAGACGAGCTTGTTCTAAGGAATGACAAGCTGTTCGCGGTCTTCTCTCCAAGGAATGGGGGTCGACTAGTCTACCTGTTCACCGTCAGCAATCCACCGGGCAGACTGGTCATCGGGAACCCTATCGACGACTGGAATCTACTAGAGGATCTTCACGCATACATGGATTCTCCACCCAATCATCCCGGAGGACTCGCAGATGTTGGATACGAGCATGACCACTATTCAACGGAGATACGGGTACCATATGGAGACACCGTATGGGCAAGACTCTCAAATTCCGAGAAAAAGAGCAGTGGCTTCGGAATACTGAAGAATCTCAGCGTCGGACAGGGCGAGACCACGATCCGCACAGAGTACAGTCTTCCAAACTCTCTAACTAAACTATCTACAGAGATAGGATTCTCACCAGACTATCAGCAGCTCCTCAGGAGCGGTCCTTCAGCGGTCGAGGAGTGCTCCCCCGCCAAGGGCATCAGAGGATGGTCCAACGAGGGTGTGACAGTAGGGGCCAGGATTGACGGAGGGTACGCGATCTGGGATAAGCCAAGACAAGACAGGTTCGGACACGGCTATCTCCTAAGGGTGACAGGATTCCGCGGTTTCACCGTCTGGATAGGAGCGGAGGACTAGGCCCGGTTATGACCCAGACTATCCGAAACGATCCTGACAGTCCATCGTTCAACGAGCCCATCCTGCATGGACTGACCGAGGCCGAGTTCGTCAGGGACATCCTAAGCAGTGAGGCATTCGACGAAGGATCACAGCAGTTAGAAGGATTCGAGACTCGAATCCTAAAGAGACATCTACGCAAAGTAATAATCGACTACACTCTAAGGTTCAAGGACTCGACGAGAAACTACATAGGCCTATACAGAGAATCAGACGAGCGTCTCGGCCACACTTTCTCCGTCATGAAGATTCTCAGGTCCAACGGTTTCGGAGAAGACAGTAGGCTCAGAGTACCGAGCCCCATCCTGTACATGCCTGCACTATCATTCTTGATGATGGAGCAGGCGGAGGGAGACCCCCTCCGTGAAATCTTACAGAGAGGAAGCGATCCGGACCCTTACGTAAAGGGCGCGGCGAGATGGCTCGCAAGACTGCACAGCTGCAACGCTGCAGTGGACGGCGCGTCTTCTCGTGATGAGGAGATCGCAAACTCTCACAGATATGCGAGAGCCGCATCATGGCTTCTTCCTACTCTAAAATCGGAGATACAGTCGATCTCAAACCAGCTAATCGACGCGCAGAAAACCCTCCAGCCCTGCACGGGAAAGCCCATTCATGGAGACTACCACCCGAGGAACATCATCGTCGCTCCAGATCTGACAACTGTAATAGACTTCGAGGAAGCCCGGATGGGCGATCCTGCCTTTGACGTCGGCTACTTCACAGCTCAGACCAAGATGACCCACGGACTGAGCGGCTCAACCGTCCAAGCAGTTGAAGCATTCATCCAAGAATATCAAGAAAATCAGGCGAACATAGACGCGGATCTTGTGCACCGAGCAGCAGTGTTCGAAGCGCAGACGTATCTTCAGAGAATCTATCACACCTACTACCTACTCGCCCTGAGGCCAGACTTTGATCTGATCTCAGAATGGCTGAACGAGTGCCAGGGCTGCCTTCGAAGAGCACAGAGCAGTCGCTTGGAAACCGGGAGGCGCAACCAATGAGTTCCTCAACACTCGGAAACCCGCGAGGGTCCGTGTTCAGATTCTCAGCCCGCACAACTCGTAACAGGCGAATGATTGGAAGGGCTCTGACAATCATAGTCATCTGCCTAGCCATAATCCCTCTCGTACAGCAGGACAAGATTCTCTCCCCTCCTAGTAGCCCCGCCGGTTTCACCACCGGAAACGAATGGCAACCGGGGATGCTAACAAGCTCCATCTTCTCTGCAGTAGCCCAGCCTCCCACTGCAGCCCTTACTTTCAGCCCCTCCAGCCCAGCAGCTGGATACCCGGTTACTCTGAATACCACGTCTAGCGGTGGAACAGCACCCTACACCTTCGCATGGACTTTCGGAGATGGAATAAACGGGACTGGCAACCCGGCCATCCACACCTTTGCAAGTGGAGGCTCGTATAATGTGACGGTGGCCATCAGGGACAGTACAGGGGCCATCATCCGGACCTACAAGATCATCAATGTCAAATACGACGTGCCTCCCATACCACAGTTCACCTGGACGCCTGCAATAGTCTTCGCTGGAGAAACAGTTTTCTTCGACAGCTCCACTAGCTCTGACCCCGACGGTATAATCGTCGCCCACGTGTGGCAGCTCGGAGAAGGAGCCCCCCAGACGGGGATCGGCATTCTTCACACCTACTCTTCCACCGGAGTATACCAGGTCAGTCTCTCGGTGACAGACGACAGCGGAGTCACCGTGGTCAAGCCCGTAGCAGTCTGGGTCCATCCCGCGTTGGCCCTAACCGCCTCGTCCAACGCAACCCAAGGACTCCCCCCTGTAGGCCTCTCGTTCAGCACACAAGTTTCAGGCGGACAATCTCCGTACACTTTCTCGTGGGACTTTGGAGACGGCCTTACATCTGCTCGTCCAAACCCGGTCCACAACTATACAATTCCCCGCGTTTATCGAGCTGAGGTAACGGTGACCGACTCGCTAGGCCACACTGCCTCGCAAGTCCTGAACATAACAGTCAGCGCTAGGCCGGTCGAACTCAGCTTCCTCGGACTCTCGGAGACCACTCTAAAAATTGGAGGCGTTCTCACGGCAATGAGCGCGTTCCCACTGATGATCTTCATGATCGTACGCCGCCGGAAATAGCTGGAGCGGAGATTCTTGGGACAATCAGCATCCACTATGACAGGCCAGACCGGGACCGCTAACAGAGTCTCTGGCCGTTTGTACAAGCAAGACCATGTCTACAGCTGCAGACACCAGGGAGACAAGTCGAAGTGGGAGCCAGAGTCAAGGTTCTAGTTCTGGGGCTCTGCCTCGTGTTCGGAATCCTGATAGCATCCTTTGCGGTGTCGGCGCACCACGATAAGCGAAGCTATCCGATTATCCAAGCAACACTTCCCAGCCAAGCCTCTTTCGACTACATAGTCGTCATCGTCATGAACAACGCTAGCGCAAAGCAGGTCTACGGGTCCTCGGCCGCGCCCTACCTGAACTCTCTAGCAAGCACCTACGGCTATGCCACTGCCTATTCCGATGTCGAAGCGGCTGTTAGTGATCCCAACTATCTTGCCCTCATCGGCGGCAGTACTTTCGGCCTAACAGCCGACTGCTACCCGACTCAGTGCTCGCTCAGCGATACGAGCATTGTTGATAGTATAGAAGGAGCGGGACTGACTTGGAAGGCTTGGGCTGAAGACTATCCGGTCTCCCAGGGGTGCAGCCTCTCACCGTCCAACGCCGAGTACAATTCTAAACACTTTCCATTCCTCTACTTCCAAAACATCGTCAACGATCCCGCGAGATGCGACAACCTGCTCAGGGCAAACTCGGTGGTCACGTCCAGCATCGAGACAGACGATCTGTTCCTCAAATCCCTCGGTTCCACCTCCTCCGCGGCGAATTACAACTGGCTCACGCCCAACCAGTGCGACGACATACACGATTGCTCCCTATCGACAGGTGACAAGTATCTCTCACAGCTCGTCCCGAAAATACTGAGCAGCACCGTCTTCACAACCCAGAACGCAGCGCTCTTCGTCACGTTCGCCGAGTCCAGTGGGTCATCCGTCGGCAATGTCCCCGCCATATGGGCAGGCCCCGTTACCAAGACAAAATTCCAGTCGTCAAGATCATACGATCACTACTCGCTTCTTGCCACGATTGAAACAGCATGGGGCCTCTCGTCCCTAACCTCTGAAGACGGTTCCGCATCTGACATGACCGAATTCATCAAGAGCCTATCACCGCAGACGAGCCTCTCATACGCCCCAACCCGGCCCGTAGCGGGAGATTCCATCAGCTTCAGCTCCACCGCCACAGGCGGAACTCCCACGTACAGGTTCAGCTGGAACTTTGGCGATACTGCGAGCAACGTGCCAGGTGGGACCAGCCTTCCCAACACGATGACCCACACATACACCAGCACCGGAACCTATGCTGTGACGGTGAACGCTACTGATACAAACGGCAAGATTGGCTCTGCATCAGCTACGGTCACTGTTGCCGCTCCTCTAGCCCTGACGGTCAGTGGTCCCTCCTCTGGTATCGTTGGAACCAGTGTCAGCTTTTCGGCTGCGGCCTCGGGCGGCACTTCTCCCTACTCGTTCTCCTGGAACTTTGGCGAAGGAACCAGCCTCGCTACTGGCAGCACGGCTTCCCACAAATACGTCGTCGCAGGACCCTATACCGTACGAGCGAACGTTACCGACGCCAAAGGGAGGCTCGCGTCAGCATCTGCGAGCATCACCATTAATGCTCCCCCCTTGACTGTCGCCATCACTACCTCCGGTCCAAACGAGGTTGGACTGGCAGTCAACCTCACAGCGACAGCTTCCGGTGGAACACAACCATGCGTTTCATTCATCTGGGACTTTGGTGACGGCTCTACCGGCTCAGGTAATTCAGTCGCGCACGCCTATACGGCGTCCGGGACATACAGCGTAACAGTCACAGTGAAGGACTCGGCAAGAATTACCGCGACCTCGTCACCCCATTCCGTTGCCGTGGCTGCTAGATTACAAGTCTCTTCGGTCCATGCCGTTCCCAACCCATCTGAGGCTGGTTATTCCATCAGTCTTTCGGCGACGACCTCAGGCGGCGTATCCCCCGTCTCGTGCAACTGGAACTTCGGCGACGTCTCTCCACCTGCCTCCGGATGCTTCATCACTCACGTCTATGCTAATGCCGCGAACGACACCGTAACCGTGACTGCAACCGACAATCTCGGTGTGACCGCGACGAACAGCACCACCATAACCGTCAGCCCCAAGCTTACCGTGGCTGCGACCACCACCACGCCTAACCCCGTAGTCGGACAAAGCCTCACTTTCACGGCTACCACCAACAACGGCGTTGGTGTGGCCATGTGCAGCTGGAGCTTTGGCGACGGAGCCATGAGCACCGGATGCACCACAACCCACGCCTACGCCACCCCGGGAACCTTCACCGCCAAAGTCACAGCGACCGACACTCTCACCGTGACTGCTACGGCATCGGTTACCGTCAATATTGTATCGACGCTCGGTGAGAGCCTGAATGCCAATCCGATCACGACAGAGTCCACCGTAAGTATCAGCTTCAACGCTGCAGCTGCTGGTGGAACCGCTCCTTACACGTCATACAGTTGGACCTTTGGTGATGGCACGACCGCGACTACAACCGCGGCCACTACGAGCCACACTTATAATTCGACGGGAGCATTCAACGTAACCGTAACAGTCGCCGATTCGGCTGGTAAGACAGCATCATCTAGCGTCTCAGTAACTGTCAATGCGAGGTTGACCGTAACCGCAGTCGCTACTCCGAATCCAATCGAGGTTAGCGTTGCGGTCGGCTTTACAGCGCCCACTACAGGTGGTCTTGGCACAGCGACTTGCAAGTGGACCTTTGGAGATAGTGGTACCGCTAACACGTGTTCTGCAAGCCACACCTACTCTAGTGCTGGAACATTCACAGCCATTGTGACCGCGACTGATGCTCTGGGCGTGACCGCGACAAACAACACGACCATAACTGTCAGCCCCAAACTGACGGTGACTGTGACTACTAGTACGTCTAACCCTGTAGTTGGACAGAGTCTCACCCTCACCGCCACTCCCTCTGGCGGTGTGGGCACTGCGACTTGCACCTGGAACTTTGGCGATACCACTACTGGTTCCGGCTGCTTGACTACCCACACTTACACCACTAGCGGAACGTTCACCGCCACGGTCACTGCCACGGACATTCTCACCGTCGATGCTACCACGTCGGTTACCTTCAATGTTGGATCGGCCCTTGCTGTGATTCTGGTCATCAGTGCGAATCCGACGGAGCTTGCAGTCAGCACGACCTTCACTGCCAAGGCCACGGGAGGATCGCCCCCATACGCTTCGTACAGCTGGACCTTTGGTGATGGCACGACCGCAACAACCACAACAGCCACTACCAACCACACCTACACCGCAACAGGAACATTTAGCGCAATGGTAACAGTCACCGACTCAACCAGCGTGACTGCAGGGTCGACCGCAGTTTCGGTAGCGGTCAATCCTAGATTGAGCCTTATGGCTGTTGCTGGTCCAAACCCGACCGAGGTGACCAAGGGGACGAGCTTTACCATTATGCCTGCCGGTGGTGTTGGTACCATCGTCTGCAGCTGGGCTTTTGGTGATATCACTACTGGTTCTGGCTGCTCGACGACTCACACCTATGCTGCCACTCGTTCGTTCACTGCCAACGTTACAGCGATCGATGGTCTCGGTGTGACCGCGACCGGTAGTGTCTACCTGACCGTTAATGCGAAGTTGACTGTTACCGTTGCAGCCAGTTCAAATCCAGCCGAGGTTGGCTCGGCCGTTGGCTTTGCCGCACATGCAACAAGTGGAGTTGGTGTAGCGACCTGCAAATGGACTTTTGGTGACGGAGCCACGGGCACCGGATGCACCACGACCCACACGTACGCCAGCCAAGGAACGTTCACTGCAAGCGTTACTGCCACTGATACTGTCAACGTGACAGCGACCACTAACATCTCTGAAACCGTCAATGCAAAGCTTGCCGTTACGTCTGTTGCTAGTCCGAGGCCTACTGAGGTCGGGACTACAGTGAGGTTTACTAGTACACCTGCCGGTGGTGTTGGTACTGTCACTTGTAGCTGGGCTTTTGGTGATACTACTGCTGCTGGTTCTGGCTGCTCGTCGACCCACGCTTACGCTGATAGTGGAACTTTCACTGCCGCTGTTACGGCCACCGATAGTCTTGGCGTGAACGCGACCGCTAGTATCACGGTAGCCGTCAATGCGAAGCTTGCCGTTATGGCCAATGCCAGTCCGAATCCGACGGAGGTTGGTGCTCTGGTCGACTTTATCGCTCCTACAACCGGTGGTATTGGTACGGCGACCTGCAGCTGGGCCTTTGGTGATGGTGGTACTGCTAACACATGTTCTGCGAGTCACACTTACGCCACTATTGGACCGTTCAATCCCACTGTTACCGTCAGTGATGCTCTCAGTGTCACCGCCTTGAGAAGTGTGTCTGTAACTGTCAACGCTAGATTGACTATTACTGCGACCGCAGGGCCGAACCCTACTGACAATGGTGTCCGTGTAGGCCTTGCTCCCGTATCGGCCGGTGGTGTCGGTGCCATCACCTGCAGTTGGGACTTCGGCGACGCGGTTGGTGCCACTGGATGCTCAACAAGTCATACTTACACGAGTACCGGAACGTTCACTGCCACTGTCACTGCGACTGATGTGGTCGGTGTCACTACGGCAGCCAGCGTTACGATAACTGTGAATCCTTTGCCTGGAGTTGACTTCGATTTTGGGCCGGCTAAGCCGATGGCTGGCGAGCCCGTGAATTTCACGACAGCAACAACCGGCGGTTCGGGCCCGTTCGGCTTCAACTGGAACTATGGCGACGGTGGTTCAGGATCAGGCAATCCTGCGAGCCACTCATTCGCTGCTGCTGGAACATTCAATGTGACCGTCACGGTCACTGATGTAGTTGGCGAGAGCGCCACTGTGACCCACTCCGTGGCTGTGACTCAAAGTCTCGTCGTGAGCATCATATCTATCGCTCCATCTCCCTCGGAGATCGGAGTATCTACCAGTTACTCTGTCACGGCAACAGGTGGCACGCCAAATTACACGTTCAGCTGGGATTTCGGAGATGGAGGGTCAGCGGTCGGAGGTAGCCTTGTGGCACACACTTACACTGTTGCTGGAACATTCTCTGTTACAATTAGCGCGGCTGATTCCGCAAATCACGCGGCAACAGCCGCCCAAATCCTACTGATCAATTCAAGACTCACGGTCACGACCGCGGCCAGTCCGAACCCGGCTGATGCAGGAGTCCCTGTAAGTTTCGCGATTACATCTACCGGTGGAGTTGGTGGTCTTGTCTGTAATTGGAGCTTCGGCGACAGCTGGTCAGCCAGCAAATGCAACACGATCCACACGTATGCTACGACAGGTTCGTTCACTGCTAGACTTACCGCAACCGATACTCTGGGTGTAACCTCATTGGCCTCTCTACCGATCGGCGTCAATGTTGCCCCTAGTGTCAACTTCACATCTAGCCCTGCTACTCCAACGACCGGTCAGTCTGTGACCTTCACAGCGACAATCAGGGGCGGTGCGAGTCCCTTTACGTTCAGCTGGAACTATGGCGACGGATCTCCAGACGACAACGGTAGTCCAGCCACCCACACATACCCAGCCCCTGGAATCTTCACGGTCAGCCTGACGACTAAAGACGCCAACGGAGCTACCACCCTTACAACCCTAACCATAGGCGTGTCTGAGAATAGACCCCCCGTGTTTTCCAGCCAGCTGGGGTCCCAGGCAGTGACTGTCGGCCAGTATCTGACCTTCACCGTGGCGGCGTTCGATCCAGAAGGGGGGGCGGTTTCCATTGCTTCAGATAAGCTTCCGACAGGAGCAAGCTTCGATTCGAGCACGGGAGAGTTCGCTTGGACTCCAACATCAGATGAGACGGGGAACTACTCCATCACGTTCACTGCAACGGAAGGCGGCACCCCTCCAATGGAAGCTGGCCAAACCATAAGCATACAAGTTAGAGCTGCTCCAGGCCAAATCTGCCTGACCTGTTACCGAACCCTTGGTCTACCGGTGGACGATGGAGTCGTAGCAAGCCTGGGTTTTCTGGGCTTGATATCTGCCCTTGTCGCTGCGATCTACGTTGGTATGAGGGGCAGAGGCGAGTCAGAGTCAGCTAGCCCTACGGCCAGCTATCCGTCTTGTGACAATTCTCGCGAGGACAGACTTTCAGGCCAGCATCAATTCGTTGAGTTGACGGAGGATGGTTCCTCTTGAGAGAGAACACAAAGAAGACGGAAAAGAAGAGGGCGCGTCAAGTTGCTGCGCCAAAGGACAAGTCGAGAGAACGTTTGGCATTGCGCATCGCAAGGGCAATCATAATTCTTCAGTGGATTGCAATAATCGCGCTGCTGAACTATGTCACATTCGCGAGCCAGGCGAACCCGGCTCTGAAGACTTCGCTCGTAGCCAGGTATGGGTTCCTCTCGATCCTGTTAGACCCGCTGGTGGTTCTCAGCATCAGCGTTCTAGGAGTCGGCATCATCTCGTTGATGGTTCTATCAAAGCCGAAGGGTACTCTGCGCAAGCTGTTTTCCTATCTCAGACCACACTGGCCCTACGTCCTGGCGATTGGAATCGCCATGGCAGCTAGTGACGCTCTGAACTTGGCACAACCCTGGATCATCGGTTTTCTCCTGTTCGGGAATGTTATCGCACTTCGCAACATAGCATTCTTACCCACCGTGATAGCTATGCTGGGTGGGGCCTTCTTCGCAAAGCAGATACTCGATTTTGTCGACCAGTATCTTACGGAAATTCTCGCCTCAAAGACTGTTCACGGACTACGGACACAGGTCTACCAGCACATACAGCATCTTCCAGTACAATTCCTAGACCACAGCCGTTCAGGTGAACTACTCTCCAGAGTCATGAGCGATACAAACGAGATCGAGAGCGTTCTGACATCAGACCTCAGCGCTCTAGGCGCGAATTTCGGCATGGTTGCCGGAGCATCCATCCTTCTCTTCTACGCCAGCCCGAGGATTGCCCTCACCGTCGTTCCGTTCATAATTGGCATGGTCATTGTCGTGAACTTATTCAAACGGAGGATCAAAAGAGCGTCGAGGAGAATCAGAGAGGCCGTAGGTGACCTTTCAGCGAGAGCCTACGAAGTGATGAGCAACCTACGCATAGTAAAGAGCTTCACGATGGAAGAAGAAGAAGCTAAGGATTTTCGCAACAAATCTCTGACAATTGTAAAATCCAACATTGGCCTGGCGAAGCTAAGATCGGTATACGGATCCGCGGTGGACGCGGTCACGACCTTGGCGCTCCTGACACTTATCGTCGTGGCTGTTCCAGACGTGCTGAACGGAGCCTTGACACTGGGAGCACTCGTCGCATTTCTCGGCTTACTCGACAAGATGTTCTCACCTCTAATAGCGTTGAGCAAATCAAACTTCAAATTCCAAAAAGCCACCGCGGCGGGGGACAGAATCTTTGAGATTACAGAGACGAAGCCTGAAGTCCTAGACGTGCCAGGAGCATTTGCCCCACCTGAGATACTGGGACGGATAGAATTCGATGGAGTCTCGTTCAAGTACGAGCGCAACCAAACCGTCCTTGACAACTTCGGCTTGACAATCAACCCCGGTGAGACGATAGCAATAGTCGGGCCGAGTGGTGCCGGAAAATCTACCATAGTCCACCTGCTGTTGCGCTTCTACGAGCCGGATTCGGGAGCCATCCGGATTGACGGCTATCCCATCAACATGCTGAAACTGTCCTACTTGAGAAAGAACATTGGACTCGTCATTCAGGACCCGATCCTGTTCTCCGGAAGCGTACGCGACAACATAGCCTATGGCAAGCCTGGGGCAAGCCAAGAAGAGATCATCCAGGCAGCAAAAGCTGCCAATGCGCACGAGTTCATACTTGCTCTCGCCTATGGGTATGCTACGGAAATCGGCGAACGAGGCGTAACTCTCTCAGTTGGCGAGAGACAGCGCGTCTCCATCGCTCGAGCACTCATCAAAGATCCCAAGATACTCATAATGGACGAGGCGACGTCGAACGTTGATTCCAAGTCTGAAGCGCTCATTCAAGAAGCAATGGGACGAATGTCGGGAGAGCGAACCACGATCATCATCGGTCACAGACTCTCTACCGTGATGGATGCCGACAGAATAGTTGTCCTCGAAGAGGGGGGAATCGCAGAGATCGGTACACACCGTGGTCTGCTGCAACGCCAAGGAGCCTACACGCAACTCTACCAGAACCAATTGCAGGCCCAGACACAGGTCATCCCTTCGCAATTCCGCGGGTACAGATATCTGAAGAAAGAGGAGAAACCGTGACAACCATAAACGCAAGCGAACTAGAATGGCGGTTCTGCCGAGACGGATTGAGTTCAGCCCGTCAAGTTTTCATGGGTATGTTAGTAATGAAACGAGAAAAGATGAGGTACAACCTTCCATGAAGCTGAGAAGCTTCAGGGTCCAGAACTACAGGTGCATAGACGACTCTGGCGAAGCACCTGTCGAACATATCAAAGCCCTAGTCGGAAAGAACGAAAGTGGAAAAACAAGCATCCTAAGAGCTCTGCACAAGTTCAACCCTGCCAGTCCGGAGCCCTACAATGGACTGAAGGAGTTTCCACGAAGACGATTCCACGAGTACGAGGACAAAGCCCCAGTCGTGGAGCTAAAGTTTTCATTGGACCCCGAGGACAGAAACGTGTTATCCGAGATCGATCAGCGCCTCGCAGAAGTGTCTGGTGCGTCGGTCAAGAAAGACTATGCGGGACGGTATGCCGTAGAGCTACTGCCAGACATCCAGATCCCATCCCCCAACCTCAAGGGAATCTTTCCGCTTCTTATCCAGCTCCGAGGTGCCATCGACAGACTCGACGATACAGTCTCTGGACGAGAGGGAGGAGTTCGCTGGAAGCTTCTCGATGCTCTTACCAGAGTCGGGACCGGCATAGGTGAGGAGACGGATCTTTCTATCGCGTCCTCGTCCAGAGAAGCCTTCGTCAGACAAGTCCAAGAAATTCAGACCCTAGTAGGGAAGAGCCCAGACGAGGGATCCCAGAAGGTCATAGGTGACATTGTACGCCTCATATTGAACACGATCGACTGGGCGAGTATCGATTCTCGAATCAACAAGTACATTGTCGAAAGACTTCCTGTCTTCGTCTACTTCGAAAACTATGCAATCCTGTCCGGAAGAATCCATCTCCCATCATTCGCGGAACGGTTCAGGGCGGGCCTGCTCAGCCCAGAAGAAAACACTGCCAGTATGCTGCTATCGTTCCTGAGACTGGACCCTGAGAAGCTGGTCAAGCTGGGAACACGCGATGGTAAATCCTCACAGGAGATGCAGGACGCTTTCGATACTAGAGCACTCATGGTTGACAGAGCAGCCCTATCCGTCTCCGGTCTCCTGGCCGACATCTGGCAGCAGAGAAAGGCTCGGCTAGACCTTGCTATAGACGGCGACTATCTGAGACTCTGGGTGGCAGACGCGGTCGACGGTTCACGAGTCGAGCTAGAGCAGAGTAGCAAAGGATTCCAGTGGTTCCTCTCCTTCTATATCGTATTCATGACAGAAACTCTCGAAGGAAGAGATACGGTGCTCCTCTTAGATGAGCCCGGGCTACACCTCCACGCGGCTGCGCAGCAGGACCTCCTCCGAGTCCTCGCCAGGCTATCCGAGAAGAACCTGGTCATCTACTCGACCCACTCCCCGTTCATGATCGATTTGGACGCACTGGACACGATTGGCGTTCTGGCCGAAACACCGCGAGGCACAAAGATCTCCGAGCCTACAAAGACAACCGACAAGACAGCCCTGTTCCCGCTCCAGGCCGCATTAGGGTACGCCCTCTCGCGCGGCTTGTACACTGGAGAATACAGTCTCCTTGTGGAAAACATCACTGACCTATGGATACTCTCGACGATCTCGCAGCATTTCAAAGAAAAACACCATGGCTACATAGCCGACGACATAGTAATCACGCCCTCCGGTGGGGGCCAAAAATCCGCGCTATTTGCCACAATGCTCGCCGGACAGAACATGAGCGTATCGGTGCTACTAGACTCAGACGTCGAAGGAATCAGTGTCAAGAAACAGCTGGTTGAAAGCCCGATAGCAAGAGAAACAAACGTAATCTTCGTCAACGATGCTAGCCAGGAACCAGGACGCGTGATGGAGGTGGAGGACCTCCTGCCTCCCAGCCTATATCTGAAGTTCGTAAACGATGCTTATTCAAGAGAACTAGGCAAGACCCGGCTGGGCAACGAAGCCCTCGCGAAGGATGTGCCGGTCAGGAGGTACGTGGAGGCAGAGCTGAAGAAGAGAGAAATCGGTTTCTCGAGGTTCCGTGTCGCTAGGCAGATCATGAACGACTTCCCGAACATTCCGTTCAGCCAGCTTCCCGCGGAGTTTGTCCAGAACATG
>Ga0209266_1000750_pt1 | contig 23691 bp, 25 predicted proteins | sample GraSoiAngelo_132_FD_185889 | JGI IMG/M metagenome (GOLD analysis project Ga0209266, IMG submission 185889) | Grasslands soil microbial communities from the Angelo Coastal Reserve, California, USA - 14_0929_02_40cm (SPAdes) (version 2) | ecosystem: Environmental > Terrestrial > Soil > Grasslands ...
CCGCGCGCGCATACGATACGCTGCTCGGCCAATGGTTCCCAGGCCCCTGGCCGCGATTTGACGTGATCTTGCTCGGCCTGGCCGCCGACGGCCACATCGCCTCGCTGTTCCCCGCCTCGCCCGCGCTCCAGGTCATGGATCGCCGCGTCGTGGCCGTCCAGGTCCCGGCCGAACCGCCGCTGCGGCTGACCATGACGCTGCCTGTGATCAATCACGCCGCCGCGGTCTACTTCCTCGTCGCGGGCAAAGGCAAGGCCGGCTCGGTCCACCGGGCGCTGATCGGGCCCTGCGATCCGGCGACCTGCCCGGCGGCCGGGGTGCACCCGGTGGCCGGCGACGTGATCTGGTGGGTGGACGAAGGCGCGGCGACCTTCCTCGGCCCGGCGGTGCGTGCCCCGTCTCCTCCATCCTGAGTCTCATGGCGCAGGCTCCCACGGCGACCGCTGCTGAGATCATCCGCCGTGCCCACCATATCGCCGTGCGTGATCTGCGGGCCTGCTACGATCCTCACGGCATTGTGGCGGGCCGTCTGCACTTCAACGCCTATTGGACACGCGACGGGTGTTGGGCCTCGTGGGGCGCGCTGGCCCTGGGCGATGCCGATCAGGTGAAGGCGCTGTTGGAGATCTTCATCCAGTTCCAGATGCCCTCCGGCGAACTGCCGGTGCGGATCGAATTTCTCGGTCACACCTTCGGCCCCTACCATACGCGGCGGATGCATCCGAAGGCGTTGTATCGGGCCGGGACGATCTTTGCCGGTCCGCTGGATCCCACGGCGTTGTTTCTCCTCACCGCGCGCGACTACGTCCTGCAGACGCATGACATGGAGTTCTGCGCGCGGTTCGAGCCGGCGATGGACCGCGCCGTGGGCTGGCTCATGGACCAGGACCGGGACGGTGACGGGCTGATCGAAAACCGGCACTTCCTGGCCGATTGGATGGACTCGATTCTCAAGAAGGACAAAGATTTCTACCTCAATCTCCTCTTTTATGAGGGACTGCGCGCCTGCCAGGCCGTCAAAGAGTGGCTCGGTCATGCCGACGAGGCCCGCAGGTACGAGGCGCTCGTGGGCAAGACCGGCGGCGCCCTCCAGCGCGCCTTTTGGAACGGCCGGTATTTCACCGACTGGATTCGCGGGTCGCGGCACGGCGGGTTCGCGACCGACGGCAACATCCTGGCCATCCTGTTCGGGGTAGCGGGTGAGGACCAGGCCCGGTCGATCCTGCAGTTCATCGCCGCGCAGGGGCTGGATCGTGAAACGCCGCTGCGGACCTGCGATCCGGTCTACCCCATCTGGCAGGTGTTCCCGTTCTACTTCCTGGCTGGGATCCCGGATTACCATCGGACCTTGATCTGGCCCTGGCTGGGGACCCTCAATGCGGTCAACAAGTTTCGCCTGGGATACCAGGAGGAAGCCCTGGCGGACCTGGCGCGCATCGGTGGGTGGTACGTGGCCCGCAACGCCGTGGCCGAGGTGTACGAGCAGGATGGCCGGCCGCTCAGCCGTTTCTTCTACCAGGCGGAAATCCCGTTTGCCTGGAATGCGGGCCTGTACGTGTATGCCACGCAGACGCTGGGCCTGGTCGCGCCGCCCGCGGCGGACCGCTCGCGCTAGCGGCGGCGAAATGTTTGGCGAGTCCGAAACGTACGTGGAAACGGTGGTGCGAGATGGCGAAGTCCGTCGTCGTGTACACGCAGCCGGGCTGACTGTTCTGCGGGCGGGTGAAGGAGTTCCTTCACCAGAAAGGCGTTTCGTTCGTCGAGAAAGATGTCAGCAGGGACGACGCGGCTCTCGACGAGCTGCTGCAGAAGGGGTTGGCCGCCACGCCGGTGACCGTGATCGACGGCGAGGCGGTCGTCGGCTTCAACCGGCAGCGGTTGGAGCAGCTCCTGGGAGTGTGAAGGGAGCACCGCGGTGGAGCTGACCTGGGAGGCCGTGCGCAAGATTCTGGAGGGCACGAAGACGATCGCCGTGGTGGGGCTCTCCGACAAACCCGACCGAGACAGCCACGAGATCGCGGGCTATCTACAGAAGGCCGGCTACCGGATCATACCGGTCAATCCGACGATCAACGACACACTGGGCGAGCATGCGTACAAGAGCCTGCGAGACATCCCCGAACATGTCGACGTGGTCCAGGTCTTTCGGCGTCCCGAAGAAGTATCCGCGATCGTTGACGATGCGATTGCGATCGGCGCGAAGGTCGTCTGGATGCAGCCGGGCACGGAGAACGAGGAAGCCGCCGTGCGTGCCGAAGCCGCCGGACTCCAGGCGGTGATGGGTGCCTGTATGCGTTCGGTGCACCGCACGTTGTACGCGCGGTAGCGGGCCCGCGGCGCGTGGCGGGGCCGCCCGCCGGTCACCCGCCCGAGGCGGAGACAGCGCGGGGAGTGGCGAGCGCGTGCAGAAGCGGCTCGCGCAGCGCCAGCAGTCTCGGGTCGGTGCGCGAGCGAGGGCGCGGCATCGAGACGTCGAGTTCCGCCTGCACCCGAGCGGGATGCCCGCCTAAGACCAGCACACGATCGGCGAGGTACAGCGCCTCATCGATGTCGTGCGTGACGAGCACGACCGTAAACCGGTGTTGGTGCCAGAGCTCGACCACGTGGTCCTGCAACTCCATCCGCGTGAGCGCATCGACCGACGCAAAGGGTTCATCGAGCAGCAGCAGGTGCGGAGACGTGACCAGCGCCCGGGCCAGGGCGGTGCGTTGCGCCATGCCGCCCGAGAGCTGCCGCGGCCAGATCCGTGCGCACCCCTCCAGGCGTACGGCGGCGAGCGCCGCCTGAGCGCGCTGCCGGCGCGCCGGCCGGGGCCCCTGCATCACGAACGCCACGTTCTCTGCGACGCGCAGCCACGGCAGCAGCCGTGGTTCCTGGAAGACCACGGCGATTCGCGCGCGCTCGTCGCCGTTGCGTACGTCGATGCCACCCCGCTCGGGGGACACCAGGCCGGCCAGGGTGCGGAGCAACGTGCTCTTCCCCGTGCCGCTGCTGCCGATGATCGCCAGCACCTCTCCCGGAGTTGCCGCGAAGGAAATCTCGTGCAGGATGGGACGCCCGCTGAGCGTGACCGCGAGCGTTTGGACGGACACCGCGGCTCCGCTCACGGCGTGACTCCGCCCTCCGCGCTCAGCGGTGATGGGTGCGTGCGGTCTGGTGGCTCTGCCGTCCCCAGACTATCGCGCCACCGCAGCGCGCGGCGCTCGATCGCGCCGAGTGCGGCATCGGATATCCGTCCCAGCAGCGCGAAGGCGACAATGCTGGCCAGCACCCGATCCGGCCGCATCGTGGCCTGGCCGTCGACCAGCAGGAATCCGAGGCCGTTGCTGGCGGCAATTAACTCCGCGGCCACTACGAACATCCAGGCCAGGCTCAGTCCTGCGCGCAGGCCGGTCAAGATGGCGGGCAGCGACGCGGGAAGCACGATGCGCGTCGTGATGGCGGCACCAGACAGGCCGTACGCCCGGCCGACCTCGACCAGCCGCCGGTCGACGCCTTCGACGCCGGCGAGCGCATTCAGGTAGACCGGCAAGAACGCGCCCAGAGCGATGAGGAGCACGCGCGAGCGCTCCCCGATGCCCAGCCACAGTAGGAACAGCGGCACCCAGGCCAGCGAGGGGACGGCGCGCACGCCCTGAATGGTCGGATCGACGAAGGCCCGCACGGACTGCGACAGCCCGGCGCCGATGCCGATAACCACCGCGGGGACAGCTCCAAGCAGATACCCGGCCACCGTCCGGCTACTGGTAGCGGCGAGATGCTGCTGCAGCTCACCCCGCGCCAGCATCTCCTGGAACGCCGAAAGCACCATCCCCGGAGCAGGCAACTGGTACGGCCGGACCCACTGGCGGAGCAAGGCGAGCCACCAGATCCCCAGCACCGCAAGCGGCAAGGCGGCCGGCAGCAGGACGCGCACTCCGGCACGATGCCACGCCTTCGCGGGATCCGCGCGACGCCACAGCAGCTGCCCGAGTCGCATCACCGGATGCTCCCCGGCGCCGCCAGCACCCTGGCCGCAGCCGAAGGCTCCAGCAACGCGTTGATCGCCGCGACCAGATCGATGTCCGCTGGCACAAGTTGTTCTGCATGCATCAGGGGGGCGATGCGCAGCAGCACTCGCTGCTGAGCCTCCCCGGGCCGAGGTGTCGGGAATGCCGTCCGTTCCTTCAGGACTTTCCGCGCAACGTCACTGGTGACCCTGGCTTCGTCACTGAGGATCCGCACCAGTTCGTCCGGGTGCGCGATCGACCACTGCCGTCCACGCTCATATTGCGTCAGGACCCGGGCGACGACATCGGGATGCTGGGCCAGGAACGGCTCCAGGACGTTGAGCGTTCCATACGTGTTCCAATCCCGCTGCCGGAACAGCAGACGGGCTCCGGCCATGAATTCCGCGTGAGCCATGTACGGGTCGAGACCCGCCCACGCCTCGACCTGATTGGCCAGCAGCGCCATTTCTCCGTCCGGATGCTGGAGATGGACCAGCGTAACGTCACGCTGCGCGAGTCCCGCCGCGTGGAGCGCCTGCAGCAAGAAGAACCAGGGATCGGTCCCGCGGGTGGCCGCGACGTGCTTCCCCCGCAACTCGCGCACGTCGCGGATCGGCGACCCCGCGGGCACGACGAGGGCGGTCCACTCGGGCTGGGAGTAGATCCAGACCGTCTTGAGCGGGACGCCGTTCGCGCGCGCCAGCAGCGCCGCGCTCCCGGCCGTGGATCCGAACTGCACGGCCCCGCTGGCGGTATGCTCGTTTGCCTTGTTGCTCCCCAGGCTCAGCACCCACTCCACGCGGGTGCCGTCGCGCGCAAATTCCTGCTCGATCCACTGCTGGCGGCGCAGCACGAGGCTGACCGGGTTGTAGTACGCATAATCCAGCCGCAGCACGTCGAGGGTCGAGGTCGGGGCGGCGGATGACGCGGGTGCACAGACCGCGGCACGCACGATCGCCAGCGCGGCAGACACCAGCACGATCATCGCCATCTGACGGACACGCTTCGCAGAATTCATTGCGGTCACCCCATGAACTGTGTGTGGTTCAGGCGGGCTGGCCAAATCTCGAAAACAAGTGCTGCGTGCGGATGCAGCGGTCCTGGATCATGATCCGCCCGGCCGCGCGGGCGCGCGAGGCGGCCGCGTCATGCGCGATGCCCTTCTGGGTCCAGATCGCCACCAGATTCGGCAACTGCGCCAGCGCGTCGTCCACGATGGATGGGATTTCCTCGCTGGGACGGAAGATCAGGACCAGTTGCACGGTGCCCGCCACCTCGACGGGCAGCGCGCGCAGCGTTGGAAACGCGGGCTGCTCCAGGATGGTGGTCGCCGTCGGGTTGATGGGGATCACGGCGTAGCCATTCCGCTGCAGGTGATACGCGACGATATGGCTGTCTTTGTACACATTGCTCGACAGCCCGACGACGGCGATGGTCTTGCAATGCTCCAGCACCCAGCGAATCTGCGCCCGCTCGTCAACTCCGGCAGCCAGCGAGGCCGGAACCGCGCTCACATCAGGCCTCCGCTGCTGCGGATGTGCAGTTGGGAAATATGCTCAGCCAGCGTTTCGGGAAAGCCGGACTGCAGCAGCCGCTGCTTGCGGTTGGCGTTCAGCTCATCGATGAACTGGCGGACCCGCTGTACGCCCCGCCCCAGCGCGGCCGGGCTGCGTCCCCGGCCGGCCAGAATGGCGAGCGCTTCCTGGACGTACGGCGGGAGGCCGGACACCTCGTACGTGAAGGACAGCCGCGACTCCAGCGCCTCGACAAACTGTTGCCCCACCGCGGCGACGTCGCGCTGCGCCGACAGGTGCGTGCGGAGACGGCCCACCCCGTAGGCCACGTGGCGGGCTTCATCCTCCAGCGAGCGCACCATGATCTGGCGCGTGGCTTCCTCCGGGGCGATCTCGATGAGCAGGTGGAACAGGTCGGTAAAAGTGCCCTCGCCGAGCACATGCAGGAGGAAGCTGGCGCGGGCGAAGTCGTCCTGCATCAGCAAGCCCTTGATCGAGCTCTCGGTTCCCGCCGCCACTTCCTGCAGGCCGGCGCCGTTCAAGTACAGCCGTTTGAGGAACGCTTCAACGTGGCGGGCTTCATCGACAATCTGTGTGGAGAGGAAGATGCCCACCTCGGTATACGCGGGATGGATCTGGCTGATGAACTTTGCCGGGAGGTACCAGGCCGCGTACTCCTGCTGCAGCATCCAGGTTAAGACGACGGCCAGCGCGTCTTCCACGTCGGGGGCCACATTGCGCCCCTCGGACCAGGGAATGTCGGTGCTGGCGTTCCACTGCCGCCGCTTGGCGCGCTCAATGAGGTCATTCAGGTTGTCCGCCCAGACGAGTTCGCGCTTCGTGATGGTGTACGGCATCCCGGGGCCGGGCTGCGCGCGGGGCGCGCCGCGGAACACCACGCCTGCCGGTTCCACGCGGTCGGGCACCGGCGCCAGCGACAAGCCGGTCAGCAGCAGGCTGCCGTCTGGCTCCAGCCTGGCGGCGCCTCTGTCGGGGGCGGGCGCCGCGGCCGTCTCGTCGGACGTGGTCTTGGTCGTGGTCTTGTGATCCTGGGAATCCATGAATGCTCTCCTCACGTCATCCTGCGCAGGGTGTACTGGACATCGACCGGATTCTTGACCGTGTTGACCACCGGCGACAGCTGGACCGCACGAAACGCGATTTCGTCCAGCAGCTTCGGGTCGGCGTCACACCGGGCGTAGATCGTCACCTGGATGCGGGTGTACCCGGGGTTGCCGTCCAGGATGCCGAAAAACGACGGCAGGTTGATCGTCCCCTCCACCTCAATCTCCAGTTCATGGATGGCGACCTCGCGCAGCGCGGCGTTGGCCGCAAACCCGGTAGCGATGCAGCCGCCGATTGCCCCCAGCACCGCTTCGCTCGCCGCCATGGCGCGGTTCTTGCCGCCCAGCCACTCCGGTTCATCGTAGGTGTGGGAGGGGACATCGCGCGTGTAGGCCTGGCTGTGAAACCCGTCCACCCAGCGCACGCGGACCCGGCGCGCGTACGCCGACAGCTCCCGGGCCACATCAGGATTGGCGTCGATCCGGGATGCCAGGTTGACGACCGTGGTGAGGTCGACTCCGTTGAGCGAGAACGACACCCGCGCCTCTGACATGTATTTCCTCCTCTTCCGGAGCCCCGGGCGTGCAGCTCCCCGTGTACGGCAGGGCGGACTTCAGACTGAACTTCGGGGATCTATGTGCGACGCAGCGAAGGCAGCGTCTGCCTTCGCCGACGACAGATGCAGGATCGAGGAGCGTACCTGGAGCAGCGCATCGTATTGTCCTTTTTTGTATCATCCGGCCGCGCTTTCGTCAATGGTATCATATGCGTGAGATGTATCCTGCTGTCTATGATGCGTGGCTGGGGCTGGTGGAGGGCCGCTGCGCTCCGAGTCGGCTCACCTGCCGGGCGTAACGCTCGCGCTCGCTGCTCCGGGCCCCCCTGTACAACTCCGCTGGACTACGCTGCGTGTACAGGGCCCGACCCTGCGCGACGCGGCGCTCGCTAACGGCGGCGACGGCTCGCCTCCAGGTCGCTCCGCGGCTCCTCCACCAGCCCCATTCCCGAGTCGTTTTCCGCGCAGGTAAATCTCGCGGCGGCGGGCGAGGGGATTTGCAAGCCACAGCATCCGCATGAGCAAATTGCTCCAAAAACGCGACGGTCAGAAAGTCCGGGATGCATCTGAGGTGCGTAAAGCATGACTTCCGCCGCTGAACGCGTCGCGTCTGCTCTCCGCCAAGCGGGCATCGACGCGCACATTCTCGAATTCCCGCAGGGGACGCGCACCGCCCGGGAGGCTGCGGCGGCTGTGGGTACCACCACGGCCCAGATCGTGAAGTCACTGGTCTTTCTCGCGGACGGCCGTCCGGTGCTCGTGCTGGGGTCGGGCGCCAACCGTGTGGATCAGGCAAAGCTCGCCGCCGTCACCGGATCGGCCCGTGTGGAGAAAGCGAGCGCTGAGGTCGTCCGTGATGTGACCGGATTTGCGATCGGCGGTGTCCCGCCGGTGGGGCACCTCCGCCGGCTGCCGGTCTACCTCGACCGCGATCTGATGGCCTTCGACATCGTTTACGCGGCCGCCGGGACGCCCAACGCCGTGTTTCCGATTGCGCCGGAATCGCTGGCGCAACTGACGGCCGCGACGGTGGCTGATCTCCGCGAGGAGGCGTAGGTCGGCGCATCGCTGCCCGGTGCGCGCGTTCATGATATGCTGGTGGCCGAAATGCCCAAGTGCGTGAGTCGCGCGCTGATATTGGTTCTGGCTGGGACCGCGGTCTTCTCGCCCGCCGCGAGCACAGATGCCCAAACGGTCACGCTGGCGGGCGCCGGCGCGACGTTTGCCTTCCCGCTGTACACGAAGTGGTCGCAGGCCTATCTGGCCGAACGCGGCGTGCGCGTGACCTACCAGCCGGTCGGTTCCGGAGAAGGCATCCGCCGTTTTGTCACCGGCGCAGTGGATTTCGGTGGGACGGACGCGCTGCCGACCGACGCGCAGATGGGCCAGGCCAGCGGACAGGTGCTGTACCTGCCGATGGTCGCGGGAGCCGTCGTGGCTCTTTACAACATTAAAGATGTTGAACCGAAGAAGACCCCGCCGACCCCGGGTGTCCCTCCTCCGCCGCCGCCCAAGGCGGTCGGTCCTGGGCTCGCGTTTACGGGCCCGGTGCTCGCCGATATCTTCCTGGGGAAGATCAAGAAATGGGATGATCCGCGGATCGTAGAGTTGAACCCCCAAGAGAAGATACCCGCAACTGACATCACCGTGATTCACCGCTCCGACAGTTCCGGGACGACGGCGATCTGGACAAATTATCTCAGCAAAGTCAGCGGGGAGTGGAAAGATACCGTAGGCGATGGAAGCTCGGTGAAGTGGCCGGTCGGCCTGGAGGCCCGGGGGAACCAGGGTGTGGCCGACCTGGTGAAGCGCACGCCGAACTCCATCGGGTACGTCGAACTCGCCTACGCGGTGGCGAACCGGATGACGTTCAGCAGCGTCCGGAACAAAGCCGGACAGCTGCTCGCGCCGTCGCTGTCCACCACGATGAAGGCCCTGGACGCGGCCCTGCCCAGCATCCCAGATGATTACCTGACATTGATGACCAACCCTGAGGCGACCGACGCGTATCCGATTGTCGGGCTCACGTATCTCATGGTCTACAACGAGCAGAGCGATGCGGTGAAAGGTCCGGCGCTCGCCCAGTTTCTCTGGTGGGCCATCCATGACGGCCAAAGGTTTGCTCCGCCGTTGCTCTATGCGCCCCTGCCGAAAAACCTGGTGGTGAGGCTCGTGCGAACACTGAAGGGGATCACCGTGAATAGCCAGCCGGCGCTCGGCCCGTGACGGCTCGTCCGGATTACAGCATCGGGAGATGCCGGCGACGCGGCCGGGCGGCGGGGAAGGCTTCGCCAATCCGGCGGATATCGTCGTCAGTCAGCTGCAGGTCTCTGGCGCCTGCGTTCTCCTCGACGTGCCCCACCTGGGCGGCCTTCGGGATCGCGAAGACGCCGGGGTGGCGCACCAGGAACCGCAGCGCCACCTGCCGCGGGGTCGCCCCGCGCGCCCGGGCGATCTCTTCCAGGACCCGGTTCGCCCGGAAATTCCCCTGGCCAAACGGGCTGTAGGCGACCACCGCGAGGCGATGGCGCTCGCACGTGGGCAGGATGTAGTGTTCAATGGTGCGCTCGCCCAGATGGTAGAGGACCTGGTTGCAGGCGACGCGATTTGGCCCGGCGAGGCGCACGGCGTCCTCCAATCGATCCTCATCGAAGTTTGAGACCCCCCAGGTCTTGATCTTGCCGTCCCCGACCAGTTGTTCAAACGCCGCGATCGTGCCGGGCAGCGGGTGCCGGCTGGGCCAGTGCAGCAGGTAGCAGTCCAGATAGTCGGTGCGCAGGCGGCGCAGGCTGCCCACGCAGGCATCGACGGTGCCCTGGCGCGAGGCGTGTTCCGGCAAGACCTTTGAGACGAGAAACACCTCGTGGCGCCGTCCGGCAATGGCTTCCCCGACGAGTTCCTCGACCTTCCCGCCGCCGTACATTTCGGCCGTGTCGATGTGCGTCATCCCCAGATCGAGCCCGCGCCGGAGCGCGGCGATGGAGGCCGCCCGCTGGCGCTCCATCTCCCACGTGCCCTGGCCAATCACAGGGACTGAAACTCCTGTCCACCCGAACGGACGCTGTTCCATAATCAAATTTCGGATTGTTAACTAGGCTTGTCATTGCGAGCCCGGAGGGCGAAGCAATCCGCCGTCGCGAGCGCAGCGAAGCGATCTCCTCTCGATAGGAGATTGCCACGGGCTTCGCCCTCGCAACAGGGATCGCCACGCCCCTGCGGGGCTCGCGATGACACGCCCATTGTCAATCCGCAATTCGCAATCGTCTTGTCAGGTCGTCGATCCGTCGCCGGAGTTCATCCCGCAGCCGGCGGTACACGGCGAGATCGGTGGAACCGGCCGGATCCGGCAGCGGCCATTCCTCGCTGCGCACACCCGGGACGACCGGGCAGGCTTCTTCCTGGCAGAGCCCGATCACCAGCGCCACATCGGAACCGAGCGTATCCCGCAGATGCTTCGGGCGATGGCTGGAGATGTCGATGCCGATTTCGCGCATGACGGCGATGGCTTCCGGTCTCACCTGTGCTGCCGGCTCCGTCCCCGCGGAGCCTGCCCACCAGCCCGGCGGCGCCTTCGCGTTGAACAGACCTTCCGCCATCTGGCTGCGGGCGCTGTTACCGACTCAGACGAACAGCACGCGCGGCATGGTCTGCTCCTCTTCCTGACGTGACGCCGGCGTCATCGGGCGAGTCCGGTCAATCCTCGCCCAACCACGGCCGCCAGAAGCGTCCCCAGCACCAGCCCTACCAGATAGCCGTACGGAAGCCCGATGACGCAGAGCCCCACCAAGAGGACGATCGCGAAGTCCGGGCGGGATGCCGCCATGTCGCCGACCAGCCGCATGAGCATCACCCCTTCAAGCAGTAAGATAACGCCGAGGACTGGTAGCGGAAATAGCTGGATGACTGCGCCGAATGCCTGGCTCAAGAACAGACCCAGGGCGAGGTAGAGCGACCCGTAGATGATCACTGACCCGCCGGTGCGCGCGCCGAACGCGTAGTGACCGACGATGCCGCCCGAGCCATGACAGGTCGGCACCCCGCCGAAAAACGGGTTGATGAGATTCATCAGGGCGTAGGTCAGGCTGATCTTGCGCACCCCCACCGCTCGACGCGGGAACAGGTCCTCTGTGATCTGCCGGGTGGCGAGGATCGAGTTCCCCAGCGAGAGTGGCAGCTGGGGCAGGGCAAGGGCGACGAGCCCAGTCAGAACATCAGCGGTGTTGGGGACAGAGATATGGGGCAGGGTGAAGCCAATCCCCCGCCCAAGGGCGCCGAGATCCACGTTGAAGAGCAAGGCGTAAACGACCCCGAGCAAGATCACCAACAACGCGGGCGGGTATTTCCGGTTTCCCAACAATGCGAGCGTGAGCACAAAGCAGGCGGCGGCCAGGCCATATCCGGGAAGACCTCCGGCTTGGACATAATCCTTCAGCGCCAGCGACGCAAGTTGCAGTCCCAGCCCGAACTGGATGCCCCGCACCACGCTCTTGGGAACCGCCCTGGCCACCCACTCGATGAGACCCGTAGCCGCCAGGACCAGCATCATCACGCCGATCGCCAGCCCGCCCCCATAGAGAATCCGTCCGCTGAGCTTCTGCGTGATCACGAGCACCGCCATGGCTTTCAGAGGCTGAACCGGCATCGGCATTCGATAGACAAGCCCCGTGACGATCTGCATAAGGCCAAACATGACCAGCACGCTGGCCGTGTCGAGTTTTGCGATGAGGATCATGCTCACCAGCAGGGGAAAATCCGTGCCAATGTCCCCAAACGCCCCTGAGAGTTCATTGCGATCGAACTTGAGGGCTGGGCGCGCTTCCAGGGTATGATTCATCAGTGCAGGACCGCAAGATTCACGTAATACCAGGATAAACGATGGTATAGAGGGGTGCGCAAGGGTGGCCGGCTTGGAACCGGTCTAGAGCTCTCAGGCGGGGGGCAGGAATTTGATACCCTGAGGCGAACAGGGAGGGGGAATTTTTCCGGCACATTCATGTGCCCCCTTCTGAAGTTCCTCGGAGAGCGCTCGACCACTTGGGTACACGATGCGACGGACCATGCGGCGATACTGGGGGTTGCTGGCACTCGGCCTGCTGATCATTCCAGCACTCGGCGCCGAAATCCCGGCAGAACCCGCGGAGGCACCGGTCCGGTTCGTAGCCACCGCCGAACTCTTCAGTCGCGCGATCCACACCCTCTCGTCATTCGCCACCACCGCGCCGATCTTGCTTCCCGTCATGGGCGATCCCAAGCCCACGGTATCCGAGTCTGCGGTGCGCTCGGCTGTGCACGGCTCGTCGGCCTCCCTGGTCACCACCTCCGCTCAACCGGCGTTCGTGATCGTGCAAGATGGTCAGACCCTGTGGGAGATCGCCCAGACGTACGGTGTCTCCGTCGATCTTCTCGTTGAATCCAACGGGTTGTCCACCGGCGACCTGATTCGCCCCGGCCAGCGGCTGACGATTCCAGGCGGCGCCACCGACATCCCCCGCCGTATGGCTTTGTCCCGCAGCCTCAGTTCAGCGATCAGCATCGCCCGGGGGTTTCTCTGGCCGGCGCGTGGCCGCGTGACCTCGGGTTTTGGATTTCGCCAGCACCCCATCTTCGGTACACGGGAAATGCACACGGGCATCGACATCGGCGCTCCCACGGGCAGCCCCGTGTTTGCCGCCCGGGCCGGCCGGGTGACCGTGGCGGGGTACGAATCCGGGTACGGCCGGCTGGTGGTAATCGATCATGGAGATGGGGTCACGACCTGGTATTCTCATCTGTCCGTCATCGCCGTCCGGGTCGGTCAACTCGTGCAGTACGGCGAACCGGTCGGGCAGATCGGCAGCACAGGATTCAGCACCGGTCCCCACCTGCTGTTTGAGATCCGCGTCAACGGACGACCACTGGATCCACTGAAATACCTCTAGCCAGTGATTGATTTCCAATCCAACCGCGTGCTAGCATTTCTGTTGATCACTCAATAGTGACCTTCGGGGCAGGGTGAGACCCTTCGGGGTCGATTCCCGACCGGCGGTAATGCCGTTTCGATGGAACGGAGAGCCCGCAACCCGCGGCCGTGCGAACGGTCGCGGTGGATCCGGTGCGAGGCCGGAGCCGACGGTATAGTCCGGATGGGAGAAGGTCAACACGAAACTGCGGGACTCGGGACTGGGGACTAACTGCCGGAATTTTCCAGTCCCCATTCCCCAGTCCCGTAGTTAGCGTGTTCTCCCGCCTGCCCCTGCGGTCACCAGTTGGAGGGGGCAGGATGAGACGATTGGTGCAGGTCGCCGTGCTCGGCGCCGTGGCGTTTGCGTTCATGTATGTCGATTTTCCGATCCCGCCGTTTCCCTCGTTTCTGAAGTATGATCCCAGCGATGTGCCGGCGCTCATCGCTACGTTTGCCCTCGGGCCCAGCGCGGGAATTTCTGTAGAGGTGATCAAGGCGGTGCTGATTCAGTTGCTGCGCTCTGGCACGGTAGGCGGACCATTTGGGATTTTCATGAATCTGCTGGCCGGGGTGACGCTGGTGGGCCTGGCGGGCGTCTATTATCTGGTCGACCACACCAGAGCCGGCGCGATCAAGGCCCTGGTGCTCGGTGTCGCAGGCATGACCGGCATCATGGTCCTGGCCAACGTGACGCTGACGCCGATCTTCTTTGGGATGCCGCGGGGGCAGGTGGTGGCGCTCGTGTTGCCCGCGCTGCTGCCGTTCAACGTGCTCAAAGGGACGCTGACGTCGCTGGTGACCTACTTCGTCTACAAACGCGTCCGCGTCTACCTGTACGAGTGGGTCGGCGACCAGACGGCTTGGTAGTCTTCCCAGTCTTGTCCAGATGTCTGCAGGCGCCCCCCGGGATTGCAGACAGGGTAGATTGGGGAGACTGGGTAGACTATGAAAGACGTGCTGTTTATCAACGGTCGGATTTACACCCTCGAGCCATCATCTCCACTGGCTGAGGCCCTGGCCGTCCGGGACGGTCGCATCGCGGCCGTCGGACGGACCGCGGACCTGCGCGACGCTTTCCCCAGACTCAGATCTGTTGACCTGGGTGGCCGGGCCGTGGTCCCAGGATTTGTCGACAGCCATATCCACCTGCCCTCCTGCGGCATCAACCTGGAGCGCGTTGACCTGACGGGCGCCCGGTCGCTACTGGAGGCGGTGGGGCTGGTCGCTGCCGCCGTCCGGCGGGCACGATCGGCGACGTGGGTGCGGGGCCGCGGGTGGAACAAGAACGCCTGGCCCGAACAGCGCTTTCCCTCCAAAGACGACCTCGATCCAATTAGTCCGGAGCACCCTGTGGCCCTGAGCAGCCGGGACGGTCACCTGGTGTGGGTGAATTCCGCAGCGTTACGCCTGGCCCGCGTCGACTGGACGACGCCCAATCCCCCCGGCGGCGAGATCTCCCGCGACTACCGCGGGCAACCCAGCGGCCTCATTAAGGAAGAAGCGAAACAGCTCATCTGGAACGCGATGCCTCCCGTTGATGAGGAGACGCTCGAGCGCGGTATCCTCGCCGCGGCGGAGGCGATGCACCGGCTGGGAATCGTCGGTGTGCACAGTTTCGTCGGGACTGAAGCCTACGAAGGCGCGCCATCATTTGCCGCGTACCAGCGGCTCCACGCGCGCGGTGCCCTGAAACTGCGGGTGTGGATCACCCTGCCGGTCCACGCATTGGACCATGCGATCAGGGCGGGTCTGCGCACCGGATTTGGGAATGAGTGGCTACGGGTCGGGCCGGTGAAGATCTTCGCCGATGGCACGCTGGGGTCGCAAACCGCCAGCATGCTGGAACCGTTTGACGGTCAGCCAGGGAATACCGGAATCGCCGTGTATACGCGGGAGGAGCTGACCCAACTCGTGGAACGCGCGGTGGCCGGCGGATTCTGGTGCGCCATCCATGCCATCGGCGACCGCGCGAACCGATGGGTCCTCGACGCCTACGACGCGCAGGCCGAGGCGTCAGGACATCTGGGTGCCCGGCATCGCATCGAGCATGTGCAGCTGCTCCATCCTGACGACCTGCCGCGACTCGCTCGCCTGCGGGTCGTCGCATCCATGCAACCGATTCACGCCACCAGTGATCGCGATATCGCTGAGCGCTACTGGGGAGGCCGCAGCCGGTACGCGTACGCGTGGCGCTCTCTGCTCGACCACGGCGCGGTGCTGGCGTTTGGCTCTGACGCACCGGTGGAGACCCCGGACGTCCTCCAGGGCGTGTATGCGGCTGTGACGCGGCGACGCGCCGGCGAGCCGCACGGCGCGTCCTGGTACCCGCAGGAGGCGCTCACGCTCGATGAGGCGTTCCGGGCCTACTCCGTGGGTGCCGCGTACGCGTCAGGCCAGGAGGGCAGTCGCGGGACACTGACCGCCGGAAAGGTGGCGGACTTTGCCGTCCTGGATCACGACGTCATGCAGGCGCCGCCCGAGATTCTGCTGGACACACGCGTCGAGGCGACGGTGATCGGTGGAGAAGTGGTCTACGCCGGTCCCGGGTTCGCGGGCTAGACGTCGTCCTCGTCCACCGGCTTGGTGGGTTCCTCGTCGGTGGGTTCCTCGTCGGCGGGTTCCTCCTCGGCCTCCATCTCGTAGCCGCACTCCGGGCACACGTAGACTGCCCGACCGCGTTGCGCCTTACTGCGGGGTTCCATCTCCGAACCGCACTGGGGACAGGGAGCCGTCAGAGGGAATTCCATGGGAGGGCGCAGCCTTACCGTGTATCGGGTGGGGACCTTCTGCGGGCGCATCGTCTCCCGCGCCGCGGTCCCCTCACCCCGGGGGTTCGGCTCACGCGCGGATTCCTCCTTCGCCCTTGACCGTCGCGAGGCCCGGAACGGGCAGAAGCAATCTCGGGTCGTGCGGTTACTTTGCTGGTGTAATCGTGCGTGGCTGCTCTTCGCGGGTGAGGTAGTCCGCTTTCCGATAGGTGAGCCGCTGTCCACAGTGCGGGCAGCGATGGTAGTTCGCCGCCAGGGTCCCGCGTTCGAAACTCCTACGATCCAGTCGCGCGTGCGTATCGAACTCCCGGCCACAAGACTTGCAGATCAGCCAGAGCTGGAGCTTACCCATGGGCCTGGAGGTACTGCTCGATATCCTGTTTGCGCCAGACGGCTCGATGCTCACGGCGGAAGACCGGGGCCGGGAAATCGGGACGCGCAGCGATGTCCTCCAGGAATGCTCGCGGGGGGACACCGGCGAGATCGGCCGCCTCGACCGCCGTGACGGCCGCCTCGCCGCCTTTGATCATCCGGCAGATGGTTTCCAAGAAGCCATCCTGCGCGCCGGCGCGCCCCAGCAGAAACTCCACCGCCGACATGCCGCGCGGATGTGTCTGCTTCATCAAGTTGGCGTAGCGGTGCAGCTCCTCGGGATATCCGCGCAGATGTTCCAGCACTGCGAAGTCGAGGGCAAATGGCTCGCTCACCCGTTTCCTCCTTGGGCCACAGCCTCCGTGGCGGCGTGAGGGAATGTGCAGGGTCACTCCGCTGTTATAGTAATCGTAACACGTGCCGGGAGGATGATCGTCCAAGATGCCTTTCTTGCAGGAACAAGATGCGGCGTTCGTGCGCACCCGCCTGGCCCAGGACCTACGCGATGACGTGACCCTGGAATTCTTTGCCCCGGCCACCGGGGGGCTCGTCCTCCCCGGTCAGGATGGCCAGACCGCGGAGTATGCCAGACAGATCCTGGCAGAGGTCGCGGCGCTCTCCCCCAAGATCCGGCTCAACGTGCACAGCACGATCGCCGAGCCCGACGCGGCGAAAGCATTTGGGATTGCCCGCACGCCCGGGACCGCCGTGATCGGGGCGCACGACTTTGGGGTGCGATTCTACGGCATGCCGGCCGGATATGAGTTTGCCACGTTGCTGGAGCTGATCATTACCGCATCGCAGGGAACGACCGCCATCGCCCCGCAAACGCGTGAGATGCTGGCGCAGCTGCAGCGCGACATTCACCTGCAAGTGTTTGTCACCCCCACCTGACCCCACTGTCCGCGCGCGGCCAGGCTGGCCGCGTTCCTGGCCGTCGAGAGCTCCAGGGTGCGGGCCGATATCGTCGAGGCCGGCGAGTTTCCCGACCTGGCCGAACGCTACAATGTGTATGCCGTGCCCAAGATCGTCATCAACGACACCGTCGAGTTCGTGGGGGCGCAGCCCGAGGCGGAGTTCGTGAGGTACGTCGCCCAGGCGGGCGGATTGCAGGAGGCCCCGCCAGCGGACGAGTAATCGATGTACCATGAATGACGTCTTCGGCTACATCGACGAGCATCGCCAGCAGTTCATCGAACGCCTGCAGTGGTTGTGCCGCCAGCCCAGCATCGCCGCCCAGAACATCGGCATCCAGGAAACGGCGCGGATGGTCGCGCAGCTGATGGAGCAAGTCGGGGTCAAAACCGAACTCTACGCGACCGACGGCGCCCCCGTGGTGTATGGCGTGGTCGGCGTCGGACCGCGCACCCTGCTCATCTACAACCACTACGACGTGCAGCCGCCCGAGCCGCTGGGGGAGTGGCAGTCACCCCCGTTTGCGGCGGAGATCCGCGACGGCAAACTCTACGCGCGCGGTGTGGCGGACAACAAGGGCAACCTGGTCGCGCGGCTGTCCGCCGTCGAGGCGTGGCTGCAGACCCGCGGGGCGCTGCCGCTGACTGTGAAGTTCGTGGTGGAGGGCGAAGAGGAGACCTCCTCCGAGCACCTGTACCAGTTTGTCCGGCAGCACCAAGACCTCATCAAAGCCGATGGGTGTCTGTGGGAGGCGGGCGGCAAAGACATCCAGGAGAATCCGGGGATCTACATGGGCGCGAAGGGCATCCTCTACGTCGATCTCGAGGTGACCGGCGCCAACCGCGACCTGCACAGCAGCCAGGCCACCATCGTCCCCAACGCGGCGTGGCGCTTGGTGTGGGCGCTGTCCACATTGAAGGACCGGTCCGAGAACATTCTCGTCGACGGGTTCTATGACGACGTCGTAGAGCCCTCACCCGACGAGATAGAACATTTGCGCCGGCTGGCGGCGGCCCGGGACGACGATCTGCGGCGCCGCGATCTCGGCATCGATCAGTTCCTGCTCGGCGTCTCCGGGCTGCAGCTGGTCAAGCGCAACCTGTACCAGCCCACGTGCACGATTTGTGGGATCGAGTCCGGGTATACGGGACCGGGATCGAAGACGGTGCTTCCGCATCGCGCCGCGGCGAAGATCGACTTCCGTCTCGTGCCCAACCAGCGGCCCGACGACATCTTCGAGAAAGTAACGCGCCACTTCGCGCAGCACGGATTTGCCGATGTGGAGATACGGCAGCTGGGCGCTGAGCACCCGGCACGCACGCCGGTCGACTCTGCGCTGGCAAGAGTGGTCCAGGAGACGATCCCCGAGATTTACGGACGCGGCCCGCTGGTGTCGCCGTTGATGGCGGCGACCGGACCGATGCACGAGCTCAGTGCGCAGTTCGGGATTCCGACAGTGGGGACGGGCTGCGGGTACGCGCACAGCAACGGCCACGCGCCCAACGAGAATATCCGGCTGGACGATTTCTTCCAGCACCTCAAGCACGTGGCGCTACTGTTTGACCGCTTTTCCGCAGTGGGAGAAGGGTGATTGTACGGATGCTGTACATGGTTATTGAAAACTTCAGAAATGGTGACGCCGTCCCCGTGTACCGGCGTTTCCGTGACAAGGGCCGGCTGACGCCTGAGGGACTGCGGTACGTTTCGAGTTGGGTTGACGCCGATTTCAGCCGGTGCTTTCAGGTGATGGAGTGCAATAAGCGCGCGCTCCTTGAGCAATGGATGGACCGCTGGGCCGATCTCGTGGATTTTGAGGTGGTGGCGGTGATGACGTCCGCGGATGCGGCAGCGGCCATTGCGCCCCGGCTCTAAATCTACGGGACTCTCGCATTCACTTCCCAGGGAAGGGAAAATCCTGACGCCACTATTGAGACAGCGCCCGCCCCTGCACCGCACCGGCGCCTTCACGCTGGCCATATGGTCGCTGGTGATGCTGACTAGCACCGCCGGTACGCCGGCTGCTGTTCAGCCGGATTACAGCCCGCCACCGGGAGCCGTCAACCCGCAGGTGACGCAGGCCAACATTGCGCAGACAATCTGCAGGCGTGGCTGGACCAGGAGCATCAGGCCGCCTGCGAGCTACACCGACCTGCTGAAGCGCAAGCAACTGCGTGCACGCCACCTGCCAGGGAAATCCGTCGACTATGAAGAGGACCACCTAATCCCATTGGAGTTGGGTGGGCACCCGACCGACCCGCGCAACCTGTGGCCGCAGCCGTGGCCGCAGGCTCGCCTCAAGGACAAATGGGAATCTGGATATAACCGTGCCGTATGCGCAGGGCGGGTCACACTGACGATCGCGCAGCAGCGCATCAAGGATCCGGGGACCTGGCGGTAAGGGCACACCGTTCAAACGCGTCCAAAGCTATCGGGCTCAGCCGTGCGCCCAAGCCCCGAACCACTCGCTGCGCTCGGGTTCAGGGTAAACTCCGCGCGTGGTGCATGGTGCGGAAGGAGGGATTTGAACCCGACCACGGGTTCGCTCGCCGCGACCCCCACGAGCCTATAGCTCGTGGGGCCCTCAGCGGTGGCCAAAGTCGCGGCTCGCTCCTCCTCAGGGGGCTTCGCCCCCTCGGACGGCAGCAGAATACGCTGCCATGTCACCCCCTACTACGTGAGGAAGGATTCCCTCCCTCACACTCCCTCCCCCGTGGGGGTTCAATTCCCCAGGGCACACAGAAAAATTGTGCCGAGACCACACTGCGGTCCCAGCACAATTTTTCTGGTGCGGAAGGAGGGATTTGAACCCCCACGGGGTTGCCCCCACAGGCTCCTGAGGCCTGCGCGTCTGCCAGTTCCGCCACTTCCGCACTCACTGGCATCCCTACGATACTGACCCGCCGCATCGTGTGTCAAGGTGACCCTGCGTCCGTAGTCGAAGGGTCACGTGGATGGACGTCCGCGCGTTTCTTGAGGAATTGAAGCGACAGCCGGGGTACGATGGCCAGGTCGTCTACGAACGTTTCGTTCCCCCCCGGACGGCGCGCTACGCAGAGCTGAATCCGCCGCTGCCGCCGGTGCTGCAGGAGTCTCTTCGGGCGCAGGGCATCGCGCGCCTGTACTCGCACCAGGTCGAGGCGGTGGCCGCGGCGCGCGGAGGCACGCACGTGGTCGTCGTCACGCCCACCGCGAGCGGAAAGACGCTGTGCTATAACCTGCCCGTGCTGGAAACGCTGGCGGGCGATCAGGATGCGCGTGCGCTGTATCTCTTTCCGACCAAAGCCCTGGCCCAGGATCAGGCCGATGGGCTCGCCGAGTTTGGGCTGCCCGACCTTACGTGGGGCACATACGACGGCGATACGCCCACCGCGCAGCGCCGATCGGTTCGCGAGAAGGCGCAGATCATCCTCACCAATCCTGACATGTTGCACCTGGGGATCCTCCCGCAGCACTATCGCTGGGCGAACTTCTTCCGTCACCTGCGCTACGTGGTGATCGACGATGTGCACACCTACCGCGGAGTGTTCGGAAGCAATGTGGCCAACATCCTGAGAAGGCTGCGGCGGGTCTGCCGCCTGCATGGGTCCGATCCGGTGTTCATCTGCACCTCTGCCACGATCGCCAACCCGGCGGAGTTTGCCTCGGCATTGGTGGGTCTCCCGGTGACGGTGATCGATGCCGACGGTTCACCCGGCGGGCCGCGATGGTTTGTGTTCTGGAACCCTCCGCTGATCGATCTGGCGCGGGCTCACCGGCGCAGCCCGTACTCCGAAGCGACGGCGCTCTTTGTCGAACTGGTCCGTGCCGGGGTGCGGACCATCGCCTTCACGCAGGCGCGCAAGATCACCGAGCTCATCTATCGCTATGCGCGGATGGAGCTGGAGGCGCATACCCCAGAGCTGGCCGGCCGTATCAGCGCCTACCGCGCCGGGTACTTGCCGGAGGAGCGCCGCGCCATCGAACGGCGGCTCTTCAATGGAGAGTTGCTCGGCGTCGCCTCGACGAGTGCCCTGGAGCTGGGCATCGATGTGGGATCCCTGGATGCCGCGCTGTTGGTGGGCTACCCGGGCACGATCGCCAGCACCTGGCAGCGGGCCGGCCGTGCCGGGCGAGGGACGGAGGAAGCCCTAGTAGTGCTGATCGCGCTGGAGGATGCCCTCGACCAGTACCTGATGCGCAATCCGGAGTACCTGCTGGCCCGGCCCAGCGAGCATGCGGTGATCGATCCGGAGAACCCATATATTCTCGCCGCCCACCTCCGCTGTGCAGCCGCCGAGCTCCCGCTGTGGCAGCGTGACGTGGAACTGTTCGGGCCGCGGGCGCTGGAGATTGCGCAGATCCTCGAAGAGCGCGGCGAGTTGGGCCGGCGGCGAGATCGCTGGTACTGGACGAAGCCGGGGTATCCGGCGCAAGACGTCGAAGTGCGTGCGGCATCCGGGGATCTCTTTCGCATTGTCGATGAATCGCGCCGTCGGCTCGTTGGGACGGTGGATGCGGTCCGGGCGTTTGAGCAGGTGCATCCGGGCGCCGTGTACCTGCATCAAGGTGAGACCTACGTCGTCCAGCAGCTGGATTTGACCCGCCGGATCGCCGCGGTCACACCCGGCGACGCCGACTATTATACGCAGCCCCGCTCCACCACCGACCTCGATATCCTGGAGTCCCTGAAACAGCGATCCTGGGGGTCTACCACCGCCTCCTTCGGCGACGTCGAGGTGACCACGCAGGTGATCGCGTTCGCGCGCAAGCGCCTCTTCAGCGAGGAGGTCCTGGACGAGGAGCCCCTGGATCTGCCCGAGCAGCGCCTGCAGACGGCCGCGCTGTGGTTTGTGATTCCCGAAGACCTCGAGGCAGAGGTCCGCCGCCAGAGATTGGATCTCGCCGGCGGCATCCACGCCGTGGAGCATGCGGCCATCGGCGTGCTTCCCCTGTTTGCGATGTGCGATCGCTGGGACCTCGGCGGCGTCTCGTATCCCGTCTACCCTGAACTGGGCGCTCCGGCCATCTTCATCTATGAGGGTCATCCCGGCGGCGTGGGCATTGCGGAAAAAGGCTACGAACTGCTGGACGACCTGATGGCGGCGACCCTGCATACCCTTGAGGCGTGTCCATGCGAGGCCGGCTGTCCCTCGTGTATCCAGTCTCCCAAGTGCGGCAACATGAATGAACCACTGGACAAGGCTGCGGCGATTTTGCTCCTGCGGGGATTGCTCGGCGCGCCGCGCGGTCAGCAGTCCTCGATCGGCAGTCAGCCGTCCGAACGCCGGACCCGCCGCCACGAACCTCGTAGTGCAGGGCTGTAATCGTTGACACCAGGCACCCTATTTATTGTCGCCACACCGATTGGCAACCTGGAAGATGTGTCCGCGAGGGCGTTACGGATTCTGCGCGAGGTTCACGTCATCGCCTGCGAGGACACCCGGCATACGCGCCTGCTGCTGCAGCGCTACGGCATCACCACACCGCAGGTGAGCTATCACGAACACAATGAGCAGACACGCGCGCAGGAGCTCCTGCGGCGGCTGCAGGAGGGCACGTCGGTGGCGCTGGTGTCGGATGCCGGCACTCCCGTGCTGTCCGATCCAGGATTTACGCTCGTCCGGCAGGCGGTTGCCGCCGGTGTCCCCATCGTACCGGTTCCCGGGGCCAGCGCCATTACGGCGGCACTGTCGGTCGCGGGGCTGCCCACCGACCGGTTTGTGTTTCTGGGATTTCTCCCGCGCAAGGCGGGTGAGCGCCGCCGTGCGCTGGTAGACATCGCCCGGATTCCCTGGACGCTGGTCATGTTTGAGGCGCCGCACCGCGTCGTGCGCACGTTGCGCGATCTTCGTGGCGTCCTGGGAGACCGGCAGGTCGCAGTGATGAGAGAACTGACGAAGAAGTTTGAAGAGATCGTCCGCGGGACGGTGTCGGAGGTTGCAGATCGCATGGCGCAGCCCCCGCCGCGCGGGGAACTCACGCTGGTCGTCGCGGGGGCGCAGCCGGTTCGGGGCGAGGCGTCTGGTCGGGCCACGATCCCGCCCGATGACCCCGCGGCGCACCTGCGGGGACTCTTGCGATCGGGCGTTCCAGTGAAAGACGCCGTGCGGCAGGTGGCGCAGGCGCACCGGCTGCCCAGGCGGACGGTGTACGAGATGGCCCTGGTGCTGCAGGGGAAGCGGCAGCGGGGGACATGATGGATTACACTCGTGTGCATCAGGCCGCCAACGAATCCGAGGCGCTTCTGGTGCAACGGATTCTGCATGAGGCGGGTATCCCGGCGGTTGTGCGCAGCCGGCAGGTGCCCGGGTACGCTGAAGTGATCCGTCGCGCCATCGGCGTGTGGGGCGACGTCCTCGTCCCGGTGGAGCACCGCGCCGATGCGCGGCGGTATGTGGACGACTATCTGCGCGCCATGAAGGAGGCCGCTCCGGTGAGTCGCTTTGCTGGCATCATCCCACCGATGGTGACCCTGTTCGACGAACGCGGTCGTATCGATGCCGACGCGAACACGCGGCACATCGAGTTCCTCCTGCGGGGAGGCGTGCATGGGATCTTCGCGCTGGGCAGCACCGGCGAGGTCATGCACCTC
>Ga0209266_1000754_pt1 | contig 23585 bp, 25 predicted proteins | sample GraSoiAngelo_132_FD_185889 | JGI IMG/M metagenome (GOLD analysis project Ga0209266, IMG submission 185889) | Grasslands soil microbial communities from the Angelo Coastal Reserve, California, USA - 14_0929_02_40cm (SPAdes) (version 2) | ecosystem: Environmental > Terrestrial > Soil > Grasslands ...
GGCCGAAACCTCGAAGCGGTCGAAGATGAGGCCACCGCCTGCCGGCCCGAGCACGCGCGCACCCGCCGACAGCGACTGCGAAACCCCGAGCGCCTCGCCGTGAACTGATTTCTCGACCGTCTTCGAGATGAGGCTCGAGAGCGAGGGGCCGGCGAGGCCCTGCCCCCCCACCACGAGCGCCAGCGCCGCGAGCAGCCCGACCGCCGGCCCCGCGAAGGATATCCAGAGAAACCCCAGGCCCAGCGCGGCGGTGCCCAGGACAACCAGCGCCCGTTCCGGCAGCCGCTGGGCGAGACGGCCCACCAGCCAGCCCTGGACGACGACCGCCACGACACCCATGTAGAGCCAGAGGCCGGCTACCTGTGCCTGGCTGTAGCCGTAGTAGCGGCGGTCGGTCGCCGCGAGAGAGAACGTCCCCTCGAGGATCGCAAAGCCGAGGGTCACGAGGAAGAAGACCGCGAGCAGGGCGGCCGCACCGGGCCGAGCCAGCGCGTCCCGGAGGGAGGCGAGCGACAGTGGATGACGGAAAGGCGCCGGCCGGCGCACAGAGCGCGGCAGCGACTCGGGCAGGCGGTAGACGGCCACCAGCACGTTGGCCAGACAGAGCCCGGCAGCGAAGCCTTCGGGGACCCGCGGTCCGAGGAGCGAGAGCCCGCCGCCCAGCGCCGGCCCGATCACCATCCCGAGCCCGAAGGCCGCGCCGATGAGCCCCATGCCTCGCGCGCGCTCGCCCGGGCCGGTAACGTCGGCGATGTACGCCTGCGCGACCGGGATGCTCGCGCCCGCCACACCGGCGAGCACGCGTGCCAGGAAGAGCACCTCGAGCCGCCACGCGGCGGCGAGCAAAAGATAGCTCATCGCCGACCCCGCCAGGCACAAGAGCAGGACGGGTCGCCGCCCGATGTCGTCCGAAACGCGCCCCCACACCGGCGCGAAGATGAGCTGCATGAGCGAGTACACCGCGATCAGCACGCCGGCGGTGAACGGCGTCGCCTTCATCTGCTCCGCGTAGATGGGGAGGAGCGGGATCACGATCCCGAAGCCCATGAGATCGATGAAGACGGTCAGGAAGAGGACGACGAGGGGCGAGCGGCCGGACGATGCGAGGCGCGACACCGCGCGAGGAAACCGTAAAGGTCCTGGGCAGTCAAGCCGATCGCGCGCGTGCGCCCCCGCGTCAGCTTCGTTCGGCGCCGAACCGGCGCAGGCGGCGGATGATCTCGCCCGCCTCGCGCAAGAGCGCCGCGCGGAGCCGCGGCGCCGTCGTCTCGAGGCAGCAGTCGCGCAGCGCGCGCAGGTTGCGCGCGAGCTCGCGAAGCCGCGCGCCGGGCCGCCCGGCGCGTGCGGCGCCGAGCGCCTCCGCCTCGCCCACCCGCTGCTCGATCACCCGCAGCGCCAGGTCGAGCGTCCGCCCGTCGCCGCCGCCCGCGGCCGCGCGCGGACGGATCGGAGCCGGCGTGCGGAATCCCCGCCGGCGAAGGACGCCCACCACGACGCCCACGATGCGCACGCGCTCCGCGGCGACCACGAGCGGCAGCATCTCGACGTTGGCGGGCTCGAGGCGAAGCCGCTCGTCCCTTTCCCCGCCGAGGCGCTTCACGGTGACGCCACCCTCGGCCTCCGCTATCACCGTCTGCCCGACCTCGGCCGTCTTGCGCGGCGCGATGATCAGGTAGTCGCCGTCGCGGATGCCCTCGTCGATCATCGAGGAGCCGCGCGCGCGGAGCACGAAGACCTTGCGCCCGCCCCAGAGCGCCGCGGGCAGCTCGAGGGCGCCTTCGACCGGGAAGGCGCGGAGGGGCATGCCCGCCGCCACGGTGCCGAGGAAGGGGATCGTCACCGCCGGCGCCAGCTCGAGCTCGACCGCCGCCCATCCAGCCTTCGCCGCCGCCCGCATGATTCCCCTCTTTCCCGGCACGTTCTCGTAGGCGAATAAATGGCGAAAGTCAACCCGTGAGGCCCTTCGGCCCGGCCAGCAGCGCCAGCGAGTCCCACGATCGCGGCCCCGCCTGGCTCCGAGGCCCTGCGACCCCGGCGCATTTGCCCGGCGTCAGCCCCTGTATTCCGCGAACTCGATCAGCCGCTCCACCCGGCGGTCCCATACACCGCTCCACTTCTCGGCGATGACCCGGGCCGGGGAACGGCCGATCGCGAGCTGCTCGCCCATCCGCTCGAGGTAGACGCGCTCGTCGCGCCCGGCACGGTCGAGGGCCTGCTGGCGGCGGAGCCCCTCCTCGCCGATCGCGTAGAGCTCGCGGGCGAGCTCGATCACCTTGACACCCTTGAAGCGCGCGAGCAGCGCCTCGCGGTGGACGTCGCGCCAGAGCTCGAGGCGCTCCGCGAAGGTCCAGCGCTTGACCAGGTCCCAGGCGGCCTCGAGGCAGTCCTGGGTGTAGAACACGCCCTTCACCAGCGCGGGCAGCGCGAGCATGCGCTCGGGCGGCTGGCTGTCGGCGGAGCGCACCTCGATGTAGCCCTTGAGCCGCACCTCGGGGAAGAGCGTGGTCAGGTGCAGGTTCCAGTCGTCGAGGGTCGCGCGCTCCCCGGCTGCGCCCTCGGTCAGGAAGCGGCGGAACGGGATGCCGGTCACCTCGGTCCGGTAGCGGCCGCCGCGCAGGATGAAATAGAGGGGCACGGCGAGCGCCCACTCGACGTAGTCGGCGAAGCTCGCGCCCTCCCGGAAGACGAAGGGCAGGAGCCCGCAGCGCGCGGGATCGGTCTCGGTCCAGATGTGGCCCCGGAAGCTCATGTAGCCGTTCAAGCGGCCATCGGAGATCGAGGAGTTGGCGAACATGGCGTTCACGAGCGGCGCGATCCCCATGCCGACGCGCAGCTTCAGCATCGCGTCCCGCTCGTCGCCATAGTCGATGTTGGCCTGCACCGTGGCCGTCTGCTTCATCATGCGCTGGCCGAGCGTGCCCACGTGCGTCATGTACGGGCCCATGATGCGGTAGCGCTGCTTCGGCACCCACTCGATCTCGTCGGGCGGGCTCATCGGCTGCATGCCGAGACCGAGGAACGCGATGCCGAGCTCGCTCCCGACGCTCACCACCTCGCGCACGTGGGTGGCGAGCTCCTCCTGCGTGCAGTGGATGGTCGGGCACTGCTCGCCCGAGAGCTCGAGCTGCGCCCCCGGCTCGAGAGTGATCGACGCGCCCTCGCGCACGAGGGCGACCACGCGCCCGTCCTCCTCCTTGGGCTCCCAGCCGTAGCGCTCGGCGAGCCCGCGCAGCACGGCCTCGATGCCGTGCGGGCCGGAGAAGGGTGCCGCCCTACCGGTGGCGCGCTCGACCGCGACCTTCTCGTACTCGGTGCCGATCCTCCAGCGCTCGCGCGGCTTGCCCGCGCCGTGGAACTGCTCGACGAGCTGGTCGACCGACTCGATCGGGACCGCCTGTGCGCTGGCGTGGAAGTCGGTCATCGGGGCCGGCGTAACGTTTAGCCAGGCGCTACCGCTGTCGCAAGGTAAGTCACGGGCGCGCCGCTCGCCGATCAGCCAGGTCGATGCCCCGCGCCGCGGGACACGCCACCCGCGAACGTCGCGGCGGCAAGGCCGCTCGCGACGCGCGCTCTCACCCGGCGTCCAGGTCGGTCCGCTTCCCACCCCGGAGCGCGTCGATCGAGACCGGTCCCGCGCCGGTCAGCATGAGCGACGCGGCCATCGCGAGATAGCCCAGGTTGCACTCGAAGCCGTGACCCTTTCCCGGCACGTTGAACCAGTTCAGGAAGAAGCCGTTCTGGATGTGCACCAGGAAGATTGCGCCGGTCATGACGGCCGCGATCCCGAAGGCGGCGAGGCGTGTGAGACAACCGAAGAAGACGCCCAGGCCGCCGAAGAACTCGGCCGCGATCACGAGCATCGCCATGGGTGCCGGCATGCCCTGCTTGGTGAAGGCCTCGACCGTGCCGCTGAACCCCGCGCCACCCCACCAGCCGAGCATCTTCTGCGCCCCGTGCGCGAAGAAGATCACCCCCAGCGCGAGCCGGATGACGAACGGTCCCAGGCGTGCCATGCGAGCCTCCTCCGCCGTCCGGGGGAACGGCGCCGTCAGAACGTGATCACGCCGCGCGCCACCTCCCCCTTCTCCATCGCGGTGAACGCGTCGCTCACCTGGGCGATCTTGTAGCGGCGGGTGATGAGCTCGTCGAGTTTGAGCTTCCCGGCGCGGTAGAGGTCGATCAGGCGCGGGACGTCGCGCGCCATGTTGGCCGAGCCGTAGAGCGAGCCGACCAGGGACTTCTCGGCGAGCGGGAGTAGCATCCCGGGGACCGAGACCGTCGCGGTCGCCGGCGGCACGCCCACCACGATCGCCTTCCCGCCACGGCGCACGGCCATGAAAGCCTGCGTCACCACCTCGGGGCGGCCGATCACCTCGAAGGCGTAGTCGGCGCCGCGCATCCCGGTCAGATCGAGGATTGCGTTCACCGCGTCCGTCGACCCGGCGTTCACGGCATGTGTCGCGCCGAACTGCCTGGCGAACGCGAGCTTCCGCTCGTTCAGATCGATGGCGATGATCGGGTTCGCACCCGCCAGCACCGCGCCCTGAATGACGTTCAGGCCCACGCCGCCCGCGCCGAAGACGGCGACCGACTGCCCCGGCTGCACGCGTGCCGTGTTGATGACCGCGCCGACGCCGGTCATCACGCCGCAGCCGATCAGGCAGGCGCGGTCGAGCGGCACGTCCGCGTCGATCGGGATGCAGGCGGTTTCCGCCACGACGGTGAACTCCGCCATCGATCCGATGCCCGCGAACTGGCTGATGCTGGTGCCGTTGCGGCGGAAGACCTCGGCGCCGAGCGCCTTCACGTAGCCCATCTCGCACAGGTAGGCGTTGCCCGAGTTGCAGTACCAGCAGGAGCCGCAGAACGGCACCCAGTTGAGGACCACGTGGTCCTTCGGCTTGACGCGCTGGACGCCGGCCCCGACCGCCTCGACGACGCCCGCGCCCTCGTGGCCGAGCACGCAGGGGAGCGGCATGGGCAGGTCGCCGGTGATGGCGTGTAGGTCGCTGTGGCACACGCCGCTGGCGCCGAGGCGGACGAGCACCTCGCCGTCGCGCGGGTCGCGGACGGCCAGCGGCTCGACCGAGAGCGGCTCGCGGACCGCGTTCAGGACGGCGGCCTGGGCGGTCGGCATGGGGCACCTCCTCCTGGGGTGGCGAACAATTACGGCGGCAGCGCCCTCCGGGGCAAGGGGTCCTGCGGTGCAGCGCCGAACGGGAGCGTCAGTCGATCGACGCTCGCCTGCCCGGGCAGGTGCCACGCGGCCCGCGTCATGGCCGCGCCCCGGCTGGATTTCGGGACCCGAGGCATCGGCCCCGGGGGCCGGCACGGAACCTGCTCCTGAGCATGGCACCGGACGGGATGGGTACGAGTCGATCGCCGGGCTGTGGCGTGGTGGGTGTGGTTGGGCGGTGGACGTGGCTGGATGGGACGCGATGACCGTGAACCCCCTGGGAGGGTGGCGGCGCCGCCGGCGCCGCCACCCCTTCCCGACTCCGTAGCCGGCCCCGGAAGCCTGTCCGAGCACCCCTCCGGCTGCGGCGAATGACCGGGCGGCTGCGAGCGGCCTGCTCGCACCCCACTCGAGCGGCGGTGCTTGTTAACCTCCTCGCTCGGCGCTGCGCTTGCCGCTGTCGCTCGAGGTAGTTCGTTCCGCGCTCGGAGAGCGTCGGCACGACCGTGGCCGCCTCGCGGTCGCCGGTTACTCGGACAGGCTGCCGCGCCTGAGCGTCGGCATCCAGCGCGGTACGCGCCGCAGGTACTCGGCGTAGGCCGCCCCGAAGCGCGCCTGGAGGCGCGGCTCCTCGACCCGCACCACCCAGAGGTGTGCGCCCACGCCGGCCGCGAGCGCGACGAGCGCGAGGCCCCACGAGGCGGCCGCCAGCGCGGCGCCCCCGAGCGCGAGCACGAGCCCGGCGTAGAGCGGGTTGCGGGTGCGGAGATACGGCCCTGCCAGGACGAACGCGGGCCGCGGGCCGCGCCGCGGCCGGCCGCGGCCGGCGAGCAGAAGCCCGCTGCGCGCCGCGAGCGCGAGGCCGATGACGCCGGTCACGATTCCCGCGGCACGCACCTAGCTAGCGCCGCGCCATCTCCATGATGGCCGCCCACTGCTCGGCCGACACCGGCATCACCGAGAGGCGCGGCAGCCGCAGGAGGTCGAAGCCGGCGAGCCTGCGGTTCGCGCGCATCTCGCCGAGTGCGACCGGACGCGCGAGGGGCTTGACCGGCTGGAGGTCGACCACCAGGAGCCGCGTGTCCTTCTGCTTCGGGTCGGGGTACGCGCCGCGCACGACCTTCGCGATGCCGACCACGGCCCTCTCCTCGCCGGTGTGGTAGACGAGCACCTCGTCGCCGGTCGCGACGGCCGCCAGGTGCTTCAGGGCGAGCGCGTTCTTCACCCCGTCCCAGACGGTGCGCCGGTCGCGCTCGAGGTCGGCGAAGGAGTAGGCCGAGGGCTCGGTCTTGAACAGCCAGCGGCCGGCCATCAGGCGTAGTGGCTGCGGCGCTTCACCGCGATCTCGCGCTCGAGGTAGAAGATCTCGACTTTCTCCGCCGCCCCGCCCTTGCGCACGAACTTGTGGCCGCGGAGCACGGTGTCGAGCACGCCGAGATCGGGGCGGCCGGGCAGGTCGCTCACCCCGCGGATCTCGGTGGTGGCGAAGACGGTGTCGCCCGCGAACGCCGGCGCCGTGTGCCGCCCGGTCGCGTAGCGGACGTCGGCCAGCGCGTTGTCGGCGACGTCGGGCGAGGAGAGCCCGAGGCAGAGAGAGAAAGGGATGCCCCCGTAGACGATCAGCTGCCCGCCCAGGAAGCGCTCGGGATCCTGGTCGATCATCCACTGATTGCAGTGCACCTGCGAGGTGTTGTCGAGCATCCCCGTGAGCGCAATGTGCTCGGTGGTGATCACGCGCCCGCGCGAGTGCTCGAACACGTCGCTCGCCTGGAAGTCTTCGAGATAGGTGTCGTCGCCGGTGAGATGCGCGAGCGCGCGGTAGTCGCGGCGCGGGTCGTAGGGCGGGAGCGTGAGCGCGACGGGGATGTCGCGCGCCGGCGCTTCGCCCTCGGCGACGGGCGTCTCGGGGTCGCCCTTCCACACCTGCACCTTGCGCTGGTAGGCGAGGACGACCTCGCCATCCTGGTTGCGCCCGACGGTCTGCACGTGCACCACGCCGCGGTCGCGCTCGCGCGACGACGCCTTCACGCCGAGGACGGTCGACGTCGCCTCGATCGTGTCACCGACGCAGACCGGCGCGCCGAAGCGCATGTCGATGTACTCGAGGTTCGCGCGCCCGTTCTCGGAGACGTCCTCCACGCTCTGGCTGAAGACGACGTTCATCACCAGGCCGGGTGGCGCGACCAGGCCGCGGAACCCGTACGCCTCGGCGTAGCGCCGGTTCTTGGCGAGGGCGTTGGTGGTGAAGCAGAAGTCCGTGAAGACGGCGAAGAGGCCCTCGGTGATCGTCTTGCCGCGCTTGTGGCGGAAGACCTGCCCGGGGCGGAAGTCCTCCAGGAAGTTGCCGTGCTTGGTGGGTCGCTTGGCCACGGGGCCGTCCCTTTAGCGGGCTGCGCGCGCCGCCGTCAACCGCCGCCGCGCGCTCAGACCTTCAGCAGGTTGCGCGCGATCACCGCGCGCTGCACCCCGAGGGGCACGTGTCGAGCACGCCGAGCCGGAGCCCGCCCAGCTCGCGCGGCACCTCGAGGTTCATGAGCCCGAGCTCCCACGCCTTGCGCGCCACGTCCCCGGGGAAGCGCTGCTCCTCGTCGCAGCGGGCCGCCACCGGAATGATGTCCGCGGCGGCGAAGCGGCGCGCGGTTTGCTCGAGCCGCACCTGCTCGGGCGTGAGTCGAACGCCAGCACCGTCATCAACCGCGGGCGGCCGTCTCCGCCCGGACGCCCGGCCGGCGTGCGGCCAGCACCTTGGTCACTCGCCTCCCCTTCACCTCGGCGACGGAGAGGTCATACCCCTCGACGGCCACCCTGTCGCCGGGGCGCGGCATCCGCCCCACCTGCGCCGTCACGAAGCCGCCGAGGGTGCTCACGTCGGCGGTCTCTGCGAGCTTGACGCCGAGCCGCTCGGCGACGTCGTCCACCAGCATGAGGCCGTCGAAGACGAGGCCCTGCGGCGTCTCCTCGACGTTCGGCGGCTCGCGGTCGAACTCGTCCTGGATCTCGCCCACGATCTCCTCGATCACGTCCTCGAGGGTCACCAGCCCCGAGGTGCCGCCATACTCGTCCACCACGATCGCCATGTGCGTGCGCCGCTGCTGGAAGTCCTTCTGGAGCGCGTCGAGCGGTCGCGTCTCGGGGACGAAGAGGATCTCGCGCTTGAGCGCCGCCAGGTCCTCCGAGGAGCGGAGCTGGTCGCGGCGGTTGAAGAGGTCCTTCACGTGCACCATGGCGATCACGTGGTCGATGTCGGTCGCGGCGAGAGGATAGCGCGTGGCAGCGGTCTGGGTGACGACGGCGAGGTTCTCCTCGAGGCTCCGGGCGAGCGAGAGGTACGCGATATCGGCCCGCGGCACCATCACGTGGCGCGCCGTGCGCTCGGTGTAGTCGATGACGTTCTCGAGGAGCTCGCGCTTCGCGCCCGAGAGCACCCCCACGCGGTGCGACTCGGCGAGCAGGATGCGGAGCTCTTCCTCGGAATGCGCGAGGTCGCCGCTCGTCTCGGCGGTCATGCCGAGAAGCGCGAGGGTGCCCCTCGACGCCCGGTGGAGCAACCAGAGGGCAGGCGCGAAGAGGAGCTGGAAGAGACGCATCGGGGGCGCCACCCAGAGGGCCACGCGCTCCGTGAACCGGATGGCGAACGACTTCGGCGCCAGCTCGCCGAGCACGATGTGCAGGACCGTGATGGTCGCGAAGGCGACCGCGATCGACGTGTTCTCGATGACGCGCTCCGACTCGATTCCGAGCGCGGCGAAGAGGGGGACGAGGAGGTGCGCGAAGGCCGGCTCGCCGATCCAGCCGAGTCCCAGGCTCGAGAGCGTGATCCCGAGCTGGGTGGCCGAGAGGAAGACGTCGAGGCGCCGCTGGAGCGCGGCCACGAGGCGCGCCTGCCAGTGGCCCTCCGCGGCGAGCGTCGCCACCCGCGTCGCCCGCACCCGCACCATGGCGAACTCCGCGGCGACGAAGAAAGCGTTCACCACGACGAGCGCCAGGGCGAGCGCGACGAGCAGGGGGTCGGAGACCATCCGCGGCGGGCCCGAACCCGCACCGGGATGCTAGAGGAACGGCGCCCGGGGAGGCAAGCGCCGCTGCATGACACTCCGGCCGGGCGCGTGTATGCTGCTCGAGGGCAGGCGGAGAACGCCGCCGGAGGAGGTTGCATGCGACGTGGCGTGGCTGTGGGGATGGGATGCGCGCTGCTGCTCGCCGGGGTGGCGGCGCACGCGCGCGGCGAGCGCGAGCTCACCAACGACGAGCTGCGGGCCGAGATGGCGAAGAACCGGACCCTGGCGGCGTACGTGGCCCGCAACGGCGAGCCGGACGTCGCGGAGTCGCACTTCCTCGCCGACGAGCCGCCGTGGGACGATCACGAGGTGACTCTCTACTACCTCGACGCGCGCAAGGAGATCGGCTTCGCGCGCGCCTGGATCCTGGGCAACCCGGAGATCGATATCCGGCGCTACGAGCGGCCGCTCACGGACGAGCAGGTGGCGACGCTCGCGAGCCGCGTGAAGGCGCGTGCCAAGCAGGCGCCAGCGGCGCCCGCTGCGGGTGCCCCGCCCGGTGATCCTCCCGCCGTGCCAGCCCCCCCCGGGACGACCTCCGGCGCCGAGCAGACGGCCGGCCTCGGTCCCGACGAGCGCGCCGAGCGGGCGGCTGGGCGCGCCGAGGACGCCGCGGGGCGCCTCGAAACGGCCGCCGACTCGGCCGAGCACGCGGCCGAGCGCGCGGAGGCAGTCGCCGCGAAGGCGGAGAGCGAGTTTCACCGCGGAGTGCGGAAATAGCGCGCGACCAATGCGGGCGCTGCGCTGGGACGGAGTCCGGCTGGCGCTCGCGCTCGGTCTCCCCGATCCAGAACCCGCCTCGGGCGAGGCGCTCGTCCGCGTCCACCTCGGCGGCATCAGCCGCGCCGATCAACGAGGTGACCATCCTGGGCTCACGCCGGGGGGCGCTTTCCGCCCGCTGGCCGCCCGCCGCGTGTCGGTTGCAGCGCTCATCGACGCGGTGTATCCGCTCGGCGACGCGGTCGCGGCCTTCACCCATGCCGCGACACCCGGAACGCTCGATCGTGGACGCCCAGGGACAAATGGCGATCGCCGTCTCGTCGCTGCCCGACGCAGCCCCGCTCAGCACGCCTGAGCGTGCGCTGGCGCGCTGGCTCCGTCTCTTCGCCGTACTGTTCGCGCTCGGCGCGCTCGGCTTCCTCCTCCGTCCGGATGACATCGTGCGGGACCTCGACTGGGTGGGCTCGCTGCTCGGGCTCCCGACGCTACCGCCGAGCCGAGCTCCGGTCGCGTCCGACTTCTGGCTCGCGCTCGCCGTAGCCAACATGGCGACCATCACCGCGTCCGCTTGGCTCGCCGCCGGCGACGTGCGCCGCCGGCGAGCCCTGGTCTACCCGGTCGTCGTCTCGAAGCTGGCGTCGTCGGCCACGGGGCTCCTCCTCTTCGTGCAATGGACACGTGCGTTCCCGCTGCTGACGATCGCGCTCGTGGACTTGCCGATCGCGATCGTTCTGCTGCGGGCGCTCCGGCGCGCCCGGCCTGCCGCGTGACGGCGTACGAGGAAGAGCTCCTCCGCCTGCTCGTCCGGCTCTCGTACTTCCGCGAGCCCGGGAAGCAGTTCCGGCTCGCGTCGGGACGGATGAGCGACTACTACATCGAGTGCTCGCTGACCACGACCAACCCTGCGGCGATCCCGCTCATCGGCGCGCTGGTGCACGCGCGGGTCCCGGCCGAAGCCGTCGCGATCGGCGGTCCGACCATGGGTGCCGACCCCATCGCCGCGGCGGTCGCCTTCCACAGCGCCGGCACCGGCCACCCGGTGGCGTGGTTTTCGGTACGGAAAGCCGCCAAGGAGCACGGCGCGGCGCGTTGGCTCGAAGGCTCGGCCAAGCCGGGCGACACCGTCGTGGTGGTCGAAGACGTGATCACGAGCGGCGCCTCGCTGATCGAGGCGGTCCGCAAGTGCCGCGAGGAAGGGCTCCGCGTCCGCCGCGCCATCGTGCTCGTCGATCGTGAGGAGGACGGCGGGTGCGCGCGGGCGGAGAAGGCCCTCGCTGAGGTGGGCGGGGACTTCGAGGCGCTCTTCACCCGCGGCCAGCTCGAGCGGGCGTGGCAAGCGGCGCGTCGGTGCAGTTAGCTGGCTAACTAGCCTGGTGTGCCATGGCGAGGAGCCCGGCTCCCGCCTGGACGCAAACCAGCGGCCGCAGCGGAAGGACCCGGAGCGCACTCTCGCTCTCGACCTCGCCACCGATCACGGCGAGGCGGTCGCGCAGCGCGTCGGCGAGCCGCCGCTCTCCAACCATCTCTGCCAGCCGGTACACCTCGCCCAGGTACAGCATGTGGTGGAACGCCCGGCAGGTCGTCGCGTCGAGCGCCTCGGCGCGGGTGGCCTCGCGGGTGTACGCCGGATCCTGGGCGTGGGCTCGCTCGGCGGCCAGGCGCTTCGGCGTCTTCTCGAGGTAGTCGGCGACAGAGCGGGTGAGACGGTGTGCGGGCGCGCGTCCGCGAAGCGCGCCGAACGCCCGCTCGCACTCCGCGTGCAGGGCCTCGGCGCGGCCGAGACCGGCGAGGAGCGCGTCCCGGCGGCACATGCCTGCCGCCCTCGTGTCCTCGAGCCCCGGCGCCGTGTAGTACGGCAGCTCGCAGACGAGCGAGAAGGCGTCGCAGACTCGCCGGAGCCAATCGTCGGAGCTGGTGCCCGCCTCGATCAGCGGGGCGGGATCTTCCCCGAGCGTGCGCGCCATGAACTCGTACGTCTCGTCGATGCCGAAGAGGGCGTAGACGGCGGGCGCGAGCGTGCGGAGGTAGGGCACCTCGGGCTCGCCGCGATGGAGGGGCAGGCCCTGGTGCGCAACCAGGCGGTGGAGCGCGGCGAACAGCGCCGGCCGCTCGTGCGAGACGTAGAAGTAGACCCCGCAGAAGCCCGCGTTGTGGAGCGAGTAGAAGAAGTGCGGGCGCACTCGCTCCATGACGCGCATCACGGCCGCCGTCTCGGGCGACGGGGTCGTGAAGCGGAGCGTCTTGTATTCGATCGGGAAGCTCCACTCGACCTGCTCCCGGTGTGGCGGGCGGTAGTAGTTGAGGGTGTAGCGCAGCGGAGAGAATCCCCCCTTGAACCAGCCCTCGTTCAGCACGAGCCCGTCGGGATCGGCGACCGTGATGGCGTACACGGTTGCGTCGAGGCGTGCGCGGAGCTCCGGGTCTTCGCACAGGAGCCGGCAGAGGAACTCGAGCGTGAGCGTGCCGATCGGCTCGTTCGGGTGCGGCACGCCGAGGAAGAGGGCGGCCTTCCCGCCGTGGCCGACCGTGAGCAGCTCGATCGGCCGGCCCTCTGCCGAGGCGCCGACGGTCTCCAGGCGCGCGATCCCGGGGAACTCGGCGACCAACCGGCGCGAGCTCTCCCGCAGTTCCTCGAGGGTCAGGAACTCTCGACGGTCCGGCACCCGGGCGAGGAGCGCCGCGAGATCGAGCGGGTCTTCTACGACAGCTCCTTCGAGGAGTAGCCGAGGATGCGCCGCGCGACGATCAGCTGGTTGATCTGCTGCGTGCCCTCGAAGATGTCGTTGATCTTGGCGTCCCGCATCCACTTCTCGAGGAGGAGCTGGCGCGAGTAGCCGAGCGGGCCCAGCATCTCGACCGCCTTCTGCGTGATCTGGGTCACGACGAGGCCGGCCTTCGCCTTGGCCATCGAGGCCTCGAGGTTGTTGCGCAGGCCGTTGTCCATCATCCAGGCGGCGCGCCAGGTGAGGAGCCGGGCTGCCTCGAGCTGGGCCTCCATCTCCATCACGTCGCGCTCGAGGGCGGTCAGCTTGTGGGGGGCGAGGCCGTAGCGGATCGCGATGCCGCGCTCCTCGAGCGTGTCCTTGACGAAGTCGAGCGCGGCCCGGCCGACGCCGATGGCGCTCGCCGCGACGATCGGGCGAGTGGCGTCGAAGGTGGCCATCACGCCCTTGAAGCCCTCGCTCGTCTTCGGGACCTCGGGGCTGCCGAGGATGTTGTCGAGCGGCACGCGGCAGTCCTCGAAGACGAGCGTCGCCGTGTCCGAAGCCCGGATGCCGAGCTTGTTCTCGACCTTGGTGACGTACATGCCGGGCGTGCCCGCCTCGACCACGAACGCCTTGATGCCGGCCCGGCCGGCCGAGCGGTCGAGCGTCGCCCACACCACCACGAAACCTTCCGACTTCTCGGCCGCCATGAGACCGCTGGTGCAGAAGATCTTGGTCCCGTTCAGGACCCAGTGGTCGCCGTCGCGCACGGCGGTGGTCTGGATGGCCGAGCTGTCCGAGCCGCATCCCGGCTCGGTGATCGCCATCGCGGCCCACTTGGGTTTACCGCCCTTGAAGCGCGAGAGGAAGCGCTCCTTCTGCTCCGGGGTGCCGGCAGCGGCCACCGCGGCGCCGCCGAGGCCGGTATTGGGAATCGAGAGATAGAGCCCCGCGTCGCCCCAGGACAGCTCCTCGATCGCCACGCACATGGCGAGGTTCCGTTCGCTCCGCTCCTCCCGGGGCTTTTTCTCGGCGCCCGCGACCGGGTTCCCGCTCGACACCTGCCACATCATGTTGAGGAAGTCCCAGGGCTTCTCGTGCTCGCACTCGTCGTACTCGCGCGCGATGGGGCGCATCGCCTGCTCGGCGACCGCGTGCACCATCTGTCGCTGGATCTGGACGCCTTCGGACAGCTCGAAGTCGATCATGGGCGCTCCTCCTCAGACGATGGCGAGGCCATCGAAGGTGGCGAACCCGCGCGCGTTGCGGAGCCAGAGCTCCACCGGATGCTCGCGGATGTAGCCGTGGCCGCCGAGGACCTGTACGGCGTTGTCGGTGATGTTCAAGGCCGACTGGCTGGCGTACTGCTTCACGAGGACGGCCTCGCGCGTGGCCGGCTGGCCGGAGTCGAGCTTCCATGCTGCCTCCCAGGTGAGAAGGCGCATGGAGTCGATCTCGATCGCCATGTCGGCCAGCTTGAACGCGATCGCCTGCTTCTGCGCGATCGCCACGCCAAAGGCGCGCCGCTCCTTGGCGTAGTCGCGGGCGTAGTCGAAGGCCGCCCGGGCGATCCCCACCGCGAGCGCGGCGACAGCGATGCGGCTCGCGTCGACGAGCGGCTGGAGGTTCGCCCCCTCGCCACCCAGGCGGGCTCGGACCGGCACGCGCACGCCTTCGAGCGTCACGGGGAACGTGTCGAGCGCCTTGATGCCCATGTTCTTCTCGCGCTCGCGGACGGTGAGACCCGGCGTGCCGCGTTCGACGATGAAGGCCGCGAGCCCCTCGGGCGCGGCCGCATAGACGAGGATCCCCTCGGCGCGCGCGGCGAGCGGCACCAGACACTTCTCGCCGGTGAGCACGTAGTCGCCGCCCTGCCGTTCGGCGCGGGTGGCCAGTGACGTCGCATCGAAGTCCCAGCGCGGCTCGACGAAGGCCGCCGTCCCGACCGTGAACTCGTGGCCCGCGAAACGCGGCAGCCAGCGCCCGCACTGCTCCTCGGTGCCTGCCACGAGAAGCGGGATGGTGAGGAGACGGGGGGCGAGGAGATGAAGGGTGAGAGCCAGGTCACCGTACGCGAGCTCCTCCAAGAGGAGGGCGCTGGTGACCGCCGAGCGGGCATCCCCGTAGCCACCGAACGCCTCCGGAATCGCGCTCTGCACCAGCCCGAGCTCCCAGCCGCGCTGGACGATGGTTTCCGGGACCGCGTTCTTCTCGTCGGCCTCCCGCGCCGCGGGTCGGAGGACCTCGCGCGCGAAGCCTGCCATGGTCTGACGGATGAGCTCCTGCTCGTCCGTCGGCTTGAAGTTCACCATGCCCGCTTGCCTCCCGAGACTGCGACGCCCGTGCCCGAGCTCCCGGTGGCGAGCCATGCGCTGAGCTGCTCGACGAGCGTGTCGAGGACCCGCCGGAGATCGATCTCCTCCGGATCCTGGTAGTGCTGAACCTCCGCCCCGATGATGCCCCCCATGATGACGGCTGCCGCTGCCTCGGGCGCCACATCAGCGCGCAGCGTGCCCTTCTGCTGCCCGCGCAGGATGACGGTGGCCAGGAAGCCCCGCATGCGGCGCAGGATGTCGCGGAACTCCCCCGACAGGCGCGGATTCGTGTCGAGCGCCTCGATCATGAGCGTGATGATGAAGCGCCGGTGGTTGGAGACCGTGGCGTGGAAGAAGCAGGCGTCGACGACCTCGCGCAGCCGCGTGAGCGCGTCGGGCGTCGGCGTCACCTTCTCGAGGACGTGCTGCTCGAAGCCGCCGATGCGGTCCTTCACGGTCTCGAAGAGGAGCTCTTCCTTGTCGCGGAAGTGGTAGTAGACGGCGCCCTTGGTGACGCCGGCATCGCGCGCGATGCGAGCGATGGTGGTGCCCTGGTAGCCGAGGCGCGCGAAGCAATCGATCGCGGCGGCCATGAGCTGCTTGCGCGACGGCTCGGGTCTCTCGGACCGCGATTTGCGGCCGCGCGACATACTGAACGTTCAGTATCTTCTCTGACGCACCCTGTCAACAGGTGTAGAAAAACTTGTGGACAGACGCTGGAAGCCTCGCTGGGCTAGCTAGGAGGCCGGCGGCATCGCGCCCGTGCCGGCGCCCGGCGAGGTCGCCCGCCACCCGACCTGGAGCGGGAGGAGGGGAGGAGCTCACCCGCCTGGTAGCGGCGCAAGGGGCCTGTTTCGTAGGCCGCGTTCACATCCACGCGCCGCCGTCGACGCGCAGCACCTTGCCCGTGATCCACGCGGCGTCGTCGGAGGCGAGGAAGACGGCGGCCCGCCCGATGTCGGCCGGCGCGCCCGCGCGGCCGAGCGGGATGGTCTGGAGCACCGCGTCCCCGTGGAAGCGGATCAGGCGCTCGCCCATCTCCGAACGTACCAGGCCCGGCGCGATGACGTTCACCCGCACCCCGGCGCTCGCGACCTCCTTGGCGAGCACCTTGGCGAGGGCGTTCACCCCGGCCTTGGCGACGTGATAGGGCGCGCCGCCCGCTTGGGCCGCGTCGGCGCCGATCGAGGAGATGAAGAGGAAGACACCCTTCCGCGCGACGACGTGCGGGATCGCCGCGCGCGCCGTCCAGAAGGCGCCGTCGAGGTCCGTCGTGAGCACGCGGCGCCACTCGGCCGGATCGGTCTTCGCGATCGTCGCCACTCGCGCCGCGACTCCGGAGTTCGCGACCGCGACGTCGAGCCCACCCAGGAACGCAACCGCCTGGGCCACCATGGCCTCGACCGCCTGCCCCTCGCCAACGTCGGCCTGGACCACCACCGCTCGCCGCCCGAGGGCGCGCACCTCGGCCGCGGTGGCCTCCGCGGCTTCGCGGTCACGCCGATAGTTGATCGCCAGGTCCGCGCCCTCGCGCGCGAACTCGAGCACGATGCCGCGTCCGATGCCCCGGCCGCCGCCGGTCACGAGCGCGGTCCTGCCCTCGAGCTTACCCACGTTCGACGCCGAACCCTAGCCTTCAGCCTCGCCCGATTCGGCCAGCACCGTCATCACGTTGTCGCGCACCTCCGCGAAGCCGCCGCCGAGGCGCAGTCGTACCACGCCGGCGTCGGCGCGATACGAGAGCTCGCCGGGCTCGAGCGCGGTCATCAGCGCCGCGTGGTCGGGAAGGACGCCGATCTGCCCCCAGGTGCCCGCGGCGGTGACCTCACGCACCTCGGCGTCCACGAGCTCGCGCTCGGGTGTGCGGACACGCAGGCGAAGGTGATCCGCGCTCATGCCGCCATCCTCCGGGCCTTCTCGATCGCGTCATCGATGCTCCCCACCATGTAGAAGGCCTGCTCGGGGAGATCGTCGTGCGTGCCTTCGACGATCTCGCGGAAGCCGCGGATCGTCTCCGGGAGCGGAACGTAGACGCCCTTGTAGCCGGTGAACTGCTCGGCCACGTGGAAGGGCTGGGAGAGGAACTTCTGGATCTTGCGCGCGCGGGCGACGGCGAGCTTGTCGTCCTCGGAGAGCTCGTCCATACCCAGGATGGCGATGATGTCCTGAAGGTCCTTGTAGCGCTGCAGGACCGCCTGCACCTGGCGCGCGACCCGGTAGTGCTCCTCGCCCACGACGGCGGGGCTGAGGATGCGCGAGGTCGAGTCGAGCGGATCCACGGCGGGGTAGATGCCGAGCTCGGCGATCTGCCGCGAGAGCACGGTCGTCGCGTCGAGGTGCGCGAACGTCGTCGCCGGTGCCGGGTCGGTCAGGTCGTCGGCGGGGACGTAGATCGCCTGCACCGAGGTGATCGAGCCCTTCTTGGTGGTCGTGATCCGCTCCTGGAGCTCGCCGATGTCCGTGCCGAGGGTCGGCTGGTAGCCGACCGCGGAGGGCATGCGGCCCAAGAGCGCCGAGACCTCGGAGTTGGCCTGCACGAAGCGGAAGATGTTGTCGATGAAGAGGATGACGTCCTTGCCTTCCTCGTCGCGGAAGTACTCGGCCACGGTGAGCGCCGAGAGGCCGACCCGGGCGCGCGCGCCGGGCGGCTCGTTCATCTGCCCGTAGACCAGGGCGGCGCGCGAGATGACGGGGTTGCCGTCGGAGAGCTTCGACTCCTGCATCTCGAGCCACAGGTCGTTGCCCTCGCGGGTGCGCTCGCCGACGCCGCCGAACACCGACACGCCGCCGTGCTGCTTGGCGACGTTGTTGATCAGCTCCAGGATGATGACCGTCTTGCCGACGCCGGCGCCGCCGAAGAGCCCGATCTTCCCGCCCCGCTGGTAGGGGGCGAGGAGGTCCACGACCTTGATGCCGGTCTCGAAGGCCTGCACCTGGGTCTCCTGCTCGGTGAAGGCCGGGGTGTCGCGATGGATGGGGTAGCGCCTGCTGGCCGCGATCGGACCGCGCTCGTCGACCGGCTCGCCGACCACGTTCATGATGCGCCCGAGGGTCGCCTCGCCGACCGGCACCTTGATGAGCTCGCCCGTGTCGCGCACCTCCTGGCCGCGTGTGAGGCCCTCGGTCGAGTCCATGGCGATGGTGCGGACGGTCTTCTCGCCGAGATGCTGCGCGACCTCGACCACCAGGTTCCATGGCCGGTCGTCGATGGCGGGGTTCGTGATCTGGAGGGCGTTGTAGATCGCCGGGAGGTCGCCGTCCGGGAACTCCACGTCGACGGCGGGGCCGATCACCTGCGTGATGCGTCCGATGCTGGGCATGAGCGGAGCTATCCTTTCAGCGCCTCGGCGCCGGAGACGATCTCCATCAGCTCCTTCGTGATGGTCGCCTGGCGGGCGCGGTTCATGGAGAGCGTCAGCCGATCGATCATCTCGCCGGCGTTCCGGGTCGCGTTCTCCATCGCCGTCATGCGTGCACCGTGCTCGCTCGCGATGGCCTCGAGGAGGGCCTGGGTGACGAGCACCTCGATGTAGCGCGGCAGGAGATGCGCGAGCAGCTCTGGGCGCTTCGGCTCGAAGATGTAGTCGGCGACCGGGGCATCCGTGGACGGCGCCGCCACGGGCAGCACCGGAGCGGCGCTCGGCAGCTGGGAGAGCGCCGAGCGGAAGCGCGTATAGACGAGGTAGACGGCGTCTGTCTCCTGAGCGACGAAGCGACGGGTCACCTCTCCGGCCAGCTCCGCGGCCATGGCCGTGGGGGCCGTGGTGAGGATGCCCTGACGGTGCGCCACCACCCGCGCCGAGCGCCGGCGGTAGTACTCGAGGCCCTTCCGTCCCACCACGACGACGGCCGTCTCCGCCCCGCCATGCTGCCGCACGAACCCTCCCGCGAAGCGAAGCAGGTTCGCGTTGTAGCCACCGCAGAGGCCGCGGTCGCTGGTCAGCACGAGCAGGTCGATCCGCTGCTCGGGTCGGCGGGCGAGGAGCGGATGCGCCTCCGGCTCCACCCCCGCGGCCACCGCCGCGAACATCTCGGTCAGCTTGGCGGCGTAGGGGCGGGCGCGCTCTGCGGCCTCCTGGGCACGCCGGAGCTTGGCGGCTGCCACCATCTTCATGGCCCTGGTTATCTGCTGGGTCGAGCGGACCGTGGCGATCCGCTTGCGGAGAGCCTTGAGGCTCGGCATCCGGCGGCGCTAGGCCTTGAAGAGCGTCCCAAAGTCGCTGAGGGCGGCGTCGATCTTCGCCTTCACGTCGTCGGCCAGCTCCTTCCTGTCGCGGAGCAGCGCGAGCACCGCCCCGTGCTTCGCCTCGAGGAAGGCGTAGAGCTCGCTCTCGTAACGCTGGATGGCGGCGACGGGGAGCGCGTCCATGTAGGCGTTGGTAGCGGCGTAGATGATCACGATCTGCTTCTCGACGGGCAGGGGGACGAACTGCCCCTGCTTCATCACCTCGACGAGACGCTGGCCGCGATCCAGCTGCCGTTTCGTCGCCGCGTCGAGGTCGGAGCCGAACTGAGCGAAGGCCGCCATCTCGCGGTACTGCGCCAGCTCGAGACGGAGCGGCGCCGCGACCTTCTTCATCGCCTTCACCTGCGCGTTGCCGCCCACGCGCGACACCGAGATGCCGACATTCACCGCCGGCCGCACGCCCGAGTAGAAGAGGTCCGACTCGAGGAAGATCTGTCCGTCCGTGATCGAGATGACGTTGGTCGGGATGTAGGCCGAGACGTCGCCGGCCTGGGTCTCGATCACCGGGAGCGCGGTGAGCGAGCCGCCGCCCTTCTCGTCGCTCATTTTGGCAGCCCGCTCGAGAAGGCGCGAGTGGAGGTAGAAGACGTCGCCGGGGTACGCCTCGCGGCCCGGCGGCCGGCGGAGCAGGAGGGAGAGCTGGCGGTACGCGGTCGCGTGCTTGGAGAGGTCGTCGTAGATGAGGAGCGCGTGGCGCCCGCTCTCCCGGAAGTACTCGCCCATGCTGCAGCCGCTGTAGGGCGCGATGAACTGGAGCGGCGCGGGATCCGAGGCAGACGCCACCACAACGGTCGTGTAGTCCATCGCGCCTTCGCGCGTGAGCTTGTCCACCACCTGCGCCACCGTCGAGCGCTTCTGACCGATGGCGACGTAGAAGCACATCACGTCCCCGCCGCGCTGGTTGATGATGGTGTCGAGCGCGATGGCGGTCTTGCCGGTCTGGCGATCGCCGATGATGAGCTCGCGCTGGCCGCGACCGATGGGAATCATCGCGTCGATCGCCTTGATGCCAGTCTGAAGCGGCTCCTTCACCGGTTGGCGGACGACGATGCCGGGCGCCTTCAGCTCGATGCGTCGGGTGGCGGTCGTCTTGACCGCTCCCTTGCCGTCGATGGGCTGGCCGAGGGCGTTGACGACGCGCCCGAGCAGCGCCTCGCCCACCGGGACCTCGGCGATGCGACCGGTGCGCCGGACCTCGTCGCCTTCCTTGATCTCCTCCTGCCCGCCCAGGACGGCGGTGCCGACGTTGTCCTCCTCGAGGTTCAGCACGATACCGTAGATGCCGTGCGGGAACTCGATCAGCTCGCCCGCCGCCGCCCGGTCGAGGCCATAGATGCGGGCGATGCCGTCGCCGCAGGAAAGCACCACGCCCGTCTCACGCACCTCGAGCTGCTTCTCGTACTCCTTGATCTGCTCGCGGATGATGTCGCTGATCTCCGCCGCGCGGATCTGCATCGCTGTGTTCCCCCCGGGCCGGCGGCTAGCCGCCGCCCACGGCCATCTCCTTCGTCAGGCGAGCGAGCTGGGTCCTCAGGCTCCCATCGTAGACCGTCCCGCCGATGTCGAGCACCACACCCCCGAGCAGCTCTGGGTCGAGATTGGTGGCGGCAAGGATATCTCGCCGGCCCGTCAGGCGGCGCGCGAGCTCGATGAGCTCGGTTCGCTCGCCGGCGCTGAGCGGCGTCGCCGAGCGGATCGCGATGCGCACGCGCCCGAGCTCGTCGTCGAGCAGGGCCTCGAACCAGCGCGCGAGGTCCGGGAGGATCGCCAGCCGGTCCCGCTCCGCGAGCAGCCCGATCAGGTTGCGGACCATCGGCGAGAGCCCGAGCGCGTCCGCGACCCCCGTGGCGGTCCGCAGCCGCGCTCGGGCGTCGATCGCGGGGCTCAGCACGACGGGGCCTAGCCGCGGCTCGTCGAAAGTGGCGGCCGCCCGATTGAGCTCCTCGCCCATCGCCTCGAGCGCCCCCACCTCGCGGGCGAGGGTGAGCAACGCGCGCGCGTAGCGCTTGGCGAGGCGGCCCGTCACGCCGGCGCTCCGACGCCGGCGACGAACTCGCGCACGAACCGCTGCTGATCCTCGGGCCGGATCGCCCGGCGGACGAGCGCCGTAGCCTGCCGCACCGCCTCCTCGATCACCTCGGAACGCAGCGCCGCCCGGGCCAGGGCGAACTCGTGCGCGGCCAGCAGGCGGGCATCGGTGCGAATACGCTCCGCGGCCGCACGCCCGAGCGTGCGGAGCGCCTCGCACTGCTGCTCCGCGGTGGCCCTCAGGTCCGCCCGGAGCTGGGCGCGCAGCGCCGGCAGGTTCTCGACGTCCCGCGCGATCGCGGCGCGCAGCGCCTCCGCCTCGGCGCGGGCCCGAGCCCCCGCCTGCAGCGCCGCGCGCAGGCGCGCCGTACGGGCGCGGAAGTACTCGACCGCGGGACCGCGCCCGACGCGCGCGATAACCGCGACGAAGATGACGAAGTTGAGGGCCGGCCAGAGGAGCTGGCCGACCGCCGCCTGATGCGCCGCGTGCTCGTTCATGCGGTGCGCCCCAGGATCTTCTCGGCCACGACGCGGGCGATCTCGCTCGCGGAGTCGCGCAGCCCGAGGCGAGCGCGCTCCACCTCCTCGTCGACCTGCACACGGACGTCGGTGAGCGTCCGCTGCGCGTCCGCACGCGCCTCGGTGATCAGCCGCTGTTGCTCCGCCTCCGCCTGGCGCACCATCTCCTGCATCTCCCGCTGCGCCTCGATCTTCGCCTGGTCGAGCGCCGCCGCATGCTCGGCCCGCAGGCGCTCGGCCTCCGCCTGGATCGCACGGGCCTCCTTCACGGCCCCCTCCGAGCGAGCCGTGCGCTCGCGGATGAGGCGCAAGGCGGGGTCGAACCACAGGCGCTTGAGGACGAGCCAGAGCACCACGAAGATCGCGATCTGAACCAGGAGCGTATGGTCGATACTCATCGCGCGGTCCGGCTACGACCCGCCATAACTACCCGACGCGTCGCGGTAATTCCAGCGAGGGGGCCCGAGCTGCGGCTACTTGGCGAGCTCGGAGTGCAGCCTGACCGCGGCGACGTCCTGCGGCCGCTCGTCCTTGGGGAAGAAAGCGACCTTTCGATCCCTTTCGACTCGAGCGGCCTCCGTGCCGGACATCGTGCACTGCCCCTCGAAGATGACGCCCTCCTGAATGACGAGGCTCGGCGTCGAGATGTTGCCGAAGACCTTGCCCGGCGCCCGGATCTCCAGGCGTTTACGCGCCGTGATGTCGCCCGTCACCTTGCCGTGCACCACGACCGTGGTCCCGGTGATGTGCGCGTTGACGACCGCGCCCTCGCCGATGGTGAGTGCGTCCTGCACGGTGACCTCGCCCTCTACCTGACCCTCGATGCGGACCGTACCCTCGAAGGCGAGCTTGCCGGCGACCCGACTGCCCTTACCGAGGAACGCACTCGTGCCGCCGGTCTCGTCCACCTGAGCCTTGTCGCGCTCGAACATCTCCCCCTCCCGTGGCGCAGGATCCCGGCGCGGCACCGGCGCAGCCTCGGGATCGAATCCCCGCGGCCGATCGCTCCGCTCCCGATCCTTCCCGAATAGCGCCATTGAAACTCCGAGGCGCCGCGGGCCTTGCCCGGCGGCCGTGCTGGTCGGCTCCCGAGAAAACGGGGCCGCTTCTAGCACCGGTTCCCCGACAGTGTCAAAGCAGTCAAGCGCGCGGCAGAGCCTGCCGGAGACGGTCGACGAGGCCGTCGAGCTCGGCGTCGGAGTAGAACTCGATCTCGATCGAGCCCCCACGCGCGTGACGGGTGATCCGCACGCGCGTGCCGAAACCCCGCGTGAGCTCTTCGGCGAGTTCCCGCAGATGGAGGTCGGTGGGCGGGCCCCCGACCGGGCGCCTTCCCACACGCTGCCGCCGGGTGGCTGCCAGGTCCTCCGCCGCGCTCTTGGTCAGGCGGCGCGTGACGATCTCGCGCCCGAAGCTCACCTGCTCCGTCACCCCCTCGATGGCGAGCACGGCGCGCGCGTGCCCCGCCGTCAGCTCCCCGCTCTCGAGCTGCGCCTTCACCGCGTCCGGGAGCCCCAGCAGCCGCAGCGTGTTCGTGATCGCCGGCCGGCTCTTCCCCACCCGCGCCGCGATATCCTCCTGCGTGAGCCCGTGCGTATCGATCAGGTGGCGGTACGCCTCCGCCTCCTCCAGCGGGGTCAGGTTCTCGCGCTGCACGTTCTCGATCAGCGCCAGCTCCAGCCGGTCCTCGACCCGCGCCTCGCGCACGATCACCGGCACCCGCTCGAGCCCGGCGCGCCGCGCCGCCCGCAGCCGCCGCTCCCCGGCGATCAGCTCGTAGCGGCCCGCGATGCGGCGCACGACCAGCGGCTGGAGCAG
>Ga0209266_1000761_pt1 | contig 23439 bp, 9 predicted proteins | sample GraSoiAngelo_132_FD_185889 | JGI IMG/M metagenome (GOLD analysis project Ga0209266, IMG submission 185889) | Grasslands soil microbial communities from the Angelo Coastal Reserve, California, USA - 14_0929_02_40cm (SPAdes) (version 2) | ecosystem: Environmental > Terrestrial > Soil > Grasslands ...
CGAAGCCATAGGCGCTCCAGGAGGCGCTGGAATCGAACTTCACCTGCGCGACCGCGTCCGTGCGCTCGCCCTGTATCTGCGTTAGGGGAACAACCGGCGAATTGTCCTTACGCAGGTCGTTGCGCACGCCGGTGCTGACGGTCCATTTTTCGGCTAGCTTGTAGGCCACGTCCAATTCGACCGCCCGAGTCTCGAGCCCCTGGTTCTCGATTTTCTGATTGCCCTTGGCTGCGAGACTCAAGCTGCTCGTCACGGGCATCCTGAACGTGCCGCCGTATTGCTCGGTGTCCTTAATCGTCGCCTCTCCTGGCGACGAATAACCGGCGTCGAGGTGCTGCGTATAGAACGTGAAACGACCGTCGCGGCCCTCGAAGAAATCGCCCAGCCCAACGCTCAGGTCTGCGCGATAGGCGCCCGCCTTCGCGCCGGTGAACGACTGGTCGTTAGGACCCTGAAACCCGAATCCGCCATCATTGGATTGCAGCGAGGGAGAGAGGAGACCCGTGGTACGGCCTGCCTGCAACTTGAACCAGGAATTGGCGCTCTTCCGCAGGGTCAGGTCTGCGGCGCCGAGGTTGCTAGCGGAGTCACCTTCGTTGGAATCGGCCGTAAAGCCGAGCCGCACATAGTCGTTCAACCAGTAATGGCCCTGACCGCCGACCGCGACTGCGTCCAGCTTGTCGAAGCCTGGCGTATATTCGTAACGCACCACCAGGTAGGCCTCGTCACCGCTCAAGCCGCTCGTACGCACTAGCAAGTTGTCGTTGGCAGTCGACGAGAGCGGCTGCGAAAGCAGAACCCGGCCCTGCAGGTAGTCGATGTCGTAGTCCACGTTGGGTTGCAGGTTGACCACCCCTGTGACGATGCCGGAGGCCTTGTCGTGAATTTCGATGCGCACGCGCTCAGAGCCCGTCAGGATGTCCTGGTGGTGCAGGAAGTAGAGCGATCCGCCCGTCCCGCGGAATTCCTCATAGCTCGCCATCGTTCCCGGTTGGGCCGCGAATCCATCCACCGTGAGCCGTCGCTCGCCGAAGCTGGTGGTGGGTTTGGGCGCGTAATGCGCGTTAGCTCCGTACAAGCCCCGGTCGACCTGGGCCAGCTCGTTATCCAAATAGCCGACCTTGAAATTGCCCCACATCCCGTAATTCTCGCCATTGCTCGCTTTGACGTAGAACTTGCCCAAGGTTGGCGCCATTTCTTGCACTGCACCGTCGTCGCCGAACGTCGGGTAATAATAATCGGGATCGATGCGCCGGAATAACGAATCGGGCGACTTGGCCAGGAAGTTGCTGAACAGGTCTTTCACCGGACCTTCACGCGTATCCGCGCTCGCCGTCAACCGCCAGTTCTGATGCACATTTCCGTTCAAGTAAAACGCCAGCCGGCCATCCAGCGATGAATCGTAGGGCTGTGAATCATTCTCGCCTTCTTGCAGCTTTGCCGCCCCGCTCGCGCTGTTCTTCGATACCGTCAAGTCGGCAATGCCAACGTAGAACAGGTCCGTGCGTTTGAACTCCAGGTCGCGAAGATACAGCGAGCCGTTGCCCGCATCGTCGAGGACCGCGACTTCGACGCTATGCGCGCCGGCCGGAAGCATCTCCTCTGCGGCGAAGTTGCCCTTCGGGTCTACCGGAATTTGGCGGCCTGCTACCCAGACCGTGTGGCCGGCCGGTATGCCGCTGCCCTGCACCTTCACCGTGCCGCTGCCCAGCGGAATTTGCTGGCGCGCCAGGTCACTCTCGCCATAGGCGGCCAGCAGCTCGCGTGCTGACGGCCCGTCGGAAGCCGCGACCTTTCCAGGCGGTGGCTCGCGGTACAGTCGCAACGGCCGCGCGTCCGTTTCGTCGAAATTGCCCTTCGAGTCATAGGCGCGCAGCAGGTACTTGAGTTCGCGTGCTTGGCCCGAAAGAATTTCTGCTGTTGGATGCCATTCCGCAATACCCGCGTCGTCGACGGCGATAATCTTGAGTGGCGCGGCTTGCAGCGACTGCTGCTGCTCGAATATTCGAATTTCAGCACGCTTGATAAAGCTTGCATAGCTGCTGTACATCCGGAAATGCACGACCGATTCGGAAGGACCGCCGCCTAAGTCGCTCACGGCCACAGCGACCGGATTCGCCGCGACGCTGAGCCGTCGCCGCGCCTGCAGACTGTCGAAGCGGAACTGGATCTTGGCGTTGTCGAGCGCGACGTCGGTGCAGCGCTGGATATCGGAGGAGCTGCGGCCCGGGTCATCGATTGGCTTGCCATCGACGGTAATGCGCATCACATTCAGCTCGTACGGACTCTTCGGACGAACCTCCTGGGTAAGACGCGTAATATCCACGCCCTCGTAGTTGTCCAACGGCAACCGTTCGTCGTACACGACCTGCACGCGCACGAACGAATCTTGGCCCTGGATGAAGCCGGTGTTTACGACGTCGTCCGACTGGACGTAGCCACGTCCCTCGTGCTCGGACCGAGCGCCCGACAACAGCGGGTCCTGCATAAGGGTATCCATTGCGCGGCGAGCCCGCGCCGCGGAAAGCCCGATGTCGTCGCCGTACACGGAGGCAGTGCGGCGGTCGAGTGGCTCGTTCTTTGTGTAACCTATAAACTGCAGTCGCGCATTGGTCCGATCCGCAATGTCCGTCAGCGCGCGACGCAGGTTTGCCGGGTAGGTGGGCGGAATGATCGGCTGGCCGTTTTCGAGCTCGAGAGGTGGAATGCTGCCCCAGGGGGGATCGTAAATCCTGGTCACCGTTTCGTCGACATCGTCCGGGCACAGTTGCGGCTCGTCCGATAACTCTTGGAGAGGATCGTCGTACCAGAATTCCACCTCGATGCGACGATTCATCGTGCGGCCCTGTGCCGTTTCGTTTGACGCAAGCGGGTGGGAGGCCCCGCGACCGTCGCTTTCGATCGCCGACGCGGGCAATCCCAGGATCTTCTGCATTTCCAAAGCGACGCGGTGCGCCCTTGCCTTCGACAACGACAAGTGGTTTCCGTGAGTGCTCTCGTCGAGGCCGGTCAGCGGCGCGTCGTCAGTGTAGCCGATGAAGCGGACCGTCACGCCCCGCTTGTCCCGCAGGTTGTCGAGCGCCTGCCGGACCTGGCTTGTGAAGGCATCGGAAATGGGAGTGTTCTCGTCCTCGTACCGCAGTGGCGCGACAAGCTTCCTGACGCGCGTCCGCGGCGTCTGGCCTTCCCGGTATCGCATCTTGCAAACGTTCTCCTCCCGGCAGACCTTGATGAGCTTGGTTTTATCGGTCGAATTCGAGTCGTGCGACCATTCCCGAAAGGCCTGATCGCTGGACAGATGCCGCTCTACCGGCTCGCCGGGCTTGGCCGTGTTGACCTGGCCGATGCACGCGGGAGCGGTCATCAGCAGCAATCCGACGATCAGCAGGAGGTGGCGCTGCTTGCTCATGGCGTTCACTTGCTCTCCGGCATACGCCCGTCGAGCCGTTTGGGCGGGCCGCCACGGCGCCAGAAGACTTCAGGCTCAATGGCCAGCACATAGCCGTCTTTCTTCGCATCCCACGCTTCGGTCAATTGCCGCTTAAACCCTTCCAAGCGCCGCTCGACAAGTGCCTCATCCTCTGTATCGGCGACGTAGGAGAGACGCAGCACCGACGGCGCTTTGCGCAGTTCCTCGAGGAGTAAGTTGACGCGTGGCCGCCACTGGACGCGGATTTCGGTCTTACCCGGCTCGAACGCCGCATCGGAGAGGTCGATAGCGACCACCCGGTGAATTGACGCACCGAAATCGAATTTCAGGGCCTTGCCGCGCGTGGCGCGCTTGATCTGCACTTGGTCAGTCGACATCCGGAAGCCGCTTGGCAGTGTCCTGTCGTCGAGCTTCAGCACAAAATTGCTGCCGCGGTCTTCATTAGGCGTGATTGCGCAGGTGATGTGGAACCGCCCGTACTGATCCGTCGTCGCTTCCAGACCCGTTGCTGTCACCACACGCACGCCGGGCAGACCATCTTCGCCGTTGTCCTGGACTCCGTTGCGATTGACGTCGTTGAAGACCTTGCCAAATACGTCTGTGCAATCGAACGTCTGATCCGGAACGACACGAACCCTGGCGGTCGCCTCACCCGACACCGGCCTGCCTGTCAGCCCATCGATGACCTGGGCGCGGTTGACGAACTCGCCTTCGCCAACACCGGCGCCAACGGCGAGCAGCAGGACGATCGTGCGAGTGGAGCTGCCGAAGTTGAGGCCACTCCACACGAGTTGGCCGGCGGCAACCGTGGGTTCTGAGGGCACACCATCCAGGCGCGCGGATCCGGGGACGTAGCGGAAGCCCGCCGGATAGCGATCCACAACCTGCTCACCTTGCAGGGATGCGCCTATCGCGTTGCTGATCGTGACGGTGTATGGGACGAGCTGCCCGCGAGTCACGTTGACCAATGGCGTCGTTTTCGTGATTGAGAATGCTCCCGCGAGCTGCGGGTCGAGCGGAATATGGTTGTTGTAGATCTGGCTTGAGCCGGGCACCGCGCTGCCGTCCAGGATGAGATTCAGGTAGTGCTGAGTCCCAGCGCTACGCGCGGGCACGGAGAGTGGCGGCGCGAACTCCGACGCCTGTGCCTCGCAGTACGGGATGGCCGGAAGAGCATCCTGCAGACAGGTAGGCACCGAATACGGAGCGGTCGATGCGCCCGTAGTCGGCGGGATAAGCAGCGACACACCGGCCACGTAGCTCGACGTTGGCGCGGTCACCACAATGAGGTAGCTGCTACCACTCGGACAGCCTGGATCCGAGAAGTTGAAGTCGAACCGGTAATAGCCACCCGCCTGGGTGATCTGGCCCTGTTGAGCCGGGTCGTCGAAGCAGGTTGCAGGCAATGGCGCGCTGCCGTGCAGCATCTTCAGGGTTGCGCCCGCAATAGGAGCGCGCGTCATCGAGTTGTAGACGACGCCGTTCGGCCCGATCGGCAGGTTCAGATTCTGGAGGTTGCTGCCGGAGGGCACCGCGATGTTGGTGATCCGCTGCAGCAAGTTGGTAAAGGCCGAGTCGGCTTTGCCGAGCTTGGCGGTATTCGGACCCGCACCGGGCGCGGTGAACCGAAGCTCGTAGCGGTTTGCCGTCCCGTCGGTCGGCGGCATGTTACTGAACCGATAGACGCCGTTGACATCCGTGAGAACGGACTGCACCAGCGCACCATTGAGATACAGCCCAACCGTCCAGCCCTGCAGCAACGGCTCGCCGGGGTCGGCTATCTTGTTGAAGTTTGCGTCGAGCCACGCGGTGCCGTTCAAACTGCCGGAACCGGGGACTCCTCCGATATCGATCGAGACGCTGGCGCTCGCCGTCTGGGGAGGGTTGTTCCACGTTACGACCGCGGTGTTCGTGAGCGTCGTGCCGGCTGGAAGTCCCGAAGCAATTTGCACCCGGAATCGCACGTCGATGGATTGCCCGGGCTGCAACGGACCGTACACAGCGGAGTAGTTTGCAGTCAGCACCGAGCCCGCGATGCTGATACCTGTTGTGGAGCCATTCATCGTTGCAGGTGGGTTAACGAACGTTAGGCGGCCTGCACCAGCGGTGCTGAGATCGTCCGTGATCACGACAGAGGGGGCCGGGTTCGTCGAGACATTGGTCACGTGCACCAGATAGTCGAGCTGCCCGCCCGGCTGCGCAGCGGCACCACCAACAACACTGACTTGCTTCGTGATAGCGATCGTGGTGATCACTACTGTGACGGTGTGGGCATCCTGGAAGTCAAGGATGCCCGGTGTGCCGTCGGTCAACGTGCGTGTGAATGCTTGGCGAGTCGTGACGCTGCTGTCGGCATTGAACCACTGAACTGCGCCCGCTACGTTCGTAAGCTGGGCGCCATTCTGGCTGTTGGCGTCGAGCTGGGTGCGGTAGGTAATGATCAGACGCTGATTCGGGCTGATCGTGGCCGCGGCGGTGAGCATAGTCAGCGTGAGCTTGCAGGTGGGCGTAGCGATGTAGCTGATCGAAAAGTCGGTGCCTGGAACCAGCGGGCCCTTGGCCGGCGTGACGCCGTCAGCCTGGAAAACCTGAGCAGTGAGCACCTGAGGCGTCATGTTGCACATGCCGCCCGTTGCGCCGCTGGGGAGCTCGTCGAGCAGCGTGACGTTCCACGCATCGCTCGACCCGCTATTCTGGACGTTGAAGCCGAACTGCCCCCACTGCCCCGGGCTCATCTTCGGCGGCCCGGACTTAGTGAACACGAGATTGGGCGCACCGACGATTCCTCCGACAGCGATTGAGACGCTGGCGCTTGCTGTCTGCGGGGGAGTGTTCCACGTTACGACGCCGGTGTTGGTGACGATCGTACCGGCAGCGAGCGTGCTGCCGAGCGTGGCGCGGAAGCGCAGGTCGATCGTCCCTCCGGGTGCCAGCGGTCCATAGGTCGCCGAGTAGTTCGCGGTGATGACGTTGCCGGCAACGCTGACACTGTTGGGCGAGCCGTTCATGGTCGCGGTGCCAGCCACGTAGGTGAGCGCCCCCGCCCCCGCTGCGTTCAGGTTGTCCGTGATCACCACCGGGTTTACCGGGTTCGCGGAGGTGTTCGTCACGTGCACCAGGTAGTCGAGCGTCGCGCCCGGCACCGCCGCGCCGCCCCCCACCACCGTCACCTGCTTGGTGATGGTCATCGCCGGGATAACGGCCGTCACCGTGTGCGCGTCCTGACAGTCCAGCACGCCGGGCGTACCGTTGGTCAGCGTGCAGGTGTAGCTCTGGCGGCCGGTGTCACTGCTCGGGCCGTTGTACCAGAGCGTCGTACCGGCCACGTTGGTGAGCGTGGCGCCGTTCTGTGTGTTCGCATCGAGCTGCGTCTGGTAGGTGGCGATGAGGCGCTGCGTCGGACCGATTACCGCCGCGGCGCTCAGCATGTTGAGTGTCAGCATGCACGCGGGCGCTCCCGCATAGCTGAGCGTGTAGTCCGTGCCAGCCGTGAGTGGGCCCTTGCCTGCGACCGGCGTGACGCCGTCCGCCTGGAAGACCCGAGCACTGAGCACTTGAGGCGTCATGTTGCACATGCCGCCCGACGTCCCCGTCGGCAGCTTGTCCACTATGGTCGCGTTCCACGCGTCGCTATTTCCGGTGTTCTGCACGTTGAGGGTGAACTGCCCCAGCTGACCAGGGTTCATCGTCGCCGGGCCGCCCTTGGTCATCACCAGGCCGGGCGCCGCGATGGTCAGCGGCGGCGACGAGACCCCCTGCTGTCCCGGCAGGGGGTAATGGAAGGTTCCGCCTATGGTCGTTCCTAACGTCCAGTTGGCCGTGTTGGAGAACTGCGTGCCGGGCGAGTTCGGCGGCACGGCGTTGTTGAGCACCACGGTGACGCTCAGCACGATCTGCTGCCCGGCTGGGATCGGGGGGAAACCGCTGAAGGTGAGCAGCCCGCTTGCGTTCGTGACCGCGAAAGGCACCGAAGCGCCGCTGCCCTTCAAGGCGGCGCTGCTATTCACGTAGCTGAGCGACACCCCAGTCGCATTAAGGTTGTCAGTGACCGCGACCTGGTCGACTTCGACGTTCGACCCGCTGGGATTGACCACAGCGCCGGTCGTCGCGCTGACCAGTTGTGGGAAGGTGAGCGTGTAGGTAAAGGGCACCCCAATCGAGACGAAGGGGGGCCCCGGCGGATTCTCTTTGTCGATCTTGTCGACCGGTACGAAGAGGTTCGCGCACGTCAAGATGTGCGCGCGGGTGGTGGAGCCATTGACGAACCAGACGAAATTCCCGTGTGACTTGTCGCAGGAGAGGTTGCCGACGAAATCGACGTTGTCGAAGACGACCAGCCAGCCCCTTCCGGTGCCGGAGAAGCTGATGTTGGAGGTCAGTGGGTTGGACGCTGGGAAGTTCCGGATCGTGCAATTTCCGTCGATATTGATCTGCGAAGGGGGAACAGGGTTGACAAAGCCATCGATTACGCCCCCGAAATTGGCGACACAACCGCCAACGGACTGCGCCCGTGCCGGGACGGCACTCAGCAGCAACAGTGCGAAGGGGAACAGCAGGATTTTGATCCAGCTGCCGCGCGGCTTCACATTGTTCGTGTCGTTAGAAGTCATCTACGCCCTCGTCCTACTCACCGAGACGATTTCATCAGGAACGAGGCAGTCCGCGCCTGGACTGGATTCCGGCGGTCCCGCCGTCGTAGGGTCCCCCAGGCCCATTAGACCGGTGACTTTGCGTCGCCATCTTTCGGTGGCTTTGCCTTTGTCAAAATCGCGTCGAACTTAACGGATCAGATTCGCAGCTTCTTCAAACCTCCTGGCGTCCATGCCAATCCTGCTTCGGCCGCCGGCTTCACGCCGCCGGAAGAAAGTCGATCGGGTACACGATCGTCACGGCCGGTACATCCTTGGCGCCGAAATTGATCGTCCGGACGCGGCCAACCACCTGCGTGGCGAGATCCGCCGCATCCATGTCAGTTGACTGCAGCACGCACATCGAAACGCTGCCGTCCGGCTCGATCGTCAGCCGCAGAACCATCTGGCCTTTCAGGGCTGGGTTATTGCGCAGCTCCCGGTTGTACAGCCGGTAGAACGATGCCTTGTAGCGATCGAACACGATCTGTATTTCTTCGTCGGTGCGGGCAGGACCCGGCCCGCCGCGTGCTTTCGGTCGGTCGGCGCCGGTGATCGGAGCGATTGGGCTGACTGCGCGGCCTGTCCCACCACCAATCCCGCCTCCTCCGCTACCGCCAGCGCCAGTGCCCCGGCCACTCACACCCCCACCCCCGTTGCCTCCCCCTCCTGCTCCTCCGCCACCGCCCCCCACACTGCGGCTCAGGGAAGCGACGTTGATGCCACCACTCGATCCCGGCGTATTGCTCGTCAACAACGAGCGTGCCGAGGGCCGGCCCACCTCATCGGCGGCAACGTGACGCGCATCGGCTCCGAGAGGCGCCACGACGGTGTCCTGTGCCAGGCTCGCGAACTTTTCTTTGAATGCCAGGATGCCGACGTTTCCCACCTTCGGCTTTGCCTCCGCTGGTAGGCCAACTTCAGGACCTAGTGGCAGTTCCGCTTTACCAGTCAAGTCTGGGCCTGCTGGGGCGTTCGGCTTCGGTTTCAGCGCAGGTGCAGGCGCTCCCGGTGGCGACCCAGCCTCACTCGCCCCTCGCGGTATCGGCCGCGAAACGGTTCGCGCGTTGACCGGGATTTCCGGTGGACGATAGAAGACGATGTCGAGTTCCTTGTTGGGTTGCTCGCTGCGAAACAGCGCTTGCGCCGGTATGACCATCAGCGCGGCCAGCACAAAGACATGGATCACCAGGCTTTTCGCCATGCTGCGGACCGTGGGAGCCCCGGATTTTTTGAGAATGCTCTTTGCTTCCATGGTTGTCACCAAGCAACCACCTCAATTGGCCGCGACAAATTCGATCTTCAAATCCTCAACGCCCGATTTCGCGAGATCAATGATGCGTAGAACCGCCTCGTAGTTCAGGCGATCGTCGACAGCCAGGAACAGAGCGCGCTGTTCCGCAGGCCGGCCGCCCAGAATCGCCGCAACGCGCGCGGGCAATTCGGCTACAGGGATCTTTTGATCCGCCAGGGTCACTTGACAGTTCTTCGGGATCCCCTCCCCTGCCGGCGGCGTGAAGATAGGGCACGCCGCGGAACCGATGCTCAGGATCAACTGGGATTCGGCAACCGGGGTCGACGTATCGGCGGAGGCTCGAGGGATATCCACGTCGTAGCCCTCCATCAGGAGTGGCACGACGACCATAAATATGATCAGCAGTACGAGCACCACGTCGACGAGCGGCGTGATATTGATTTCAGACTGCAGACTGGAACCGGAATCGTTGTTGTTGAATTGCATGATGTCACTTTCCTTCTGCGCCAGCACGCTTGGCGATCAGCCCCACCCCGCGAAAACCTGTTTGCTCGATCGCGACCATGACCTCGCGAACCTCGCGGAAATTCAGCTTTGCATCACCCCGGATCACGATCTTGGGGTTCGTCTCGGCGCCCACCGCAGCGCGGAGAGTTTCGTCGAAATGCTCGGCTGCGACAGGCTGGTCGTTGATCCACAGCCCCCCAGCTTCGTCTATGGAGACCAGGATGCGGCCTCTCTCGTCGCCCTGCGAGTTCGGTTTCGTCGTGTTCGGCAGGTTGACGTCCGGCCCCTTCCGCATCTGCGGCGCCATCACCATGAAGATGATCAGCAGCACCAGCACCACGTCGACGAGCGGCGTGATGTTGATGGCTGCTTGCATCCGGGCTGGCTCACCGAGTCGCATAGGCCGGGCCTTCTTTTTTGACCTTCGACGCCTTGACTTCATCCATTTCGTCGAGTTCAAGCCCCTTGAGCTCTGGCATTTTGAACAAGCGGTTCACAAGCTGGGACGAAGCCCGATTCATTTCGACATGGAAAGTCTCAAGTTTGCCCGTGAAGTGGTTGAAGGCGACGACGGCCGGAATTGCGACGAAGATACCGAGGGCCGTTGAGACCAGGGCCTCTGCGATGCCGCCCGAAACCACAGACATTCCGCCGGACCCTGTGGCCGCGATGCTCCGGAAAGCGTTGATGATTCCCACCACGGTGCCGAAAAGACCGACGAACGGGGCCGTGGAGCCGATTGTGGCAAGGAATCCGAGACCACTCTTCAACTGAATCAGCGTTTCGGAAATAGAGTCCCGGAGTGCGCTCGCGACGAGCTCGAGCGAAGCGGTCGGATCGCCTCCGCTCTGGGCCACGCCGTCGTACTCGACGATGCCCGCCGAGACCACTTGCGCCACGTAAGAATTCGGGTGCAGCCGCCCGGCTTCGACCAGATTCTGGACATCTCCTCCGTGAAGGAACTTCTTGAACTCGGGCTTGAACTTTACCGACTCGCGGAAGGTTGAAGAGAAGCGACGGTGCTTTTCTATGATCATCCCCACCGAAAAGACAGAAAGCAGGGCGAGGGAGACAATCACCGCGCCTCCGAATATACCGACGTGTCTTAACAGTTCAGTGAAATTCATGGTTTTCTCCTCTGCGCCACATTGGCGGGCGCTGCCGTGCTCCCATTCGTCGTCGCACCGCTGGGCCGCGCTGCTTCCGACCGAATTTCGTAGTAACTGAGCATTCGCATGAACACCTCTTTGTCCACGGGTCGCCTCGAGTCATCAAGCAACGTCGAGACGCCGGGGCCATTGCCGAGTTCCGAACTCTTCCAGGGAACGATAACCAGAGCTTTAGGCGCTTCCTGATTGCCCAGAATGGACATGCCGAGCGCCTTGCTTCCGGGGACGGACGTCAACTTCCCGTCTTCTTCTGTCTTTGGCTGCGGCTCTTCCGTCTGTTTCTTTGCCTCATCCTTCTGTGCCTCTTGTGTCTTTGCATGCGACTTTTCGGTTTGTCCCTGTGCTGCTTCTGTTTTTGGCTGCGCTGCTTGCTGCGCGAGTGCAGCCGTGGGCGCTAAGCCAAGGACCCCAAGCAAAATCCAGTGAATGCTAGTCTTCCTCATCGCCCCTCCTGTTTTTTTGCACGATTGCGAAGGTCGGCAATCCACTTGACGACCTCGGCGTCATCCGGAACGATCCGGCTGTACGCCTCGTAATGTGCCATTGCGCAGTTGTAATCCCCGAGATACAAGTCGCACAGAATCGCAAGGTTCCTGTGCGCATATTGAAAATCGGCGGACTGTGCGAGGGCCGCCTCATAACTCGCGCGCGCTTTCGCAAACTGTCCCTTGCGGCGCTGCACCATACCGAGTTCGTTATAGGCGACAGGCTGTTTTGGATCCGATTGCAGCGCCTTGTTCAGGCTGGCCTCGGCGCGGTCCAGGTCGCCGGTTCGCTCGTATGCCATTCCGAGATCGATGTGGGCCGCCGCCAACGCAGGCATCTTCTCGGTCATTTTGAGCAGCAAGGCAATGCCCGGTTCGTACCGCTCCTCCTTCAGCATGCCCACCGCCGACTCGTAGTTGGCGCGCGTTTCATCGGTGACGGCCGCACCCTGGGTGATCGCGTTGCCGGATGTCGGGTTGTTGGAGACCTGCGCCACCGGCGATCCCTCCATATGAGTGTCGATGGCGCCGAGGAAGCCGCTGCTCGTTTCGTGTTTCGCGTAACGGCCCGGCATCAGTTCGGTGAGCCTGCTGAGACTTTTCTCGGTCCACGGGTTGAAGACGCCAGCGTGCAATAGCTCCATGTTCTTCTCGTGTACCTTGATGGCTTTCTCTTCGAACGGAAACGCTGCCTCATCGAGCTTGTTCTTGAACTCCTCCAGGTCCTCTGGTTTCAAATCGCCCGGCCGCTCCGACTCGAGCAACGAGCGGCTGAAATTGGAGTAAGTCTCGGCCATGTAATACGTCGCTGCTGCCGTCACTTCGTCGATTCCGTAATCCACCAGCCGGTTCAGGGCCGCAATCGTGGCATCCATGCGCTGCTTCTTATCCTGCAGGCTGGTCTCGAAGGGTTGCCGCAGCTTCACGACGACGAAATCTCCATAGAGCTGCTCTGCGAGGACGAGCGCCGAACGCGCTGCTAGCGTCCGGGTCCGGCCGGTCCTTTCCGATCCGGCGCCCGCCTCGACGCTTACGATTTCTTCCAACTGGTTGTGATACAGCGTCTCGTCGTGCGCCGCCTTGTACATCTCGGCGATCTTGAACCGTGTCTCGATGGCTGTCTCTACCGGCTTAGGAAACTCTTTAACGTACCGCTTGTATGCATCCAGGGCGTGATCCTGGGAATTGGATTGCGCGTAGAGATCTCCCGCATCGAGTAGCGCCTCGCTGCGTAGCGCCGGATCGTCGGACTGGGATGCGATGCGCTCGTATTCGCCGGCGGCGTGCGACAACTGGCCGTTCTGCCGGTAGGCGTAGGCGATCTGCTTCGTGGCTTCGAGCTGCAGTTTGTTCTTCGGGAAGGTGGTGCGAAACGCTTCAAGCACATCCACCGCCGCCTTCCAGTCCTGCATGCGGATTAGCGCGGCGCCCGCGTCGTACTCAGCGGTCGCACGGATAGATGAGGTTGGCGCGGCTGTGCGAATCCTAAGGAAGTGGTCGGCTGCCGCGCGATAATCCTTGGCCTCATTTGCGAGCTCACCCTGTTTGTAAATCGAGGCAGCAAGGTTGTCGACGAGCGCGGCGCGCGACCCGTCGCCCTCCGGCGTGACCGTCAGCACCTGGGTGTAGGCGTGCTCTGCCTGCGGGTACTGGGCGAGCTCGAACGAGCCATGCGCAACCACAATCCACGCGGAACGCCGGATCGATGCCGGTGCGCCCGGATACTTATCGATGACGCGCTGGTCGGCCTCGATGGCAGCCTTGTAGTCCTTCATCTCGTACATGTCATCGGCGGCCGCTCCGAGAATCGCCGCGGCGTGTTCGTCCTGCGGGAATGCGTCGGCAAATTTGAGCGAGCTTGCGACGGTATCGCGCTTGACGGGGTCCTGCTGCTGCTTGTCGGCAATCTTCAGCTGCTCGCGGTATGCATAGATCGCGGCGTATCCTGCAGCTGTCGACTGCGGATGCGGCGCGTATGCGTAAGCCGTGCGCTCATACTGTTTGGCCGCCTCCCCAAAATCCTTGTTCTCCAAAAGCAGGTCGGCAAGCTGATAGTTGACGGATGCCGAATCAGCTTCCTTCGGGAAGGACTCGAGGTAGGCGCCGTACCATTGGCTTGCCTCGCGATAATTCGTGAGCTTCTCGTTCGGTTCGTTTCCGTTCTGATACTGGGCGTGATAGTGCGTCGCGAGGTCTTTCAGGTTCGTCTTCAGGTAGGCCAGTACTTCCGGCGACTCTTCCGGTTTGAAATGTCGCCAGTATTCGGCCTTCAGGCCGTACTTGGAAGCGAACTCCCGCTTCGACTCCAGCACTAGCTTGGGGAATCCGCCCTGGGTGAACGTATCAACGACGCGCATGCTGAACCGCGGCGCGGCGCGGTGGAATGGATAAAGCGCTACGAAGGCTTTGTACGTCTTCGCCGCATCGTCATAGCGGAGCTTGCCGAGATAGTGCTCACCGAGACTAAAGTAAATGCGGTCCTCATAGGAGCGATTCCCGAACTTGGAAAAGTATTCCGGCAGGGTCTCCGGCCCGCCGAGGTTGCTGAAGCTCAGGCTGATCACTCGGAATGTATCCGCGACACGGCGATCGTTGTCCTCATCATGCTTCCGGTCGAAGTCGTAGCCAATCGATACTTTGTAATCAAGCAGGGCAATATACTTTTGCAGAGCCTCCTCGTAGAATTCCTGCTTGTAGAGCGTCCATCCGAGCTTATAGAGAGCGAGCTCATGGTACTCGGAGGAGGGTCCCAGTTTGACGATGCCCGAATAAGCGCTTTCCGCGTCGCGGTAGCGCCTGCGCGTGAAGAAGTACTCGCCCCGCCTGAACTGCACTTCGTCGAGGTGGGAGGAATGCGGATTCGTGCGAATCAGGCGCTCCATTGTCTCGATGGCCTCTTCGGTGCGGCCGAGCTCGTCGTACGCCCGCGCCATCTGATAGAGGACCTGGTCGCTGTTCTTGTAACTGGGGTATTCGGTGAGCAGCCGGTTATAGAGAGCGATCGCCTCCAGTGGACCTTCGGCATCTGCGCCCGCGCGCACCGTGTCCGCCGGGGAAGCGCCAGCGTTACTGCCCGCTAGTATTCCTGCCTCCGCGGTCGTGCGCCGCTCGAAATCCTGATCGGATTCCCGCAAACTTACGCTGGCAGCTGCCGCGGCCGGATTAGGACTGCCGGTCCGCGAGCCCGCGAGTATCGGGGCGGGCTTCGGAGCGGCCATTTCCCGCGGCTTGGCGTTGCCCGTGCGAATACCGAACTGCTTCTCGAGTTGCAGGTCCGCGAGGCGCCGCATCGCCTCCGGAGTCATCGCGGTCTCCGGTGCCTCCTCGAGGAAGCGCCGATACTGCTGCATGGCCTGATCGAGGCCCTGTTCGACCTTCACTTCTTGCAAGTCCGGACGCACATTCCGCAGCTCCGCCAGCGTCCCCGGCGTCCCCACGGGCTTTATGGGACGCGCGGCGCAGGCGACCATGAAAACCGGCGCGATCACGACCGGAATAGCGAGGCGACGCATCAGTGTCCCCCCGCGTCGGACTGGGCGCGCGCGGCTCGATCGTAACTATCGGCGACGCCGAAGCGCGCCTCGGTCTGCTGGGCGACCAGGCGTTCCCGGCGGGCCTCGAGCTGGTTGACGGCGACGGTCTCGATCATGTGCCCCTGCCGGGCGATCAACATGTCGACACGCTGCAACGCGTCGTCGACGCGCTCGCGGAGCCGTATAATCTGGACATCGTATCCGACATAGCTATGCGTCGCTGCCTGCCTCGTCCTAACGAAGGCGTCATACCGCTGACTGAGAGCATCAAGAGGTGCTTTCAGTTCGTTCAGGTGTACATATGCCGCGGTCAGCCGGTCGTTGTACTGGGTCTCCAACCGCCAAGTGAGCGCGCCGCGCAGGCGGGCCGCGCGTTGCCGAAGTGCGAGCGATTGGGGGTCGTCAGAGTGACCGAGCCGTTTCTCGATGCGTGCGATGCGTTCGCCGGCGATCTGCTCCTCCCCAGTGGCCAGATAATCTGGCCGCGGTGCGGTCAGCATGGCCTGCAGACGTTCGGCGAGGTGCTTGCGCTGCTCGACGCGAATGTGGATCTGCGAATCCAGTTCCCGGAACTGTGCGTCGACCTCCGGCAGCAGCGGCTCGTAGTTCTGTCCGCGCAGCCGGATGATATCGTCGAAAGCATCAAGGCTGGTCTTCCAGGCATTGAGTCTCGACCGCAGGTCCTCGAGGTCGAGGTAGTTGTGCAATGCGGTTTGGAAGTCGTGAGACGCCATCAACTCCATCAGGTAATAAGTCTCCGGCGCATCGGGCAAGTTGCGCAGGCGGATGACCCAGGTTTCGTCTTCCCGGCTCTCCTCGCGGATCAGCGCATTGAGAAACCGGCCCTCCCTGATGCTGCGGATCGATGCGTCGACTCTCTCGATCTGGTTGCTGAACAGCTCGAGCGCGTGCCCGTACAGGAGCGCGGCGCGACCGTGTAGGTTCAAGCTGGCGTACGCATGCGGTACGGCAAGTATGACTTCCTGAACCGCGGCATCCGTCGGCTCACGATCCACCAGGATGTTCCACGGCACGAGCGCGCGGTCATACTGCTGGGCCGAGGCCTCGGCCCAGCCTGCTCGCAGCAGAGCCTGGTTGGAGAACGGTCCCTCGAGATGGACGCGGTCCAGTGATTGTCTGGCCCGCTCAAAATTGCCCGATTCGAACAGCATAGTGCCCAGCACCAGGTTCGACTTGTCGCGGATGGCGATACTGGCGGGATCACTGGCTGGCATCTGCCCGGCCCTGTCTAGTTGCTCGATCGCTTCCTGCGGTCGACCGTCCTGCAACAGCGCGATGCCAAGGTTGTAGGCAACAAACCCGGCGAGGCGCTGGTTGCTCTTTAGCTGCACGAGCACCTTAACAGCCTCGCCCGACTGGCCTGTGGCTATATAGACGTTCGCCCGCAGGAAGTCGAGGTCACCCTTGATCTCCTCGGGCACCGTACCTTTGATCCGCGCCAGCGCCTGCAGCGCATCATCGAGCTGACCCTTCTGGAAGTGGATGCGGGCGAGCCTGAACGCGGCCTCGTTTCGTACCGCCTCATCGACGGCGCCTTCGAGCACCGCCTTGATGGCGCGCCCTGCGCGCTGGTGCATGCGATAGTCGAGCTCGAAGTCACCGACCGAGAATTCGGCGTCGTTGATGTGATAGTGAAGCGTATCGAGTTGGGGTTCGTCCAGAACGTGGTACTGGGCGAGCTCGGTGTCGAGCCGCTGGAGTGCATCGAAATACTGCCCTTGGTAAGCGTGATAGAGCGCCTCGCCAAAATAGAGGTCCCTCAAGTCGCCGCCGGTGGCCGGACAGACGGCAAGTCCCAAGGCTAGGGCGAGTCCGATGAGTTGGCGAGTCGCTCGCATCGATTACCAATCCCCAAGTGTGATCGAAGTGTTGCCGGAACGCGGTCCGGCCAGAGTCAGTCCGACCAGCTTTGGCTTCACTTCTTTGCGGAAAGTAAACTGTCCCGTGCGGCTGAAGTCGGCGCCGCCCTCAAGCTTGCCGTCGACAAACACGTCCAGCTTGTGATCCCCGGTCGCCACGTTGCCGACGTAGATCCGTTGCACGCCGCCCTTACGCAGGGCTTGGAGTTCTTTGGCGCTGTAGATGTAGTGCGCAACGAGTTGGCCGTCGATCTGGAGCCGGACGGCGTCAAGGCGCATCGTGTCGCCCTTGGCCAGCTCGACGAAGATCGCGACCTGTGTCCCTGACGGGTACAGCAGTTTCTCCTCCAGCTGGCTCAGCTCTGCCGACATGCGGAGGGAGTCTGACTTGATCTCCTGAATCTGTTCGTCGAGGCCCCTCATCTCCCGTTGGTCGGACGAGATGTCTTCTTGGGAAGGCTTCTGGACCGCAGCCGGAGGAGGCGCGGGTGTGATAATGACTTGGGCGCTGGCGTGGGCCGAGCCGCCCGGACCCGTAGCGGTGACGGTATAAGTGGTCGATTGAGAACGCTTCACCGTCGTAGAGCCGTTCGCCGCGACGGGGCCCACCGAGGGCTCCAAAGTGATGGACGTGGCGTTCGTCGACGACCACCTGAGCGTGACCGGTTGGCCCGCTTGGGCGGAAGTCGGCGAGGCGCTCAGAGCGACGCTCGGGGACGCTGGCGGCGCCGTTTGCGCCGCGGCAACAGGCTTTTTCCCGTTGGCCATCAGCGCAAGCACGACCAAACCGAACAAGACCGCAGTGCGAAGTGAATGCAAACGCATCGTATTCACCCCTTGTGTTATGGAGCACTTACACGGAGCTGGATGCGCGCAAATGTCCCCCACGCATTGGTGCAAGGATTGCGGAATCGCACGACGCTGTAAACTGTTCTTAGGAGCGGAATTGGAACGGGGAGCGAGGGTACCAGAAGGACCCGTTCGTTTGGCCGTCATGGAACGCCGCGGAGAATTCGCAGCGGCAGGCCTGCAGACACAGTCTTACCTTGAGCGAGAGCACAACGTGCGACGGGCTGTGCTTGGCGTCGCACTTGTTTCCTCGAAAAGGCGGGGCCCTCGGTCTAGTTCAAGAATTCATTTCTGGCGAAGCCCTCGATGAGTACGCTCTTAAAGATTCAATTTCGATAGAAGAATATACAAAGATCCTGAATCGCCTCGGGCCTCGTCGACATTCACGGTTACGGCAAGGTACACCGTGACATCAAACCGCACAATCTCAAATTTGATTCAGAGAACGTCGTCAAGATTCTCGATTTTGTCGCGCCGATTGCATCTACTTGGACGCTCGTTTCTAGAAACGCCAGAGGAGCGTGATTTTGATCCGATACTCAACCAATTCCTTGCTCACTCCATATCGCTTGGCGATCCTCAGAACAGGTGTACCCTTCATCAAACCCCAAAAGAGCGCGGCGTAGGGAACCAACGCGGCTGCGCCTAACGTAAACGCCCGGCCTCAGATCGGCGTTCACCCACTGGGTCCGAATCCACATGCCGTGAAACCAGATGAAACGTATCTGAGATTAAGGACGATCCTTCACAAGAAATGTCAGCAGTTACCAAAGGCGTCGAGGGGCGTCATCTTGCTTGAACTTAAGAAATCCAATTTCTTCATATCCAAAAAGCCAAACGAGTCCACTCGCCACATTCCCGGCATACGAACCAGTAGAGTTGCGTCGATCCGTGGCGGGCGTAGCAGATATTCCGATTCGATTCGACTCTCTTGCATCCAGCACACTGCAATTCCCCGATATGGCTTATGAACTCCATACACACCCTCGCTACCAAATCAATCCGAGGCGAACGGCGCACTCGCGGCACAGGCGTTGGTCGTACTCAAACGGAACCACGACTCGGAACTCGCCGCACCGAACCCGAAAGTCCTCTTCGATCCATCTTTCAGTCAGCGGATCGTAGCCAAACGTTTTGGCGCTATCCACGCCACACCCTTTGTAGCTAATTGCACCCATACAACATTCGATGCCAATTTGCTGCTACCAGTGTCACCACTAAACCCGAAAAAAGTGTCTATCGTCTGCAGAGCCAAGGCCTGTCAGTTGCATAAAATCGGCATTCTTGAGCACTCCTGGGTTCGTTTTTGAGGACAGATGATCTGACTTAGGACCAATTGACTGGCGCTAGGACCATCTTAGGACCAAAACGAGGGTTTTCGAGTCCAATTTCAGGTCGCCCGGCCGTGTAAGGCCAATCGGATCATCAGAGTTATGGAGCGGGCGATGCGAATCGAACCCACATCCGAAGTTTGGGAATCTACTAAGCCATTTGTTGGTCGGTCAGCTGCGTTCATGCGGCCAAGGCGTCGGCGAGGGAGTAGCGAAAAGGCACGGTCAAGATGGCAGTTTCGGTGCATTGCAGCCCCCCGCAAGCATGGGCGTTGCAAGGAAAATCTTCTAAGCACGCTCCTCATTATTTACGGTTACGAGTTGAGCTTCTGCACGCGGCACTCGGCGTCCCGAACCATTAGTCCCGTCAATTTATTCCGGAAACCCAGCCTCGGGAGGATTGAAATCAATACTGCTTGACATTTGAAAACACGATGTTTAGACTCCGCGCCAATGGTAGTGAAACGATTTAGCTGAGGGTGCTAGGCCATTTCGCAAGTTTTTCTTGGGTGAAGGAGCGACTCATGAGCCTATGTAAACTTTTTATCCGGACGACGTTGCTGCTAGCCTGCGGCGTGTTTTTTGCCGTGGCAGCGCATGCGCAGTTTAAGGCCAGCATCCAGGGCACGGTCATGGATCCTCAGGGGACAGCAGTACCCGGCGCTAAGGTCACGGTCACCAATCAGGATACGGGTGTCTCCCGCGATACAGTCGCATCGGGCGAAGGATTCTATCGAATCAGCGAACTACCCCCCGGCAAGTACACTGTGGCCGTGGAAGCGCCCGGCTTCAAGCAGGCTACTTCGAAGAGCATCATCGTCGAAGCCGAACAGCCACGCGGCTTGGATGTCACCCTGCAGGTCGGAGTCGTCACCGATCAGGTGACCGTTACCGCCTCCGCGGAAGCTCTGCATACCGAGAACGCAAACGTCGGCAACACCGTCTCGACGGATGAAATCACGCGCTTGCCTGCAGTAGGCCGCGACCCTTATGAACTCCTACGCTTGACGCCCGGCGTCTTCGGCGACGGCGCGCGCCAGGGAAACGGTAACACCTCGGTGCTGCCAAACAATTCTGGACCTGGCGGATCGAATTCCTCCATCTTCCAGGTTGAAAACCAGGTGCAAGTTTCGGCGAATGGCCAGCGCTCGGCCTCAAACAATTTCACCATCGACGGTGTGAGCGTTAACAGTCTTGGGTTTGGTGGCGCCGCGGTCATCACTCCGAACCAAGAATCTGTCCAAGAGATCACCGTTCTTTCTAGTTCCTATTCCGCTGAAGACGGCCGCGGAACCGGCGCTCAAGTCAAGGTCGTCTCCAAAAGCGGCACCAATCAGTTTCACGGTAGCGGGTTCTTCAAATACCAGGATCCCAATTGGAATGCCTTCAACAGGTTTCACGGCGCACAGGGCGAGATGCCTTCGCGAGTAAACACCAATTTCCGGCAATTTGGCGGGAGCCTGGGCGGACCGGTCTGGAAGGACAAGCTGTTTTTCTTTTTCTCTTATGAGGGTCTTCGCAGCAACAATCTGGACACCTCTACGGGCACCTGGGTGGAGACACCTCAGTTCCGGCAGCTCATTATCAATTCTCGCCCAGGCAGTGTCACAGCAACAATTCTGGCCTCCGCAGGGATCGCTCCAAGAATCGCTAACGTTCTCACCTCAACCTGCGCTGGCGCGGGGATCAACGATCCCACTCAGTGCCAGGCTGTCACCGGCGGGCTCGATGTCGGCTCCCCAACCGGAGCCACTGGCCAATATGTCCCCTTGGATGGCGCCCATTTTGCTGGTGGCGGCTTGGATGGTATTCCAGACATCCAATTCGTTCAGTTAGCTCTTCCCAGTTCGAGCAACGGGAACCAATACAACTGGCGGATGGATTACAACCGCGGGAAAGATCAATTCGCCTTCAGCACCTATCTGACGAGAGCAAACAATCTAGGCAGCGACGCAGGCGGCCGGAGTCGTCCGCAGGGCGATATCGCGCAGAAACCGCAGAATCAGACCGAGGCGCTCGCTTGGATCCGTATTCTGTCCACGACGCTCGTGAATGAGGCGCGCTTTAATTTCACGCGTTTTTCTTTCAACCAGGTTACTGCTAATGATAACGTCAATTTCGGCATTCCGCGCGTCGAAATCGAGGGGTACAGCTTCGATCGCATCCGCTTCGGTGCGGATCGCTCGGAGTCCACGCCGGCCGTGTTCTCGCAGAATACCTACAATTTTCGCGACACTCTAAGCAAAGTCATCCGCGCCCATGCATTCAAGTTCGGCTTCGATCTGAGCGCCGAGCAGGACAACAACAACCTTCTCGGCGGCGCTCGCCCGCTCTACAGCAACGTTCGCCTCTGGAATTTTGCCAACAGCACGCCCATCTTTGAAGCCATCAACGCTGACCCGCGCAACGGGGGCCCTGCCAACGGCCAGCGGTATCTCCGTTCCAAGGCAACGGCTTTTTTTGTTCAGGACGATTGGAAAGTGAAGCCCAACCTAACCTTGAATCTTGGCTTGCGTTACGAGTATTACCCCCCACTCAGCGACGCCAAGGGCCAGCTTTCGAACATCACCATTCCATCTAGCGGGCTGGTTAATGCCAAGGTCGGATTCGCCGACTCCTTGATCCAGCCTGATCGCAACAACTTCGGCCCTCGCCTGGGTTTCGCTTGGAGCCCATCTCGGTTTCGCGAGAGCACCGTAGTGCGCGGTGGCTTTGGAGTCGCCTATGACCGCACTGACGACGTTCTCTTTTCTAATGCCCGCGGCAATCCGCCAGCCTTTTCACGCTTCAATCTTTGCTGCGGTACTTCAACTCAGGACTTTAGTACGCCTTTTGACGGCGGCGTCATTACGTACGTCCTTGGCACCAGCAATTCTGCCACGAGCTATCCCGTCAATCCTGCTCTTGGTTTTGGCATCGATCCCACGAACGGGGGCGTTTGCGCTAATACCGCTTGCACGGGTGATCAGGCCGTCGAAATCTACGGCGGCTCGCCGAATTTTCGTAACGCCTACGTCTACTTGTACTCCCTCGATGTGGAGCGCCGTATGCCTTGGCAGCTAATCGGCACCGTCGGGTACCAGGGCAGTGTCGGCCACAAACTCACCCGGCTCGTCAATCAGAATTTCTTACAAGCGCCGAGTCCTGCTTTCTTTGCCGTGTATCTCCCGACCAGCGACGTCAATTCGAATTACAACTCCTTGAACACTCGTCTGCGCCGCCAATTTGATCGCGGCCTCCTCTTTGACTTCTACTATCGCTATAGCAAGAGCATTGACCAGCTTTCCAACGAAGGTCCCGGCGCTCAAACCAACCAAACGGATCCCGCCCGTCCGCAGAACGAGCATGGGCCCTCCGACTTCGACGCCAAGCACTCCTTTACCGCCAGCGCTCTCTGGGATCTCCCCATCTATCGCACGCGCACGGATTGGGTAGGCAAGGTCGTAGGCGGTTGGCAAGTCAACACCATCATAAGCGCTCACACGGGTTTCCCGTGGACGCCAGTCACAGGGCAGATCAGCTCCGTAGCCATCACGAGTGCCGCCAATATCAATCCCACACGACCGTCCGCCCTTTTGCAGCAACCACCCCGCGACACCTCCAACAACGCCTTCATCACACCGAATTTCAATTTCCCTGGCATCGTCCGCAACGGCAACTGTAATCCAGCCAACGGCCCTCTTCAGGGTTCGCCGTATTTCAACATTTGCACTCCGGGTCCTCCGGGCATCGGCCGCAATTCCTTCCGTGGGCCTCATTACTTTGGCCTTGATTTGAGCTTGGCCAAGCAGTTTGGTCTTCCAGCCGCGAAGTTCGTGGGCGAAGGAACGAAACTTGAATTGCGCGGCAACTTCTTCAATGCTTTTAACAAACTCAACCTTCAGCCAATCGGCTTTGGCACAGACCAGGCTAGGATCGAGAATCCCAAGTTCGGACAGTCTCCCGGTGGCTTGGCCGGGCGTGTCATCGAGTTCCAGGCACGGCTCAGCTTCTAGCTATACCCAAAGCCCTTCCCTGAGACAGCGGGGCGCCAACGCTGCGGCGCCCCTTCCCTCTTTTGATTGCAAATTAACTCCGCTCAGTCCGCCGCAGCTTTTTTAGTCGAGCGCTGCTCATTGATCCGATGCCCAGTGCGCACTCCATCTCTCAATATGCCCTTACGCCTCGAATCTACATTTTCCAGCCCTCCTGACGATAGCTCCGAAGAAACTGCACCTCCACCCCGAAGCAAACAGGACACTTGCACAGCGATTCCGCAACGAAGATTGTTAACCGATCCAACCGTATGATTCCATTCATGTTTTAATCGAGCCCGCTCGGAAAGCAAATTCGCATTGTGTTTTTGCCCTTGACTTTTCTTTTCATCTTATAT